>Ga0194129_10007899_pt1 | contig 12490 bp, 14 predicted proteins | sample TA2KigCa35mmetaG_FD_150862 | JGI IMG/M metagenome (GOLD analysis project Ga0194129, IMG submission 150862) | Freshwater microbial communities from Lake Tanganyika, Tanzania - TA2015038 Kigoma Deep Cast 35m | ecosystem: Environmental > Aquatic > Freshwater > Lake | place: Tanzania: Lake... | reverse complement strand
GGAGCCGGCGGTCTGGCTCGCGCAGCTTTTTCTTCTTCTCGTTTACGTTGTTCATCTTTACGAGCTTGTTCTCTTGCAGCTTTTTCTTCTTCTCGTTTACGTTGTTCATCTTTACGAGCTTGTTCTTTTGCTTCTCTGGTTTTTTCTAGCCGTTCTCGCCTTTGTTTAGCTTGGTCTTCTATATTTTTACGAGCGGCCTCAGCTTCTTGACGAGCTTTTTCTTCTTCTTCTTTCTTTTTCTTTTCTTTTTCCTCTAATTCTTTTCGTAATTGTTCACCAGTTCCATCTGCTTGATCCTTAGATACTGGCATTTTTTTTGAAAATAAATTTTTAACAAATTCAAATTTTTCAGAAAACCATGTACCCACTTTACTAAAAAATTCAGATACGGCCGTAACAACTGGTTTGAAAAAATCAGCAACTTTATCTAAAAATTCTCCAACCATCTTTTTATCAATAATGCCAAATGTTAAAAATTCTATAATGGCACCTTGCCACCCCTTAAATGCTTCCCAAATAGAACCAGTTTCTTTCCATGCTTCAAATGCACCCCAAAAGCCTTCCCACACTAGAGCAATAATGAGTAATGGTAGTGCTACTTTACCTAACACTTTCATTATCATTTTTGGAGAAAAAATAACTTTGAACATTTTTAAAAGTACGCCTTTCATAAAAGACATTCCTTTTAGTAACCCCTTTACTGCTAATTTCTTACCAGCGCCTAGTTTTTTAATTGCCCATTTCTTACCGACGTTTACTTTTGCGGTTACTTTTTTACCAAGTTTTGATTCTTTAAATTTTCCCTTTAATTTATCGAATAAACCGGATGATTTTTCTTCATCTTTCTTTTTCTTTTGTAATTCAGGTTTTTCTTTTTTTTCTTCTCCTTTTTTCTTTTTTTCTTCTTCTTTTTTTATTTCACTCGATCTCTTAAAGTCTTTATCAGCTACGTTTGTACTTTCACCACCACGCATTTTAACTATTTTTACAATATTTTGCCTTACAATGTTTATGTCTTTTGCCATAGAAGGCACAGACGAAAAGTTTTGTGCGATTATCTTTAGAAATTGTATGCTATTAGAAGATGATTCTTCTTTAGCATCAACGGGAGAAGGAGTTGTTATACTCATGTTACGCTCTTGCCATTGCCAATGCTAATGTATTATCATAAGCATCGGGTAATTTAGATGAACCTTTTCCAGTTGCAGATTGACTGTTGTTTGTTACTGGTGCATTAACTGTTGAACCCATATCAGCAGAAGATTCCATTCTTTGTTGCTCTGCAATTTGTTGTGAATCATTATCTAAACTTGCGCCACTAGAAATGGCTCCAGGAGCATCATCCGGAGTTGGAGGTGATATGCTGGCGGCACCACCTGGTGCGGGTGCAGAAGAATCTCCAGATACTGAAGGTACCGTTACAGTGCCTCCGGCTTTGTTTACAGAGGGACTTTTACTAGAACCGCCGGTTTCTCCTAACCCAGAAGAATCTGGTTCACTTGCAGGAGTTGCTGAAATATCTAATTGTTGTTCTCCTGCTGCACCACTCATTGGCATTCGTGATACAGTGCTTTGTCCAGCTTTCATTGTAGAAACTTCTTCTACTCTTTTGCGCTGTTCTGGAGTAAGCGTTCGGCCCTCAGAGAGGGCTTTTTCTATTTCTGCATCTTCTTTTGTTCGAACATATTCAGCAAGAGAAGATTGAGCAGGAACAGAAGTGGGAGATCTTGTAGAAGTGGTAGAAGGTGTTCCATAACCACCGGCTGCTCCATCTGTCCCTGCTGTTCCATCTGTCCCTGCTGCTCCTAGTGCTCCTGCTGCTCCATCTGTTCCTGCTGCTCCTAGTGCTCTTGCTGTTCCATCTGTCCCTGCTGCTCCTGCTGTTCCATCTGTCCCTGCTGCTCCTGCTGCTCCTGATGCTCCGGCTGCTCCATCTGTCCCTGCTGCTCCTGATGCTCCGGCTGCTCCATCTGTCCCTGCTGGTATCGGTTCACCGCTTGGCGGTTTGCTTGGCTCCGCGCCTCCTGCACCCCTATCGCTTTTTTCATCTTCTGCACTTTTTGGATTTGACTTTAATGGATACCAAGGACCTATTGATCTTGGTTTGCCAAACCAATTACCCAAATCTATTTTGGGAATACCAACATTATTGACAATCCAATCTTTTACTTTATAATATACATCTTTGATTGTATCAATTACAGGATTGATAAAACTTTCAATTTTAGAAAATAAATTTCTTACTGAATCCTCTCCAAAAAAACCAAAAGTAAGAAAATCTACAATTGCGCCTAATCCTGCAATAACTGCTTCTTTTAAGTCGCCTGTTTCTTTCCATTTTTCCCAAGCAGCTATGATACCTTTAAAGAGAGATATTATTATTGTTGCAGGTACAAATATTTTTGAAAATAATTTTAGAAGCATCATAGGACTAAATAAACTTTTAAGGGAGCTTAAAATACCACCGGTAAATAAACTCATGATGCTTTCAAGTAAACCACCTCCACCATCTTCTTTTTCTTTTTCTTTTTCATCAGCTCCAACCTGAGTTGGTTTGCTTAGAGAAGCTCTTTCCGCTTCAAGTTTCGCTTCACGTTCATCTTCACGGAGAAAAAAAGCATCTGCGCTTACCGCGGCACTAACTTGCTTTTTTTTCGGTTTATCTTTATTATATTTTCCTGCTTCAAGTTTTGTTAATGTAACAATATTTTGTCTTAAAACATTCAGGTCTCTCGACATCAAATGAAATGACATCGAATTTTTGGCAATTATTTGAAGATAGGATGCTGAGTCACCACCTATTCCACTACCGTTATCAGAACCCTCTTTTTCTGCTTCTGCTCCTCCTTTTTTCTCACCAGCTTTTCCTGCTCCTTCTTTTTTCTCACCAGCTGCTATTCCGAATTTTTTCTTTAAGTGCCCACGAGCAAATTTGTCAACAATACCTTTGCCACTAAAGGTATTTTCCAATAGTCTGCGTTTAATATTTTCTTTGGAAAAAGATTCTTTAAAATCTTTGAATCCACCAGCAACAGATTCTTTTATCGAAGCGCCTTTTATAAGGCGAGATTGTATACCTTCACCAAAACCACTTCCCACTTTACGGCCACCCAAGAAACCAGTTTTCCCGGAACCTAATTTTTCTCTATCGCTACTTTTACCTTTACCGAGAGCATCTCGCATCTCTTTGACATCTTTATATCCCAATTCTTTTGCTAAAGGAGCAAGAATGGAAAATTTATCTTTAGTGGCCATTTAGCGTTTTTTTCTCGTTTGTTTTTGTAATTCCATTCGTTCTTTTTCTTTGTTTAAATAGTCTACCAAGAGATTCACATAAATGGTTCTCTCCCAAGGCAACATGTTTTCAAGTTCAGTCAAACTATATTTGTGATGCTGCATTAAAGCAAAGTTTGTCTGATAATAGTTACCTAATGTGTCATGACGAAGAATTAGCCGAAAAAATTTTGTAGACCTTTTAGTGTAATTTGTTCATTATAACCACACTTGGGACATTTGAAATCAAGGTCTTTTTTAATTTCGGGTATTGTTTCAAAAAAGTTTTTAATTTTTTCCAAATCTTTTTGTTGAAGATTATCCACAAATTCACGAATTTCATCACGGGTAGAATCTTTAGCATAATAAATGGCTTCACTATCATAGATATAATCAACACAATCCACAAGAATTTCCAACAAAACTTGATTTTCATCTAAGGCTTCATATTTTTCAATTAACTCAAAAGTTGGATATTTTAAGCATAAGCCTAATTTTTGAGTAATCATGAATTTATTGGTATGTCCCTCAGAATGATGTGGTTGTACTTCTAATAAATTTAATTTAAAATCAACCGTTCCACTACATTTTTTTTCTTCGCCCTGTTCATCTTTAATCATATTATTACATTTATATTTCAAATCAACAACTTCTTCTACCGAATGAGCACGAAGATGTAAGAATAACCATTCGAGGTCAAAGGTAGGTAAATTGTCAATATCCAATTCATCAATAATGCAATTCTTCAATACTTGACGAATAACACGAATTGTTTCTTTTGGATCTTCCGACTCGCTGGCCATTAAAAACAATTTTTGTTCTTTCACCAAGAATGGACGAATTTTAACTATTTTTCCAGTTGAAATCAGTTTTATTTCATATACAGGTACATCAATTTTAGGTAAAGACATAATATCCTCGCTTCGTTAAATTTTATAATGCACGACCAAGTGGTAAAATTCTTGAAAGACCCGCGCCAAACAATGCAGTAGCAGCTGCGGCAAGATTGTAAGTGCCTTCATAAATTGGTCTATATTTCTGATAGGCAAACTGTACTGATAAACGATGAAAAGAATCATCGCCCCAATTCAATGCTTGTGGTGCAACTCCAATGGGAAATGCGTCAATTAATTCTACTGCAAAAATTTGTCTGATAAATTCATCATATTGAATGACTTTAATGTTTGTCATATATCGAGATTGTGTGCCCTTTGGATATCTCAGATTGTTTGTATCAGATGGCATAATTGCATCCATCCAACGCTCAAATAATTTTCTTTCCGAAAAATCGTTGGTACACAAAAATGTGAGCGACATATCTGTATATTGTGTTTGATATGGCACTTTAAAAGTAGGACCGTAGATTTTTATATCTGCTGTTGCAAATGTTTTGCCTGGTAATTCTGCTGTTTCACATTGTAATGCCAAATAGCGTGACATTGAAGAATTTGCACTGCGCGATTGTTCATCTCCCTGCTGTGTGCGACTAAAGGCACCACCAATTGCATCTGTAATATCCGAAAATACGGAATTTGGAAAATTCAAAATCTTTGAAAGAAGTGAATTTCCTATAAATGAGTTAATATAGGGAGGTATGGGCAAAACGACTTCAAATCGAGAAGGTCTTGCTAAACCATTTTTAACTCTAATATTAGAGAGAAATACGTTTGGTGAGAATGACATTAGAATTTTTTCCGTGAGTCTAAAAATACTTTAGTTTTGGTTGAACCAATAAAAGCTTCTGCTGGTAATAATGCTGCAATATCCCATTCGTTTGCTGTAATTTCTAAAAACCTAGATTTAATGTGATTAAACAGATATCTTTTAATGCATGGTGTTGCTTCAAATATTTTTGATGCTGCAGATAAATATTCATAACTAATACGCAATTTTGTTTCTTCATCAAATGTGTCATTTGTTGTCACATCACTCAACTTATCTAAAAGTGTGATTCTATACTTTGGATGAATATAGTGCAAGTTCAATCCCAAGAAACCATCAGGATAGCGTTCTATTGGAATTACCAATGGAAATCTATCATAATATGGTAGCGTATCTTTATTCTTTGGATCATAAAAATAGAAATACATACGACCAATAAACGATCTTTGACGAAGCCGCTGTCTATCCCGCATCATTGAGATGGGAGAAGGACGCAAATCTTTTACTTTTTGTCTCAGCCATGCTCGAGCGGCGTCTGTCCGTGGCGTAAGACCCTCTTTCGCCAAAGATGATCGAATTTTTTCAATTAGTGTAGCCATTTGATTATTTATCTTAAAGTCCCAATTCTTTTTCGGTAAGTAGTTGAAAATGCCATCCATGCTCCTTACAGAACAAATCAGCAGCTTTCCACTTTGCCTGATTGATGGCATAGGTTGCAATCTCTACCAGATGTCTCTTAGTCTTGCGTTTTTGTGATGGCATTATCGTCTGTTTGTATGGCTTTATCTCCAGTATTGAGGTTTGCTCTGAACCGTCTTTTTTCTTGGTCCTGACAATGAAATCTGGAAAGTATCTGTGGATTCTGTTATCAACTGGTGAGACATATCGTATTGGGAATTCTTCGGATGCCCACCATATGATTGCTGGATTGTCGTCCAGCCACTTCATTACTCTTAATTCCCAATTGGAACGGTAGATAATGTTGGTTGCATTACCTTTGTATTTACTTGGGTTTTTTGGTTGAAACCATCCTTTATACGACATAAATATTATCTATCTAACTTATAGGACACATATATGTCATTTTTCGGACTTGGAGATATCAAATTTAACAAAGGTCGATCGGCTCAAAGAAAAGGACCTTTGGCTCCATTGGCTTCGAGTGGATTTGAAAGACAAACACTTAGATTTCCTTTAGATATAGGTAATTACGACAAAGGACATTATGTTGTATTTTATATTCGTGAGCAAATAAAATCGTCATCACAATTCGCGTCAAGAGCCGCTAGTGGAGGTTTTATAAAAAAATTTAAAGAAGGTTCGGGTGGAATAGGACCGCCAATAACTATTCCAGAAGCTTCAGGTGACTCAAATTCAATTTCAAAATTTGGAAGCTCAATATTGGGAAAAATTAATTCTGCAATATCTAAAATTCCAGGTTCTGGTACTCCAGGCAGTATAGGTTCTGCACTTAGTAAAGCTGGCACGAGCGTCACAAGCAGTGTGGGTAATCTTTTTGCTCAATCAAATGTTAAATTTACCGGTAGTTCTCAGAGTACACAAGAAGTTGTGGATACCTCAATTAAAAGAATAACTGGCGGTAGTTTAAGTTTTCTACGAAACACAAGGCTCACAAAAGATGCAATTGCTCTTTATATGCCAGACACACTTCAGTATTCTTATGCACAGTCTTTTGAACAATTGAATCTTGGTGAAGAAGCTCTTGGTCAGACCCTTGCGGCAGGTGAAAGTGTTATGGATAAATTCAAAAAAGAGGGCGTCTTTGCGGCCGGCGGAGCGGCAATATCAGCCTTAGGCGACAATCTTGCTAAAAAACTATCCGAAACATTAGCGAAAAACACTGGCCAATCACAATCAATTCGCGCGATCACAGCGGCCGGGATGGGTCAAGTAACAAATCCAATGTTAGAGATGATTTATAAATCTCCAGACTTTAGAAAATTTCAATTTGATTTTATATTTTATCCAAGGAGTGAACGTGAAGCCCTTGAGGTTCAAAAAATCATTGAATCATTTAGGTTTCATCAGGCTCCGGAAAAGAAAGAAAGCTCTGGTGGTTTCTTGATTCCTCCATCTGAATTTGATATTCGCTTTTATTATGGTGGTGCAGAAAATCCAAATATTCCACAAATTGCAACTTGTATTTTAACTAACATGGACACAAACTATGCACCAAATGGATTTTCGGCATATGAAGTGCCCGGTGAAGATTTGCCGGCATTAGGTCGCACGGGTATGCCAGTATCAATTCAAATGGCACTATCATTCCAAGAAGTTACATATCTTACAAAACAAGATTTTAGATCTGATTTGATAGGTATTGCAAAAGCTCCAATGCCGACGCCATCGGCTAGTATTACCGGACAAGGTGGGTATAATACATGAAACTGACCCGCCCAGTTGAGCCAAACAGCTTATCGTTCTTCGAACTCGGTGGAATAGAGTGAAATGGAATTAAAGGAAACGAAATAATGGCCAAATATTTTAATTACTTTCCAAAAACATTATATACTGCCAATAATCGAACTGGCAATCTTGATGCAGTAACAAATATTATTTCACGTTTTGGTTTTGAAACCACTCTCAAAGAAAATTCTTCTGCATTTTACAAATACGATGTGCAAGAAAGTGATACACCAGAAATTATAGCATCCAAGTTTTATGACAATCCTGAAAGACACTGGATTGTATTGATGTTCAACGACATTTTTGATCCACAATATGATTGGCCATTACAGTATTCCACTCTTATTAAATATATTGATCAAAAATATTCTGCAAACAATTATGCGGATACTGCAAATACAAGTGTTACTGGACTTTCATGGGCAATGAATGTAAATAATGTTCATGCATATTATAAGGTGGTAAAAAGAACAAATGTTGATAATATCTCAATTACTGAAAAACTTGAGGTTGATGCAAATACATGGGCAAATGTTGCCCCGTCAAGTACAAATTACACATTACAAGATAATTCAGTAATTACGCTAACTATTACAAAAGAAAAAGAAACATATTATGATTATGAAAATGATTTGAATGAACAAAAAAGAAGTATTAGACTTGTAAAGCCAGAATTTGTTTCTGCGATTGAAAAAGAATTTAAGAAAGTAATCAAAGAATGAGTTTTTCAGCTAAAAAATCCACGCAATTTATAGTTAATGAATTGGTGCTTGTAACCAAAGCAGGCCCAATTGATATTGCCAACATCTATGAAGAAATCAATATTTTTGATTCTCTTTTTACGCCTGTGATGAGTGGAAATATTCTTATTCGTGATTCTGTTGGTCTTTCTGGTAGACTATTATTTGATGGTTCTGAAAGTATATTGATTGATATTTCAAAGTCCGCGGGATCTGATATTGCAAATTTTCATAAAGCTTTTCGAATCTATAAACAATCCGACAGAAAAGCAGAAAGTTTGAGTAATGAATTATTTGTTTTAAATTTTGTTTCTGATGAACAAATTTTTTCTGATCAACAAAGAATTACACAATCGTTTGAAGGAACATATTCAAAAGTTGTTGAAAAAATTCTGGTAAATTATTTGAAGGTTCCAGATAATCAAGTTGGTGGTATTTTTGAACCTACCACTGGCATTCGCAGTTTTGTCATGCCAAATTTAAAACCATTAGATGCTATTGAGTGGTGTGCAAAAAGAGCTGTAGATCAAAATCAAGCACCCAATTATATGTTCTTTCAAAATATTGTTGGATATAATTTTGTATCTCTTTCAAAACTATTAACACAAGAAGATTTATTAAATGTAAAATTTGAACTTAAAAATTCATCGGGATCAAATGCACTAACAGAAATGAGTTCTGCAAGAGCCTTAGAAGTTGTGGAACAAACAGATATGATAGAAAAAACAAGGTCTGGTGTTAATGCAGGCCAATTTATTGGATTTGATCCAATAACCAGAACTACTGCTAAAAAACAAATTGGATTTGCTGATGTATTTAAGACCATGAAACATGCAAATGAAAATCCAAATCAATCCGTAATTATCAATCGAGCTGGTGTTTCTGCAACAGAAGCATATGATGCAAAGAAATCCATGTCTTTTATGGATACTGCAAAACAATTGAGTAAGTATATTAAAGATAAAGAACCCACACTTATGTCCAAACTTGATAATATTGAAAATTGGCTATTTCAAAGAAAGGCAATTATTAATCTTTTGATGAGCAAAAGAATTAAATTGGCAATGCCAGGTAACTTTCAATTAACTTCAGGTTTTAATATCAATCTTGAAGCACCCAGCTTTGGTCGAAAAGCAGAAGGCGATGATAATAATGACCCAAGTTTAAGTGGTAAGTATATCATTATCGCTTCGAGGCATATTATTGGATTTGAAAAACACGAAACAATAATTGAATGTGGAACAACCTCAACGAACAATGAATTTATCCCAGAGAGCAATCCAGCACAAACAAAACTGATAATGAACTATTAACATGGAAAATAATAAAGATTTTGCTGGTGCTGGTGGATTTGTATGGTGGATTGGATTTGTTGAAAACAGACAAGACCCATTAAAACTCGGACGATTAAAAGTTCGTTGTGTTGGTTGGAATGCTGACAATAAAATGCAATTGCCAACTGATGCGTTACCGTGGGCTCAAGTTGTACTTCCAATGAACAATACAAATTCATATTGTCCAAAAGAGGGCGATATGGTATTTGGATTTTTTATGGATGGTGAAATGGCTCAACAACCTGTAGTAATCGGTTCTTTTCCAAGTATTGCACTTAAAGCTGCAAATATTCAAGAAGCATATAGTGACCCAAGAACTTCTGATGAACTTAAAGCATCACCAAGAAATCCAGAAAAGAAAACATATAATACTGATGGCACAGGTATTGTAATTACTGAAAAGACACAAGCAAGTAATTATCCATTAAATTTAGATGAACCAACTACATCACGATTAGCACGAAATGATTCTGATACAATTACAAAAACATTTATTCAAGAAAGAAAAGACAATAAGGTAAGTAGCATTCCAACTGTTACAACAACATGGAATGAGCCAGAAACAAAATATGGAGCTGTTTATCCATATAACAATGTTATGGAAACTGAATCAGGGCACATTGTGGAATATGATGATACACCAGGAAAAGAACGAATTCATATTGCACATCGAAATGGCAGTTTTACTGAATGGTATCCTGATGGCGATAGAGTAGAAAAAATAACAAAAGACAAATATAGTATCGTTATGAAAGATGATAATGTCTATATTATGGGCAAATGTAATATTACTGTTCAGGGAAATGCAGAGATTTATGTGAAAAAAAATGCGTCAGTTAAAATTGATGGTAATGTAGACGTTACTGTGGGCGGTAATTATAATGAACAAGTTGGTGGTACATATACCGTTACATCTGGTGGAAATATGTCATTCACTGCACCTCGTATTGATTTGAACTAATATGGCACATGAATTTGTTATATTGATAGGAAAAGAACTAAAGACTTATACAAAGTATGAAGATATACCTGAAGTATTTGATAATGTTATTTCTTTTAAACCAGAGGTTCCTGATCCACCACACACTGAAGAAATACACGAAGAAATTGATTCTTGGAATGAAAGATTGCAAGAATTAATGAAAAGAGAAACAAATGGCCATTAGTATTGTTGTTTCACCTGCAGGAGATTCTCCAACAGAAATACAGTCAACCACCAGGTCTGTAAGAACAGTAAATGCAACAATTACTGCTTCAGGTGATGAAATGGAATCGAACATTATTGTGAGTGCAAGTTCAACTGGAATTTCAGAACCTGGTATAACTGTAACTTCTGGTCCAATTTTAGCGACTATTATTGGTGAATATGTGGATCCTTTTTTAGACACTTTTAAATATGTAAGTAAAGGCAGTAGCAATAAAATAGAAACTCCTACAATAGTTGTTGGAGTGCAAAATATGCCTTCAAAAAAAGAACTATATGATTTAACTCAAGATACAAGACAATTTGAAACCAAAACATATCAAATTACTGTTAATTATGATTCAGGTACAGAAACAATTACAGTAACACAAAAAATAATGAATGATTTTGAAGGTATTCGTTCATTTATGGATACTTACTACGATTAGGATATAAGATGCCGGCAGCAACAAGAGTTGGAGATGCAGATTCCGCACATTGCTCAGGAATGGTTAGAGCAGTAGGTTCTGGCAATGTTTTTGTCAATGGTATTCCTTGGTCTCGGCAAGGCGATGTGAACACAGTCCATTTACTTCCAGGCTCTCCTTGTCCAGCACATAATGCTCCAATTGCCACAGGCTCTTCAAAAGTTTTTGTGAATGGAAAAGGTGCCGGCCGAGTTGGAGATGCTTTGTCTGGATGCACTTCTGTGGCTGCGGGTTCTTCAAATGTTTTTGCCGGAGGTTGAATAAATAGACAATGGCAACAATCACAAAAAACGATAATTTTACACGAAATTTTATTGACTTGGATTTAAATTTTAATATTCATCCAATTCGCAAAGATATTAATGTTCATAAACGTGAATTTGCTGTTATTAATTCAATTAAAAATCTTGTTTTGACAAATCATTATGAGCGACCATTTCAACCTGAATTGGGAAGTAATATTCGAAGGCTATTGTTTGAAAATGTCGATACGGTTATGGCAGCGCAAATTGAAAGAGAAATTGAAGAAACGATTCTCAATTTTGAACCAAGAGCCCAAGTTTCAAAGGTCACTGCAATTGCAACACCAGATGAAAACAAATATGCAGTGCAGCTTGAGTTTTTTTTAATCAACAATTCAAATCCAATTACAATTAATTTTTTCTTAGAACGGATTAGATAAAAATGGCAAACAGTTTAAGAGTTACTGAACTTGATTTTGATACAATCAAAAATAATCTTAAAACTTTCCTAAATCAGCAAGCGGAATTCACAGACTACGATTTCGATGGTTCGGGTTTAAGTGTTTTAATTGATCTATTAGCCTATAATACTCATTATAATGCATACTATTTAAACATGGTTGCAAATGAGTCTTTTCTTGACACCGCATTATTAAGAGATTCAGTAGTGTCGCATGCTAAAACTTTAGGATATGTTCCTTATTCACAAAGAGCACCTGTTGCAATAATTAATTTTACTGCACAATCTGCAACAAGTAATTCGGGTAGTATGACTATTCCTGCCGGATTTGCATTTTTATCAAATCAAATTGACAATACGTCCTATAATTTTGTGGTATTAGAAGAAACCACAGTATCAAAAGCAAATAGTCAATATTATTTTGAAAATTTAAATATTTACGAAGGTCAATTAGTTACTTATGTTTTCAATCACTATCAAGCATCTAATCCAAAACAAATATTTTCATTACCTGATGCAAATATCGATACCACTACAATTAAAGTAACTTCAGTTCCTACCGCAGGAAATACGCAAGTAACAGTTTACAATAAAGTAACCGATATTTTGAATGTCACTACAACATCAGAAGTTTTTTATTTACAAGAAAATAAAAGTGGTAAATTTCAAATTTATTTTGGT
>Ga0194129_10007897_pt1 | contig 12495 bp, 12 predicted proteins | sample TA2KigCa35mmetaG_FD_150862 | JGI IMG/M metagenome (GOLD analysis project Ga0194129, IMG submission 150862) | Freshwater microbial communities from Lake Tanganyika, Tanzania - TA2015038 Kigoma Deep Cast 35m | ecosystem: Environmental > Aquatic > Freshwater > Lake | place: Tanzania: Lake... | reverse complement strand
CTATTCTTAGCCTGCTGAATCAAGACATCTGACTCTGTTATTTTCAGCTCTAACTCAGCCTTCATAGCTTTTACAGCCTCAAGGTTGTCTTGCGCTGCCTGAGAATCAGGGAAACGCTTAACATAACCCTCTGCTGCTTTGAGCTTATTAGTCGCATTAGAGAGCCTTCCCATCAAGCTGTCCCGCGCTTCCTCCGCCCGCTCGTATACCTCATCCAATCCATTCTTCACACTACTCTGCTCCGCTTCAGACAAATACTGAAATCCCTCGGGTGTGTTTGTGGGATTAATCGCTATTCGTGCTTCAAGCGCCTCTGTATTGATAATCTTGTCTGCGTTCTCGCTTACGACTTTTAGTTTATCGCTAGAGGTCTCGGCAAGTTCGCGAGCTTCATTGAAGGCTTTGAGAGAAGGATTCGTCACACCTGCCCTCAACTCTTCCGTGATGGCTTTCGCCTCTTCTAGAGTTTTAGTCGTTTCCGCATAAGTCTGACTCAGCTTCCCTATGGCATTATTCATCTCAGGCGTTGGAGCTGTCCGATTCTCCTTAATCCAATCCCTGTAGTCCTTCATCGCGTTGTTGTACGCAACAGAAGCAGCCTGATGCTTCTGTTCCATGAGCTTTTGTGTATTCTCAGCCGCCCTGAGAGAATCACCTAGAGCCCCCTGCACTTTGGTCTTAAGTTTAGAGTCTAAGTACTCAAACGAAACAGCTCCTTCAAGTCCTCTATCCGCGAGTGCAGTATGAAATGAGTTTATATGTGCATCGTGGTACGCCTTTTGGAGATTCGAGAGTTCAGATTCCACCTCCTTGAGCTGCCCCCCTAGCAGGTTGTATTTCTGCCCAAAGTTTGGTGTGCTGTCATAGTTCTTATTTAAGTCAGCGATCTGCCTCTGAATCTCCGTTATTTTCTTTTGGGCTGTTTGAGCTACTTGGAGGTTCTCAACTACTTTATTGAACTCATTCCGAGCGATAGGCAAGGCATCGGGTGACTTTCTGCCGATATCCAACATCCGATCCCTAGCCTCTATCATTTCCTCCTGTACTTTAGCCGCGACTGCTTCCGCATGAGACTTCGCGACATCAATATCAAGGTCTGCCTGCTGTATAATCTGCTTGACCCCCACCTGTGTCCGACTATCAATCATGTTGAAATCAGGGCGCAACTCAGGGTTTATATAAATCTTTTCCACCATTTGGGTGTTGATTCTAGGCTGCTGACTTAGATTCCTAACAGCCCTCTTATTTACTGACCCAAGACGGACGAATTTCCTACACCCCTCCATCGCCTTCTGTACGATATTCAAGCTAGATACAAACTTGAAAATAAAAGCAAAACACGCGGAAATAAAAGTCGTGACAAGGAACTTTAAGAAGAGACTCGTCAAAATCTCAGACAGCTTAGGGCTAGGGATGAGCTTCTCTAGCTGAAGGGCGGACAGACCGCCTAATGCTTCAGCTAGTTCATCCTGTGTCTTTGAACCCACAATCTTGGTGATGAAATCCGCCGATGCTCCGAGATCCATCTGAGCCATTCTCATCAAGATGAACTTCTCTAGCGGGTCTTTAGCGGGGACTTTCGACACCCTAGAGATGTCTTTGAAGGACTTGATGCCTACTTTTGCCGCAACCTCTCGGATTGCCTTGAGCTGAGAATCATTCAAGTTGGCGCTTCGAACCGCGTCCTTGATTGACTGAATTAGCGACTTCTCGTTCGCCACGACCGCTTCTTTGACTGTAGTCTTTAGTTCGCTCTTCTGCATTTTCTTACATCCCCTTTAGTAGATAGACGAGTGCTTGATGTGGTGTAACCTCCCCTAGATGAGCTTCTTTACGGAAGGGACTCATGAGAGTGTCCTTCAGTTTGCTCCATATTCCCATGATAGATTGCTTGACCCAAGCCCCTATCGCCCCGAGTGTATTTCTGATCCACGAAGGACCATACATCAAGATGCCGAGGATAGAGGTCGTGATGAGAGAAGACTTAGCGGCGCTCGTAGCTAGGGCTGCATAAAAAGCCCCTGCGCTCTGATACCCCGCGCCGACATACAAGAACTTCGCTAGTGGCATCAAGACCGCCTTCAGCTCTATGAGCGCGCCACCAAAGACCGCAGGGGTTGTGACGAGTACATGAGCAAACGCCCCTAAGAGAAATACGAGGCTAAATAAGCCGAGGTACTTCACGAGAGTACCTGCCCTAGAAGACGCATCCTCGAAGAATGAGTTGAGCTTATCCGAATCGACCCCTAAGAGTTCTGCCATGTCGCCTTGAGACTCCGCCGTGTTCAAGCCATTCAAGAACTCAATCTTCTCTCTAGGGGACTTGAGGGTGTCGAGCCTCTTGAGAATGATCTTCTCTAGTGGTGTTCTAGGCTCAGGTGTCAGACCTAATGAGACCTTCTTGAAGGAGGACATACCTACTTCACTCGCAAGCTCTCTCATCGAGGCTATCGTTTTCGCCCCGAAATACTTCATGATGTCTTTTGTCTTGTCTTTCACCACCTCGAAGAGACTCTTACTCGTCGTGTCTATGATCTCATCAGGACTCGAATCAGGAGACAGATCGAGCGCCGCCGCCGCATACTTGATCTTCCGACTCGTTGTGAGCCGAGCTAGTTTCTTTGACCCCTTCGTCGCCATATCCCATAGGGACTTAATCCCATCTATGACAAAGCTCACCCCCCCACTCAGTACCCTAAATATAAAACCAATCGTCTTCGACCCAAATAATAACACCGAGGTGGCTGCCGCCGCTATGAACCCATAGAAATAACTCTCACCCACAAGACTGCCTATGAAGCTAGAAACAATCTTCTTGAAGAACCCTCCGATGGTGTTGATCAAGCTCAAGGTTGCCCAATTGATCGTCCCACAGAGTATCTTATTGTGCATCAACTGATTCTTCGCAGGATCATAATCCGTTTTACGAGGGTCATACCCATCTCTCCTAACAGGCTCAGTAAAAGATACCTCTCCTTTGTTGTTCACCTCAATCTTGCCTTCAACATCTGAATCACTGAGATAGTAAGCATCCGCAGGCTTGGGGTTCACGACCCCACTCGGGCTATTTACTACAGGGGCAGCTACTACATCAAGTTTGGGATTTCTATGCGCCCAAACACGATAAGAACCTGTGTTCGGGTCAAACTCAATCTGATTGTCAGGAAGGTTCATGATTCCACCACCCGCAAAAGGGTGGTGAGCCTCCGCTTGAGCGCGTACTGTTTTCATGTCCTCCACAAGTTTCTGAGCAGCCTCCGCCTCTGCTTGAGGGGTGGTCCACCACCGAAATTTGAAAAAAGCTAACTTCTTTACGCTCGCTGTCCTCCCTCCCGCACAATACTCTAAGTATTTCTGCTTTACTGCACCTACGCTCATGACCCATCTAAAGACAAAGCTCACACAGAACGAAACAAAGAATGTCACTAAGAACTTCTTGAAGAGCGTCGTGAAGATTTCTTTGATTGTCGGCGAGGGGAGGATGACTATGAGCTGTGCCTCAGGCAACTCTAGAGTCGCTGCGAGGTCGGCTTGTGTTTCTGACTTGAGTATTTTCGTCAGGAACTCTGCTACCTCATCAGGTCGCCCTATCCGCTTCATCTTCAACATGATGAACTTCTCTAGGTTACTCTTTGGCGTAGGGGGGGACATACCGAGTATGTCTTTGAAGTTACTAATCCCCACCTCTGTCGCAGTATCTCTTATCAAAGCCACCTGAGAATCTGAGAGAGTCGTACTCCGAACCGCATCTTTTATCATCTCCACTAACCCTTTTTGCCCACCCTTCGCCGTGTCTTTCGCTATGGACTCGATCTCTTTGAAACTCATGGTTGCACGCTCCTGCGCTAGATTATTTATCTGAAGGATTATCAGATAAATAATCTAGGGGGAGAGACTCTTATGAACCACGACAACATTCGTCTTGCTGCTTTATATCTCTCTAAGAGAGGACACCTAGTCTCTATCCCTAGCTCAACACGAGACTACCCTAAACTGCGTGGTCAACTGATTCGTGCGAGAGGCTTATCTTCCAAAGAGGTAAGAATCGCATCTCTCATCGTTCGGAAGACCTATGGGAGAGATCATATTCGCACAGCCTCCTCAGATAACATCAAAGCGAGTGTGGGTGCGGCTCTCGTACAGAATGAGTTGGATAAGCAATCGCCCCCCTCGACAGAGGCTCAGTCGGGGTTTAATTTCTTACTTGGAAGTCTCGGAGCTAAAAGCCCTCAGAAATACATCGCGCTCGTTCAAAAGGCAGTCAAGGAGCCTCTCTCGGACTCTCCGTATAGTAAGCTCCTCGGCAGGAAGCTGAAGGGACTTGCATATAACGAAGCGGCAGAACTCGTAGGGCAGTATGCCGCTGCTCTCAAGAGCCAAAATAATCAGAAGCTCGCAGACCTTCTCGGCGTTGAGGCGAAAACCCTCCTCATCGTCAATCAGGTGATCGCACAAGGAAATAAGACAGCCTCGGTCAAGACCGCTGTGGCTACCTCTTGGTGGGCTACACCCATTCTTGACGGCATCGGTTGGGCTTGGACACACATCATAGAGTTTATCGGCGCTAGCGGGTGGGGGGTGCTAAAGTGGCTCTTCGGGACAAACGCGATGAAGTGGGTAGGCAGCGCCATCGTCGATCTCATGGCGAAGCTCATCCCTGATGCCATCTCAGAAGCCTACGAGACAGTCTCGGAGAAGGTGACTGAAGGCGTTATGGGTTGGTTAACCAATAAATTGAAGTTTGCCACGAATTTTGTGGCAGGTGGGATTTGGAACTTCATTTCAGAAATACCTAGCCTCCTTTATCAGGGGTTCAAGGGGCTCTGTAAAATCATCTATGAATATGTGCCGCATAATTATCTCTTGATAGGGATAGGGGCGGCGCTTCTCTTATGGTATCTCGTCACTTATTTGATACAAACAGGGGCGAAGGTAGCTGCCCTTCCCCCCAAGATGTTTCTTATCCTGCCACTTAAAGGCGTATGGTGGGTTATGAAGCAAGTGTTCAGCAAGGCGACAAAGCTCACGGGCAACGCCACAAGTTACCTTTTGAATAAGCTCGGAATTAGAAATGATAAAGATAAGATAGACGAGCTTGTAGACTTTTCGATGGTGAACTCGAAGTACACCACGGAAGCTCAAACGATGTTAGAGAGTATCCTAGAGAATCCGTGATTTACTTGTAGGTGCGGGGGATATGTGATCTATCAAGAGCGCTTTTTATATCTCTCCACGCGGATCTCGTGAGGGTCTTCTCTGAACAGACCCACTTGACAGGCTGCAAATGCAGCTTGAGCAGAGAGTAGTCAGACTTATTTCCGACATAGGTGATCTGCTCCTGATTTTTGCAAACGAGGAGTGTGGTTTCCCTATTCTCCTCAAGAAACAGGAGAGTGCCGAAAATACCAAGAATGACGAGTATGCTGAGGTTATTCATGTGTTTCCCATCGGGGTGTCGTTAGGAGAGAGATAAAATCTCTGAGAGTTAAGCTCGTAGCAGTCTATGAAGTTCATCATGCAGAGGCTGAGAAGGGTCTTCTCAAGATCACGAGTACCTCGCGCCATCTGCTCAAGGAGGTGTCGTTCGATATGATACTCGGTCGTCATGGGGTTTATTTCTATGTACCTGAGGATAGTCTCCTCTGTGTTGGTGAGATAGGTTCGCATTTTTCTTCTCTCAGTCTAGTTCGCTCCCGATATGAGAGAACATATCCAACATATCAGAGATGAGACTGCCCATTTCAAGGAGGTTCCTGATAAATGAGTCTTTGGACAGAAGAAGAAATCAAACTCGTCCTATTGCTCTCGAAAGAGATGTCAACACCACAAGTCGCCAAAGAGATCGGGAGGACGGCAGGCTCAGTAAAGTATAAGCTCGCGGCGATGGGCATACGGCTTCGGGAGATGAGAGGCACTCGAACTAGTCCTCAGCCCGCAGCTTGGACAAAAGAGCAAATCGCATTCTTGAAGAAGAACCACAAGAAATACACTCTCCCCCAACTTGCCGCGCAGATCGGGCGTTCCCCTCACGCTGTGAAAGTGAAGTGCTCTCGTCTGAACCTCTATAGGAGGAGGCGGGGTTGGTCATATGAGCTTATGACGGAACTCATCCGTCTCCGTAAAGAAGAGAAACTCGATTGGTGCGATCTCGCTCAGAAACTGAATAGGACAGCAAGAGCTTGTAAGTCGAAGTACTATTATCTCACCACAGCGGTATAAATAAGGAGGCAAAACAAAACCTCTTGGGAGAGAGCATGAAGAAGGTAAAAGATAAGAAGCAGTCTATCGCTCGGGCAAAGCGTAAAGCAACTAAGGCACTCAAGCATAAGCAGAGTCTTAAGTCGGGGGATAAGCCCGAGGTGCCTAAGAACAAGCTCTCCGCTGTCCTAGACAATATGGTCGATGTGTCCATGCGCTATCTCCAAGAGGGCGTGAACTATTATTTCTCGAATAATGGTGGTCTAGAGAAGGGGTCAGAGTTCTTGGACACCTTGGGGAAGGGGACTAACTTCTCAGTCGGTGTTCGAGGGTGTGTTGTGAGCAAAGACCTAGAGGTTTCCCCTCCGCTCACTTGGATACCCAAAGCGAACTTCCCTATCGTGAAAGACTATCTCACGGAGCTTTGGAATCGTCAGCTCGAAGGAGTCGCTCTTCAAGTCAACTCGTTCTCTTTCTTCTTGGTGAATGATGACTCAGACCTAGATGAAGATGACTCAGACCTAGAGGACTCAGAGGAAGAGTCTCAAGCTCTCGAAGAGATGAAGAAGGATATGTCTCGGTTCGTAGATGATGTCCTCAAGACTGAGCCTGAGACTAGCCCTGAGCCTGAGACTGAGAGGGAGGAGAAGACTGAGGGGGAGGAGAAGGCTGAGGGGGAGGAGAAGACTGAGGGGGAGGAGAAGACTGAGGGGGAGGAGAAGGCTGAGGGGGAGGAGAAGGCTGAGGGGGAGGAGAAGGCTGAGGGGGAGGAGAAGGCTGAGGGGGAGGAGAAGGCTGAGGGGGAGGAGAAGACTGAGCCTGAGACTAGCCCTGAGCCTGAGACTAGCCCTGAGCCTGAGGCTGAGGGGGAGGAGAAGGCTTCGATGGAAGAGATGACGAAGATGTTTGAGGACTTGATGAGGGAGACTTTTGGAGAGAATTTCCAAGAGAAGCTCGATGAACTCAACAATCAGAAAGACCCCCTGCTTGCGGCGTGTGTGATTATGGTGGGGTCGAGCCTCAAGCGGTTGAATGGTTATCTCGTACTCCGTAAGGCAGAGTATATCGAGGGGGTTGGCGTTTCCCTTAAGACTGAGAACATCTATCTCAATCTCGATGATGTACTCGACATCCATGTGTCCCCTATGGGGATGCCTCAGGTTATCAAAGCATACGAGGAAGCTCAGGATGATGTAGCTCCTTCAGAGCCTCCCTCAGATGAACCGACAGAGCCTCCCTCAGATGAACCGACAGAGCCTCCCTCAGATGAACCGACAGAGCCTCCCTCAGATGAACCGACAGAGCAGGAGCCTCAGAGTCTCGGGGAAACTGAGCGCGCAGATGGCTAAATGTTGGGTTGAATGGAATAAAGACGCGGACAATAATGACTATTGGATCTGTCGTAAATACATGATGGGCTTCAAAGTCAAGCACCCCGCTCATGCGGATAGGTGCTATATCGCCACCTGCCCTGGTCGCACCTCAAAACCCGAGATACACCTCCCTGAGCCTCGCCCTCTGATCATTAAGATTGAAGAACCTCGGGTAGTTGAAGAACCTCGGGTGTGTGCCGCTCATAACTGCGATAAGCCCGTAGCCGCACATAAACAAAACCATTGCTCTGAGGCGTGTCGTCGCCGTGCAAATCGTTACGCCTACAAACAGCGCCAAAAGACTAAAAAGGTCGATATTTCCCCCAAGACACCCGCCGAATAAATCGGTACCTCGCCACCACACTTAGCTCTTGTACAACCAATAAATGAAACCTCTCCCCCTCGTTAGGGAGAATTTCTTTCAAGCTCTCCGAGATAATCCTCGGCAAGCCCCTATCTCGATCCGTGTTCTCTCCCTCTCTGAAGTCAACCTCACGGAAATAAGAGAGTAAGGCTTGCCGAATAAGCGGTCTAATTTGATTAGCCATCTTATATCCTCCATCTTCAAAAATGGAGGATATAAGATGTATATCATCAGAAATAACATCACTCAGCAGCCCTTATATCCTCTCTTGAAGGGGAAAATACAGAGAGCATATGCACTCAAAGTAGTCGCAGACCAACAGGCAGACAAAGTAGAAAAGACCCATTCTTCCCTGCGTGTAGATGTTGTCGAGATCAGCCGTTCTGCAAGATTATGGCTCGAAAATCAGAACAGAGTAGAGTGTTTATATAGATTCGACTCTGAGATTTCATCGGAAGGGTCTGCTTCATGAACACAATACAACAGCAACTAGCTCACCTTATGAGAAGGGTAGCTGCCTTAGAAAATGCAGCGGCTCCCTCCGCAGAGCGTAGATTCTTCGACAACCCTACTAAGAAATCAGTCCGTGAGTTCGCAGAGTCAAACGCCCTCTCAAATGAGGTAAGTACCGCAACAAAATCTATCGTCTACTCAGATTCCCCCGATAGATGCGTCATGGACGCAGGTGCCGAAGCTCTCAAAGCACCTCCTCCCCCCTCAGAAATAAAAGAGAACACAGGTGGGAAGCAGTTTTCCACACTCAACCAATTCGTCGTTGAAACGAAGGAACCCGTTCTCGGACTCCCTCAGGGACATAAAGATATCCCAAGAGCTGAGAGGATAGTCCCTAAGAGTGAGAAATCTACGAAAGAAATCAAGCAAGAGGCAGTCAAGAAGGTCATGAGGAGACTCGGCTATGTCCATCAATAAGACTTATAACAATATCGACATCCTTAAGAATGGCGATAAATGCCCTGTGACGGCAGGACCTATCCTTCGTCGGACGAAGTGGAAGAGCGGTACTTGGGTGAAATATGTCGAGAACGAGTCTCCCACAGATGAGTTCACCGTTGAGCGGTCTGATGGCACAGAGGTCTGTGGCTTCCTTCTTTATGGGAGCGAAGACTACACAGACCCTAGAGTTTCAAACTACAGAAACTACACCTCAATCCAATCCGCCACGCAGTTCGCAAATGCGAACGGCACCGCTGTCTTGACCCTCATTTCAGGCGGGGCTAGGGTCTTGTTTGCGGAGTATGAGTCCATATCCTTAACTGTGGATGGTGTTCGAGAAGGTGATCCCATCACTTATTCTCTGAATGAGAAACTCAAAATCAGTGAGAATGGACTTCTCTGTAATGACCCTAACGATAGACTCCTCCTCGCAACAGGCGGAGAGGAAGTCCTCGTTGTGGGAATAGTCTGTAAAGTACCCTCAGAGCAAGACCCCAAGCTCGGTGTCGATGTGAAATATTAAGCCCGCAAATACGCCCTCTTGCAGTTCTTAGTCTCCTCTTCTACTCGATATAACAGACACCAATTAGTAAACCACTTCGAGGCTAAAAAGCCCACCTCGAATTTTTCCACAAAAGCAAGCCCACCCATCTCACTACTCACATCTAGTACGATTCCTTCATTTAAGAACACACACAGCGCAAGGCTCTTCGCCACTTGTAGAGTCTGTACACTCTCCAAGCCTCTCAAAATCAAAGTGTCTTGCTCATAGAAATAACTAGTCGCCATGCAGATACCTTTCAAGAGTGTCTATCATACCACCGAGTATTTAGCGGGGTTCACCGAGGGTACTTCATTTGCAGGCTCTTTGATCAAAGGATTCCCCTTAATCTTGAACCTATCTGCCGCCACAAAACCCTCACCAAAACCACTAGGAGATATCTCCCCTCTCAGCGTGATGGGGGCAATATCCCCACCTTCGTGTCTCTCGCTCTGATACACAGCAGAAGTTACAACTAAGAGCTGTACCTCAGAGCCTTGACTCATTGTGGCAAGACTTGCCCCTGAAAAGGCTTCCTCAGGGTAGTTCTTCACAAGCATCGCCCTACACGCTAGAACCCCACCCTTTAAGACAGGGGATAAGTTTGAAGGGATAGAGCCATTCAAGAAGCTCAAAGGCGCTCCCTTCACATCCCCCGATGCTCCAAATACACTCCCCCCTCCTCTAGAGATTCTGTATTTCCTCGTACCCCCCGCTAAGGGATACGCCCCATACTCCATCAACGCTCCATCTCCCATCTGCAACACATCCCCCGCACTCCCTGTTATCTTCGTGTACTGCTCCCCTACCTCATTCACAGAAATAGAAGAGGGATAAGATGTGGACTTCGACCCTAATGTTTGAAAGGCTCCCGACTCGTCCCTCAAGGGGTCTTCTCCCAAGAAATCAAAGTCACTCACGAGTATCCCCAAAGGAAGACGGCTCGTCATCCCCACGAGGGAAATATCCACCTTGTGGGCAGAGGACGCTCCATTCACAGGCACTCTCGTAGCACCCTTGAAGGTCACGAGAGTAGGGGTGAACGCAGTCGTCTCGTAAACGCTATCTCCCGCAAATAACCTCGTGATTGTCCTTGTCCTATAGTCCACATCCGCCAAAACCCCTAGCGTCGCTGTCCCATCTCCTCTATTCCTAGTCTGAAATATGAAGTTTAAGTAAGTCCCCCCCACAGGGGTCACCACCCTCACTTCAATCCCGTTCTCTAAGAAATAAGCCACCACGAGAGTAGCCATCGCCGAGAGAGACGCAGGGGAACCTGTCGTCGTATCATACTCAACGACCCCTTCCGCATCTGTATAAGTGATGACTACATTCTCAGTACTTGAGTATAGCCTCAAAGTCGCATACCCATAGTTGGAGTTCGCGTCTAAAGGCGCTGTGAAGAGGCTAGTCTGAGGCTGTGGTAACGGCTGTGTCCCTGAGGTGGGGATACGCTCCCGCTCAGGAGATGTCGCTAGTGTATTTCTATATCGCACATAACCCACATCGTTATAACTATTCTCGATGAGAGTACCCCCAAGCGCACCTGTGCCAAGGGTTGTATAGAAATCCATGCTCGCGAGGACTTCAAGAGACCTACGATTGATGACCTCGATGGCGGAAGAGCCGTCTTCAAGGAGCTGACCTCTAGGAGTTGCTAGCTTATAGGCAGAGCTTGAAGGGATCAGACCATACCTCAATGGCGCATCAGAAATAGAAGGACTCGCTCCACCGATGGTGTGATAAGGATCCCCTTGATAGACGGTGCGTGTCCCTGAGACATACACGCTGTCTGTGGCGGGGATGGCGGAGGGAACGCACATTCTGATGTTTTCAAGGCTCGTGAGGCTCGTCCCTGTGAGGGAGCCATCTCCACCATAGACTCTCGGAAGAACGAAGTTATTATGGCTGATGAACCCCTTTGAGAAGATAAACACCTCACACTCCACCACATAATTGAAAGTCGTGAAGGTGTTCCCCACCACATAGTTATCTGCCCGAGTGATGTCTATCGCGTGTTCCATAACTACATAAGTATGGCTCCCCTCCTCACCTGTAGCCTCTTGCCCACCATTCTCTAAGATATGGATCGGATAAAGCGAGTTATCCTTACGAAGGAGGTTCGTCGGTCCATTCGTAATCGGAGTCTCTCTATCTGATTGATGTGCGCCTCTCCCCGCATCAGGTGCTTTGTCATTAAACTCCGAAGCCTCATACACACCCATCAATCTCGCTATCCCATAGTGCGGAGGTAGCTTGATTCCATGATGCGTGTCCCCAAACTCCGCTGTCGTGTAGGAAATCACCACCTTCTCAGCTACGAAGCAGGATTGGCTAATATCAGGAAATGGGTTCGTCACTTTCTGACCATATGTACCCACACCTGTCCCAAATAAATAAGGATATACACCCCCTGTCGCCCCGTCTGACTCACCCCCGATCATCTTGAATATCCCATTCGAGGTCACTCTCTGAGACAAGAATAAGTGATTCACCCCCTCCATGTAGGGGTCACTCGATCCCGTCTTAATGTGATATGGGATATCCTGCCTCCCAAAAGAAGGCATGACCTCATGAGGTACCTCAAACACGAACCCCGTGTTCGTATAGACCCCCGTCTCAAGTTTATTGATGACCCCGCCCGAATAAGTAGAGTTGCCTATCGCAGATGAACCAAGACTATATGTGAATAGCTTAATCCCATGACTCCGATACGGTCTTAAGACAAGGCTCTTCGAGCCTAAGTCTATAAAAGCCTCTGTCTCAACAAGCCCGTCTCTCTCAGAGTGTCCCACATACTCCCCTGCTTTATGAAGCCCACTCCATGTAGAAATATGGTGATTGGTGGGAAGGGGAGTCTCGCCGTTAGGGAGAGGGATGTCCGCAACAGCATCCGTGTCTAAATCAGAGGGGGCATTTCTTAGGTACTCATTTGAAGCATCTCTGATGGACAGGGCTTCAATCTTATCGAGTACCCTCGCTGTCCCCCCTCGCCCCGCCGAATATTGAAGAGAGGTCGAGATGAGCAGGTTTCCCGCGCTCGTATTTTCGAGGATGCCAGGGAA
>Ga0194129_10007896_pt1 | contig 12497 bp, 11 predicted proteins | sample TA2KigCa35mmetaG_FD_150862 | JGI IMG/M metagenome (GOLD analysis project Ga0194129, IMG submission 150862) | Freshwater microbial communities from Lake Tanganyika, Tanzania - TA2015038 Kigoma Deep Cast 35m | ecosystem: Environmental > Aquatic > Freshwater > Lake | place: Tanzania: Lake... | reverse complement strand
GAGCCGCCGCCGACGAAGCCGACGAAGCCGACGAAGCCGCTGGCGACGAAGCCGACGAAGCCGACGAAGCCGGCGACGAAGCAGCCGAAGCCGGCGACGAAGCAGAAGGCGACGAAGCAGAAGGCGGCGGGCCGATGACCTCGAACGACGGCGCGAACCGGCGGCGTTTTCGGCGCATCGAGGTGCCGTTGCTGGTGCAGATCCGCTACAGCGCGCTCGAGGCGCCGCAGACTGTGTACGCGTTGAACGTGTCGGAGGGCGGCGTGTTCCTCGACGTCGACGACAACAAGCCGTTGGGTACGCGGGTGTTCATCCAGATCACGAGCCCTGACGGGATCCGCATGTTGCGCAGCGAGGGCAAGGTCGTGCGCAAGGCCGGTGGCGGCACGGGCGTGGAGCTGGTGCTCGAGGGCGAGATGCAGGAAGAGATGCGCGCCATCCTGGCCACCCTCGACTGACGGGCTGACGACCGCCTCATCATCGCTCACATCGAAGGACACTCCGTCGCGGCGACACCGGCCCTCACCTGCGGCTGCGCCGAGGAGGCGAGGTGTGTTGAAGCCTCGGACGACCCGCCCACCGCAGCCAGCTCGAGGTCCCACGCGACGACGACCGCGACGACTCCCAAGAAGAAGAAGTGTGGACAGGCGAAGCGACCTGCGCACCGCAGCCAGCTTGAACGCCCAGACGATGCTGATCGCCTGCGGAGCCCGGGTCGCGCCGAAGGCTAAAGACAGCCACGCAATGAAGCCGGCACGACGACAACGACGACGCGAGCAGCGGGGCGCAGCCCGGTCAACGAGAAAGCAAGAGGGCAAACGCCGACGAGGACGAGCAGGGAGACGAGCCGCTCAGACGACGCCGGTCTGTCGCACGACGAGCGCGCTGCCGTGCGCCAAGGTCAACCCAAAGAGCGGCAACCCGCGGGCCAGCCGCCCCAGAGTCTGACCAGCCTGCTGCTGTCCCGGGGCCTCGATGGCATCGGCGAGCGCGGCGGTGTCGGCGGCGGCGACGACATCGGCCCTGGCGAGGTGGGCGCCCGGCTCGCGTCGCAGGAACGACGTCACCTGCGGGTGGTTCACGAACATCTGGTGCCCGGCCACCATCGGCGAGACCAGCGGCACGCGGGTGTAGCTGCGCAGGTCGCCGGGAACGACGACGTTGGCGACGGCACCCCCGACGTGGTCGCCGCCGAGGATGACGAATTCGAATTCGGGCGCGCCCGCCCGGCGCAGCGTGGGGAACGCGCGCAGGAGGTGCTCGGCGAGCTCGAGACGCACGCCGTAGTCGGCGCCGGCGGTGATCGCGAACTTTAGGTGGCCGCCGCCGATGTTCGTCGGCCGCGTCAGGTGGAAGAGCACCGCCTCGCGGCCCGCCCGCGGCGGCTTGCCCAGCCACGCGCGCCACTCCTCGGCCGCGAACACCACGCCGAGGTGCGGCACGACGCGGTCGTCCTTGCGCAGCCCGTCGACCATCAGACGGTTCATCGCGTGGATGTCCGAGTGCATGTAGGAGCGCTCGAACGTGTCGGTGTGGTGCTCGAGCAGGCGCAGCACGTTGGTCTGCTCGAGCGCGCGACCACGCACCCGCTCGGTGGCGGCCAGCCCGAGCAGCAGCTCGCCGGCATCGCCCCCCGGCGTGCCGATCACGCCCTGGGCGTCGCGGTCGTCGACGCAGCTGCGCTGGCCCTGCAGCAGGAACGCCGACAGCGTCAATCAGGCCACGCTGGTGTTGTCACCGAGGTGCTGCTCGATCTGCGCCGCCGACAGCGGTCCGCGCGCCGCGTCCGTCGTAGACAGCGGGCGGCTGTCGCGCCCCACGCCCGGGGCCAGCGAGAACAGCTCGCGGCGGAACGTCGTCGCTGTACGCAGCGTCATATGGCCGAGCGACTTTCAGGCCGTCATCCCGCCCTCCAGCGCTGCGACACGCCCCATGCCGAGCGCTCCCAACAACCAGGCGCCGACGCTGGCCCGCTCGCCGGTGTTCGACACGACGATGACGAAGGTGTCGGGGCGCAGCACACCGGGCACGTCGCCCGGGCGCGCCAGCGGCACGTAGGTCGCCTGCGGGATGTGGCCGAGCGCGCCGGTCAGCTCGTCGGTGTCGCGCACGTCCAGGATGCACACCAGCCGGACCCGCTCGGCGACGAACGTCGCTGGCAGCATCATCGCGCCGCCGGCGTCTTGGCGCTGCGTCGCCTGCGGTTGACGCGCAGCAGGCGCAGCGCTGCGGGCTCGCCGGCGTCGACCGGGGCTGAGGACCACGACGATGACGGGGCGGTGGACGAGGTCATGGCAGCTCCGGGAGCGAAGGAGGGCGAGTGCAGGAGCGCACGGACGGCGCGACGATGGCGGTCGTCACCACAGCACGCCCTTGTCGTCGACAACGACGGCGGGCGGCAGGTCGGCGTCGCCGAGGCGCTGGCGCAGGTTGCGCTCGATGGTCACCGACAGGTTCGTGATCGGCAGCGAGTTGTAGAAGTGGTTGAACGGGTCTTCGAGGATGCGCCCGATCTCGCTGATCAGCGTGAAGCCCAGGCACACGATCACGTTCAGCGGCACCGCCGCCCAGCCGATGGAGTCGACGACGGTGAACGGGAACAGCATCGCGAACAGGAACAGCAGCCAGCTGACGAAGAAGCCGTAGCCGCGCGGCATCGGCGTGCGCTTGATGCGCTCGCAGCCGCCCTGTACGTCGAGCATCGCGGCGAAGGACTGCTCGAACGACACCATCCGCACCGGCGGAAGGTCCATCCGCGCCACCGCGCGGAACGACTCGTCGACCAGAAAATGCAGCAGCGACGTCTGCTCCTTCGCCCGCGTCCGCCAAGCGTCGTTGACGCCGAGCAGCGACAGCGCGCGCTGCACGTGGGCGTCGGCGAAGGGATCGTCGTCGCGTAGCTGGCAGCGCAGCGTGTGCGCGAACAGCACGTGCCGTTCCAGCAGCCGTCGCCGCTCGTCGCCGTCGCTTACGTAGGCCGCGACCTGCGACGCGTACAGCCGGCTGACGTTCACCAGCCGGCCCCACAGCTGCCGGCCCTCCCACCAGCGCGCGTACGCCGCGCTCGTGCGGAACGACGCGAAGATGCCGAGCGCCGCGCCAAGGATCGACGCCGCCGCTGTCGGCAACTTCAGGTGGGTGTAGCCGAGCACCTCGTGCACGACGCCGGCCAGCGCGCCGAACCCGACGTAGAGCGCGACGTTGCTCCACTGCCACAGCAGGAGGCGCACCATCGAGGCGTTGTTCGACACGAGCATCACGGTTTTCCAGATGGGCGATCTAGTTTTTCCTACATCCTTTGGCCGAAGCAAGCCGCGGCGCCCGCGGTTGCGGCCCCGAGGCAACGGTGTAGACGGGGTCGCGCGAACCGGGAGGCCCACGTGCTCGCTGTCGTCGTCGCCGCTGCATGGCTGGCCGCTCAGACCGGCGAGGGAGAGGGCGAGGGCGAGGGTGCGCCCGACCCGTGCGCGCCGGCGTGCATCGACGCCGCGACACTGTCGTTTTGCGACACGGGCACGCCGGTGACCCTCGCCTGCGCGACGGTGGCCGACGGCGCCCGCTGCGGCCCGCTGTCCAACGACTGGGGCGACGACTGCCTGCTGCCCGACGGCGCCACCTGTGACCCCGGCTACGGCTTCGGCGACTCGCGCTGCGACGACGGCCTCGCCTGCCGCGACGGCGCGTGCGCGCCGGGGGCCCCCGAGCCCGAGCCGCCGCTCTCGCCCACCGCCGGCACCGTTGCCGCCGACACCACGACGCCGCCGTCGCCGACGTCTTGCGCCGGCGCGGGCGTGGGGCTGCTGCCGCTGGCGCTGGCGTTGGCTCGTCGTCGTCGTCGGCCGGCTTGAGCGGGGCACGGTAAGGCGCACCGCGCGAGCTGCTGCCCGACGACCCGAGCAGCGCTGCGAGCCGGCCCGCGAAGAAGGCGGCGGCGGCTTTTTCCGGCAGCCTGCTAACCTCGCGCCATGCGGATCGATTGCGAGCAGTGTGGCTTGGCGTTCACGATTGAAGATGACCCGATCAACGATCGGGGCGCGCGCGCGCACTGCCCCAGGTGCGGCACGCAGAAGTTCGTGCACAAGTCGTCGGCGCCGGCGACCGCCACCGCGATGCCCGCGGTCCAGCTGGACACCGGCGCGTTCGCCGCGGCTGGCTCGCCCTTCGCCGCGCCGCCGTCCTCGTCGTTCGGTGCGCCCGCCGCGCTCCGGACCACCAACCCGTTCGCGCCGCCCGCGTCGTCGTCAAACCCGTTCGCGCCGCCCGCGTCGTCGCCGAACCCGCGCGCGCCCGCGTGGTCGCTGAACCCGTTCGCTCCCTCATCGTCGTCGAGCCCGTTTGCCGCCGCGCCCGCCGGCGCCGTTGACCCCTTCGGCGCGCCCGGCGCCGCCCTGGACCCGGTCCCCGACCCGTTCGCCGCCCGCGCCGAGCTGTTCGGCAGCCTCGACTCCTCGTTCTCGTCCTCTCCCCCCGCGTCGTCGCTGCCCGCGCCGTCGTCGTCGTTGCCTGCGCCGTCGTCGTCGTTGCCTGCGCCGCCGTCGTCGTTCGCGTCGCCGCCGTCCGCCGACGATTCTTTTGTCCAGGTCGTCGACGGCCCCGGCGCCGCGGTGTCGGGCAAGTGGACCGTCCGCCGCCAGGACGGCAGCGAAGAGACCATGGCCCTGACCGAGCTGCGCGAGCGCCTGAAGCGCGGCGAACTCGGCCCCGACGACTTCGCCGCTCCCGGCGACGGCCCGCCCCGCCCGGTCAAGGACACGCCGATGCTCACCGTGTCGCTTCCGGGCCAGCGGCCGCGGGTGAAGGGCGCGCGCGCCGCCCGCACCGTCGGCGAGCTGGTGCGACCAGTGCTGTGGCTCGCGGCGGCGGCTGGCGCCGTCGGCGGGGGCGTCGTCGTCGTGCAGCGGTACCTGCCCACCTTGAACGAGGCCCAGATCGGCGACAGCCCGCTGCGGCGGGCCCGCGCCGCGTGGCAGCTGCAGTTCCCCGACCTGCAGGGCACCAGCGCGGAGCACCTGGCCGAGGGGCGTAAGCAGATGCGGCTCGACACCGCCGCCGGCTACCGGAAGGCCGACGACGAGCTGCGTCAGGCCTTGCTGCTCGACGTCGGCAACACCGCGGCGCTAGCGGCGTGGGTCGAGAACTTCGCGAACCTGCCGCAGGTGCGCTCCGACCTCGCGCTGGCCACGCTGGCCCGCGACGCCGTGGCCCACGCCCAGAAGACCGAGCCAGAGAACGTCGACCTGCTGCGCGCGCAGGGCGCGCTGGCGTTCTCGCAGGGCGCTGTCGGCGACGCGCAGCGCGCGCTGACCCGCGCGCTCAAGCTGTCGCCCGCCGACATCGACAGCAAGCTGCTGCTCGCGCGCAGCGACGTCGACCGCAACGCCGCCGAGGCCCTCGAGATCATCCAGCGCGACGTGCGCGCCCGCGACCCCGACAACCAGCTTGCCTTCACCATCGAGGGCGCTGCCCGTCGTCGATTGGGCGCCTACAAGGAGGCCCGCGAGCTGCTGAGCGCGCGCCTCGCCACCGACCCGCAGAACGTCGGCGCGCTGCGCGAGCTGGCGCGGCTCGAGCTCGACGTCGGCCGCCCCGACGCGGCGCTGGCGGCGCTGTCGACGCTGCTGCAGGCTGAGGACAACGACGTCGACAGCCACCTGCTGCGCGTCCGGATCCACACCCAGATCAAGGGCGGCATGGAGGGCCTGAAGGCCGCCGACGCCGAGCTGACCGACCTGCTCGCGCGGCACGAAGCGGACGCCGGCGAGCTGGTGGTGGTGGCGCTGGCCCACGCGACCTTCGTCAAGACGCAGCTTGGTGAGGTCGAGCGCGCTCTCGAGCGCGGCGAGCGCGCCTGCACCCTCGACGCCAACGCGCCGGCGGCGCTGTACGCCCTGGGTCGGGCCTACGCGGTGAAGGGCGAGCTCGAGGCGGCGAAGAAGGCTCTCGAAAAAGCGGTGCTGGCCTCGGCGCGCCGCGACCAGTTCTACGAGCCCCTGCTGCGCGCCGAGCTGTCGGCGGTGCAGGGCCGGTCGGGCGACGTCGCCAACGCCATCCGCAACGCCGACCGCGTGCTCGAGTACGACCCGAGCAACCTGCGCGCCTCCTTCGGCCTCGCCGCCCTGTACATCGGTGAGAAGAAGTTCACGCAGGCGATGACGGTGATGCGCAAGACCCTCGGCATCGACCCCGCGTGGGAGCGCGATCGCCTCGTGCCCACCGACTTCCCGACGCTGAGCGCCGACGTGCTGGCGTTCGCCGAGGTCTTCCGCGCCGCCAAGACGCCTCCCGGCGACGAGTCGCTCCTGAGCCTCAAGCTCTCGTCCGAAGGCATGATCCGCTTCTCTGCCGGCCAGTACGACGAGGCCGAGACGCTGCTGCAGCAGGCCTTGCGCGCCGACCCCGAGAACCACGGCGCCATCCTGTACCTGAGCATCGCCGAGCTCGAGCGCGGTCGCTCCGCCGAGCCCCGCGATCGCCTGAAGGACTACGTCTCGCGCACCGCCACCACCCACGCGATCACCCAGCTGTACCTCGCTCGCGCCGATGCCGCCGCCCAAGACCTCGAGGCCGCCCGCAAGCGCCTCGTCGAGCTCGTCGAGGCCGAGCCCACCCTCGTCCAGGCGCGCTACAGCCTCGCCATGGTGCTCAAGGAGCTCAAGCTCGACGCTCAAGCCGACGAAGAGCTCCGCGCCGTCGTCAAGCAGGATCCTGATTTTCTGCCGGCCAAGCGCGCCCTCGATGACACGCCGGCTGCGGCCGCGAATCCGCCTTGATTCTCTTCGACGTCGCGCGGGCTCTGATCGACTTTGACTCGAATCTCTCTTGAATCAGGCCTGAATCTTCCTTGAATCGGGCTCGCAGCTCTCTTGAAGCGGACCTGAGTCTCCTTGAATCGGCCTTGAGTCTGAGGTGATTCTGATTTCGCGCTTCGGCCGTCGTTGCTCCCTGCGTCGTCGGCGATCCGTCCTTGCCCCGCCGCTGGCGTCGTCTGTCTTCGCGCCTTCGAATGACGGAGGGCTTCGAATGGCGGTCGTCGCCTTCGGCGCGACCCAGGGGATGCGTTGCGCCGCACCCCCTGGGAACCCCCGGCGCTTGGAGCACCGCCCGCACGACAAAGCGACCTGGGCCCCGCAGCCCCTCGGGCTCGCTGTGTCATCGTCACCGGCTGCGGCGCGCGGGTCGCTTCGTCTGTCCACGAGCGCCGTCGCGCTCGCGCGCTGGCATGTATTTCCGCTTTCCGCCTGACGTCAGGCTGGGCGAGCGCAAGCCCATCCCCAGAATTGGGAGAGGGCAGCGGCGGAGCCGCGGGTGAGGGCCTGCGCCGGATCGGACCCTCACCCCCTGGCCCCTTCTCCCAATTCCGAGAGTAGGGGGAAGTGACGTTCGAGTTCAGCAGCGCCGCTTCCTGTTGCCATATTCAGCGAGAGGGAGCCCATCCCCAGAATTGGGCGAGGACAGCGGCGGAGCCGCGGGTGAGGGCCGGTGCCGGACCGGACCCTCATCCTCTGGCTCCCGTAGAGGGGAGCAGGAGAATGGTTCCTCACTTCGACAGGGCATCGACATCGCGTGCGTGGCGACGTCGACGCACACGACGTCGTCGCTGTCGCGGAGCGGCCGCCAGTCGGTGCCTGGGCAGACGAAGAAGCGCCGCGCCGCCGCGCGCGCGACCAAGCAACGCATCACCGTGTCCCTCGCGGACAGGCGAAGCGACCCGCGCGCCGCAGCCAGTAAAATCGAAGTCGCGACAAGCATCGCCTGCGGGGCCCGGGTCGCTTTGCCGTGCTGGCACTCCGAAGAAGCGCCGGGGTCCTGGGGGCCGGCGCAACGGCCCTCGGGTCGCGCCGAAGGCGAAAGATCGCCATTCGTCGGCGTCAGCAGCACAAAGACGCCCAAGAAGAAGGCGCCGACAGCGGGGCGCAGCCCGGGCATCGAAATAGCCAGAGCCAGCGAACTCGGGCATCAAAAAAGCCAGAGCCAGCGAACTCAGGCATCGAAAAAGCCAGCGAACTCAAGCGCCGCAAAAGCCGAAGCCAGCGAACTCGGGCAATCGAAGCCGCAAGCGCCCGCGAAAGAAGAGCGAGACCTAAGGCGCGGTCGGGGCGGCCTCGCCCCCAGCGCCGGTGGGGCTCCCCTCGGCGACGACGCGCACGTCGAAGATCGGCAAGCGACCGACCTCCTTGCCGTCCATCTCGACGAGATACTGGTGCATCCCGGGGGTCTTGAACGTCGTCGCCGGGAACTCGATGACGTGGTCGATGCGCCCGGTGCGGCCGGCGAAGTCGATGACGTCCTCGGCGCGGACGATGCGGCTGTTGCGCGGGTCGACGACCGAGACGGTGACCGACATCTGCCGACCGGCCTTCGACGACACATTCAGGCAGACCTGAAACGGCACGCCGGTCTCGGGCAGGTCCTCGAATGACCAATAGGTGACCCGCTCGCGCCTTCGACCGCCGGGCTGGCAGCCGAACTTCTTGTCGAGGACGATGACCTCGGCGGCGAACACCGCGTGCAGCTTGACGTCGGCCTCGGCGTCGACGGTGCCCGTCCTGGGCGCGAGGGTGTCGGTGGTGTCCTTTGCCCCCAGGCCGGCGGCGGCCTTCTTCAGGTCGTCGGCGTCGGACCTCTTCGCCGGCGGCGGGTCGAAGAACGAGTCGACGGAGACGTCCTTCTTGCTCTTCTTGTCGCTGGCGACGGCCACCGGCGCCGCTGCGAGGGCGACGACGAGCGCGAGCAGGGATGCGGCATTCACGAGACGCATGGGGGCTCCGGGGCGCTCAGGCAGAGACGGGCGGGCGCCAGTCGATGTGCAGCCCGAGCCCGCGGGTGACGACGACGAAGGCCAGCAGGGCGGCGCCGACGAACATGCCCAGCGACAGCAGCGCCAGACCAAGGAGCACCGTCGCCGCCACCGCCGCCACGCCCTGCAGGGCCCGCGCGACCACCGCGCGCGCCGCCGAGCGCGCCGCGGTGCGGCCAGGCTGCACGTCGATGACCGGCGACGGCGGGGCCGTCTGCACGCCGAGGGCCTGCAGCGCCTGGTCGGTCTGACGCTTGACGTCGGCGGCGGCGCGGCGCACGGCGCGCACCCGCGATCGCAGGCGCTCCAGGCGCTGGGGGAACCCTTCGAACATAAGCCACAGGGTACCAACGCTTTGGTGGCGCCGCTCCTTCAACGCCCCCCATGATTCGGACTGGATCGGGGTTGCCGAGCGACCGGCAACACCACAGCCTGAAAATGGCTTTCAGTTTCCGGTGCGGCGGAGGCGAACGTGGTGGGCGGCGGGCCGGCGAGGCTATCGGGGCAGGCGATGGGGGTCGACGTCGTCGTCGACGCCCTCGACGGCGCGCTCGACGCCACGCGGCTGCGCCTGTGCGAGATGGGGCTGGTGCCGGGCACGGTGGTGCGGGTGACGCGGCGGGCGCCGTGGGGGGATCCGTTGGAGATCGCGGTGCGGGGCACGCGGCTGGTGCTGCGGGCTGCCGACGCCACGGTGTTCGTGGTGCGGGCTCTCGAGCCTGCCGACGGCGATCGCGGCGCGGGGTCCGGCTCAGGGTCCGGCGCCGAGTCGGGCGCCGAGTCGGGCAAGGTGCGGCCGTGACGACGCCCGCAGTGCTGCTCGTCGGCAACCCGAACAGCGGCAAGACCACACTGTTCAACGCGCTGACCGGCTTGTCGGCGCGGGTGGGCAATTACCCGGGCATCACGGTGGAGCACCGGCAGGGGCGCGCCACGCTGCCGCGTCGGGCAGACGACGGCGGCGAAGGCGACGTCGTCGTCGACGTCTTCGACGTACCCGGCACCTACTCGCTGCTGCCGCGCAGCGACGACGAGGCCGTCGCGGTGCGCGCGCTGCTGGGCGACCTGCCATCGTCGGGCGCGTCGTCGTCGGCGAGCGCGTCGTCGTCGGCGCGGCGGGCCGCCGTGGTGGTGGTCGTCGTCGACGCCACCCAGCTCGAGCGCAACCTGATGCTCGTCGCCCAGCTGCGCGAGCTGCCGCTGCCGCTTTTGATCGCGCTGACGATGACCGACACCGTCGAGGCAGACGGCGACCGGATCGACGTCGCGCTGCTGGCGCAGCGCATCGGCGTGGCTGTCGTCGCCGCCCCCGCGATCGCGGGGGGCGCCCAGGCGCTGCGGGCGCTGCTCGGCCGCAGCCTCGACCAGCCGGCGCCGCTGCCGCTGAACCCGCCGCCGTCGTCGCCCACGGCCGCGCCCACGCTGCTCGCCCTCGCCGACGACGACGGCCAGAAGGCGTCGCGCGCGCTGGCGCTGCCGGCGCCGCGGGCGCTCGGCCTGCTGCTCGCCGCCGCCGTCGCCGTCGACGCGCAGGGGCGCCTGCCCGCCGCCCTCGCCGCGATCGACACCGCCGCGCTCTGCCGGCAGCCGGGGCTGTCGGCGCTGGGGCAGGAGCTCGTGCAGGGCCGCTGGCAGCGGGCGCAGGCGTGGGCCGACGGCGTCGTCGTCCGCGATCGCGGTGGCGAGCCCCGGTCGGCGCGGCTGACCCGTCGCCTCGACGCGGTCGCCCTGCACCCGGTGGGCGGCGTCGTGGTGCTGGTGGGCGTGTTCCTCGGCTTGTTCCAGGCGCTGTTCGCCGGGGCGACGCCGCTGATGGACGCCATCGAGGGCGTCGTCAACGCCGTCGGTGCGCTGGTGTCGGCGCAGGTGCCCGGGTCGCTGCCGCTGCTGCGCTCGCTGCTGGCCGACGGCGTCGTCGCCGGCGTCGGCAACGTCGTCGTCTTCGTGCCGCAGATCGCGATCCTGTTCCTCTTCCTGAGCGTCCTCGAGGACAGCGGCTACCTCGCCCGCGCCGCTTTCCTGCTCGATCGCGTGATGAAGGGCGTCGGCCTGCACGGACGCGCGTTCGTGCCGCTGCTGTCGGGCTTCGCCTGCGCCGTCCCCGCGATCATGGCCACCCGCACCATCGAGTCGACGAAGGACCGCCTCGTCACCATCCTCGTCACGCCGCTGGTGTCGTGCTCGGCGCGCCTGCCCGTCTACGCGCTCATGATCGCCACCGTGTTCTCGACCCTGCCACCGCTCTGGGGCGTCGTCTCCGTCGGCGCCGTCGTCATGGTCGCGATGTACGCGCTGTCCCTCGCGGCCGCGATCACCACGGCCGCGATCTTCAAGCGCACCCTGCTCAAGTCGCCGACGCCGCCGCTGGTGCTCGAGCTGCCGCCCTATCGCCTGCCCCGCGCCGGCCAGGTCGCCCGCGCCGTGCTCGGCCGCGTGAAGACGTTCCTCGTCGAGGCAGGCACCGTGATCCTCGCGCTCACCGTCGTGCTGTGGGCGCTCTTGAAGTTCCCCGTGGACGAGCAGGTCGTCGACGCCCGCGACGCCGCGGTGGCCGTGGTCGAGCGCGAGCTGCCCGCGGGCGACGTGCGCGCCGCGCGCGTCGCCCGCATCGAGGGCGACGCGCAGAAGCGGCTCGTCGAGCACAGCGCCGCCGGTCGCTTCGGACACGCCCTGGAGCCTGTGCTGCGGCCGCTGGGCTTCGACTGGAAGATCGGGGTCGGCATCGTCGCCAGCTTCGCCGCCCGCGAGGTCTTCGTGTCGACGCTGGGCATCGTCTACGGCCTCGGCGACGAGGCCAGCGAGGACTCCGCCGACCTGCGCGACTCGATGCGCGCCGACGTCCGCGACGACGGGACGCCGCTGTACACGCCGCTCACCGGCCTGTCGCTGCTGGTGTTCTTCGTGCTCGCCATGCAGTGCATGAGCACGCTGGCCGCTGTGAAGCGCGAGACCCGCTCGTGGCGGTGGCCGCTGCTGCAGGTCGGCTACATGACCGCCCTCGCCTGGCTCGGCGCCTTCGTCGTCTTCCAGGGCGGGCGCTTCCTGGGCTTCTCTTGAGCGCGCTCCTGCCCCTGCTCGACGTCGTCGCCGTCGTCGCCGTCGCGGGCGCCGCGCTCGCGGTCCTTCTGCGCCGCCTCCGCGCCCGCGCACCGTCGTCGTCGTCGTCGGGTGGTGAGGTCGTCGTCGGCGACGCCCTGCGCCGCGGGCTCCAGCGTGCACGGCAGCGTCGACGGTCACCGACGCGGTGAGCCGCTGACGGGAGCTCGGGCGCGGAGCGGCGGAGCGGCGCGCTGGCCCTGCCGCGGGCGCGACCCCGGCGACGGCGGCGTCGCGGCTCGCAAGCAGCCTGCGGTGAAAATGGTCGAAGGCCGTTTTCGCCGAGGGCTGCGTCTCGGGTGGGGGGGCCCCATCGAGCTTCGCTCGACGGAGGGCGGGTCTGGAACAGACCTGACAGAGGGCGAGCAGGCTGTGGTGAAACGCTGGCGGCGTTTTCACCATAGCCTGCTAGACGACCTCCATGCTGCACCCCGGCGCTCTCCTTCGCGTGTCCGCCCTGTCGCTGTCCGTCGTGGCGGGACCGGCCTGCTCCCCCGTCGACGGCCTCGCGGGCGAAGGCGAAGGCGAGGGGGAAGGCGGGGGGGAAGGTGAGGGTGAAGGCGAGGGTGAAGGCGAGGGTGAAGGCGAGGGTGAAGGCGAGGGT
>Ga0194129_10007895_pt1 | contig 12497 bp, 8 predicted proteins | sample TA2KigCa35mmetaG_FD_150862 | JGI IMG/M metagenome (GOLD analysis project Ga0194129, IMG submission 150862) | Freshwater microbial communities from Lake Tanganyika, Tanzania - TA2015038 Kigoma Deep Cast 35m | ecosystem: Environmental > Aquatic > Freshwater > Lake | place: Tanzania: Lake... | reverse complement strand
CAACTGAAAACTTTTTTAATATTATAGATAAAATTAAAGTTTGCGTCTTTATGGTCTAAAATAGGGTTTCACACAAAATTCCCTGAATTAATTAACTTAAAAAGCTCCCGTTTGGAGCTAAGAAACAATTAATGGTCTTAAAAAATTATTTAAATAAACTTAATATAAGATATAAAATAGAGGATAAAAATAATAATTAATTAAAAGCTTAAAAAAAGCTTATTTTTTCATGACTTTATGTGTGTACTATTAATTTAAAAAATAATTAATAATAAATGAATATCTAAAGTCAAAAATATTATAAATTATAAAAAGATTAATAAATAAAATGAAAAGCAAAAATATAATGTATTTAATATATATAAAATGAATGAATCATTTAGTAAAATTGATATAATTATAATTATCGTATTAGCGTTATTAGTTGCTTTTATAATTGGTTTTAATATCATTCAAATTATTGATAATAAATTAAATTCTGTAGTTATAAATGTTCCACCGCAAAATTGCACATTACCTCCAATTTTAGTAAATTTTGATAAAGATAATCAGCCTATAAAGTTAAATAACGAACAAATAAATTTTATAACAAAAGCAAATCCTGAATTAGTTCAATCTAAAAATGAAAATTTATTGAAGGAAGGATTTAATAATTTAAATAATTCTATTAATTCAAACGATTCAGTAGGTTCGTCCAATTCTGAATTAGACCATACAGTTAGAACTAATAACTCAGATTATAGCGAAAATTTTGGAAATGTTGAAATTAAAGAAAATTTTGGCAGTTTACCGGATGTTTATGAAGATAGAGATGATGAGCATATGGATAGATTTGCACAAAGAATTAGTTCTAATCTAGGCAATGATTTAATAAATGATGATGGTGTAAATGTACAAGACCCTAAATATAATACTATTGATAACTATCCGTTTTTGATAGATCCAGAAAATCCTAATGAGGGATACTATAAATCAAGAGTTAAATTAATAACTGATGATTCAAGTCCTTTAATGAAATTAGAAAAACAAAATATGGAAAAAATAAATCAAGTTGTTAAAACTTGTATAAAAAATCAAAAACCATTAGAAATTAATGGAACGTATGATGGATATAATAATTATCCTAACTTAAGAGAAGGTTCATTTGCTAATTTCACTTCTATAGGGAAAAGTCTTTTAACTCCTTATGTTTCTTACCCAGTTCCAAGTTAAGAACTGACTTTCCCAAGTTAGAGACTGACTGATCCAAGTTATTATATTTAAATATTAAATATAATTTTTATTTAATTTTGCAAATTTTACATGATGAATATTATTTTTTTGAATTCAAGAACAAAATTAAGGTATTTAGAAATAATACTTTCGTAGTTAAATATATTGATAATTATACAATGATCAATATGTATTTAAAAAATTCAATTTTTCGTCATAAAAACTTATTTATTTTTTGCTTCTTTTTCTTTTGGCTTCTTCTGCTAAAGCATTAATTTCTTTGACAACTTTTTCTTTGCCGTGTTTGCTGATGTAACTTTCAATTAATTCTAACATTTTTTTGTCTCTTTGTTCCCAGTCTTTTTTTGGGTCTTTAACTGATTTGTTAGCTTCTTGACGAATATTTGAAGCAAATTTAATTATACCGAACCAACTACTTCTTTCGACACCAGTAGATTTAGCTATTTTTTCATTAATTGCATTTGAAGATACAATTTGAGGTGGTAAAGATCTTTTTTGAGAAGATTTTTTGGAAGACTTTCTAGAAGAACTTTTAGAAGATTTGGATGATTTTTTAGATTTTCTCTTTTTAGCACCACCTTCCATAACATCAAGATTCAATAATTCAAGACCCATAGAACGAGCTTGTTTAGAACCCTTTTTGGAGGATTTCTTGGAGGATTTCTTAGAGGTTTTTTTGGATGATTTCTTGGAGGATTTCTTAGATTTTTTCTTTTTAGCACCACCATTTAAACTTTCTTCAGTGTCAAAAGATGCTCCTAATTGTTTATATTCTTGCTTTTTTTGAGCGAGTTTGGTATGTAAAGCACCTAATTCATTTTTAAGTTCGACGCTATTAACATCTTCATCTTCATTTTTTGATTTTTTGAAAATTTGAGAATTTGACATTATATATATTATTATATATATAATAAAAAATCTATTATAATAAAAAATACTTTTATATATAATACTATAAACCTTAAATAAAATTGAAATATATATAAAATTAGTAATACATCTATATATAAACTAACATAATTAATATATTATGGGTGTTCCAGGATTTTTTGCATGGTTACTAAAAAATAAGAAAAAACTATCAACAAAAAAATTAATTATTAATGAAATTGATAAAAAAATTAAATATTTAATGTTAGACACCAATTGTTTATTACATCCTTGTATTGCACATATTTTAGATAAATATAAAAAAAAACAAATAGTATTAAATCCAAAAAAATCAATAAGAGAACAATTGGAAATTTTAATATGGGAAAGAATAAAATTTAGCATTGATGATATGATAACGAGATTAAAACCAGAATATATATACATTGCAATTGATGGTGTTGCTCCAATGGGTAAAATTTTACAGCAAAGACAACGAAGATATAAATATTTATTTGATAAAAAAATTAAACTAATTAATCAGGAAATTATAAATAATGATGAAATATTTAACGAAGATAATATAGAAGTAGATGAAATTGAATTAATAAATGAGGAAGGAATATATATTTCAAGTAAACCTATTTCTTCAATAGAATTAACACCAGGAACAGATTATATGGAAAGAATACATGATAAGATGATATCTTATTTAGAAGAACTTAAAAAAGATAATAAAAAATGCATATATTCATCATATCATGAAGCGGGAGAAGGAGAACATAAAATTTTGCAGTATATTAAAAAAAATATATCACCAGAAGAGACAATTGTAATTTATGGTTTGGATGCCGATTTATTATTTTTAGCATTATCAACAGGCGAGTTATATAATTTATATGTAATGAGAGAACAACAAATATTTAATAATACTGATTTGGATTTGGATGAATATATTGATTATAATTATGTGGAAATAGCAGAATTACATAAAATGATTTCTAAATTAGAGATAAATACAAATGACTTTATAATAATATGTTATTTGGTTGGTAATGATTTTTTACCAGGGCTTTTAACGACGGATATTAAAAAAGGAGGATTAGATAAAATTTTATCAGCATACGAAACAGTTAAAAATATATATAAAACAAAGGATTTTAAAACAATTGTTAACATCGAAATTAAAAACAATAAAAAAATTATTAAAATAAATCATAACTTTTTAAAAGAAATATTTATAAATTTGAATTGGACAGAAAAATGGATATGGAAAAATATTAATAGAGATAAAATATTAGACAAAGACTATAATAATGAAGAAGAACTTGAAGAACTAAAATATAAAAAACAAGAGGATAAAATAAGAAATCTTAATAATTTTGCAACTGGTCTAACTTCAAATACTGAATGTTTTGAAAAAATAGAATTTAGTTCAAGTGCTGAATATTATAATTATTATATGGGACTGGATGAATTAAAAATAGATGATAAAATTGTTAAAAAAATGGTTAAAGAATATATTATGGGTATTGAGTGGTGCATAAATTATTATTTAGATGATTGTGTATCTTGGAAATGGGGATATAATTTTGCAATTGCACCAACAATATCAGATATTATAAAATATTATCCTAAAAAAATTACTATATTAGAGACAAAATGTGAATTAAATCCAATAGAACAATTAATTTTAGCAATTCCTCCAGATACTTATAAATATGTAATATCAAAAAATATAATAGAAAAATTAAAAAAAGAGAGAAGAATAGGTTATATGTTTCCAGAATCATTTGATTTAGATATTAATAAAGAAAGTTTATATTGGAAATGTCAAGTAAAAATTCCTATGGTTGAATATGAAGAATATATAAGTGTTATAAAAAAAGTAAAAATTACAGATAAAAAAAACGATATGAATTTTAGTATAAAAAATTTTTAAAATGTGATTAAATATAATAAAAATTATATAAATATTATTTAAAAATGAGTAATAAAAAAGAAAAACATGATGAAAAGAATAATTTAACAACAATACAACATAGATTATTGAATATTAAAAAATTAGTTGAAGAATCAAATTTAAGTTCTATAAATCCATTAAAAAATTTAGATCAATTTGCAGAAACTGAATGTTTCACAGGACCAAGGGATAAAGATAATAAAAGTCAAGATACTAGAACATTTTTAGGTAAAAAAACATTAAATTTTTATAAAGTCATTAATAAAATGGAAGGTCAATTGATTTATATTAAAAGTGGTGCTTATGGACATACATTTAAAGGAATTGTCACAGATGATGACGATAATGAAACTATGAGTTTTGCTGTAAAAATTGTAGCTTATCCAAAAAGAGATGGTTATGGAACTATGCACAATATATCAAGACCTGAAAATGCTGAAATATGTATGTTAAAAACATTGTCATATTTTGTGATAAAAGGACAAACACCTCATATTATTTTACCAATTAGTATATTTGATACAAGTATAAAACCCTTTTTAACATTACAAACAGATAATCCAGATGATACATTTGTTCCAGTAGATAATAAAAATTATAAAGATTTTGTAAAACATTATAATCAAGGTAAATATTATGAGAAAGTATCTGTCGTAATATCAGAATGGGCAAATCGTGGTGATTTAGGTATGTTTTTAAAGAAAAATTATAAACAATTACGTTTAATACATTGGCAATGTTTATTTTTTCAAATACTATCTGTTTTAGCAATAATTCAATCAAAATATCCAAAATTTAGACACAATGATTTTAAAGCAAATAATATTTTGATTTCTAAAACAGAATCTTCAAATAAGCGTTTTTTGTATAAAGTTGGAGGAAAAAATTATTTTTTACCAACAATAGGTTATTGCACTTATATGTGGGATTTTGATTTTGCTTGTATACCAGATGTTGTAGAAAATTCTAAAGTATATCAACAATGGACTAATGATATGAATATAACTTCGAGACAAAATAGATATTATGATGTTCATTATTTTTTTAGTACATTGATATACAAGGGATTTTTACCTGAATTGATGTCTGATTCAGTAGTTCCTAAAGAAGTTAAAAACTTTATAAATTATGTAATTCCAGAAAAATATAGACCAAATATACAAAGTTGTACTGAAATGATAAAAAAAATGTTATTAGATAAAAATATTAGTCATGAATTAAGAAGTGAAATAAAAAATATTGTTGATAAATATTCTCCAAAGGAATATAAATATAGAGATTATTGTAATAAAATAATTGAAGATAATGGAACAACAGAAAATTTAAAATTTTTCTTTTCAAATTTACCAGCAGAATATAAACAAAAAGTAAATGAAGGATGTCGTTTATTAGTTGATGATGAATATTTATTGCCAGTAGATTTATTAGATCATGATTTTTTTAGTATTTTTCATTAGGACTTTATAAAATTTTAAATTTTATAAAAATTATATTTAATAAATTATATAATGAGTATAAATTATAACAATATAAATGAACTTATAAATCTTATATATAGTTTTGTTTATGAAACGTCAGATAAAATTTTAGATGAATATATGTATAAAAGATTTGATCCATCATTAATTACAATGAATGACATTATAAAAAAAACAGATTTTGAATATCAATACATATTAAATTCTAGTTCTGCAAGTAAACCTAACTATGATTTAATTGATTATAGTTTAGATAGTTCCAATAATAAAAAAATAATTTTAAAAAAGCATTTGAATGATAAAGAATGTATTTTAATTATTCAAAAAGATGAAAAAAATTTAGTAGGAACAACAAGTATTATTGATATTTATTATGAATTATTTTTAAACCAAATCATATCAGAATTTATTATATTGGACAAAATACCTTTTTATTTGATAAATATTTGTAATTTTAATATTGGTTATGAAAAAATATCTGCTAATAATGATTTTAGAGAACTTTTAATGAAAGAATATAAATTACTCGATCCTTTAGATGGTAAAAAAAATTTTTGTATTAGTATTTATGAGCAATATTATAATTGTACTAGTTTGAAACAATTATTAAAGAATGATTTGTCATCAGATGATATAAATAATATATTATTTCAAGTTATGTTTTCACATGCATATTTAAATTATAAATTAGGAAATTTTAGACATAATTCATTTACAATTGATTCATTTTTAATATTTACATTAGATAAACCAAAAAGTTATAATTTACAATTGGGTGATTTAAAATTTTATATAAGAGAAACAAAATATTTATGTAAATTATTTAATTTTAGAAATTCAATTATTGACAAATATAATAATGATTATAAATGTATTTTTGATAATCCAACATATGATGTATATATGTTTTTTAAATCAATCTATGATTATACAAAAAGTATAAATAAAAATTTCGATAAAATAAAAATAATTATAAGTAATTTTATTACAATATCAATTTTAGAAGAAAATTTTATGTTAGAAAATAATTTTATAAACAAATATTCACAATCATTAATTCCATCCCAAATTTTATCAAAAAATAATTTCTTTTCTAGTTTTATTAATATGGATAAAAAATATTTAAAACAATTAGAATCTGATAAAAAATTAATTGGAGGTGTTATTAGGTCACTTACTGATTCAGATGAAGAATTAAAACAAAATAATAAAAATAATATAAATCAAAAATCTGAATTTGGAAAGAAAAAATCAAAAAAATCTTCTAAAAAATCTTCAAAAAAAACATCAAAGAAATCTTCTAAACGCAAAACATCTAAAAAATCAAAAATGTCAAGAGAAGGAGTTGATATAGATGCTAAAGATACAATTAGAGAAGCAAGAAAAGCAAGAGAAGAAGAACAAGAAGAAGTATACGAAGAAGTAGATAATGTTGATGAAATTTCTCCTGATGAAGAAAATCAAAATGATGATTTAAAGACAAGTGGTGATGATGATAGACAAAAAACACCAATAGATGATACTGAAAAAGGTCGTAAAAAATCCTCTAAATCTAAAAAGTCTTCAAAAAAATCATCAAAAAAGAGTTCTAAAAAGTCAAGTGCATCTAAATTAAAAAGAGAAATATTAGATTTACAAAATGAAATTAAATATCGTGAAGAAAAATTAAAATTAGGTAAAAATAAAAAACAAGAAAATTCTACAACTATTTCATTTAATTTTTCTGATTCATCATCTGTAAAACAAAATCATTCTGGTTCAGCACCTCAAGCCTCAATGCAACAAATGGTTGCTCCTTCTATGCCAATGTCTATGTCTAATATGAGCAATAATATTGCTAATGATATGGGTTCTTCTGCTCCGTCAATGATGAGTTTTAAACAAAAAAATGGAACAAATAATGATATAAATTCATTAATGCAAAATTTAAATGAAGACCAATTAATTCCAATTTTACCGGAAATGCAACAAATGTTTGATATTAATCAATTAGAGGCTCAGCAACAACAAGCATTTAACAGAGGAACATTGCCCATTGATAATTTTAATGGTCAACCACAAATTATGGATCAATCTATTATTAATATGGCAAGAACTGGTAAATTACCATTACCTATGATTAATTCATTCCAAATGTCTCCACCTATAGGTCAAGGAATGGAAGCACCCATGGCCGGAAATATTTTTGAGGCAGGATTTCAAGGAACAGGTAAAACAGGAGATAATGTGCCAAATTTAATGGAAAGTGATATGGAATTAAAAAATATTGAAAATAAACTAATGGGAGGTGGTAATAAAAATTTTTTTCTAAAAAAAAAAAAATAAATAATCAAAAGTATATATGCAACGCAATCCCTAATAAAATATTAAATAATGAGCAAAGCGAAAATAATTTGATTGGTGGAAAAGGAAAAATTATACCAGCATACATAGAACCAATAAACACACCATATCATACGACTGGTCATAAGGAAATATATAATAAAACTAATCCAAAAGATGCCGTTCCACCAATAAATACAGGTGTTGTTCCAACGGATGTTCAAGTCAGAAGTGCTCCTGATACAAGAGGACAAGATAAATTATTAGTAGATTTACAAGTTTATCAAGATTCTAAGAAACCACTGCCACCTAAACCAACAGAATTACCAATACAACCTGTTGCTTTATCATCTCCATTTTTTCCTCCACAATTTCAGAATTATTTAAATAATTTTATGAAGAATTTTTATACACCATTTATATTTAAAGATTATCATATAAATATTGGAGGTCCAAATGCTGATCATATTCGTGCTTCAATGGTTTATGAAGATGCTTTACCGCCTTCTAATGTATTTACATCTTATAAAACTTTAAAAGAAAGAAATAGTCTATGTCAATATATAAGAGGTACATTTATAAGTATTGAGGAAGGTGAAGATGCAAATTTTAAAGGTGATGCTAATAGTATAAATTCTAGATTGAAATTGATAGAATTAAATCCATACAATACAAATTATTTTTCTTCAAATCCATATAAAGGTCTTCCTAAAAATATGTTAATATATAGATCTTGTTATCCAATTTCTTATGATAAAAAAGAAGCTACTACCCAATGTCAAAAATCTTCAGTAGGAATAAATATGAGAGTTTATCGTTTAAGTAAAGAAGAATATCAAGTTTTTAAACCTGTATTCGAAGAACCTGTAAAACCACATGAAGTAAAAGCAATTTTGACAGATATTGATACAAAAAAGAAAACTAGTATAGAAATTATTGAAGATATAAGTAGAAGAGCATCTTGGATAAAAAGAATAACACCAATTACAGATAAGACAAAAAATGATTATAATGTTTGGAGAGAAATTGAATATTATCAATATGTAAGAAATTATATAAATAAAGATTTAATATCGCCAAATTTTGTAGAATCATATTGTTATTTTATGAATGATGATTCTCAATTAAATTTTAGTAAAAATACTTTGAATTTAAATGGTGATGTTTACGATCCAGAATTAGATTCAAAAAAATCAATCATATTATTGACAGAGTCACCAAATATGAATATATATTCTTGGGCTTCAGATTCATATATTAAGGATTATAATATACAAAAACAAGTATATTCAGGCTTTAAACCAGAAAATGTCTGGGAAAGTGTAATTTTTCAAATATTAGTGGTGTTTTATCTAATGGACAAATTAAATTTTACATTTAGAGAAATGAAATTACAGAATAATTTTTTTGTAAAAGATATTAATGTTTTTGGTGATTCTCCTCAATTTTGGAAATATAAAATTAATAATGTTGATTATTATGTCCCAAATCATGGACATTTATTGATGTTTGATTCAGATTATCACGATTTAGAATTTCCAAAAGACTATAAAATTATTGGTGAATTTTTAGGTGAAAAAGATAAAGTGGATATAAAAAAAATTATTAAAGCTAATGCTCTTCAATGTATTAATTCTAATAATTTTGGACAAGAATTTAAAAATATTGGAGGTATTAGGCCATCTGATAATATAATTAATTTATTAGATTCTATAAATACAGATATCAAAAATGATTTATCATTTGAGGAAGTAATAACAAGAAACTTTTTGAAATATTTGCATAATAGAATTGGAACTCCTTTAAGACAATCTGAACTTCCATATGTTAGAAAAACTGATGTAAAACCATTTAGAAAAGGACAACTTGTTGTATGGGAAAAGAGTTATGATACATATGAACTAGTCATATTTTTAGGTAGTGAAAGCGAATACAAAAATAGATGTGCTTCAAAAGATGGAAATATATGTGAGATGAAATCAATAGATAAAGATTTGACTTATCATTTTTCAGAATATGAAAATATTAAACCTGATGTAAAACCTGGTGAACCTTTTTATAGTTCAGATTATATTATAGAAACATATATTTTATAAAAAACATTTAGATTAATTTTGGTATGATATTTTTATTTTATTATAAAATTATTTAAAATAAAAATTTTTTTTCTCAGTAATTAAAAGATTAAATATATAATTTTTTAATGAATAACGTATCAAGAAAAAATAATTCAAAAAATAATACATTCATAAGCAGTATCATTATGGATAGTATTATAAAAAAAAAAAATTCTATTTATTATTCAAATTTAATTTATCCGAGTATTTTATTAGGAACTTCAAATGATTTAAATGATTTTTCACCAAAATCGCTAAGTGATAATTCGCCAAATTGTGATACTCCTAATAGTTGTGAAAAAATTAAAACTATGAGTTCAATACAAAGTACAAACTCGTTTGAAAGTACTTCAACAGATATTTCAGATAATAATAGTCCAATTAATAATACCGCAAATATTATAATGACAAAAGCAATTATAAAAAAAATTTATAGTCCTGAAAGTGATAGTGAAATTATTACCGACACTAATATGATTTTAAAAATAAATAGTGAAAAAAAAGAAAAAAAAAATATAGTAGATACTCCTATATTAAAATCATTATCAGCAAAAAATATATATGATGTAAATTCAGATGATTTTTTGGTTATATCTAATTTAATATTATTATCTAAATTAGAACCAAATCAAAAATTATTTATTAATCATAGAGAAAATAAAAATAAATTTAGTAAAATATCTTTTGAATTAAAAATAGATGATTCATACATACAAAAATTGAGTCGATGGTATTATAGTCAAAGTAGAAATGAAACTATTTTGGCATTACAAAAATTATTTGAAGTGTCTATTCAGCAATTTAATTTTCATAAAGATATAAAAAATAATGTAGAAATCAAAAAATATTTTGATCTATTTAAAAATTCTTTATTAGGACTAAATAATTTAAAAATAACTTATTCTAAAGATGAAGAAATATTGAAAGAAATAGATATTATTATTGAAAAATTAGAAAATATAATAGATACTGAATATATAAAAATTTTATTTTAGTATTTATTATATTTTATTTTTGTAAAATTATAACTATTTAACATTAAAAAGTTATAATATTATAAAATGTCAAAAACTGATTGTATGAATATTGCGAGTGCATTTTCAGGTATAGCAGAGGTATTAGTTTCGCATCCTTTAGATAGAATCAAAACTGAATTACAAGTTATGGCTTTAAATAATACTAGACCAAAGTTTATTTCAGGAATACAAAATATTTATGAAAAAAATAAAATTAAAGGATTTTATTCAGGTATATTACCTCGTTTAATAGGTATAGTTCCGATGAGGTTAATGTATTGGTCAACAATGACTATAAGTACAGATTATACAAAAAATAATGAAGAACATATAAAAAATTATTTTAATAAATATTTATCACATAATATTACAAATATTTTAATTAATTTTCTTCCAGGTTTTGTAACTGGATTAACACAATCAATAATAGATAATCCAATTGAAGTTGCAAAAATTAAATTAATGACTGGAACCAGTGATATAAAAATTAATAAATTATATCAAGGTTTTGGATATTTATTAGCTAGAAATATTATTTTTGCAATACCAGTTTCTTATTCAGTTAAAACCTTTGGCAAAGATAATCCATTTATAGCTGGTGCTATTGGAGGTGTGATAGGTAGTATTATATCTCATCCATTAGATGTTATAAAGACAGAAAGACAAAGAAATAAAATAAATAATGAAACAAAGATATTATTTAGAGATTTATTGATAAAAAATCCAAAATATTTATTTTCAGGACTATCAATGAGAGCGAGTTTAAGTTTTATAAATATGGGTATTGGATTTATGGTTTTTAATTATATATATAAAAATCTATATAATACCTCCAATTATAGTCAAATAGAATAGTTATATAAAAAAATTGAACTTTATATATAATATAGAGAATATCAAATATATATAAAAATTTATAATAATTAATTATAATTATGGCAACATTAGACAATATTGAGGATAATTTGGTATACTATGTGGAAAAAAACGAAATATATCCTGAAAATGATACTTTAAGACACAATATGGATTATAATAAAATCATATCAATAATTAAAGATAAAAGTCTTTATAAAACATACGATTATTTAAAATCAGCATATAGTTTTGAACAAAGTAATTTTAGAACTAAAATTACTGAAAGTTATATTCTCAAGAATGAAGAAGCTCTCAACTTATGTGTTAATTTACCTTTTGCTTGTAATTTTAAATTATTAAAAGAACAAACAATTTATCCAATTGATGGTCTAAATTATTATATGATAAATTATGTAAATAGAACTAATACAGAAGTTTCACATAATCATTTTATTGTAGTTGTATGTTTAGATATTTCGAAAGAACCTGATACTTTTGCAGATCAACATAGTAATACCGATAAATACAAATTATCAACAAGTAATCAGCGTTTTATCCAATATGTAAAAACTTTACAAAAATATCATTTTGATGAAATGAATAATACAAAAAAAAAATGTGATGAAAATACAGAAATAAA
>Ga0194129_10007892_pt1 | contig 12500 bp, 8 predicted proteins | sample TA2KigCa35mmetaG_FD_150862 | JGI IMG/M metagenome (GOLD analysis project Ga0194129, IMG submission 150862) | Freshwater microbial communities from Lake Tanganyika, Tanzania - TA2015038 Kigoma Deep Cast 35m | ecosystem: Environmental > Aquatic > Freshwater > Lake | place: Tanzania: Lake... | reverse complement strand
CAAGATCGAGCCGAACTGGTTCCTGCCGTTCGAGGATGGCAAGCGCGTGATGGGCCCGACTGCCGTGTTCGATGGCGTCGCTTACTTCGCGACCTACACGCCTGCCTCCGACAGCTCCACCGAGGCGTGCACCGCGGGGTATGGCTCGGTCTGGGGGGTGAGCTACAAGTCGAACGAGGACAAGGGCGCGGGACCACGGCCGCTCGCGCGGTTGCCGAAGGATCCGGATGCGGCCTCGACGACATACACCGACGAGGTCAAGCAGGACGGCGGCACCGTGGTGTTCGGGCTCGCGATCCAGATGGAGCCCTCGTGCATCGAGACGAGCTCGGTCAACGACTCTTACGTGGGCTCGCACACCGCCATCTCGAACTCGAGCGCGCCGAGGTTCAACCTGATGTTCCACACCGGAAATACCGGCAAAACATACGGTGGCAACTCGGCCAAGACGAAGGCCAGCACCGTGAGCCTCCTGAGTCCGCGCAACCAGCTGCGCTTCGACTCCTGGGCGTCGGTCGCCGAGTAGCGATGTCGGCGGTGAGGCACGGTCGCGAGAGGCCTCCTGGCGACGATGGGACGCGCCCGAGGGTCGGCGGGCGTCGGACCCACCTGCGCGCGCACCTGCTCGTCGTCGCGCTCCTCGCGACGGCCTCGTGTGGTCGACGAAAAGAGGCGCCGCGCGAGATCTTGCCGGTGCCCGTGGGCACGTTCCGTGTCGACTCCGTTCCCGAGGGCGAGCTCGCGGAGGGTACGGTCGAGGCGTTCGGGCTGCCGCTCCCGCGCCCCATGAAGGTGAAGAGCAAGCTCTCCGACACGGTGTTTGCGACGGCGAGCCTGTCGCTCGAGCGGGTGTCGAACTACTTCCGCGATCGAGTCGAAGCCGAGCGAATCGAGACCGCCCCGAAGAAGACCGTCTTTTCAGGGGCAAAAGTGCAGGGCAGCAAGCGCATGCTTCACATCGAGGTGATCGCGCGGAGCTCCAACATCGTCGACGTCGTCATTCGCGACCAGACGCAAAAGCCCGCTCCGCAAGGACTCACCGAGGAGGAGCGCTGGCGGCAAGCCGGCCTCACCCCCGATGGGCGCGTGCTGCCGGCGCAGAACCACTGAGCCCACGCGTCATCGCTCGAAGCAGTAGAGATGGGCTGCGTGGGTGCCGCTGCACACGCCGCCCTTCGCCGCGCACGCGAGGTTCATCGACCAGATCTTGTCCGTCGCTCCGACCGACCCGAACTCGAGGACGGCGGGCTCGGGGCCGGGCTTGCTCCAGTCACCACAGACGTTCGCCGGCTGCTGGGTCATGGCGTCGAGAAACACCGTGCCGTCTGGATTCGTGTTCGTGAACGCGAGCAGGCTGCATGCGTTCGAGGGGGGCTCGAGGCGCACGCCCGAGGCGGTCCGATCGAGCGGCGCGGCGAGCGTGCCGTCGAGCCAATCGGCCTTCGTGAGCGCGATCGGCTCGCAGTCGACGCGAACCCAGGGCGCGCCGTCCGTGAAGGTGTTCGCCGGGGCATTCGCTGGATTCGAGTCGCAGAGCCAGGGGAGGTAGTCCTCGCCAAGGCTCCTCTTCGAGGCCTCTCCGCCGCAGGTGGCGGCGGCGCCCGCGATGCCGCCCAGGAGTTCGGGACGCAGCGTATTTTCCGTGACGAACGCAAACCGAACCTTGGGGACGCCGAGCTTGGTCGCGCACGCGGCGTGCGCATCGACGGGTGAGGCACCGCCGGCACCGCCCCCACCACCGGAGCCCTCGGTGGGCGCCGACGCGAGCGCACGCTCATCGCAACCGTCGCCCTCGCCGCAGCGCGCCGGACCCTCGATCTCCGCGGGTCGGCAGGTGCCGTCGATGCAGGTCGAGTCGACCGAGCACGCCACGCCGGCGCACGCGTCGCGAAGCAGGATGGGGAGCTTCAGCGGCCGCTGGGGCACATAGCGGAGCTTGCGACGGGCCACGATGCAGTCGTCGCCGTACATCGGCGGGACGCAGGCCGAGACCTTGCCGGCACGGGCTCCGACGACACGAATCGCCAGCGCTTCACGCGTCTCGCCGCTCGGGACGAACACGAGCGAGCCGGTCCGCGACCCCCGTCCATCGGGCGTCGGGGTGCAGCTCGTCACCTCGATGGCTGGCTCCAGGCTGTCGGTGGACGCAGGCTTCGTCGCAAGGAGCGTCGCTCCCTTGAAGTCGCTGCAGCTCAGATCGGTGAGGACCTCGACGGCGATCTGCGTGGGAGCGAGGCACGCCCGCGCCATCACCACGACCAGTCCCCAGGCGAGGCTCGCACCCGACCACGCGAGGCTGCGCCGGCGAGCAAACGTCGTCCGCATCACGCTACCAGTGCCGTCCTCGCTTGACGAGCCGCCGAGGCGCATGAAGAACCCCCGACGTGAAGCCCGAGCACACCCCGACCCACGTCAAGGCGCCGCATGGTGCGACCGTGACCGAGATCACCTGGGGGGACGGTGCGCGCTGCATCTACCCAAACACCCTGTTGCGCGGATATTGCCCTTGCGCGCACTGCCAAGGGCACGGCGGGACGATCGAGTTCGTGCCCGGCGGCAACGCGGATCTGCGCGAGCTCGAGACGGTGGGCTTTTACGCGCTCAAGCTCGTGTGGGGCGACGGTCACGATACTGGCCTCTACACCTTCGAGTACCTGCGCGCGCTCGCGAAGAACCCGGAGGTCGTGACGCACCTGCCCACGAAGGCGTCATGACGACGAACGCTTGGGACATCCTCGAGGCATCGTTCGAGGCGGGCGCCCAGGCCCCGTCGAACCTCCCCGCCGAGACCGAGCTCGAGATCGCGTTCGCGGGTCGCTCGAACGTTGGCAAGAGCAGCTTGATGAACGCGCTGATGGGGCGACGAAATCTCGTTCGCACGAGCTCGACGCCAGGCTGCACGCGACAGCTGAGTTTTTTCTCCGTGCACGCCCGTGATGGGCTGCGGATGCGGCTCGTCGACCTCCCCGGCTACGGCTACGCGAAGCGCAGCAAGGGCGAGCGGGATGCCTGGGCCGAGTTGATCGAGCATTACCTGCTTCACCGGCAAGCGCTGCGAGCCGTCGTCGTGCTCGTCGATGCTCGCCGTGGCATCGAGGAGGAGGAGCAACAGCTCCTCGAGTTCCTCGAGACGCGCCCCGAGCCGCGCCCCGCGACGGTGGTCGTCGCGACGAAGCTCGACAAGCTCCCGAAGAGCCAGCGCCGCGCGGCCCTCGACCGGTTCGCGCGCCAAAATCGCGTGTTCGGCGTCTCGGCGGTCGACCTCGAGGGCATCGACGCCTTGTGGCGCGAGCTTCGGCGGCTCACTGCACCTTGAGGTGAACGTCGATGACACGGCCCTGCCTGGCTTCGCCGTCCTCGAGCACACCCATCGTCGCCTGCTCGATCTCGCAGTTGCCGCGCTCGTCGCAGCGTGGCGCGCGCAGGTAGCCGAGGTCGAGCCGGTAGACGCCGACGTCCGCAAGGGTCAGGAGCTCGCGGGGTTGGCTCACGCGGTCGCCGTTCGTGTCGCCCCACGCGACGAGCCGCGTCCACACCGGATCGGCCGCGTCGATCCGACCGTCGTGATTCAGGTCGTGCTCGGCCAGGGCCTCGAAGCCGTTGGCCGCGAACCGTCCGTCCGCGAGCCGCACCGCCGAGCCGAAGAGCTCGGCGCCGCCGTCGATCGCGCCGTTGCCGTCGACGTCCAGCGCGAGCCAGGGCGTTCGCGCCGTCGGCCAGTCGAACGTCTGGGTCGCGCCATGCTGGCTCAGGTCGAACGCGACCGCGCCGGCCTCGGTCGTGTAGCTCACGGGCCGCTCGTCGAACGAGAGCACGAGCGGCGTGTTGCACTCCTCTCCTGCGCAGCAGGCCTTGAGGAGAGCGTCGATACAGCAGAACCCGTTCCACTCCTCGGAGGAGGGGTTGCAGTTTTCCTTCCCCATGTCGGGGTTCACCGCGCACTCGCTCCAGGCATTGCCCTCCGGAGTCGAGACGCACGAGGCGATGCCCTGCTGGTCTGCATCCACGTGCTGCTGGCAGATTCGAGTGTCCCCCAGCTTGCAGACGGTCACGAGTTCGGAAAGGTCGCTTCCGTTCTCGCTCGCCCCCTCGACGCTGCTGTTCAGACAGGCGGGCGTCGGGACGGCCAGGAGGACGAGAGCGAGCGTGAGGGAGCGCGGGGAGCTGCTTCGGTGGGTCATGCCCAACGCGACTTGCAGTAGCCGTACCACGTCGCTCAAGCCTCTCAAGTAGCCAGAATCGCTTGAGTTTCTTTCACTCGAGGACTGCCATCGACGAGGTCGAGGTCCCTCGGCGCAGGAAGCGCGCGCCATGCGGCACAGTATGGCGCAACCCGGCGGCGCAGGCGGGGCCGCATCCTCGGACTGCACGGCCACGACCGGTCGCCGCGGGTCGGACGGAATCCCGCAGAAGGCGCACGACCTTCGGGACCGCCCGAGGGCGGGGCGGCTTCGGAGAATCCACACAGTCTGCTTGACCCCGGATGCGTGGTCTCCTAGCGTTCGACCCGCCGAAATGTCCGACTTTTCCGGAGAGTTGACGCACGTCGAGCTGGCACGAGTGCCGCTCTGGTTGATCGCACTTCTGCCCTTCCTCGGCGCCGCGACGAACGCGCTGTTCGGTCGGAGGCTGCAGGCGAGCGGGTGGCGCAAGGACTTGCAAAAGTCCCTGCACATCGGGCCTCCCGCGGTGAGTGCGGTGGCGGTCGGTGCGATGCTGAGTGCGTTCGTGCTCGCGCTGGTCGATGTCGTGCAGCTCGTCTCGCTGCCGGCGGAGAAACGGTACCTCTACACCTTCGCGTGGCAGATGGTCCGGATCGGCTCGCTCGATGTGAACTTCTCGTTCGCGATGGACCCGCTGAGCGCGATGATGACGATGATCATCACCGGCGTCGGCACGCTGATTCACATCTACGCCTCGTCGTACATGGAGAAGGAGCCCGCGTACTGGCGCTTCTTCACCTACTTGAATCTCTTCATCTTCGCGATGCTGTTGCTGGTGCTCGGCGACAACTTCATCGTGATGTTCTTCGGCTGGGAAGGCGTCGGCCTCTGCAGCTACGGACTCATCGGCTTCTGGTTCAAGGACTACAAGAAGGCGACGGCAGGCATGAAGGCCTTCGTCGTCAACCGCATTGGCGACTGGGGCTTTGTCTGCGGCATGGCGCTGCTGTTCTGGGGCCTCGGCGGCGCCTGGCTCGACACGCAGCACGCGGGCCAGAGTGGCAGCGAATACATGCCCGATTACCGCGCGCGCTTCATCGCCGTGAAGAAGGAACCACTCCCGCATGGCGAGCACGGCGCCGCTCACGGCGCTGGTCACGGCGATCACGGTGGCCACGGCGATCACGGTGGGCACGGCGAGCACGGGGCCCCGCCGAAGGGTGAACACGGGCCTCACGGGCACGTTGCGCTTGACGGCGACCTGCGGCTCGCTCAGGCCGACGGTCACGACCACGGCACTCAGAAGGGCCGCGGCGACGGCTCCGGCGCCGGCAAGCACGACGGTCACGGCAAAGAGGGCGGCCACGGCCAGGACGCCCACGGTCACGACCACGGCCACGCTCACGGTCGGCCTGACGCCGTCGCTCCGGCTCGCACGGGCTCGGGCCCGAAGTCGCATGGCGGGGGGACGGCTCTCCTGACGATGACCTCGCACCCGGGCGCGCGGGTCTACTTCGACGTGAGCACCGTCGAGCAGCTGCAGAAACTCAACCTCCCGCCTTGCAGCTCGAAGCCGGAGTGGTCGCAAATGTCCGGCACCGAGCCGCAACTCCGTGCCGACTGCTATGCCGTCGCGCCGTTCGTTCGCAAGCGCACGGCCTCCGGCAAGGGGACCGTCGTCGTCGTCCCGGGCGACGGTGCCACCGTGACCGGCGATGGTGATGAGTACGCGTTCGTCAGCGTCGACCTTCCGCGTGACGAAGAGACGATCGTGACGGCGGTGGGCCCCACACTCACCTTCCGCGAGTTGCATGACCAGATCGTCACGAAGGACGCACAGGGCAAGCAGTTCCTCAAGGACGCGCTGAACACCAAGACGGTCTGGGGCGTCGCGCTCGTCACGCTCGCGTGCATCTGCTTCTTCGTCGGCGCGACCGGCAAGAGCGCCCAGCTTCCACTCTACGTCTGGCTGCCCGACGCGATGGCCGGCCCAACGCCGGTCTCCGCCCTCATCCACGCGGCGACGATGGTCACCGCCGGCGTCTACATGATCGCGCGGATGAACTTCCTGTTCTCGATGTCTCCGACGGCGAGCGGCATCGTCGCGCTGGTCGGCGCGCTCACCGCGCTGTTCGCCGCCACGATCGGATTCTTCCAGTACGACATCAAGAAGGTCCTCGCTTACAGCACCGTCAGCCAGCTCGGTTTCATGTTCATCGGCGTTGGCTCCGGCGCCTATTGGGCTGGGGTCTTTCACCTGATGACCCACGCCTTCTTCAAGGCGTGCCTCTTCCTCGCGTCGGGGTCGGTGATCCACGGGATGCACCACCTGATCCACGACGAGGTCGGGTCTCAGGACATGCGCAACATGGGCGGTCTCGGACGCGTCATGCCGAAGACCGCGTGGTGTTACAAGATGGCCTGCATCGCCATCACCGCGGCGCCGCCCGGTTTTGCGGGCTTCTGGTCGAAGGACGAGATCCTCTGGAAGATCTACAACCAGAACGGCTACTTCGTGCCGGGCTGGTTGATCTACGGGATCGGCCTCATGGCGGCGCTCGGCACCTCGTTCTACATGTGGCGCAGCTACTACCTCACCTTCGAGGGCAAGCACGCGCACGCCGAAATTCCGGATAAGGTCCATGAGTCGCCTGCCGCGATGACCTTCGTGCTCCAGGTCCTTGCGGTCCTCTCGATCGGCTCCGGTGTTCTGTTCGGCCTCTCCTCGCACATCACGGGCGGGGCGCTCGCAGGCGTCCTGCCGCATGAGCCGCTGCTCGAGCAGTGGCTTCACCCCGTGCTCGCTCACAGCTCCGCCGTGATCGGCGACGCGGGCCTGGGCCGCGAATATTTCCTCATGGCCGTCTCGATCACCGGCGCAGCCGTGGCCTGGTCCATCGCGAAGAAGCGCTACGGCGCCGACCGCCCTGCCGACTGGGAGGAGCGCGAGAAGGTCATCCCGGGCTTCCGGGTCATGCAGGACAAGTACTACGTCGACGAGATTTACCAGGGTTCGATCGTCGCAGCCTTCATGAAGCTGCGCCTCGTCCTCGCCGACATGGATCGCTTCATCGTCGACGGGCTCGTCAACGGTGCCTCCGTGGTCGCCCGCGGCGCCTCCTGGGTGAGTGCCACGCTCGACAAGAACATCGTCGATGGGGCGGTGAACCTCGTCGCCGACGGAACGCTCGAGATGGGCGGCAAGCTTCGCCAGGTCCAGACCGGCCGCATCCAGAACTACATTTACGGAATCCTCGGGGGCATCGCCGCCCTCGCCATCATTCAGTACCTCTTCAGCTGAGACACCTCTTCAGCTGAGACCCCTTCAGCTCAGAATCCCCCAGCTGGGCCTCGAGCACCTGACCTTCGATCTTCGGCCCTCGTCCTTCGCCATCGGAAACGACGTCTCATCATGAACACTCGCATTCGTTCCTACGTCTGGGCGCTTGCCCTCGCGCTCCTCGCGATCGTGGTTCCGAGCCGCGCGCACGCGGATGACCGTGGTCCAGCGCCTGAACGGGCCGCCGCGGCCCCGGCCGCCTCGGCTTCTGCAGCCGCAACCGCTTCACCTGCCGGCGCCCCCAAGCCTCACGGCGCGATCGAGCTTCGCTCGGAGTCCGGTGAGCGTTCGCTCGAGCTCGGGAGTTCGGGTGATGGCCTCTGGAAGGGGACCTTCGTCATCCGCAACGTGGGCGAGGGGCCGCTTGCGATCTCGCGCGTCGCCCCCCGCACCTCGGCGAACGACCCACGCCTCCCGCCCGGTGTCTCGGTGAAGGTCGACGCCGCCACGAAGTCCCTCGAGCCCGGCCAGGAGGCTCGCGTCGAGGTCAGCTGGGACAGCAAAGCGGTGCGCCGCACGACGAACGAGCTCTACGGCCACGTCGTGGTGGAGTCCGATGCCCGTGGCGAGGACGGCGCGCTCTCGGTGCCACACGCGATCGGCATTCACGCCGAGAAGCACGGCTTCCTCGGTGCCCACATCCTCACGATCATGACCTTCCTGCCGCTCCTTGGTGTGATCGCGATCTTCATCGCGCACCTCATGGGCTACAAGAAGGACGAGGACATGCGTTGGTGGACCCTCGGCCTGATGGGCGCCGAGCTCGTCCTCGCGATCTGGCTCTACCTCAACTACGACGCATCCTTCACGAAGGTCGACGGCAACGACGGGTTCCAGTTCGTCGAGCGCGCCGTCTGGGTTCGGTCCCTCAACATCGAGTACTCGATCGGCATCGACGGCATCAGCGTGACGATGGTGCTCCTCACCGCGCTGATCTCGTTCGTTGGCTGCATCGCGAGCTGGAGCATCGACAAGCAGCTGAAGGGCTACTTCGCGATGTACAACCTGCTCGTCGTCGGCATGTACGGCACGTTCGTGTCGCTCGACCTCCTGCTCTTCTTCGTGTTCTGGGAGGTGATGCTCCTGCCGATGTATTTCCTCATCGGCATCTGGGGTGGGCCGCGCCGGCAGTACGCCGCGATCAAGTTCTTCCTCTACACGCTCGCGGGCAGTGTCTTCATGCTGCTCGCGTTCGTCTTCTTCTACCTCAACGCCGACCCGACTTACCTCGTCGATGGCGACCTCGCGACGCGCACCCTCTCGGTGCCCGAGCTCTCGCGCATGGCCTGGGCCTCCAAGGGTCTCGTCATCCTCGGCATGAGCGCGGTCAAGGTCTGCTGGGTGTGGCTCTTCGTCGGCTTCGCCATCAAGATCCCGATGTTCCCGTTCCACACCTGGCTGCCCGACGCCCACGTCGAGGCGCCCACCGCCATCAGCGTGATCCTCGCGGGTGTGCTCCTCAAGATGGGCACCTACGGCATCCTGCGCATCAATTTCACGCTGCTGCCGGAGGCGACCCGCTGGGCGGGGCCGGCGATGGCTTCGTTGGGTGTCATCGGCATCCTCTACGGCGCCTTCTGCGCCATGGCCCAGAAGGACCTGAAGAAGCTCGTGGCCTACTCCTCGGTCAGCCACATGGGCTTCACGCTGCTCGCGCTCGGCGCGCTGACCCCGCAGGGCATCGAGGCGTGCCTCGTGCAGATGTTCAACCACGGCCTGATCACCGGGATGCTCTTCACCCTGGTCGGCGTCGTGTATGACCGCGTCCACACGCGCGACATCGACAAGTTCGGTGGCCTCGCGACCGAGATGCCGCTCTACACCGCACTCGTGGGCTTTGCCTTCATGGCGTCCCTCGGGCTGCCCGGCCTCTCCGGCTTCTGGGGCGAGGCCCTCACGTTCATCGGCGCGTTCCCGCGTTACCGGGGCCTGACGGTCCTGGCCGCGACCGGCGTCATCGTCACCGCGGCGTACCACCTGTGGGCGATGCAGCGCATGTTCCTCGGGAAATTCCGCGAGGAGTGGCGCACGAACCACTACCTCGAGGCTTACGGTGGCAAGTTCCCCGAGATCAACAAGCGTGAGCTCGCGAGCCTCGCGCCACTCGCGGTGCTCGTGTTGTTGCTCGGCTTCTGGCCACGCCCGCTGCTGGACTTGATCGACCGCGGAGCCGCCCAGATGCACCGCTGGGTCGATTCCCCCGGCCCGACCCAGGTCGCGCTCGGAACGACCCAGGCACCTTCGTCCAAGGTCGCCGCGGCAGAAGCCTCCACCACGACGGACCGTTGACCATGATCGAGTCGCTCAACAACCTGCAGAGCCTCTCCTACTACGGCGCCGAGATCGCGATCATCGCCGCGATCCTCGCGGTCGTGGGTTGGGACCTCGTCGCAAAGGACGAGCGCTCGAAGATCTACGGCAGCGTCGGCATTTGCCTCGCCGGGCTGGGCTACTCGGCCGTCTCGTCGCTGGGGGCCCTCCTGCGGCACGCGGAGCCGCGAAACCTGTTCTACGGCATGCTCGCGTTCGACGACTTCGCGAACACCTTCCGCATCTTGTTCGCGTTCGTCACGGCGCTCATCTTGCTCTTCGCGGCGCCTGCGTATCTCGGTGAGCGCACCTCGGTCGGCGAGAAGCGCAACGCGGCCGAAATGTTCATGCTGCTGATGGTGCTGACGCTCGGCATGAACATGATGGCCTCGAGCCGCCACCTCCTCATGATCTACCTCTCGATCGAGATGGTCAGCATCATCAGCTTCGTCCTCGCTGGCTTCAAGATCGGCGACCGAAAGTCCAGCGAGGGTGCACTGAAGTACGTCATTTTCGGTGGCGTGGCCTCAGGCGTGATGCTCTACGGCATGAGCTGGATCTACGGCGCGACGCGATCCTTGAACCTCGGTGAAATCTCCTTCGCGCTCGCCGAGCTGACCAAGTCGCAGGGGCGCTTGCCGGAGGCCGTGTTCGTCGGCGTCGTCTGCATGCTCGCCGGCTTCGGGTACAAGATCAGCGCGGCCCCCTTCCACATGTGGACGCCTGACGTCTACGAGGGCGCCCCGACTCCGGTGACGGCCTTCCTTTCCGTCGGCCCCAAGGCCGCCGGGCTCGCGGTGATGATGCGCTTCTTCATGGACGCACTCTCCGCCAAGGGCGTGATGGACGCGGCTTCCTCGGCCGACCCGGGGGCGGCCCCTTGGGCGGTCGTCGCCGGATGCCTCGCGATGGCGACGATGAGCGTCGGCAACCTCACCGCGCTCGGGCAGGAGAACGTGAAGCGTCTGCTCGCATACTCGAGCATCGCGCACGCCGGCTACATGCTCCTCGGCGTCACGGTCTTCAACCAGACGGGGCTCGCGGCGATCGTCTTTTACGTCGTCTCCTACTGCTTCATGAACCTCGGCGCGTTCCTGATCGTGATGGCGCTCGCGGAGGCGAACGGTGGCGACGAGTCCATCGGTGCGTTCCGCGGGCTCGGGAAGCGCGCTCCGGTGGTCGCCGCCGTGATGACGGTGTTCCTCGTCTCGCTTGCGGGGATACCCCCGATGGCCGGGTTCGTCGGAAAGTTCTACCTCTTCGCTGCGCTCGTGAAGACCGCGACCACCTGGAACTGGGTCCTCGCCGTCGTGGGCGTCCTGAACAGCGTGATTTCTCTCTTCTACTACGCACGCATCATCCGGGCGATGTACCTTGAGGAGGCGACGGCGACCGGCGAGCTCGGACTCCGCAAGCTCTTCGGCGCGGTGAGCGTCGCGCTCGCGGTCCCGACGCTGCTCATGGGCATCTACTGGGCGCCGCTCTACGACTTCGTCGCGGCCTCCCTCGGCATGATTCGCTGAGCTGCGCTGCGGCGGGAGCTCCTCGCGAGGCGCGCCATGACGGTCGAGCTGAGTCCGCATGGCTTGAGTGTCGACGGCGTCGATGTCCCGCTGCTTGCGGGGGCCGTCCACTACTGGCGGCTCGAGCGCTCACACTGGCGTCGTGCGCTCGAGGCCGTGCGAGAGATCGGGCTCGGCCTCGTCGATGTCTACATCCCGTGGAGCGTCCACGAGGTCGTGCCAGGGGAGCTCGATCTCGGCGCTGGGGACCCGAGAAGGGATGTCGGCGCCTTCCTCCGCATGGCGCATGAGGTGGGTCTCAAGGCCATCGTGCGCCCGGGACCGCACATCAACGCGGAGCTCACGAATTTCGGCATTCCGGACCGCGTCGTCTGGGAACCGCGATGCCAGGCGCGCAGCCCGCGCGGCAACCCCGTCATTCTGCCGGCGCCACCGAAGATGTTCCCGGTGCCGAGCTATGCGAGCGAGGCGTTCCGCGACGAGGTCGCACGGTACTTCGAGTTGCTCGGTCCGGTGCTTGCGCCGCTCGTATGGCCGTCCGGCCCCATCGTGCTCGTCCAGATCGACAACGAGGGCGCGATGTACTTTCGCGATGGCGCGTACGATCAGGACTACCATCCGGATGCGCTGGCCCAGTACCGAGCGTTTCTTCGGGCGAAATACGGGACGAGCGCTGCGCTGTCGCGCGCGCACGGTGGCGAATTGCCGCCGAGCGAGTCGCCCGCGAGTGCCGATGCCACCTTCTCGGAGGTTCATCCACCGACGTCGTTCGACGCCGCCTCGGTGGATGAGCTGGCCCGCTTCGTCGACTGGACCGAGTTCCACGAGCAGCTCCTCGCCGACACCTTCCTGCGCTTCCGAGAGGCGCTCCGTCGTGCTGGAATCCTCGGGATCCCGACCGTTCATAATTTTCCGCCCGCTCAAGAGACGACGCCCCTCAATGCGGCTCGGGTCCTCGAGTCCGTGGACATGGTTGGGCTCGACTACTACGGGAAGGCCTCCGAGGCGGCACGCCGCGACATTGCCCGGCGAACCAGCGAGCTGGCCGTCCTTGCCCAGGCGCGTGGCTTTTCGCCCTTTGCGTGCGAGATGGGGGCCGGTTTCCCTCCCATCTTTCCGCCGCTCGAGGAGCGCGACAGCCTCTTCACCGCCATGGCGGCGCTC
>Ga0194129_10007889_pt1 | contig 12502 bp, 12 predicted proteins | sample TA2KigCa35mmetaG_FD_150862 | JGI IMG/M metagenome (GOLD analysis project Ga0194129, IMG submission 150862) | Freshwater microbial communities from Lake Tanganyika, Tanzania - TA2015038 Kigoma Deep Cast 35m | ecosystem: Environmental > Aquatic > Freshwater > Lake | place: Tanzania: Lake... | reverse complement strand
CCATTTACAAAATGGTATATCAAAGGATATCATAATAAAAGTTATGATAATTTAATAGTAGATGCTTTATTTAAGGAAGATGAAGTTTTATTAAATAAAAACTTAAAATTAAAATATAATAAATGTAGAATTAAATGTATTAATATATAAAGGATAACAGACGCCCAAAATAACAAATACTTATTAAAAAAATTTTTTTATAGGGTAACCAACGATAATTTTCATAATATTAAGTATAAATATATATAATATATACCCTTTATTATAATAAATGGTTTATATATATACTTTTTAATTATTGACATATATTGATAAAAAATTGAATTATAATTTTAATACTATAATAAATTACAAACTTTATAATGACTGAAGAACCAACATTAGAAGAATTGCAAGATAATATGGATAAAGCAATAATAGCATATTTATTAGCATTAAAAAAGAAACAAGAACCAATATTTTTGGATTTTATTAAAGAAAAAGTTATAAATGACAATGATTCTTTGTATAATTACTATTTTCCAAATGATAAAAAAATAAATAATGAAACTAATAATGAAACAAATTTTGCAAATACTTCTGTTACAATTGAACCATATAAAAAAATGTACAAAGAAATTTTATTAAAAATACATCCAGATAAAAATAAAAGCTTTGAAGAAAAAGCAAATGAAGCATTTATTAAATTTTCTTCTTATAATTCTGATAAACACATTGATGCAATTAAATATTTACACAATTTTATCAATAGTGAAAAATTTTTAGATATTATAATAAATTATAACAACGAAGGTTCTTATAAAGAAATAATAGTTAAGCTAACTCGCGAACAATGGTATTTATTCTGTACGGATATTAACTTTAGGAATTTATTCATTAAAAAAGAAGAATATGAAAAAATACAAATTCTAAAAAAGGAATTAGATGAAGTACGAGAAAGAAATATTCAATTATATGATGAATTAAATAAATTTAGAATGTCAAAACCATAATCAACAAAATTTTATATTTTCAATATCTATTCTACAATCAAAAGGTATTTTAACTGCATCCAGCAATAATTTTTCATCATCAGAATTCTCATAACTATTCAAAGTTATCTTAATTGATTTCAAACTAATTGGTAAATTTGATAATAAATTATAATTTTTATAATACTTAAGATCTATATTTAAGTGCAAATGTTCCAAACTAAAAGGCAAATTATTTAATAGTTTAACAAGCCCTGGTGAATAACCTGGATAATAAGTTATGTTAATATGTCTAATATTAGAAGGAATATAAGTATTTTTTGTTGCATAATAAATTAACATTTTGTCTTTGTAAATGTAATATCCTTTAATATCATTTTCACCAAATTTTTTTTTATATTTTTGATAAGTTTTTCCTCTATAACTAGAATCGTCATAATCAAACAAATCCAAATAATTTAAATTTTGCATCAATGCTATTTTATTTGGAATATATTTTTCACAAGGACCAGGAGGAATTAATGTGATTAAGTTTGGCATTAAAAATAAATAATCAAAGATTTTATGAAAAACCTTAAAACCAGTCCAAACAAAATTTAATTCTAGTATTTCGTCATTGATGCAAATTATTTGTTCGTACATATATGCAGCTCCATAATCTTCTTCTTGATCGCTCAAATATTGAATTTGATGTCCACATGGTTCTATTGTATCACATTTACAAAATCCTTCATAAATACTTTTAATTTTTGGCATTTTGTGAATAGGTATATATTTTATATCTGATTTACAATAAATAAATCAATTTTTTTGCAGTATTTTTTAAAATATTTAATGGTTTTTAAATATATAAAATGAATTATTCATATTTGGCAGTTATATTTATATTAGCTCTAAAAGAATTACACTATGACATTTTTTTATATCTAGTAATATTTTTTGTGGCATTTCTTGTAGTATTTTATCTTTGTTGTTGGTATTATGAAATTGATTTTTATGATGAACTTTTATTAACAGAACTATCAATTCAAAATAGTAAAGATTACAAATTCGATAAATTTGATAAACTAGATAAATTTGATAGTTTTAGTTTATTCAATAAATTTAACTTTGATAAAAAATTAACTTTACCAGAAGATTCTGATAATGAAACAGATGATAACAATTCCATATCGTTATCTGATATAAAATATAAAAAAGAAGAAGGTAAAGAACAAAAAGACACACTAATTGAAAAATTAAAAATAATAAATTTAAAAGATATTATTGAAAAAGACTATATTGAAAATATAAATGACCTAATCACTTTAGCAAATTATTATCAAGATAAATATCCGAATGTATATACAAAATATCACGAAAATAAAAATTTATATCAATACAAAGATGACTATTTTACAATTAATCTAGAAAAAGTTTATAAAATAAAAAATCCTTTGATTAAACTTAAAAAAATGGTTGGTTTAAGTGATATCAAAAATGATATTACTGATTTAATACTACATTATTTGATTACATTTCAAAAAAACAATACAATGTTACATATGACTTTGGAAGGACCTCCTGGTTGTGGAAAAACAAAATTAGCAAAGATAATTTCACAATTATTAAATAAAATGGAAATTTTAAGTTCTGATAAAATAGTCTATGCTAAATCAACTGATTTAATTGCTGAATATGTCGGTCAAACAGGCATTAAAACGCAAAAGGTTATTAATTCAGCTTTAGGAGGAGTTTTATTTATTGATGAAGCCTATGGTATTGGTAGTACAAAAGGTAGAGAACACAATTTCGGTGCAGAATGTATAAATGTATTAAATCAAAATTTGTCTGATAATAAAAATAAATTCATTTGTATAATTGCTGGATATCCTGATGAATTGGAAGAAATGTTTTTCTCAATTAATCCAGGATTGAAAAGAAGATTTCCTTTTAAATTTACTATTGAAGGTTATACATTTATGGAATTAATGAAAATTTTTATTCAAAAAGTTTATAAACTTGGTTTAAAAATTGATTCTAATATTGATGTAGAAACTTTTTTTAAAGATAATTATAAAGAATTTAAATTTTTTGGAGGTGATATTGATACCTTTTTAGAAAATATTAAATATGCAAATTCAAGAAGAAATATTTGTAACTTAGATACAAAAATTATTACAATGGAAGATTTTAATAATGGACTAACTAAACTTAAAAATAGTAGAAAAGAAAATAAAAGCAAAAAAGGTAAAACAAAGAAATTTTATAATTTAATCAAAAAATTAATAGTTTAACAAATTATTATCTAACAACCAAAAAATTGAAATTATTATAATAAGTACATAATTATAATATAACATATATAATTCTCGATAGGAATAAAAAATGTCTGAACTAATTAAAACTATTTATGCACTTTATGCTATTCCTGAAGATGATTACGCTACAGTACATGCAATTTCGTTAAATCAAGAATCTTTGCAAGAAATCTTAGATACTAAGGTATCAAACAAATATAAAGAAATGGTAAAATTTGAAATTAAACCTATCGATTTCTATCTATTAATCAAATTTAAAGAAATTATTGGCAATCAAAATCTAGCACAATTGGTTTTTCGACCATTTGGAAATGAAAAAAATCTTTTCTTAATGAAACAAAGTGCTATTAATCTAGACTCATTTAAAAATAAAATATTTGCATTTAATAAAATTACAACAAATGATATTACACAATGTCTTGTGGTAGTTGCACATGATTCTGATGGTAGTTCTGATGAATATAAAGAACATTTAAAATATATTAAATCACAAAAAATTTTTGAAAATGAAATTTCGGAGAATCCAATTGCTGTAAACATTTATTATGATGAAGGAATTCTTAATGCATAGTTTATTTTTATAAATTTTTATAATATAATATTATTATAAAATGTACAATCCAAGTTTAATTGATATAAAAAATTCTTTAATTCCAAATTGGAAAATTCCAAAAAATAACTTTATTTTTAGCACTAATTCAAATAATAAAGAAATACCAAAATACGATACTTTTAGAAACTATGTTATAAATGAATTTAATAAAGTTAATAAGGAGAATAATTTAGATTATCAAGAAATACCAAAAGAAACTATTAACAAAATTGTTGAACTTCAAGAATTAGGTTTACAAATTGAATTTTCTTTGATTAAAATAAATAAAAATGATGTTATTTTTCCAATTTGTGATATTGGAAAGAATAGATCTCAATTTATGTTTTATTATTTGAAAAATTTACAAGACAACCATAATGATTTTTTTACGACTGGTTATCCTACAAGTGGTGATGAATTAAATACAATATTATCAGATAGTAATTCATCAGTTTTGTCAGGATTTCAAGTTGCTTATAAATCTGATTGTTTTAGTGTGTCTTTAATAAGTTTAATTAGTTTTGAATATTCAAGATCTATCCATATTTTTGATAAAATTCTAAAAGAACAACAAGAATATATTCATTCTGACTTGAAAAATTTAGAAAGTTATAAATACAGAAATCATAAATATGACATTTATGAAAAAAATAGAAGTGATGCTATATTTATAAAAGATTTATTTAAAAAATATTTCTTAAATACAAATAATATAAAAAAAGTATTAGGTAATAATACTGATAATATAATATATTTATGTTTATCTCCAAATTCATTTATAAATTTATCAAATCTTTTTTATTTAATTAAAGAAAATGATAAATCAATTAATTTTGCAAATACAAAAATAATATACTTTGGTATAAAAGATATATTTCAAAGAAGTTCAGTTAATCAAATGCAATTGAATGATTTAATAAAAAAAATAAATTCATCTGTTATTCTTATAAATTAAGATTTACGATTTGCAATATAGTTTTGCATTAGTTCATCAAATTTATTCTTAAAATCCTCCATATCGAAATCTCCCAATTCTGGTTCAGGAGGCGGTCTTTCATTTTCTAAATGTGGATTATTTGCTTTTAATGCCTCTAATTCTTTTTTTATATTACAGAATTTTTTTGTATGTCTACTCAAACTATCAACTCTTGAAAATACATTATCACAAAATTTACATTTATATATTTTTTCTCCATCCTTAGCTTCAATCACCTGTATATTTTTTCCTGATGCATTTTGTTTAAAACTATATAATTCAGAAAAGTAAGGTACTTCTTCAAATTCTTCAAAATATTCTTTATCAATATAAAGAGTTATCATACAAGCTTTTATTTTTTCGTGAATATCACAATCTGCTTTATTATCAAATTCTTCTTTGCATTTCGCACAATTATAGGAAACCATTCTGTTAATTATATTTTTATAAATTGTTATTATTTTAAATATTATTTTTTCAATTTATTTTTATTATAAAAGTAATACTATAAAAAAATTGATTCTGAATAATTATAAATTTAATATATTAACACTAATAAATAATGAATTATTTTATAAATTATTATATAAAAGAAGGAGATAAATTATTATCCTATTGTAAAAATAGTACAAAATTAATACCTGATGAACACGTTAAAAAAATAAAAAAAATTATAACTTTTAATAATAAAAAAAATATATTTGAAGATTATGGTTTATGTAATTTAATTAATTTAGAAATTTTGGAAATTAGTAGAAACTCAAAAATAATAAATGACTTTATACCTAATGAAATTGCAAAATTACAAAAATTATATTTAATAAAAAATTGGAAACCATATAGAGAAAGAACTATACAAACTATTGGAAGATTTGTTGCTTTAAAAGAAATGAAATCAGTTTATAATTATTTTAATATAACAAACATTGGTTATAAAATTTTTGAAAACAATATAATAATTTTCGACATATCTACTATTATAAAAATACCGGAAAATATTACAAAAATTAATTTTTTCAATTTAACTTTTGACAATGATTCAATTCTTAAAATATCTGATTATAATAAAGTTTCTAATATTTTTAATAATTTACCTATTGGATTGGAAAGAATCCAAATATATACAGATTACTTTTATTTTTCAGATTTGTACAAAAGCAATAAAGTATTAAAAATACCAAATATTTTTGATAATTTACCAGTTTCTCTCAAAAAAATTGTTATATTGACACCAGAAATAGAAAATAAAACTGCTGATGAATTACTTAAAAATATAAAAGTACCATTTGATTGCAAAATAAAAATCAAATTCATAAAACCTTGGATTATTTATAGAAATGCTAAAATATAATAAAATTATTAAGAAAAAATGTTAGATAAATTAGCATAATAATTTGCAAAAAGTTGCATTAATGAAGTTATATGCTGATTATCATCTTTTTTAAATTTTTCTACCATTTCATCTAAAGTTACTTGTAAATCTTTTTCTTTATGCGCATCAAAAGTTTCAATAGCTTCCATTTCTTTTTTATACCATTTATTATAGGTCCTGTGTTTGTAAAATTGTCCTATTGAAAAAATAAATTTAATAATTTGTTTTACTTTTGATATATTTAATTTTACTTTTTTACAAACTTCTTCAATTACTCCACATTTAATAATATTACTATCACCCGTAAAATCATTAATTCCCGTATTATTTATTAAATAGTCTTTAGCATCTTCACTATTATTATTTACAAATGTTATTAATTTTGTTAACCACAAATACTTTTTTTCAGTTTCATCCCAATCATTTAATAAAATATATTTTAATGGTTCATTTTTAGGATCATTTACTAATTTATTATAAGATACTTTATGAAATAATTCAAATAAAATATCTTCTTTTTTTCTAGTTTCTATTATATCGCTTATTCTTGTTTTGTAATCATAATATTCACCATTATCATATTTATTTCTACAAGCAACATCTGCCTGAATAATTCCAATCATAGAATAAAATGAATTTTCAATTTCTGATAATTCAAAACCTAATCTTTCAAAATCCTTCATAATTATATTGAGACTTTTGTAAAAACTAGTTCTAAAATTTTTATAATCTTTATCAAAAAACTTTTTTAATGCTAATGAATTATCATTTATGATGTCACCATTTTTATATGTTTTTTTTGTTTGGTTTCCAATAATTGAATGTAATGTTTTGTCGTTTAAATAATTAAATGAAATTAAAAGCATTATTAAATTAAATTTTGTATCATCTTTCCAATCATCTATATAATTTAATTTTATTGAAGGATTATTTTGAAAATATTCATTAAATTCAGTATGCTTTATTTGATAAGGTGTATTTAGGATATTTATATAATCTTCTATGTCTTGTTCAAAGAAAGCAATAAAATCTTCAGCAATAAAAGTTTTTGTAGTTAAAATTCTATTGTAAAGTTCTAAAATTTCATTGTAATCTAAAAGATTTGATAAAGTAATGACTTTATTGATATTAGACATTATATTATAATATAAACAATAATCTATCTTTTATAAAAAAATCAATTTTTTACTAAACAACATCAATAATTAATTCACAATTAAATGGTAACTTTGTATTTTGTTTAATATATTCATGGTCAATATATCTATAATATGGTTCTTGTATTGTTATTGTTAAACTTTTTAAAGTTATTGGTAAATTACTTTGTTTAAAATTTTGTCTTTTTTTGATGGTTAAATGTAAATATTCTATATTTAATGGAATATTAGTATAATCATGATTGTTTTCATCTATTATATTTAAATATTTTATATTTTCAGGAATTTTATTAAAGTCTTGATATGTTGGTGAAAATATTAACATTTTATCTTCATAAATATATTTACCAGATTTAATTTCTTCAAAATCAGTATATTTATAATCTATAATTAATATTATAGACAATTTTTGAAAATTTGCTATTTCATTCAATAGTTTTTTATTCTTCCAATTTTCAGCATCAAATGAGACATATCTTAAATTTAACCAATCTTTTATATTAGAAAAATATTTTTTATCAGTAAAATATATTGGATGAATATCTTTAATAGTATGAATTAAAGAATAATCTTTTTGGGGAACTTTATCTATTTTTAAATATTCATTATGGTTCAAGGTTAAAATTGTACAATTATTGTAGGATTGCATTAATTTTATAATTAGTCTTTTATTAAAGTGTTTTTATAAAAAAATAATTAATTATACGTACACTTGAAAATGCATAGTGTACAAAAATAACAAAACGTAACAAACACAAAACAGACTAAATTACAACTCCGACAATATCTTCACCATTTCTTCATGCAATGTCTCTGCGAGAAGTTTGCCAGTTGGGGTTCTGATGAACTCATCTTTCAGTCGGAGCAGTTTTTCATCAGCGTGTTTCTTGACCTCTCTGGCGATGTCCTCCTCTGAGCTTCCTGGATTGCAGTGTGTGGTGTACTCGATGCATCTGTCGATGCCAATCTTTCCAATTGCTTCCAGTTTGTCTGCATCGCTCACAATGTGTCTGACCATTGCATAATGCTCTCCAAGCAGTTCCTCGTAGTTCAGTGGTGTTCCTAACACGATTGCCTTGTTTTCTGAACTATAGGAAATCAGTTTGATGGCCTTCTTGATTTGGTCAAAGTTGGCAATGGTAGAGTAGCCAAACTCATCCAGCCTCTTGTCCAACATTCCATCGTGGTCGTATTTGTGGTCTGATACATCGTGAAGCCAGGCTATTGTGATGGCGTCCAGGAAAATCTGTTCAAAGTTTGGATGGGTGCCAAAATCTCGTTCAACAATCTTCCTTGTGGTTTCAGCCACTGCTTTCATGTGGGCATGTCCGTGCGATTCATCCCGTCCTTCACAGACATTCTGCACAAAGGTTGATAGGACTTTCCAGCGGTTTTGGATAGCACTCATTGCGTTGGGTGATAGCGTGTGTGTTCGTGGTTCTTTATAATTAAATAATTATAAACCATTCAAACCAATTATTTTTTCAATTTTTTATATATATATAAACATTTGTATGATGAAAAATTCAATCATACAAAAACAAAAGAAATCACATCAACCTTCAGGTGTAAGGCAGTTCGGCATAAATGATATCCAAAATGCAAACCTTCAAATCTACAAATTGTATGTTTGCCAAGATGGGAATGTTGGCTGTTCCCTCTCCGAACGGATTAAGAATACGAGCCATATACCATTGTTCGCAAATGAAACCATTACCTAAGGTCATTCCCTGACCCACCATTCCGTTCATTGACGTGCCTGTAATTTTGCAAACACTTGCAGGGCCAATTCCATCAGCCAAACCACTAATGGCTGCTTCCTGCGGACTTAGGTCACCTTCCATGGGAGAACGCATGGAAAGGCTATATGTACAAGAGTTCTTGTGCAAAATTTTGAACTTTTTATCAACCTCAAAGCCAGAGTTTTGAAGCGCTACCATCACTTTAAGCCTAGTATCTTCATCACACACATCGGGGGCAATGAAGGAAAAACAAGGTGAGTCACACTCAGTTGGAATAGCAATTGGACAGGGAGCAGACATAATATCTAAGGTCAGTCGTTTATAATTTATTTAGTAATTAGGCCTACAAATTAATTATTATTTCAATTTTTTATTTATTGATTTTAATATATTTTATATAAATTATATTTCGTAAATATCAGTAATTGTCTTTATTTTCATAGGATTTAATGGTCCAATAATAGGATTTATTGTATCACCAATTCTATCTCTAGAATAAGGAGAACATATGAGACGTATGAATTTTCTTTTAATAGGTTTATCTGTTTTATTAGTTTGTCCTCTATGAACCATATAAGGAGTCAAAAAGTTTATTTCATTAGTTTTAATTGTAGAAATTAACTCTGGTTTTAATAATTCTTGTTTTGAAACCATTTTTTCTATAATATCTTGCATATTGACGCTATCTAAATTATGTTTTTTTCTAATTTCATTAAAGTCAAATTTCATTGGATAAAACTCTGTAGGTAAAACATCACATAAAATATATTGTCTATCTGTCAATTGTTTCACATTTGAATTAACAAGTCTTTCATATCCTTGATGTCCGTCAATATGCCATCCTCCTCGTCTATGTGTGTCATTTGGTAAAACTTCTGAATCGCTTATTGACAAAAATAAATAGTAATTACAAAAGAAATAAGGATTTGATTTTAATTCTATTTGTGCTAAATATTGTATGTATTCACCTAAAGAAGATAATTCTTTTGGTAAATATATCTTACTACATAATATTTTTTCTCCGTTGCAATCTACCCGTCCTTCTTTTCTAAATTTTACTTCACAATCCATATTTATTTTAATTGGTAGATGCAATACACTTTCAAACTTTGGTAAATGTTTAATGTTGAATAAAAAGTCTGGATAACCTAATGATAGTGGAGGAGTTAAACATTTACCTTTTTCCATTTCATTATAGCTAAATGGTTTTGGATATTCAGTTAAAATAGTATTTTTATTATTTTCTATTGTTTGAAAAGCAGTTTTAGTAATGTATTTTGGAATTTTTATAATATCATAAACATTAGCTTTAGAATTTGAAATGTTTGGAAAAGTATAAATTGCTTCTGGTAGTAATCCATTATTTGTTTTAATTCTGGAAACATGATCTTTATATGAAATAGTAAAATCATTTATTATTTTTAACATATTACAATCACCTTTTATGGTTGTATATTTATCTAATACTTGTTCTAAATTATGAGTTTTAGAAACAAAAATATTATCTACCCCAATCCATTTTAATAGGTCATTAGGACATTTTATATATTTAGGGTGTGAATTATGTATTTGATAAGCAATGTTTTTTGCAGTTTGAATAGTATTATTTATAAAGGACATTTTTTTAAAAAGTATATTCCATGATATATATTAATTATAAAATTCAATTTTTTGTAGAAAAAATTGTTTTTTATAGAAAAATCTAAATAATGAAAGGTTCTAAAATTGCCTCATCACTTAAATCACTTACTATATAATCTTTAACTCTAAATATAATATTTGCTGGTGTATAAGTATCTTCTTGAATTCTTTCCAATACTTCTTCTGGAACTTCTCTATTCATAAACTTTTTATAAATACAATTTACTTGATAATGATCACATAATTTCATATCTATTTTTACATCAAATCTTCCATCACGATAAAATGCAGGATCAATTAATTCTTTATGATTTGTTGTTGCTATAAAGATTGTTCCATCTTGAGTTAAACTTCCTTGAAGTAAATTTAATAAATATTCTAAAGTTAAACTTTTGTCTTTGGCTTCATAAATTTCCATTGTTGTTGATTCTTGAGAACTTGTAGAAGTTGCACTGCTAATTCTTTTATGAACTATTTTTGTCATTGCATCTACATCTTCTGTTACTATTATTCCACCTCCAATACTATTTTTAATGACATAATCAAAAATCATTTGAACATCATCGTTTGTCATTTCATCATTGATATTACAATAATAAATATTCTTTTGTAAATAAGAAGCTATAACTTGAATAATTGTGGTTTTACCTGTTCCTGGTAATCCTGATAGAAATACATTGAGTTTATTTGGTAATCCTAATTCTTCGTATAATTCCATTTGATGAAGGAAACTATGTAAAACCTTTTTAAGTTTTTCTTGGTCTTGTTTTCTTAAATATAAAGTATCAAAACTTTTGTGTAATTCATTGATTTGTTCTACCAATACCTCTTTTTTAATTTCTATATTGTCAATTGTTTTGTTAGGAGGTGTCTTTAATAAAAATTCTTTAATTGCAATATCATCTTTATCTTTAGAAGCTAATTCTCGAATATTAGCTTTTTGTTCTTCATATGCAATGTAATCGGGATTTGGAGTTGAATTAATAACTTTTGTTTTTTTTATTTTAATGATATTGACTTTGATTTTTTGATTTTTAGTTGATGGTTCTACATAAGATGATATTTCTTTAATAAAGTTATTAAATGTAATGTTAATTTCTTCTTCTGTTCCTTCTCCTAAAATAGTAAAATCTATTAAATGTTGTTCTTCCATTTGTGCATTTGTATCATTTTTATCTTTTTTTTCTATATATTTTTTTGCAACTTCATTTTCCATGATTGCTTCACACAATTTCTTAAAATTTCCACTATAATAGAATGTATTTAAAATTGCTCCACTACAACCATATGAATAATTAACATCACTCTCTAAAAAAGATTTATCTATTCTAGAAAGAATATTTTTTAATAAAGGAGACCCCAAATTAGACATACACCATGTATTTATAAGAATATGGTATATAATAATTGTTTTTTCCAAATTTTCAAATTTAAATAATGATAACAAAGGATAATATTTTTTTAAAAAATTTATTTTGTCTTGTTCTTGTTTAAAATTAAGTAATGATTTAAAATCTGTGTAATTTAAATGGATTGCAAAATTACTTTTAGCTAAATTGTTATATACTTTTTGAAAATATTCTCTAAGTTCTACATCTGGTATTAAATCAATTAAACTTTCATATTCAATTGAAACATCAATAAAACCATTTCGCAACATACTTTTTAATTTTGTGCTATTTTTATTACTAGTAAATTCTAAAATTAAAGAATTATTAATATGAATATTTACATCCTGAAGCCATATTTTA
>Ga0194129_10007884_pt1 | contig 12507 bp, 6 predicted proteins | sample TA2KigCa35mmetaG_FD_150862 | JGI IMG/M metagenome (GOLD analysis project Ga0194129, IMG submission 150862) | Freshwater microbial communities from Lake Tanganyika, Tanzania - TA2015038 Kigoma Deep Cast 35m | ecosystem: Environmental > Aquatic > Freshwater > Lake | place: Tanzania: Lake... | reverse complement strand
GTCCTGACACACCGATCCTTGGAGCAACCGGCTACCCAAAAGTAGATTCAACCCAACCCCAGCGCTGCATTTTTCAGCCGCCGCGCGCTGCCCTTTTCAACCGGCGTTCACACCTGACGATCCTGCCTCGTGACCTGCTGGATTCGCTCACCGTCAGCGACGGAACCGTCACGGTGAGTCAGGCCGCCGGTGACGCCAGCGGGCTGTGGATCCACGCCGCCTCGGATGCAGCCTTGACCGTGGACGTCCTGGGCGGCCTCATCCTCAACTTCGATGGCGGCGCCGCTGGCTCGACCGACTGGATCTTGAAGTGGAGCGGGAACCGGCTGGCGGCACTCGGCAGTCCACTCGACGACGGGTACGTGACGGTGAACCGCTCGGGATACGTCGTCTTCTACGACATCGGCCAGCATGCGACCTTCGTGACGGTACCGGAGCCGGGCTAGCCCCTCTGCTGCCTGGCGGGGGTGGCCGCGGCCGCGGGCCGGCTCCGTCGATCACCGCGTCCGTGAGGCACGGCGACCTGCGGTTCCCTCCCTACAACCGTCAGGATTGGACGAGCGAGCGGTTCCGGGTGTCGGGAAGGACGATGGAACATTTTGACGGGGCCGCGGCCGTGACCTAGTTTTCGAGAGTCGTGGTGACGGTCTTTCGAACGTCCGCCCTGCGAAAGGGATTTCAGATGCTTGCCGCCTCCTCGCTCCGCCGGCTCGTCGCCGGAGCCATCGCCCTCTGGCCGTTCGCCCTGTCGGCGGCCGAAAAGTCACCCATGACGCCGGCGATCGCGGAACGGGTGCTGGGTCGTGCGGATGACGTCACCCGAGAGTTTCGGCGGATGATTCACGACGACAGCAAGCAAAATCTCAAGGATGTCACCGACACGGCATCGCCGGAGTGGCGGCTCTACCATCGCGATCGCCAGTTGCTTTTCGCCGTGCCCACCCGCCGCAATCTCACCGCGGTCGACAAGGAGCAGGGCGAGGAGGAGGCCCGCGAACTCGCGGTCGTGCTGCTCCAGCAGCTTTTCCCCAACCAGTTGGCCTTGGGAGCCAACACCGAACTGGCTCCGGATGCCGTGCGGGTGGTGTTCATCGAGCCCGCGGCCCGAAATCTCTACGCCGGCAGTGTGGCGACAGGGCTGGTCGGCGCTCCGCTGCCCTTCGCCTGGGCCGGGTTCTGGCCTGCCACCTGGTCGCCCCAGGGGGACTGCGGCTGCCGCTGAACGCGTCGCCCCTGCACCGTTCAGGGCAGCACTTTCCAGGCATCGACCCAGGTGCGGCCGAGTTCGCGGGCATTGGCGATCCGCTCGCGGCTTTCCCGCAGGTTCGCCACGGCCTGCTTCGTCGGCCCGGCCTTGGGATTCACCTCGCCGCGGTGAAACAAGACCGCATTGCGCACCCTCATCCCCAGCCCGTCGTGCATCAGCCGGCCGAACGTCCGATCCTCCTCCGGCAGCGCCTGCCAGGCCGCCTCGAGGGCGGGCCCCACCGCGGTGTGACCTGACTTCCTGGCGAGAGTCTCGGCGAGCAAGGCCCGGGTCTTCTCCATGTCGATCTTGCCCTTCTCCAATCCCTTGGCCGCCTCTTCGAGGGTCGGCAGGAGCGCGTCCGACTCGGGCTTCGCCACGAAGATCAGCTCCCGGAGTTGCGGCGTCGCCTCGGCCTGCTGTGGGTGATACCGCCAGCCCCAGGCCGGCGCGAAGAACTGGAGGTGTCCGCCGTCGAAGGCCGCCCGGTCAAGCCCCGCGGCCGAGAAATCCTTCTCGAGTCGGGGCCCGGGCTCCGAGTAGCGGTTGCGGGTCTCCATCTCGGCGATTTCACCGAGCAGGGCGACGCGTCGCCGCTCCATCTGCTGCTGCAGGTCCGCGATCCGCTTCTGGAGCGGTGCGTCACCCGCGCCCTGCACGATGACGGCCTCCCGCCGATCCTTCAGCAGGGTGTCTCGAAAGGCCCGGGCCTGCTCCGCGAACTCGGGCCCCAGCTTGCCGACCTGCACGAAGGCCAGTTGCAGGCCGTAGGTTTCGATGAGCCCCGCCAGCCGCTTCTGCAGCGCCGCCAACGCCGGCCCCTCGCTGCGATCAGCCGCGTCGCCGATCACGAACACCATCGCATTCTCCCCCTTCTCGAAGCCGGCCTTCTCGATGGCGGCGATCAGCCCGGGAAAGACCAACTCCTGGGCCTGAGCGCCCTCCCCCTTGATGATCCGCTCCTTGTGACCTCGGACCGTGTCAACGATCTGTCTCTTCACCCCCTGCACCCGCGACTCGTCCATGCCAGGCCCGTTGAGCGGCGCGAGCGGATGGGCGTCGTAGGGCACGTCTCCCCGCTTCTGGATGTCGCTGTACCACGACACCGCGACTTTCACGTTCACGTCCTTCTGTCCGAGATCGAGATTCTCGTCGATGAAGTCGGCGATGCCGCCGAAGTAAGGCTGCATGCTGAGCGTTTCGTCGATCACGAACGCGATCGCAATGCCCGCCCGTTCTGCGGCCTCAGCCTTCTTCTTCTCGATCTGATCCTTGTTGACGGGTCCGCCGGCCACGGCACCCAAATGAATCAGGTTGTTCTCCCCCGGGATGGGAAACGTAAGCGTGGTGTCGGTGAGCCCGGCCTGAAAGGCCGCTCCGGCTCCTTCGTCCGGCAGTTCGATGAAGGGCGGAATCGCGCCTTCTTTCAGCGGATCCCAGAACTCCTCCTCGAGCCGTTCGGTGACCACGACCCCCTCCATCGGAGCCTTCGGCGGCTTCTCGGCCTGGGCGGCCAGGGCCGCATAGGCGGCCTCGCGGCTTTCGTAGAGATGCACGCCGGGCGGCACCCGCTTCGGATTGGCGAAGTGGAAGCCGTAGCGGCTCTGCAGCTCGTGCAGCTGCCGGCCGTCGGCCCAACCGAGTGGGCGGCCCGCATAGGCCGCGCCGAGCAGATACCAGGTCGTGCCATCGGCGGGTCGGCGGTCGTAGACGAAGAGCGGCTGAAACAAGGGCGCGCGTCTCATCGGCTCGCCGCCCTCTCCGCCGGCCTCGGGCCGCTCCCAGAGATCGAGCAGCCGCCGGTCGCGGAGTTCTGGCGGGTCATCCAGCCGCCGGACACCCATGGCCAGTTGCGGGATCGCCGTTCCCTGGACGAAGAGGCACTGCGGCTCCGTGCCCTCCGCCATCCACGGCACCACCCGCTTGCCCACGGGCACCGATGCCAATGACTTGGCCTCATCCCCGTCGGCAGCCAGACTGGTCGACGGCCACGCCGACACCAGCACGAGCATGGTCAACCAGACGCCCATCCGCCGCCGGCGCGGGCTCCCTGGACACGGGATCGCCGAGGCCGGCATGGTCGGCCTCCTATTTCGCTGTGCCAGCCGCGGAATCCTCCGACGGCGTGCCGGTGGTCGCATTACCTTGGGCGATCACGTTGGTGAGATGCACCTGCAGTTCCTGCTCGGAGGGAGCCCGCACCGTCAGGTCTCCCGTGCGGGGGCCCTTGGGCATCAGGCTACGGGCCACGTTGCGGGCATACGAGGCATCGGCGTCCGGCAGCAGAAACGACATCGGCCGTAGGTCCTCGCCCTCGACCTGCCGCAGGCCCGTGCCGGCCGAGAGATCTCGTTCCGGCCAGACCACCACGGCCCGCAGGTCCGGCTTGGCGGCCGCCTCCCGCTTCCGCGCGACCACCTCCTCGATCCGCTTCAACTGGCCGGCGAGGTCGTGCCCTTCCTTGTCGAAGGGCTGAAACATCTTCTTGGGGTCTGGACCGCCAGTCTCGGGGGTGAGCGTGTCCTCGTCCTCCGGATTGAGGATGATCGCGCCATTGTCATAGGGCTTGGCCGAACCGTCGGCGAGTGCCTTCCGCACCTCGTCGACGATCCCATCACCCGGATCGTGGAGCCGCTCGTTGTTGACGACGATCAGCATGTAGTCACCTGGCACCGGCTCACCGCAGACGGCCTTGCCAGAGCAGCCCCCCTGCCCCTTGCCGCAGCCGGAACCACAGGAACTGCCCACGCCGCACCGTCGCCCCTGCCGTCCCTCCAGGCCCTGCCCGGCCAGCGACACCAGACTGCCCTGCTTCGAGCCGGCATCGATCACCACCTCCTCCGGCAGTTTCTTGCCGTCGATGGAGACGAAGTGCGTCGAACGGTTCCGGAGCGGATTGCCATCGTACGCGACGGAGACATAGCCCTTCGGATCGATCCAGTCGATCGGCTGCTTGCGTTCGTCGAAGTACACGAGGCGGCTCGCGGGCGGCGGGTTGGTGTTCTCCGAAACCAACCGGCAGGTCCGCGGCCCGTCGGGGAACAGCGGGGGGGAGGCCATCAAATCGACCTCGTACGCTTCGTCGAGCCCGGGCAGACCGTCGTCCGCGATCCCCATCTTCTCCAGTTCCGTCGGCGAGAAGACGTCGGCCAGACGGAACGCGGTCTTCCGCCCACCCTTGGTGATTTCCCGCGTGAATTGGCCCAGCGGCTCCCGGCTGCCATCGACGTCGCGATAGAGATCGAACGACACCGGCACCGTTTCCGCCACCGTCGAGTCGGCGGCGAACTCGATGTCGGTCGTGGCCACGTCTTTCCGGGGCACGACGATCTGCTTCCGGGCAAACCGGACGGGCGTCAGGTCGGACTTCACGGGCTCCGGGCCGTCGTCGATCGTGACGGTGCACATCGCGAGGTCACCGGCCGAAACGGCATCCTTCCCGCTCTGGAGCCGGAGCCGAAAGCTCCGCGGCGGCTGCCATTCCGCGGCGCCGACGACGCGAACGTCCGGCCCCCAGTCAGGCAGAAACCGCAACGTGCCTTCCGTGGCCCCCTTGTCGAAGTGAATCTCGGCCCCGCGTTCCGCCACCTCGAAATCGGTGCCGTTGCGGGCCGTGAGTTCCTCGACCCGCACGCGGACGTTGCCCGCCACGGGCGCCGGATTCGTGGAGATGGCCTTGAGGGTCGCCAGACCGTCGCGCTCCGCCTCCGAGACGGTCACGCCGGTACTTGAGAACACGATCTCACGAGACCACCGCTGAAAGACCTCGTCGAATCCCTGGTGCGACTCGTTGCGGATCGATCCCAGCAGCATGGGGAGCGACAGCGAAATCGCGTACACCCACGCGACCCACCAGCCCGCCACCGACAGCAGTGAATGACCATTCATCGTCGTCACCTCCGGAAAAAAGGTCCGCCGCTCACGTTCAACCGTTCTTGAACAAGTCGCTGAGTCCCTGCAACTCCTCCGCCGAGATCTGTGGCCGGGGCTCCTCGTCGGGGCGAGCCAGGGGCACGTCCTCCACCGGCTTGGCGGTCGCCCCGCGAGCAGCGGCCACTGGCGGCCGCGTGTGCTCCCCGTCAGCCAGCCGCTCCTGGACGGCCGGCGACTCGACGTCGAGCGGCCGGACCGTCGTCGCCCACCGCTGCAGCAGTCGCCTCGTCAGTTGATCGACTAGCACGACCGCGAGCATGAGCGCCAGCGACAGGAGGATCGTGAGGATCATCGGCCAGGCGACGACACTCCAATCCACGACGGGCACGACCTCCGTCAGTTCGTCCTGCCGTCCCTTCTCACTAGCCAAACGGATTGCTTCGGGCAGGTGTACCTTCCAGGAAAACCAGGCACTGACGAGCCCAAGGGCGGGGGCGATGAACGCCGCGGCACACGCCGGCCAGAGTCGCTGGGCGAGCAGGCCTCGCGCCTGCGGCACGAAACCCGTGACCGCGGCCCTGAAGTCCTCGGCTGTCCACCTCAACGCCGGTGTCTCGCGGACCGCGCTGGCCACGAGCGTCAGCGGCCACCAGGAGTCGCCTGCGTCGTCCCGCGTGGGCCGCCGGGACAGCCTGCGACCGAGCGTCAGGAGCGACGCCACCCTTGGCAGGAGGGAAAACAATGCCCCGACGGCCATCCCGTAGCCGGCACACGCCCAGGGACGCAGCCACTCCCGTCCACCGGCCATCGCCCAGCCCAGCAAGCCGCCGCCGATCCCGCAGCCCAGCACCAACGCGGCGGCCAGCCACGCCCGATTCGCACCCCAGACCGCATTGATCGCGGCCTCGGGAGACAGCCCATCGTCGGCGTCCGAATCTGCTGCGGACATGGAGTCACTCCGAGATGACCAGCGCCGGCCTCACGAGCACGTTTTCGACGGTCCTCAGCCCCGGACGGACCAGTCGCTTGATGCGGCGGCCGCGAGGCTGTGTTCCGTCCGCTTCGCGGACCCAGCCAGGAGCATACTCGCCGATGGTCGCCGGTTCGAAGGCCACCATCCGGCAGGCTGTTTTCAGCATTTCCAGGAGGGGACGGTTGGCAGCCTCGGCCCGCTGGGCCTCCGGACCGCTGGCGGCCGCGATCCGCTCCCAGACCCGGTCGAAGAGGTTGGGGAGGGCCAGCGGGAGCGTGCCCGCCAGGGCATGCTTGGCCAGTTCGTCAGTCCGCCGCAGAATTTGATGGTTGGCCTGCGCCGAGCCGGCCTCCGCCGGATCGCCGAGTTGCTCGACGGCCGCGTGGAAATCACGGTACCCAGCCGGTGGAGGCCCCGCCGATACCGCCCCGGCGAATGGTCGGCCGTGCACGCCCCGCAGGCCGAAACTCCGCACCACAACCGTCCCGGTGGGGACGTGCTCGTCGAAGTCCGGCGGCACCGAAAGGTCGGCCAGTGCCGCGGGCAACAGTCGCCCCTCGGCCCGCCAGTCGGATGGCAACACCACGTGATCGATCGCGGCGCACCACTCGACGGTGGCCGTGAAGACGTCGGTCTTCAGCGGGGGCTCGACCTCCTGGGCACGGAGCAGCTCGTCGAGCAGCGGAGACGCCGCCGCGACCGGATGCGGGGCCTGCGGGCCGAAGGTCAGCCAGCGATCGGTCCCCCTGCGGGCGTCTTGACCGAGCGCTATGAACACGCCCCCAGCCCGCCGACATGCTTCGAAAAGCGACTGCACGCGGTCCGCCGGAGACCCCGGCTGCCGTGCCCCCCGACTGAGCACTCGCCGTGCCTGGGCAGGCTCGACGGCGAACGTGACCGAGAGATCACGTCCTGCCGTCACCGTGGCGTCGAAGTCCCATTCGAGGAACACGTCGTCGACCCGGGCGGGCGCGATGGCCCCGCGCTCGAAGTCGAAGGCCGGATGACAGGCGAACCGGAAACGTTCGTCACTCCGGAGCATGGTGGCCCAGGCCGCGGCTGCTCCGTCTCCTGCTCGGCACCGCGCGATCAGCTCCTGCAGGGGCGGCGAGTCGGGGGCCGCCAGCGCCTCCCGAAACGACGCGATCGCTTCCTGGCCCTCCGCCAGGTCGCCGGTGGCGGGTAGGCCGAGCCGTGCCTGCAGCGCCGCGACCGCGCGGCCCAGGCCGCCCGTGACCGCAACGGGAGCGTCTGGCTGATCGATGGCGAGCGCGGGGCCGTTGAGGATGGCCAGGTCGGCCGCGGTCGCCTGGCCGGCGGACAGCCCGATGTCCACAGCCGACCCCTCGCCGCGACGACGCTCGTACAGCACCTCACCCCGCGGCTTCGGACCGGACTCCCAGCGAATCCCGTAGTTACCCGACGTCCGGCCGGCCTCGCTCCGCCGGTTCAGCCAGGCGATCACGTCGATGCCGCCATCGGGTCGCCGCGGTGGATCCAGTCGGCCGAGTGACGCGGGATCGATGGCGACCAGCGCGGCGAGGGCCTGCCTGGCCAGTTCCCCGTACTCGTCGATCAGCCCGGCCAGCATGGTGTCCGGCTTGTGTTGCTTGTAGACGTGCTGCCGGAGCAGATCGAGCGCCAGCCGCCGTTCGTGGGCATGGCGGAAGAGTCTCGTCAGCGGCTCTTCGTCGCCCGGTCGGCCTGCGGTCTGGAGCGCCTGCTCCTTGATCGGCTCCCAGTCGTCGCTCCTGACCACGCGCTCCCGCACCAGGTCGACGATCTGCCGCACGACGTCGTTCGACAAGTCCCATGGCGCCGCCCCGAAGGCCCACAGCCGCCAGTCGACCGCCTCGATCGCGGAAAACAGCGGCTCCGCGCAGGAGGCCGCCTCGCCCAGGCCGCCGATCGGCACCTCGAAGCCCGATGACTCCCGGACGAAGGTCAGGCTCGGGCCGCCGTCGGGGAGGTCGCCGCGATGGGGAATCCGCCGTGCCGGCAGCGGACCACCGCGGACCTCCCGCACCTTGAAGCCCTCGAGCGCGAGGGCGATCCGCTGGGCCTCGACCAGTTCGGTCTGCGCGTCCTTCGCCGCGGCGGCCTGGGCCCAGAGGTGCGCCGCACCCAGCCAACGAGCGACGGCCAGGAAGGCCGGCTCCACCAGCTCGACCGCCAGCGGTCGCGGCGCGGGATCCGACACCTTCGCCCAGCGCGCGGAAACGAGTTCACCGGGCTGCCAGCGGGCCTGCGCGAAAGCCGTCGCCCGCGCGAGCAGTTCGCCGTCCGGCCGCCGATCGTCCCCGCGGCGTGCATCCGCCTCCTGGAGGCTCGCGAGCTCTTTGCACAGCACCTGCGCCGGCGGCATCACTACCACGCCCTTGAGCAGATGTTTCTCGCCATCGGGCGTCGGATAGACCACCGGCTGGCGTAGCTCGTTGAGCCACTTGCTTCCCACCCGCCGCCACTCGCCGGCGATCCACTTGTCGCTCGAGGCCAGTGATATCTCCCCGCCGACCCGCAGCCGCCGGCCCTTGCCAAACAGGGCGACCGCGTCCTCTCCGACCCGCTGCATCTCGTTCTGCAGTGCGGTCAGCCACTCGATGGAGCCCTTGGTGACGTTGGCGAGCCCGGTCCACCTGCGGTCGGGCGACATCACCCAGCGAAAGAGATTCGCCCGGCACTCCCTGCCACCTCCCGCCCGGGCCTGCCAGTCGGCCTTCTTCGCCGTCTCCTGCAGAAAGACCTCCGGCGACAAGGAAAGCCGTTCGAGTCGCTCCGCACACCACAGTGCCGGATGCTGCCCGTCCTCATCGCTGCCGACCTCCCGCGACACGGCGGTGCGCTCGTGGCGATCGAGCGCCGCTAGGGCCTCGCCGGCCGCGAGCCACCAGCCGACCAGCTCGACGTTCGTCCACGGCGTGTCGGGGACACCGCACTCCGACGCACTCAGTTCCCGAAAGGCGGTGTCGACCCACTTCCGGATGACCGTGGCCGTCTTGTCGGTGACGGTGCCGGCCTCGTCCTTCAGGCGGGCCGCCAGCCCACTGTCGGAGGCGATCAGTGGGAGCCGACAGCCGCCATGCGGACGCGTTCCGCCGCGGCGAGCGGCGAACTTCGCCGCCGCAAGATACAGCACCGCTTGCTGACGGCATTCATCGGCGAGCCACGATTTCGACATGCTGCCCTGCGCCGCTGGAGGCGAAAACGGTTGGCTCGGCCACGCTCATATCTTGCCGCTCTGCGGCGGGGCAACATACGGGGGCGCCTCGAACGGATCCCCGACGACCTTGTCCTCCTGCCCTCCCTCCCGCTTGGGATGGCAGATGAAGCGGTAGGCCGTGTCGCTCTCCTCGTCGGTGTCATAGGCCACGAGATGAGGCCCTTCGACCGGCTCTGGAAACCGGAAGATCAAGAAGGGCTCGGCCCGACGCTCGCCCGGCCAACGCCGGTGGAGCACCACTTCCCGGACCACCGGCCGACCCGTCACGGGATCGGGCTTGATATCGAGCGTCTTCGGCAGGAGATCCTGGTACAGCAGCCCGGCCGGGTGGAGCACACGATCGCCCGCCTTGCCGAGCGTGACGTGAACGACGTCGAAGGGCAGCCGCCGCATCAACTGCTGATCCCACGAGACCGTCATGCCCATCGCCATCGTGCGGAGCTTCATGGCGACGATCGCCCCCTTGGCGACCGAGTTCTTGAAATCCTCCGGACTGACCCGGGCGAGGCGATCTTTGAGGAACCGGACCCGCAGGCCATGCCCCTCCTCGAGCAGCATCTCGCGGATTCGCGGATAGCGGGAAGCGTTGCCCACGAGGTAGACCCAGTGGACTTCCGGAATCTCCTTGACGACCTTCGACTGGGCGGTCGCCCCGGCCCCAACCTCGGTGCCCCCCTGCCCGAGACAGGTCTCCAACAGATCGTTGGCGTATTCGATCGTGCGGAGAATCTCGGGATCGATCAGCGAGTCGAGCTCACGCCGCTGGAGCTTGAGTTCGGCCATCGACTCCTCCGGGAAGGCCGGATCCCGAGGATTCACGGCCCGCCAGACCTGATTGAGCAGGTCCTGCTCCGAGAACTCGGGCGTGACCGCCTGCGCGTTGGCGGCACTGAGCCTGACCTTGAGTCGCTCGGCCACCTGCCAGAGCGCCAGGGTCGTGTTGCGGCGGGCGATGGCCGCCTGGTTCTGGATCTGCCGGATGTCGTAGGTCGTCGGAATCGCTCGATCGATGGCGACCCGATTCGCGTCCAGGAACTCCCGGACCTTGCCCGCCGCGGGCGGCGGGGGAATCTCCCCCTTCAAGGCCGCGAGCTTCATCTTCAGCAGCCGAAACACCTGCTCGGTGATGAAGTCGCCGCCGAACATGCGGTGCCCCGCCCGCCCCAGGACGCTGATCTTGAGATGCTCGTCATCCACCGCCTCCAGCCGCACCAACGCGAGGTCGGTCGTGCCGCCGCCGCAGTCGTAGAGGAGCATGTGCATCCCCTGCGGGTAGAGGTAGCGGAATGCCGGCATCCGGCCGGGCCCCGAGATGAAGTCACGGTAGACGAAGTAAAAGGCCGCCGCCGACGCCTCGTCGATCACGACCGGCACCCGGGCGTCGATCATCTCGGACCGGAATGAGGCGGCGTTCTTGCCGGACACGCGATGGAAAGCACGGGCAACCGTCCGCCGCAGCCGCGCGACCTCCGCATCGGAGAAGGTCGTCGGACAGGTGACGACGATCGGCTCCGGAATGGCCTGCCGATGGTAGAAGAAACCCCGCAGCATCTGGCTGATGAAGACCTCGGCCGGATCCTCGTGGGGCACGTTGTACGTCGTGTTGTTGAGGATCACCACGTCGCTACCCGTATCGACGTCGACCTGGCGACGGTCCGAGAGCAGCCGCTTCGCGCCCAGCACCAGCCACTCGTCCTCGTGGCCGTCCATCGCCCGATGCCCGATGCGGGAGTCGTACTGCGTGAAATCCGTCGGCGTTGGGCCGGGTTTGATGCCCGTGATCCGCAGGGCCGTGAGCACCGGCGCGGGATGATCGGCCAGGGCGTCCAGCACGTCGGCCTGGATGATGTCGAAGTCCTGCTGGTTCGTCTCGCTGCAGGCGAGCGTTGTGCTCGTATTGCCGAAATCCAGGGCGGCATAGCCCGGAAAAATCTGCATTTCCAGCATGGGGCTGAGCATCAGGCTGGCGTCGACCCGCGAACTCAGCACCGACTTCGTCTCGGGATCGACCACGAAGGCGTCAATATCGAGCGACACGGGCACCCCGACCGCCGCCCCCTTCTTGCTCGCGGCGGTGTGCTTCTGGGCGGCCGCGATCAGGGTTGGATGATCGGTGTCGACCTCGACTTCCATGTCGAGGGGGCTCTTGCCCCGCAGGGCGACCACCACGAACTCCTTCGACTGCAACTGCCCCGGGGGCACGCGCAGGAACTGCCCCACGTGACGCCTGGCCTCGGCTCCGCTGCGGTGCGGCTCGGTCGGCCGGATCCTGATGAACTTGCCGAGTTCCCGCTGCAGGGAGACCACCATGTACCACTCGTCGGCGTCCGCGAGCACCTGCGGGGTGATCTGCACGTGGTCGAGGAGATCATCGTTGGCGATCGTGAACTGATACCGCCGCAGGCCGGTGCGGGGCTTCACTCCTTTAGCGTGGATCGAGGCGGTCATGGTGGGTCCTGTGGACGAGGCGTCGGTCACCGCAGGGCGGCGAGCCGTTGCCGAAACTCCGAATACAACGCCTTCGCGCCCGAATCGACCCGGTCGGCGTCGTTGCCGACCGCCCGATAGCGATTCGCCAGACTCTCGATGTGCCCGCGGACCTCCGTGACGAGACGGGTGCCGTAGACCTGGGAGACACGGCGGATCTTCCGACGCATGACGTCGAGGTAATCCACCGCGGCAAGCGGGTCGTGCCCACCCGCCTCGAACGGGCTCGGGTCGGTCTCGATGCCCGCGAACACCGCCTGGCGGAACTCCCCGCGGCCGGGAGACCGTCCCGGTTCCAGATAGTCCTCGGTCACGGTGCCCCAGTGCTGCAGCGGCGTCTCCAGCCCCAACGCATCGGGCGGCGCCTGACGGGCCGACTCCTCCTCGAGGGCCTTCTTCACCTCGGCCACCACGTTGCGGGTCTGGACGCTCGCCTCCTCCGCGCCGGACCGCGCGAGCACGCGGGCCAGATTGGCGTGGTTCGCGCCGAGGTTGCGGTCGGCCGGCATACCCCAGCCCTCGAGCAGATGATCCATGTTGCGTTCGACGGTCTCCACCAAGGGCTGCACGAAGCGGGGCTGCTGGGCCACCGACTCGGCGATCGCCGAGAGCCGGCCGCTCCACATCGCCGCCGACCGCATCTGCTCCATCGTCATCCCCGACTGCTGCTCTGCGATCTCCAGGGTGGAGATCAGATCGTTGACGATC
>Ga0194129_10007883_pt1 | contig 12508 bp, 15 predicted proteins | sample TA2KigCa35mmetaG_FD_150862 | JGI IMG/M metagenome (GOLD analysis project Ga0194129, IMG submission 150862) | Freshwater microbial communities from Lake Tanganyika, Tanzania - TA2015038 Kigoma Deep Cast 35m | ecosystem: Environmental > Aquatic > Freshwater > Lake | place: Tanzania: Lake... | reverse complement strand
GCCTGGCCCCGCTTCAACGCGCGGGGGTCGGCCGCACTTCGCAGTCCAGCGCCCGTGCCTTGCCCCGTTGCCAGCTGGCCCGGTCTCCCTTGATCCAGAACACCTCGTCGCCGTCGGCATAGCGGGTGCCACTGCCTGAGCGCTGTTGCAGCAGTCGTGAAGCCCCTTCCGTGCCCGTGAGCAGGATCACTTCGCTGGGAGGGTTGTTGAAGAAGAGCGCGCGCACCTCCGTGGCGTCAAAGGTGCCTTTGCACAGGTAGTTGGCCCCAATGGGCTCGGCGGCCCGGGCGCCGCCGGGGCCGCCGAGTGCTGTCGCCGCGGCGATCAGGCCGGCCAGCAGGGCCGTCGTGGCTGCATTCAGAGGGCGGGTCAGCGCTGCGCTGGGCATCGTTGCGTCGGGGCGGAGGCTCTGCACCAGCCTGCCGCCGGCAGCGGCCCGCGTCAGCCTCGGCCATTGGTTCAAATGAACTACTCTTGAAGCTCTTCGGGCTGGTGCTGGGCGTGCCACTGAACTTGCCGCTGAACTTGCCGCCTGATCTGCCGCCTGATCTGCCGCTGGCTGAAGCGGTGAAGGCTGATCCAGGCGGCGTTGATCTGGCGGCTCTGCTGGTGCGGGATCCGGCCGCCACGCTGCTGCTGCGGGTGAGCGGGCCGTCGATGCAGGGGGCCGGCATCGACCATGGCGATCTGCTGCTGGTCGACTGCGGTCTGGAGCCCCGGCCCGGCCAGGTGGTGGTGGCGCGCCTCGGCGATGGCTTCACGGTCAAGCGGCTGGTGCGCTGGCGCGGCCAGTTGGCGCTGGCGGCCGCCCATCCGGCCTATCCGCTGTTGCCGCTCGATCCCCAGGGTGATCACCGGTTGCTGGGGGTGGTGCGCCATGTGATCCGCCGCTGCTGAGCAGCCATGGCCCTGGCGACGGTGCTGATCGATGGCAACAACTTCTACGCCTCCTGCGAGGCGGTGGTGGATCCGGCTGTGGTGGGCCGGCCGTTGGTGGTGCTGTCCAACAACGATGGCTGCATCGTGTCGCGCAGTGCCGAGGCCCGCGCCCTGGGCATCGCCATGGGCGTTCCCTACTTCAAGGTGCGCCAGCAGCTCGAGCGCCACGGCGTGGTGGTGCGCAGTTCCAACTACGCCCTGTATGCCGACATGAGCCAGCGGCTGATGACCACCCTGGAGCGCTGGCTGGAGGAGCTGGAGGTGTATTCGATTGACGAGGCCTTCGGTGTGTTGCACCGCCCTGTCACTGGCGATCTCAGCGCCTGGGGGCGGGCGTTGCGGCGCGAGGTGCTCTGCCATCTGGGGCTACCGGTGGCCGTGGGCATCGCCGGCACCAAGGTGCTGGCCAAGATTGCCAATCGGGCTGCCAAGGCGGATCCGGCGCGCGCCGGCGTGCTGGATCTGGCGGTGGAACCCGACGCTGACGCCCTGCTGGCGCGCATCGCCATCGAAGACGTGTGGGGCATCGGGCGCCGCCTGGCCCGCTGGTGCCGCTTGCGGGGGGTGGCCGACGCCCGTGCCCTGCGCGACATGCCCAGCGGCGAGCTGCAGCGCAAGTGCGGCGTGGTGGGTCTGCGGCTGCAGCAGGAGCTGCGGGGGCAGGCCTGTCTGCCGCTGGTGCGTGTGGCGCCGCCCAAGCAGGAAACCTGCGTGAGCCGCAGTTTCAGCCAGCCGGTCGAGAGCCTCGAGGCGTTGCGCCAGGCGGTGGCCACCTATCTGGTGCGGGCTGCCGAGAAGCTACGCCAGCAAGGGCAGCGGGCCGGGGCGATCACCGTGTTTGTGCGCAGCAGCCCCTTCAACGGCACCAGCCTGTACAGCCAGGCCGCCACGGTGGTGCTGCCGCTGGCCAGCAACGACACCGCCGTGCTGCTGGCGGCGGCCCTGCCCCTGGCCGAGCGGCTGTTTCGCCCGCGCAAGCCGCTGCAGAAGGCCGGCGTGCTGCTGCAGCAGCTGCAGAGCGAGGGCCTGCTGCAGCACCACCTGCTGCTGCCGTTGCCGCTGGAGCAGCAGCAGCGCCGTGAGCGGCTGCTGGCGGTGATCGACGCGCTCAACCGCCGCTTCGGCCGCGGTGCCGTGCAGTGGGCAGCCTGCGGTCTGCGGCCCGCCTGGGCCATGCGCCGCTCACGGCTGTCGCGGGCTGCCACCACCTGCCTGGCCCAGATCCCGGTGGTCCAGGCCCGTTGATGCTGCAGCGGCAGCCCGTTGGGCCCACTGGCAAGGTGCTGTGCTGTTGTTTGCAGCGCAAGGCCTGCGGTGCTGCGTCAGGGCGACTTCAGGGAGTTGAGGGGCGGAGAGATTGGGGTGTCAACACCACCTATTCAGCCGCGATGTTCCTGACATACAGCCCTGATGGCAGCCTCGTGCACATCAAGAGTCTTGAGGCGCTGCTCGATCCGTTCGTTAACACAGTTGAAGGCAGCTTCCACGCTGGCGAAGAAATTCAGGATCCGCAGGCTTTTTTGAAATGCGAACTGCGCTTTCCATCGGGTGAACAGCTGCCGCGCTGTTGGCTTGATCCGGATTATGGCCATCACCGTGTGCTGCGCCAATCGGCTGAAGGCCTGAGGGCTTAGGGGAGGCTTTGCAGCATTCAGATATCAGTCGTTTTGATGCAACTTCAGCATGGCATTTTGCACGTTGAATGGCCGGGCGTAATGCCATAACAGTGGCCCGGCATCAATGCTGCAAATCTGCTTTCCTGCTTGAGCAGTATCGCAGTTCGAGTGCAAGATTCTGGTGTTAAAGTCTACTCTTTGGCTCAAATCGGCTACGGCTCAATGAGGAGGATCACGATTTCGGTGGCCGACGACATGCATCGAGCGCTGCGCTTGCTTGCAATCCTGGAGGGAAAGTCATTCGGCGCAGTTGTGCTTGAAGCGCTGGATGATTATTTGAAGCGAAAAAATGCCTATGGTCTCGATGTTTCGCAAAGCAAAGATCAGCGCTGAATTGAGTGGTTCAAAATCAGTTGATTGAATCGGCCGTCTGAATCCGTTTCCCTGATCAAGGGGCGTTGTCTGTTGGGTGTGCTGCAAAGGGATCTTGGGGGCGTTGTAAGGCCCCACTCCTCCTGAAGGATCCCTGACCTTGGCGATGGTGCGCTGTCGGGATGGTGTGGTCAGGGACCGGCCAGTCGACGGCCTTGATACCTTGGCTTGGCACGGAGGGTGATGAGCCTTCTGAGCAGAGCTCGAACGCATCCCTGCGCCATGCCCTTTCTGCCCAGTCTGCTGGAAATCATCGTCGGCATTCTGCTGCTGTTTGGTGGCGGCGAATTCTTCGTGGCAGGTTCGGTGGCCATCTCGCTGCGTCTGGGGATCCCTCAGATCGTCATCGGCTTGACCCTGGTGTCGCTCGGCACCAGTGCGCCTGAGCTGTTCGTCAGCATGATTTCGACCGTCCAGGACAACGACGGCATCGCCATCTCCAACATCGTTGGCAGCAACATCTTCAATGTGCTGGTGGTGCTGGGCCTCAGCGCGCTGGTGATGCCCCTCAGGGTCCGCAGCCGGCTGGTGCGCCGCGATGTGCCGCTGCTGCTGGCCATTTCCATGACCGTCTGGGGCATGGCCGCCGGTGGACGGGTCTACTGGCAGGCGGGGTTGGCCTTGCTGGTGGCGTTGGTGATCAACATCGTCTGGGAGTGCCGCACCGCCGCTGAAAACCCCGACGAAGCCGATGAATTCGAGATGGAGGGGGCCAGCACCATGCCGGTGGCCCTGGGAAAGCTCGCGGCCGGTCTGGTGCTGCTGGTGTTCGGCTCCCAGATTCTGGTGCGAGGCGCCGAAGCGGCCGCAGCGCTGCTGCAGATCCCCGAAACGGTGGTGGGCATCACGATCGTGGCCGCGGGCACCTCGATGCCGGAGCTGGTCACCTCGGTGGTGGCGGCCTACCGCGGCAAGGCCGACATCGCCGTGGGCAACGTGGTGGGCAGCAACATCATCAACCAGCTGCTGATTCTTGGTCTCTGCGCCACCTTCTCGTCAGAAGGCCTGATCGTTGAGCCCCTGCTGATCAACCGCGATCTGCCGATCATGATTGCCACCACCCTGGCCTGCCTGCCCATCTTCTGGACCGGCGGCGTGATCAAAAGGCGCGAAGGATTGCTGCTTGTGGTGCTCTACGTGCTGTATCTGGTCGATCAGTTGTTGGAAGTGACTGGCGGCGGGGGCGTCCTGTTCAATTTCCGTGCGGCCGTGCTGGTAGTGGGGCTGCCGCTGGTGTTGGTGTTTCTGGTCTGGGAGATGTTGACCTGGCGGCGGGCCCGCAAGCAACTGCCCGGATCCTGATCGGAACAAGGGCGTGGTGTAGCAAAGTCGACGCGTCATAGATAAACCTCTTCGCGCGGAAAGCCCACCCGTGAGGCGGGTCGGCTGCCGTAGAGGGCCGAGAGCACCAGCAGGATGCCCAGCCGGCCCACAAACATGCACACCATCAGCACCAGCTGCCCCAAGCGGCTGATGTGGGCGGTAACACCCACATCAAGGCCCACGGTGCCGAAGGCCGACATGCAGGTGAACAGGTTCTCGAGAAAGGTGAAATCAGGGCCGGCGGCCTTGCCGCCAATGGTTTCGCCGATCCCCAGCAGCAGGGTCATCAGCACCACAAAGGCGGCCGAGGCCAGTGCCGTGCCCACGGCCTTGAGCACCACCGAGGTCGGGATCAGGCGGTTGCGAATCACGACCCCCTCGCTGCCCCGCAGGGTGGAGCGGGTGGCCCCCATCAGCACCGCAAAGGTGGTGGTTTTGATGCCGCCGCCGGTGCCGCCGGGGCTGGCGCCGATGAACATCAGCAGGATCATCAACAACAGCCCCGCATCCGAGATCGTCTCGATCGACAGGGGCACGGTGTTGAAGCCGGCCGTGCGGGTGGTGATCGACTGAAACAGGGTGACCTGAAGCCGCTGCAGCACTCCCAGCTTCTGCATCACGCCCTGGGGCTCGAACTGCTCAGTGAACAGCAGCCCCAGCGTGCCGATCAGCAGTAGCAGCACCGTGCTGCGCAGCACCAGCCGGGTGTGCAGGCTGAGGTTGCGCAGACGCCTGAGCTGAAACCGGTACTGCAGCAGGTCGTTGGTGACGCGCCAGCCGATTCCGCCCATCACGATCAGGCTGCCGATCACGCCGCAGACCACGGCATTGAACTGGTAGTCCACCAGGCTGTCGGCCCAGAGGCCGAAACCGGCGTTGTTGTAGGCGCTGATGCAGTGGAACAGCGAGGCCCACAGCCGCGCTCCACGGTTGTCGATGTCGCGGAAGCCAAAGCTGTAGAGGATCACCGTGCCGAGGGCGATCAGGCAGCTGGCGGTGATCAGGATGCGGTGAAAGGTGGGGCCGATGCCGCCCACACCGAATTCGTCGAGGGCGCGCCCCTTGTCGAGCCGCTGGCGCAGGCCGCTGCGGCCCTGCACAAACCCCTGCAGGAAGGTGGTGATCGCCATCAGCCCAAGGCCGCCCACCATGATCAGCGCCGCCAGGGCCCCCTGGCCAATGGGTGTGAGGTCATGGCCCACGTCGATGATCGACAGGCCGGTCACCGTGATCGCCGAGGTCACGGTGAACAGCGCTTCCCACAGCCCCACGTCGTCGGTCGAGCACAGCGGCGAGGCCAGAATCACGGTGCCGGCCGCAATCACCAGCAACCCCGTGACCGCGGTGAACTGGGGAACGGTGAGCCGGTGCCGCCAGTGCTGCAGGCGATTCCAGGTCTGGGCTGCCGGACTCGGTTTCATGGCGCTCAGTCTGCAGTCCGCAGTTATCGGCCTGAAAGCCTGACGCCTTGAAGCACCCGATTCAGACGTCGCAGACTCTGGTCGTTTCTGCTGTCGTGAGGCTGATTGAAGTTGAGGGTTTTCGCCTCGATCAGGCTGGGAGACTGATGATCCTTGAGGGTCATCAGCATCCCTGCCGTGCTGCCGAACAGGGCGATCAGCATCACCGTGATCAGCTGGCTGCGCTTGCTCAGCGTCTTCCCCGCCGGCTGGCTGAGGCTGCTCAGCGGATGGCCGCAATCACTGCAGATCAGGCGCTGGTCGGCGCCGCTGCCGGCTTTGCTGACCATGCGGCAGCCGCAACGGGGGCAGGCCATGCAGCATCGGCATCCAGTGGAACCATCCTGGCACCGCCAGCCTGTTATTGCTGCGGGACGCCGTTGTAGTCGGTCTGCAGCACCGTGCGCCCGTCGGTGGAGATGCGGATCGTGGTCTGCACGGTGGGGGCGGCGCCGGTCTCCTGCCAGCCAGGGGAGCCGCCGAGGAAGCGGAACACGTAACCGTTCTGATCGTTGCTGATCAGGCAGGGGTTGGTGAGCTTGGTGGTCTCAAACATGCATTTGGCCGGGTTGTAAACCCCCAGGCCACCGTTGAGGTTGATCGCCGCATCGCGGGCGGTGTTGATCGCGCGCACCTGGCTGTCGGGCACCAGCCCCTGGGCCCTGCCCGCGGCCGGCAGGATGCTGAGGCTTCCCAGGCCTAGCACCACTGGCAGGGTGCGGGTGAACAGGGGGCTGATCATGGCTCGCTGGTACTGCGTTCCCAGTGTGGGGCTGATCGCTGGGTTTGGCAGGCCTCAGGCCGGCAGCTGATCCACAGGGGCTGCTGCTTCCGGCCCGCTCACCTCCTGGAGCCTCGAGCGCCGCTGGCTGTCGAGGTGCTCCACATGTTGGCGTTCGCTGTAGTAAAGCTTCTGAAACTGGAGGGCGTCGCGGTTGAGCTCGGCAAACAGGGCTTCAATGCGCGCCTCCATGTCGAGACCGGGGTTGCTGAGAGCGGGGTCAGCGGCGGTCTTGGCGCCGCTGGCGCTGGGGCTCTCCAGCAGCCTGGCGATGCAACGCTCGAGGGTCTCGAGCCGCTGGCTGCTCCAGGCATCCAGCAGATGGCGGCAGCGTTTGAGGCTCTTCTGGCGTTCCAGCACCGCCGCCGCGCCGCGCAGCTGCAGCTGGGGCTGCTCCAGACTGGCGCGTTGCACCTCACTGGGTTCGAGCAGGGGGGTGAGGCGGTTGAGCAGATCGCTGTGCTCCACCAGCAGCTGATCGCCCAGCAGGCGGGGCAGATCCAGGTCGGCCAGGGCTTCACCGGCTTCGCTGCCGCGGCTGATGGCCTCGAGGCGGCCCAGGCCGAGGTTGTCCTCCTCGAGGCTGCTGATTGCGGCCCAGAGCAGCCGGTGGTGCTGCAGGGCGAAGTCGTCGAGTTCGCGGCGCAGCAGTTCCTGGCGAATCGCGGCCCGCTCCCCAGGGCAGTGCAGGTAGAGCCGCAGGATCTCGGCCTCGGCCCGCTCGCGCACCCCCGCATCGCCGGGTTGCTCCCAACGGCTGGAGCGGCCGTGCCAGCGCTGCCCCTTGACCTGCTGGCGCAGATCCTCCTCCAGCTGCAGGGCGAGCCGTGCCTGCCCGCCACTGAGGCGCTCGGCCACCTGCTGCAGGTAGCGGCTGCGCACCGCCGTCGCCGGCAGCTTGCCCAGCAGTGCAACGACCCCTGTCACAGCCTGCTGGAACTGGTCAGAGCGGCTCAGATCCAGGCCGCTGAGCACCTGCTCGATCTGCCAGTCGAGCCACAGCGGCGCCTGATCCAGCAGCGAGCGGTAGTCGCCGGCGCCATGGGCCTTGAGGTACTCGTCGGGATCCTTGCCCGCCGGCAGCTGCAGCACCCGCAGCTCCAGCTGCCCCTGCAGCGCCAGCTGCTCCACCTCGCCGATGGCGCGCTGGGCGGCGCGCACCCCGGCCCCGTCGGCATCGAAGTTGAGGATCAGGCGCTTGCTGTCGCAGCAGCGGCAGAGCTGGGTGATCTGCTGGCTGCTCAGGGCCGTGCCCAGGGCGGCCACCGCATTGCTGATGCCGGCGGCATGCAGGGCGATCACGTCGAAGTAGCCCTCCACCACCACCGCGCGGTCTTGCCGGCGGATGGGGTCGGCGGCCTTGTCGAGACCAAACAGGTGCTTGCCCTTCTCGAACAGCTCCGTTTCCGGGGAGTTGAGGTACTTGGGTTCGCTGCCGTCGAGGCTGCGGCCGCCAAAGCCGATCACCCGCCCCTGCCGGTCCTTGATCGGCACCATCAGGCGATGGCGGAAGCGGTCGTAGAAGCCGTCGCCGCCGCGGCGTGGCACCACCAACCCTGCTGCTTCCAGCAGCGTGGGGGCGATGCCTTCCACCTGCTGCAGATGCTGCAGCAGGCCATCCCAGCGGTCGGGGGCAAAGCCCAGCTCAAAGGCCTCGATCGTGGCCGGTTGCAGTCCACGGTCCTGGCGCAGGTAGCTGAGGGCCGCCTGCCCTTCAGGCTCCTGCAGCTGGCTGCGGAAAAAGCCGCAGGCCAGGGTGAGCACGCGATGCAGCTGTTCGCGCCGCGACAGCTGCTGACGCAGCCGCTCCTGCTGGGGGCCATCGAGGGTTTCGATCGGCAGCTGGTACTTGCGCGCCAGCTCCAGCACCACCTCGCTGAAGCTGGTGCGCTGCAGTTCCATCAGGAACTTGATCGCGTTGCCGCCGGCTCCACACGAAAAGCAGTAATAGAACTGCTTGGCCGGCGACACCGTCATCGACGGCGATTTGTCGTCGTGGAACGGGCAGATCCCGACAAACTCGCGGCCCTTTTTCTTGAGCACCACGTGCTCGCCCACGACATCAACGATGTCGGCCCGCTCTTTGACGGCTTCGATCGTGCGGGGGTGGAGGCGCGCTTGGCTCAAGGCCCGTTACTCGAGGGAATAGGTCTTCAGGGCTTTGGCCTGGCAGGTCGCCTTGGCCTGCTGAATGCTGGCGCGTCGGTTGATTTCCTGCACGACACAGCCGCAGGTGTCCTCGACCATGCCTGCAGGCGGGCTCTTGCCGGCTTTCTGAAAGTCGGCGGCCATCGCCTTGCGGCAAACCCGAAAGATCAGCTGATCCTTCATGTTGGCGCCGACCTGGGCGGCGGCAGGCCCGGTCGCAAGCGATGCCGTCAGCAGGGTCAGCACGCTCAGCGCGCTCAGGGTCAGCCCAATGGTGGCAGCGCGCGTCACAAGGCCAGGGGTGCAGCGCACAACCTACGGCCGTTTGGCGGTGCTTCGATGGGACCATGCCGTCTGCTTCTGTGGCCTCGCGATCGGCGACCGTTGACATGGTCGCCAGCGCCTTCTTCTTCTCGTTGATGGGGGTCTGCGTGAAGCTCGTGGGCAGCCGCATTCCGGCGGTGGAGGTGGTGCTGGCGCGGGCGGTGGTGAGCGTGGTGCTGAGTTGGTGGATGCTGCAGCGGGCTGGTGTGGACCCCTGGGGTCAGCGGCGCGGACTGCTGATCTGGCGAGGGGCGATCGGCACCCTGGCGCTGCTGTGCGTCTACCAGGCTCTGGCGCAGCTGCCGCTCGCCGCCGCCACGGTGCTCCAGTACAGCTACCCCACGTTCACGGCGCTGCTGGCCTGGTTGCACCTGGGTGAGTCGATCGGGAGGCGGGTGATCGCGGCAGTGGGCCTCGGCTGGCTGGGGGTGTTGCTGATGGCCCAGCCGCCGGTGCTGCTGCAGGGGATGGTTGGGGCCTCGTTGCCCACGGCGCGACCCCTGCCGCCGATCGCCGTGGCCATCGCCCTGCTGGGGGCTCTGTCCACAGCGCTTGCCTATGTGAGCGTGCGCGCCCTGCGCCACAGCGAACACCCCCTGGTGATCGTGTTTTATTTCCCGTTGGTGGCCCTGGCGCTGAGCCTGCCGCCGGTGGTGCTCAATCCGGTTGTGCCGACGGGGCCGGAGCTGTTGGCCTTGCTGGGGGTGGGGCTGTTCACCCAGCTCGGGCAGCTGACGCTCACCCGGGGGCTGATGGCCTTGCCCGCGGCGCGGGCCACCACCATCAGCTATGTGCAGGTGGGGTTCGCGGTGTTGTGGGGGTGGCTGCTGTTTGCTGAACCGCTGGATGGGGCCACCCTCGCGGGCGCGCTGCTGGTGCTGGCGGCCACCTTGATCAGCGTGCGGCGATCAGTGCCTACTGCCGCTTGAGCTGGTCCACGCGGTCCTGCACCAGGGCCTGGGTGCCCTCAGGCCGCTGGCCCGAGCCCCGCTCGAGGCCAACGACCGCATCGCTGTGGCACGGCAGTGGCCCTGTTCACAGCGGGTTGTGTTGCTGGAAGCGGGTTCAGCCTGGTAGCGGCAGGGGATCGATCAGCCACTGCTGGCTGTTGGCCTCCGGATCGCCGCCCATGGGCCGCGCCAGGCGCCAGCTCTGGCCGCGTTCGCCCCGCTGCAGATAGAGCTCAAAAGGGCTGTCCTGCAGGGTGGGCTCGTCGCCCAGCCGCCAGTCGAAATGGCCGCTCAGCTGCAGGCCGCGGCCGTCGCCGATGGGGATGCCGCGCTGCGCTTCGATGCGCACATGGCGCACGCTGGCGTCACCCGGCGGTGGCAGCTCGAGGGCGCTGGCGATGGCCTGCTGGGTCAGTTCGATCTGCAGGCTGAGCGCCTTCTGCACCACCGCCTGTGGCGGCATCGGCAAGCGGCCGCAGGCACCCAAACCGAGGCTGAGCACAACCAGCAGTGCCCCCAGTGCCACAACCCTCAACGGCATGCCCCAGCTGGGTGGGTCATGGGCAGGGCGCAAGGCGCCAGCGGGGCGGAGCAGGGGGCTATGCAGGGCGGGCAGCATGGGATCAGCTGAAGCGCGCAAATGATCGGTTGGCTGCAGGGGCAGGTGCTGGATCTCTGGCAGCAGAGCAACCGATGCGGCGTGCTGCTCGCGGTTGCTGGGGTGGGCTACGAAGTGCAGCTCACCCGTCGCCAGTTTGCTGCTCTCCCGGCCCGGGGCGCCAGCCTTGAGCTGCACATTCACCATGCCATTCGCGAGGACGGCTGGTTGCTGTTTGGCTTTGGTGAGCGCAGCGAACGGGATCTGTTCCGGGAGCTGGTGGCGGTCAACGGGGTGGGGCCCCAGGTGGCCCTGTCGTTGCTGGCCGAGCTCGAGCCCCAAACCCTGGTGGTGGCCATCATTCAAGCCGATCTGCGCCTGTTGGCCCGCACGCCCGGGGTGGGCAAGCGCACGGCCGAGCGGCTGGCCGTGGAGCTGCGCGAGCGCCTGCAACAGCGCTTCAGCGCCTGGTCGGCCGCCGTGGGCGGTGTTGATGAACCGGAAGCACTTGATGCCGCGGCTGGGTCGCCGGCGCTGAGCGCTTCGGCCCGCGACGACGTGCAGCTCACCCTCACGGCCCTGGGCTATGAACCGCTGGAGATCCAGCGGGCGCTGCGGGCGGTGGCTGTCCTGGGCCAGCAGGGTGGTGCCGGGCCCATGGACGATGACGCCGAGGCCTGGATCCGTGAAGCCCTGCGTTGGCTCTCCAGGGACGCAGCCTGACCCCAGGTCGTAGGATGGTTGTTTGCTGTGTACGGGGTTGCCGCGGGCGCCCTGAGCTGCCCATGCCGCTGACCACGACCCAGAAGCAGGACCTGATCAACAGCCACCAGACCCATGGCTCCGACACCGGCTCGGTGGAGGTGCAGGTGGCCATGCTCAGTGAGCGCATCAACCAGCTGACCGGCCACCTCCAGGCCAACAAGCACGATTTCTCGTCGCGCCAGGGCCTGCTCAAGATGATTGGTCGCCGCAAACGGCTGCTGGGCTATCTGCGCGGCATCAGCCAGGAGCGCTACAGCCAGCTGATCAGCAAGCTCGGCATTCGCGGCTGAGCAGACCCCGATGGCGGCCAAGGGTCTCGGTCCCCAGCCCCCGCAGGGCAACAAGGCCGCTCCGGCCGGCAAGAGCCGTGCGCCCAGCGCCAAGGCCGGAGCCAAAACGGCAGCCAAAACCGGGATGCCCCGCTCCAGGCCCCAGGTCATTCCCGATGTGGTGGCCAACCGGATGGCCCGTCGCATCGCCGTGGCCAGCGGTGTGCCGTCGGTGCTGGGGATGGCGGTGTTTGTGGCCAGCTACCTCCTGGTCAGTCGCCATGTGATGGATGTGCCGCCGGGCCTCACCCTGGTGGTGTCCGGGGCTTTCTTCCTGCTGGGTGTGCTGGGGCTGAGTTATGGCGTGCTCTCCGCCAGCTGGGAAGCGGAGCCCGGTTCGCTGCTCGGAAGCGAGCAGATCGGCGTCAACATCGGCCGGCTGCGCCAGTCGCTGCGCGCCCTGCGCTCAGGCGGCCAACAGGGGTGAACTCACCCTGGCCTGGAAGGCCGCCGAGCTGAGGGTCTCCACCGCCGCTGCAGGGTTGTCGACGCAGAATTGTGGTCCCAGACGCACGTAGCGCAACTGCCCGGCATCCCGCACCAGCGCCACCACCGGCACCCGGGCCCCGGCCGCTCCGACGTCGTGGGCGGGTTTGTGGCGGTGCAGGCACTCCCGCAGGCGATGCTGGATGGCGATGTCGGCGGCCTGATCGGCGGGTAGATCCACCATCAGCAACTGCAGGTCGTCGATGCTGCGGCAGTCGTCGACAATTAGCTGCACCCGTTCATCACGCCGATCGACCGAAGCCCACAGCAGCAGGCGCGCGTCGACGATCAGATGGTCGGCCAGCCGGGCGTAGCTCTTGGGAAACACCACGGCTTCGCAGCTGCCGCTGAGGTCTT
>Ga0194129_10007882_pt1 | contig 12509 bp, 13 predicted proteins | sample TA2KigCa35mmetaG_FD_150862 | JGI IMG/M metagenome (GOLD analysis project Ga0194129, IMG submission 150862) | Freshwater microbial communities from Lake Tanganyika, Tanzania - TA2015038 Kigoma Deep Cast 35m | ecosystem: Environmental > Aquatic > Freshwater > Lake | place: Tanzania: Lake... | reverse complement strand
GTCGTTGGTGTTGGTGGCTTTGGTGGTGGCGGCTTTGGTGGTGGCGTTGTTGGTGGTGGCGTCGTTGGTGGTGGCGTCGTTGGTGGTGGTGGTGGCGTCGTTGGTGGTGGTGGTGGCGTCTTTGGTGGTGGTGGTGGCGTCTTTGGTGGTGGCGTCTTTGGTGGTGATGGCGTCGTTGGTGGTGGCGTTTGTACATGAATAAATACACGATGAAGAAAACGTAACGATGGGGATGATCCGGTCATAAACAATATGAGAATGATGAAACAAATGACAATATATGAAATCAGTAACCAGAAATTCATTCGAGATATTTTAATTATAAAAAATACAATAAAACGATGAAAATTTTATTGTATTATGTTTTTGTTTGTTTTTTGATCTGTATTTCCGCTTCAGTTGTTCTTCTCCTCAATCGTTCTTATAAGGAAACATTCGATAACTGCCCGGCCGAATACTCTCAACAACTGGTTGAACGCACTCAACAAGTAAATTCATTATTGCTCGACACGTATTCCAAACTGACGTCTGATACTAAAAACTTTAATACCGGAGTTGCAAAAGTGAAGGATTTCAGTGATACGGTCCTCAGGAAAGGACAGCCATTTTTTCTCCGTTCTCAAACAACAAATCAATGCATGTCGGACCGATATAACGGAGACGTCAAATTTGTTCCTCAATGTTTAAACCAGGAGAAGTTTGTTGTACAACCGACCTCTACGACTTTAAACAACAGTTGTATTTAATATGGTTCCATCCATATTTTTTCTTGCTCTGCGCACTGTGGAACGAACTTTATGTCGCCGTTGCCCCTGTCCGACAGACAGCGTTGTCCGCTGGGGGCTTTGTAAGATGAAATAAAATAGGCATTATCAGAGTCATGTTTGGCACAATTATTCAATATATCATTATATAAATCTTTCAAGGATTGTGTGCTTGTGGAAATGTCGTTTGTCGTCGTCATCAGATTAACGGTCAGGTCTGTCAGTTGGATTGCGTAGATTATTGATGATATCCTGGCATCCTTGAGGGGTGTCTCCACTTAATTTTGATGACGCCGTGTACGTTTCTGATCTTTGTCGCCACAGTACAATAAAAATAAAAATAATAGCGATTGTAATGAGAAAACTCACGCCAATAAGTATATATGAAAACGTGTTTTGGTTCATTTTTCTTACATGCAATAAATTAATTTATTGCATGTACGGTACAATCACGGTACTTGGCTAAAATATATGAATTTGGTGAAAAAAAAAAAATATATATTTTAAGAAAATGTTGAAAGATTTAGGAGATCTTGGTGTTTATAACCTACAGCAACGTGGACAGCTATTCCTTCAAAAAGCCGGGCGAAAATTTTCAAAAAAAAAGGACCCCAACACGCTTTCTCCCCGTCAGTTTTATTTTCAAGAACTCAACCCATCAAAAGCCCGTGTGGGAGACATCGTAAACCTTGACGACTACAGGAAATCACGGTCGTATGTTGTCGCTGTAGACCCCACTAAAAAACTATTTTTAATGAGGCTCCCTGACGAGGGTCATTCCGGGTACGGGACGGTCCCATTGACAATTTCATCTTTTTTTAAAAACGCGATCGATGCGTACAAAAATATAAACGACATTCAATACATCCACCTCTCTCCGAAAGATCAGGGATTAAAAACATACTTTTTCAAGGGAAAAACAGTCCCGCGAAAATATACATACAGGTATGCTGTTTCAGCAGATGAGGTGAAAGTACACGATCCTGTAACCGGGAAAACACTTGAAATAGACAGGAGTGGCAACAAGATTGGAGCGTTCATGACACATTTTTTCAAGCCACAGAAAACCGTGGATGCAAACATATTGGTCCAATACCGTTATAATCCTGAACGGAAGGCCGAACTTCAACGATTGTATCAACAGAGTGATGAGGACCAACAACTCTACCACAAATATAAAAAATTAAAAGAGCAATACTCCACACAAGCAAGGCAATTCAAAGACACAAAGCTACGTGCTCTCAAAAACATCCTCATCAAGAAAAAAATAGTTGAACAACCGAACGGAGGTTCGGGCGGGTCATACCATTCATCAAGTCGTTATATTCTTACGGGGACAGACAAAAACCTAAAGAGCGCTCTGAAGGACATTGAAAAATTAAATCAACACGGACCACGTGGAAGCTATGAAATCAAGATCCGTTAATTATTGTTGACGATCCACGCCCATGCACACGTGTAGACGTAAGAAAGCACGCCAAGACAGATACATGTTTTTCGTGAGATCCCGTACATTTTTTGAGGGTCAAAAAGCGTCATGTAGAGGCAAGAGAGCAAGATCCCAACCGATGCATCATACGATAAAGCGGTCATATTTTGTCTGGTGGCGACAATAAAGTGAGGACACACATGGCTCACAAAGTCAGCAATCCGTAGGGGCCACCCTGAAAGGACACGACCACCAAAAAAGGGTGTACGGATATATCTGGGATGGACATATGTTATGTAGAGCCCGCCAATACATACGAGATGTGTCAAGAAAAAAACAGATGTTGTGTGATAGTCCGGAGTAATGGACTTTATATAGAGCATGAAATACGTTGCCGACCAGGTTGTCAGGTATGAAGAATACCATTTTCCAAACTCGATAATCATTTTGTATTACGGTAAATTCAATAAATTAAATCAATTTATTGCATCTACTGTTGAATGCCTTTATTTATGTGTTGAGGGTAGAACGTAAAATAACGACAATACAGATACACATCAAAATGCTCATACCGATGAAAAAAAAATGGGTAAACGGAATAATTCCAAGAGATTGCCGTGATGGGATGTGTTGGACAACATATGGTGTCAGGGTCCTCCCGTAGATATCTTGCTTTTTTGCAAGAGAAGACATGTGTGCCGTCTTGAACACATGAAAAGGTCCAACGGTAAAATATGGGTATGGTATGGCGTTTTGTAGTTGTAAATATCGCAACAGCTGGTCTACCTCTGACTTATTCACCTGTGGATGATTGAGATGAACAACAAATCTGGCGTGTGGTCTACCGTACCTATACAAGAAATGGTCTACAAGGTGCTTTTTTGCAAACGGCCAATAGATCGATCCGTGAACATCATGTCTGGTATTATATACAACTGGTTGAAGGGTCTTCGCGGGAACCGGCACATCGTTGGTGCTCGATAAGACTATGCATGTCGTGAAAAAAGCGTGTCTGGGTGTTTCATACCCAATCAGACCAAACGACTTTTGCTTATCCCCTTTTTGACACATGACAAGACACGTTTCACTGTTGCCCCAGACGGACGAAAAGAGATGTAGATCAGATTGTATCTTTTGATATAAAAATGTGTCGAGCGAGACCTGACACCTATTCACAAATATCAGAGGGAGCTCTTGAGTTGCTCGGGTCAAGAAAAAAAGATTGTCGCCGGTGCGAAAAATATCAATAATCGTATCAAAATGGCGCAGTGGTATCATATATCTTCATTTATAAAAGACTAAAAAATTATTTACATATTATGCAATGGGTAAAGCACTACTATTCATCGCAAGTCGTTTTATGCTCCCTATTTCTCCACGAAAAGACAGATCTTCGGCATTGAGAATAAAACCATCGTTCCTCAAGACCCAGGTGCATAAATATTTGTTTTTGGGACCTTCTTTCTCGACATGCCATATGATATACGTTTCATTTTCAGAGCCGTTTTCAAAACAAATGGTTTCACATAATGTCAGTATATAGATGTCGTCTTCATCTGGAAGATATATTTCATGCATCCCGTATGTGGAACAGTGACGCTCTAAACGAGGTTTGGATAGTGTCGTGTATTGTTTTTGTCCCGAGACGTGCTGAAAAACAACTCTGTCCTGTTCACGGTATTCTTCCGTGATTAAAATTTTTTTGAGCGGTATCGGCTTGATGTATTTTTGGAAAAACGGGCTTCGTCCCATGGTGTATATGAATAGGGTTTTTTATTTTGAAAGATATTTCATTTTTTTATCTTTCTACGGTACCGATATTGCGATAAATTAATTTCGGTGCTCCACATCAAACCAGTGTGGTGTCTAGATTGTCGGACCGCGGTCCGACAACGTGCCTATTTATCGCATCTACGGTAATAGCGATGACGGTAGAAAATTAAAAATAAAAAAAATATATATAAATAAAAAAAATGGATCCAAACTCACCAATATCTCGTCATATAGTTTCTGAAAGCTGTATTTCTCCGATTAGTCATAGCGATTTTACATATCCCACTGTTAGCACACAATGTCCGTGGAAATTGGTGCGCGTTGAAGAAGCTGATGGGACACATAAATACAAACTCGTTCAAGCACAACAGGAGGCGATAGCAGTCTCTCATCCGACCCCTACACCCACTCCATTTCCAACTTCTGTTGTGTCGTCAAAAAATTCATCATATCCACCATCTCTTTATTCAAAATTAAAAATTGGGGCTCCTTCCCGAAATGATGTGACGAATAAAAATAATACAAAAGCACCAGCAACATCTTCTTCCGTGAAAACGGTATCTGTGGTCCGTGAACATGATCAGTCTATAAAACAAAGTCCTGTAGTAGATACATCTCTACCTCTACAACAACAGGAACCTCTACCTCTGCCTATACAGCAACAGGAACCTCTACCTATGCCTCTGCCTATACAGCAACAAGAACCTCTCCGTCAACAAGAACCTCTACGCCAACAAGAATTTCAACGACAACCTGCACCTCAACGTCAACAACGTATCCAGGGTCCTCCAGGGCCCCCGGGTCAACAAGGTCCTGAAGGACCCCAAGGTCCCCCGGGACCCCAAGGACCCCCGGGACCCCAAGGACCCCCGGGACCCCACGGAGCCTTGTTTCGAACAATAGAGGGAGTATATATTTTAGATGAAACACAAACATTGTCAAAAACTTGGACACATGTTGTATCGAAAAGTAGTACACTCACAAAATTTTCTCTTTTACAAAATGGAAATTGTGTCACTCCTGATTTTAAATACTTGAGTTTTTTTCAACTTGTTTTCCTCACTACTGAAAACCTGATTTTTTACGTAGAGTTTGTGTTTCACGACTTGCAAAAGGGTACAAAATGCGTGCTTTTTGCTGAAGTCATTGAAACACTCGCAAACCAGGTCACCGAACGAGTTATTCATTTCAACAACGCATTACCGTTCGAAGAAGATACTTTAGCTGGGCTTTTGCACGTCAATGTTCTTGTCAAATCGAAAGGAAAGAAAATATCAAGTGAGGGAATTGTTCGTTATACAGCATTCTTGCAGTCATCTGATGAATACACCAATGATCGTACAGATAATATTCCTCTTTCTATCCTCAAAGAACAACCCGCACCCAAGAAACGAGCATCCCAACCGCAGGCATCTAACATTTTTGTAGAACGTGAAAAAAGGACTGTACCCGATAGTTCAACATCACACTATTTAACACCAGATTTTGTTCGATGGTTTGAACAGAATTCCGGTTCTCCCATAAATCCATTCACACCATTCAATGAACATCCTCGCTTTCCTAGCAACCAAGAACAACAACAATTGCCACCGCAATTTGGACAACGACCTCATATCATGCCTGGTTTTGGTCAGACGGACGGCTTAAATCCCTTTTATCAGACGTTCCAACAATAGAGTGACTGAGGAGCCTCTGTCGTGGTTGTATCTCTTTGATCCTTTGTTGGACCAAGAGTTCGATATCGGCAGTCATGACTGGTACATCGACAAGAACAAATGTTTCGTTCTCTGGATGCAGTAGAACAAGTTTCATTTCCGTAACCTTTTTACCGTAATTTTTTTCTAAAATGTACTTGTACAGATTGAGTTGCAACGAATAATGAATATAGTTGCAATCATCCAAATGTGTTAATGGGGACAACCCTTTTTGATATTGATTATGAGTTTTCACACACGCTACTCTTTTCCAGTCAAATATACTTACCACGTCTGGGTCGTGTCCTGATCTGTGAAAAACCATGTCAATCATTCCCGCTATCCTGAGGTCCTTGTCAAATATCGACCATTCTGTCCGATAAGGAACGGCCTCTTTTGAGTTTTGGGTATAAAAATTATGAAATATTTCAATCTCATGCGTCACTGTACTATAGGCGTCGTTCTCAAGCACAATGCCGTTGTAGTAGTCTTCTATATACGCATGCAATAATGAACCGAGACGCGCGGCGTTTTCTTTTTTTTCTTGCCACTGTTCAATAATCTCGGTATCTGACTTTCCGTAGTAAGGCGAGTTTTCCCAATTTTTAGATCGTCGCATTTTTTTCAGGACCTCTGGAGCATTGAATGCAGGGAAAAATGAATGAATGAACGTTGTTACTGAAACGTAGTTCTTATCTCCATCGACGACGTAAAAGTGTCCGTCTTCAAAAAAAGTAATGCGACCATCATTTTCATGAGCATGTTTTGTCGCAAGCATGTCGTTTTACGTTTTTTTTCGAATTTCAAAAAATGTTTCACATTTTTGTCCAGTAGATGCAATACATGAATGTATTGCATCTACCGTACCTAAAAAATTGAAGTGTCTTAAGTATTCGTCGTCATTATAAGATAAAAATGAAGTCGGTGTTTCCGTTGTTTGATAGATTGTTCAGTGACACTGAACACATACAACGGCCTCTTCAATATGAAGAAAAAATGCAATTGTGTCACGATATTAAAGACCTTGATCAAGAAGGACACGAACTCTTATACGCGATCATGAGGAATTTTTATCTCGTCAAAGAAAATGGACGTTTTGAAAGTGTCCCATACAGTCCCAAACTGAATAAATCAGGGTACAAATTTGATACAACGTACTTTCCACCTCGCCTTTTGATTATGATGCGTCATTTTGTGTCTCTTCATTTAGAAAAAATAAAAGAACAACAAATGATTGATGAACTTCAATCTCAGTATTCGTAACACACTACCGTCATCATCGCCTGACGCTTCGCTATAATTCTTGCTCTCATTATCTTGATAGGTCTATGGATAATAAAAAAACAAGAAGCACCAAAAAGACGCCATAATACGTCACAAGTAAGGTAGACAATCCCTCCCTCAACACATGCGATATATTATTTTTGTACATGAGAGATCAGGATCCCTCCGTTGTACGACGGTGTCGTATGTTGTGTTTGTAGAGAATGAAAATCAAAAGCATACGTCAAGGTTTTATTTTTGTTGAGAACGAGTGAGAACGGTTTTTGAAAATGAAACGGACCGTGGTCCCATACCCATCCTTCACGATTGATAAGGTGCTGTCTGTATGGTTGTATCTCAACATCCCAGATCGGTGTGACTGTATTGCGAACAATAATCTCCCAATGATATATAGACGCGTTTTTCAACACTTGAGCGACCGTCCGATAATCAGGATCGTCGTGTTTACATGTATTCGAAAAACAAAATAGAAACTCGATATGGTCTGCCCTCGGGCAATCAATAAATTCCCAGTGAAAATGCGATGGGTTGCCGCGTGGTACTGGTTGCCGCAGATTATAAATATCAATATCAAGATACCCATCCTGGCATATTGGATCTTTACACTCGTCAAAAACCATCGCCGTGTATGGGAATGTAGCATTTTTAGTTTCGTTCCACGCGTCCAGTTCGTGATGAAGCGCGAACATTCCACGAGCATCATGGATAAAAATGCATCGGCCACAGTTGGACACGTTGTGATCAAATTGGATATGGTTCAGGCCAACCCCAAAATCCACAAGCCCGTCGAGAAAGAGAGAAGGACCGTGCGACGTCTGTCTTGAGACGGTGTGGAACCCCTGCATCTTACAAAATCCCACCTGTTGCCTGAATGAATTATAGGAGCCGTTGCCCATATATATCTTGGAAAGAGCGGTATGCAACGCTACTATTCCACTCAAAATCTGGAATACCTTCATTTCTTTTACCGATTACACCACAAATTAATTTGTAAAAAATTAATTTACCGTTATCGGTCGAATGCACAACAACGACTGCTTAGTATTCGAGTTTGTTTTCAAAAATGGATTGTCGTGTTCCTGTCGACAAATTATTTACCATATTGTTTAGGTGCGTGATATATGTCCCTATCGAATGATTATATGTATAGTTCATTTTGTTGTCCGTAAAACTGTATACTTTCCCGTAGTGGTCGTAGTATACTGGTTTGAGGGGACTCCATGGACGGAACGCGATCGGGAGAGGAACCTGGGGGAAAATATCAGCCGTGTTGACGACGCGATAGCACACGTTCCGCATGGATTTCAATTCAGATGTAAATCGGATATTTCCAACGCGAGGAGAGGCGTACGTGTAGACGATAATCTGTCGTGTCGTTGAAAATTTTTTGCAAATGTCATACATGGACAGTGTAGCCAGCGACCCCCCGAGAGAGTGTCCAGCGATAATGACCGTTGAGAACATCAGATAATCAATAAAAGACAGTAACTTCGAACGAAATGATGAGTATATATCGAATACCCCCTTGTTCACCATGACCCCGTCTGACCCAAAAGGGACCTGTCGGACAACAACGTCATTCTCAATATCCGAGATTGTCAGTGTTCCCCGAAAGACGACCCACAAGACACTCCCTTGTCCAAGGATATAACCGATATTTCGGTTCTTATCCAGACGATTTTGTAGAGACGCATATCTTTTGAAACCACGTGGGAGTTTCAGCATGTCATCATGTTGTGCGTCGTACACATACTGGATAAGGGACAGACAATAAAGTCCTGTTTCGGGTCTATATTCTTCCATTGATGGGGGTAGGATAAATTCAGACCCCGGATCAAACCCTGTGGTGTACAAACACAGGTTTTGGGAACAATATTCATTATTTGTAAAGATAAAATAAATAGCTTTTGACCACAAGACGATCCATATTGTGTAGAGTACAAGACAAATCCCGAGAATAATCGTCACGGTAATAAAATGAGGCAGGAAGTGTGATGCCATTGGTTGGTTTATTAGTGGTGAAATATTTTTTGCCGACGAGCATGAAGATTTATTGATAAAAAGTCTTGTTTGAGAAGAAAAGTGCATAATTTGATTGCCTCGCGTTCTTGGGGGGAAGGTTTTTTAGAATGTATCATTATAAGCACATCAGTAATAATGATTTCTATGTTGTCATATGTAAGTTGGCGGCGTATATGTGTGTATATTTCTAAAAATTGAACAATAAAGACAATTTTTTCAGCAATATTATCAGTGGCAATGATCTTTTGATAATATATGGGATGAAACGCATCATCTCGCAGTGTATTGTACAAATTCGTCGATAGAATTTCTATGGCATTCATGCACCCTCTACATATGACCAATTTTTTTTTTTTTACAGGAATGGATTGCCCGATATGCTATTGTCCTGTTGCCCGGACAAAGCTCACCTTGGAGTGCGGTCATTATTTCTGCAACACGTGTTCGGTCAAGTGGATCACGGAACATAGCACATGTCCGATGTGTCGTTCAAAAACCGATTATTTTAATCGCGCGACCAGAAGCATGCAAGACGCGGATGTGATCCGGGAGGTTCTTCTCTTGATAATTTTTTTTTTCGGTGGATTTGAAACCGAAACTCCTGCCCGCATCAACAGTTTGGCATTGTGTTTAGATGTTGTAATCATCAAGCACAGGAACCTCTGGCGTCGACCGCACATGAAACCTATTATGAATGATATGCAAAGGGAACTCAAAAATATCATGAAAAATACGGATCTCACACCATTGGCAAATCACATATTTCATCAGATTGTTGGTACTGTTTTTTAAGAATGGTAAAAATCCTTGTCGTTCAAAGGTGTAAAAAATGAAGATACCTTTTTTTTTTACTCTAACAAATATACGATATTTTTCATTGAACAGAATTATGGCACCAACCGGACACGCAAAGCAGGGATTTCACTGGAAATCTATTGAAGAAAAGCCGTCGAACTGGGAAGTCGTCCGTGCATTGATTACGGATGCATACGCCCCAAAGGAATTTGTACGCGACCGCTTCTGGGACCATCCTCTCGTCTACAAGATTTTCTTAGAGACGTTCCCTGAACTGAATGAATGGCTCAAATTGGACGTTGAAGAAACCAGTACAAAAAAAAAGGGTCGGGGTGGGAACAAGAAACCCCCGTCGAGAAAGGATAATATACAACGACGTGTCGAGGAAGACCTCATCAGAAAAGAAATACAAAAAATCAAGATCGATCCAAAAATGTGGCAACCCGTCAAGTCGCAGTTTGACATGCAGGTATCATTTTTCCTGTTGATCCTCCTCTGGAATTTCATGATCCGACAGAAAAAACCCAAAAACGTGTCGAAATTGACGTATCTGGACGCATTGATATCATTTAATAGGTTGTATGAGTATGACATACAATACATTACTCGCAAGGACGTCCGTGACTGTTTGGTCGCGGTGCATTCATTGCTCAATAGAAGTCTTGATGCCTCATTTTACGACGTTCTTTTTGAGCACCCCATCCTCTTGGTGCAGTGCACGGCACAGCGTCGCGACCACATGACAAAACTATATCCTGAACAAAAACTCATCCTGGAGCAATTGGCCCAGGCAATCAAGGAGGACACACCACTCCTGCTTGGGAACCAGATGCCGACCGGGACCGGGAAAACATTTTTGGCGGTTCCTCTTGCAAAAAAAATGTCCTTTTTAAAATTAAAAAAAACCGTCTTGTTTACATGCTCAAATGAACTCGTCAATAAGGATGTTGCGTCGACAGCCCTCCTTGCAGACGATCTACACGTATGGCTCGCGAAACTCATTCTTCAAGACGGACTGAGCACGCCAACCGTGCTTCTTCGTCCGTACAAGAGATGTTTTCCAGCGACGTGGAAAAAGGTGTACAAAACAAATGTATCCGAGAAGATTGGTTCTGTACAGGATCAGTGGAATTTTTATGTACGCGCAACAGGAAAAAACCCTGATATTATTGTTGCGGACCTTGAGGCCTCTCGAGAATTATTGAAGGAGGCACACACAATTGAAGACCCGTTTGTTTTGTACCTCGATGAATTTTTGTCGGACGCGCAATCAAACACCATTGTCGCGGAGATGTGTCATTTCCTCCCAAAACAGTCTGTCCTCCTCTCATCTATTCTTCCACAGTTTGAACAACTGCCCACGGTTGTCAAGTCGTTTTGTGATCGGTTTTCGTGTACAGCAGACGCCTCTGTCAAGAGGGTCGCAACGGCCGATGTCAATATCGCGTGTGCCGTGATTGATCAGGATGGCTATCTCCGGATGCCACATCATCTTGCACATACTATCACCGATGTACAAAAACTCTGCAATGAGATCCTTGTCAACCCTCGTATCCGTCGTGCGTACCCCGCTCGACACGTGTACAATTGGGCACAGTCTGTAGAGAATATTATTGCACCACACGGATTGTCATTCTTATCCACTTTTTCTGATATTGGGAAAATAACAGCGCCCAAAGTGATTGATTACGCGATCCAGCTGCTCAACTTTCTCCATAACAATCCAGAGCATTTGGAGATTTTTCAATCGTACCGTCCACAGATTATGCCAGCACCGAACAAGGAAGAACTCTTTACACAACAGTCGTGGGTGTATGATGGAAAGACCTTGTTCATAAGCGATGACCCATTCCGCAATGTGTACTCCATGTCTGATACGCTTTTTGATACCGATATTTCTTATGCCAACATTGCTGATAAGAACCGATGGAAAGCCACGAAACAAAAAGAAGAGATGGATAGATTGGCAGAAAAGGTCAAGGCATCACATCACGAAAAAAATATTATGATGTCCGAGATTATGGAAAGCTATACAGCGACGCGGCTCCCAGATCAGTATGTCATCAATAGTCGTGCTCATTATGAACGGTTCCACACCGTGGGAGATGGGAGTTCACGTCCCGTCGTGTATAGGTCCGCCAACGACCTGCCATCAACTTTTGATTATGAATTTGATGACCGGACAAATCTGTTGATGGCGTCGGGTGCGATGGTCTTTGAGAAAAGAAGAATGACGGCCGAACAACGAAATATGGCAATGAGTATGTACGACCGCATGTCTTTCCTGTGTTCGGGACACGACATTGTTTTTGGGACCAATCTCCCCGGGCTCACCAACATTTTTATTGACACGTCCTTTGCGCACGGACAATCCATGTCGACCCTTTACCAATTGATGGGAAGGGTGGGACGTATGGGGCGTTCATACCACGCAAATATTATACTCAACAACGAGGCAACAGTACAAAAAATATTGAGCCTCGAGACAAATATCGACGCTCAAGAAGGGTGTGCCTTTGACCAATTGTTTACCTCTTTTGTGTAGAGGTTTTGTTGGTTTGTATCGCCTTGATGAGGTTTTCAAGGTTTTGTGTTTTCGTTTGTGTCTTTAGATTTGTTCCACCCCGATGGACGGGGATCTGAGGTGCCATTCTTTGGACCGAGGGTGCAATTCGATTACCACCGTTACAACCACACATGTTCTCTATTAAAGATCAATAAAAAAAAAAAGAAAGGATAAATTCTATT
>Ga0194129_10007881_pt1 | contig 12511 bp, 12 predicted proteins | sample TA2KigCa35mmetaG_FD_150862 | JGI IMG/M metagenome (GOLD analysis project Ga0194129, IMG submission 150862) | Freshwater microbial communities from Lake Tanganyika, Tanzania - TA2015038 Kigoma Deep Cast 35m | ecosystem: Environmental > Aquatic > Freshwater > Lake | place: Tanzania: Lake... | reverse complement strand
CTGCAACGTCACAACGTGAACCTGATCGTGCAAGGCCTGAGCGGGAAGCGAGCAACGGGATCGCCGCAATGAATGGCCGTTTGATCCCACCGGCTGGCCCTCGCATCGAGGTGGAGCAGCTGTGCGTGGACTACAACGGCACCGTTGCCCTCTACGACGCCGATCTCAGCCTGCCGCCAGGTTGCATCTGCGGACTGGTGGGGATGAATGGGGCCGGCAAAACCACCTTGTTCAAAGCGCTCACGGGTTTTGTGCGCCCGTCCCATGGGCGGATCCGCATCAACGGCCAAACGGTGTTCGCGGCCCAGCGCGATCAGGCCGTCGCCTATGTGCCCCAAAGCGAGGGGATCGACTGCAACTTCCCCATCTCTGTTTGGGATGTGGTGATGATGGGTCGCTACGGCTCGATGACGGTGCTGCGCTGGCCGCGCCAATCGGATCGGGTGGCAGTGCGCGATGCCCTTGAGCGGGTTGATCTGCTCCCGTTGGCTCAGCGCCCGATCGGTGCTCTCTCTGGCGGCCAGCGCAAACGGGCCTTTCTGGCCCGGGCGATTGCTCAGCGGGCTTCGGTGTTGCTGCTGGATGAACCGTTCAACGGCGTGGATGTGCGCACCGAGCAGCTGATGGCGCAGCTGTTTTTGCAGTTCCGCCAGGAGGGCCGCACGATCCTGATCTCCACCCATGATCTGGGCCATATCCGCGAGTTCTGCGATCTGGTGGTGCTGATCAACCGCACCGTGTTGGCCTACGGCGAAACCAGTGCCGTATTCACCCCGGAAAATCTGGCCCGCACCTTCGGCGGGATGGTGCCCAAGCCATGACCTGGCTGCTTGAACCGCTCAGCCATGCCTTCATGGTGAAAGCCCTGCTTGTGAGTGCCCTAGTGGGGGGCGTGTGCGGCTTGCTCTCCTGCTACATGACCCTCAAGGGCTGGGCCCTGATGGGCGATGCCGTGTCTCACGCGGTGATGCCGGGGGTAGTGGTGGCCTACGCCCTGGGTCTGCCGTTTTCGCTCGGGGCCTTTGTGTTCGGTGTGGGCTCGGTAGCGGCCATTGGCTTTGTAAAGCAGAAATCGCGCATCAAGGAAGACACGGTGATCGGCCTGGTGTTCACCGGCTTCTTTGCCCTGGGCTTGGTGCTGGTGTCGAAGGTGCGCAGCAACATCGATCTCACCCACATCCTGTTCGGCAACGTGCTGGGCATCTCCAGTTCCGACATTCAGCAGACCCTGCTGATCTCGGCTTTGGTGGTGGCTCTGCTGCTGGTGTTCCGCCGCGATCTGCTGCTCTTTTGTTTTGATCCCACCCACGCTCGCTCGATCGGGATCAACACCGGTCTGCTGCACTACAAGCTGCTGTCGGTGCTCTCGCTCACGGCGGTGGCGGGCTTGCAGACCGTGGGTGTGATCCTCGTGGTGGCCATGCTGGTGACTCCAGGTGCCACCGCTTATCTGCTCACCGATCGCTTTGATCGGATGACGCTGCTCGCCATCGCCAGTAGCGTGCTCTCAAGCCTGATCGGTGTATACGTGAGCTACTGGAGCGACAGCTCCACCGCCGGCTGCATCGTGCTGGTTCAAACGGGCCTGTTCCTGCTGGCTTTCCTGCTGGCCCCCTGCTACGGCATCCTGAGCTCCCAGCGTTCCCAGGCTCCCTAGGCGTGTCGGATCAGTCCTGGCCCTGGTGGCCGCTGTTGCCGCTCTACCCCTATGGGCGCCGCCGCTCGCTCGTGCGTGAGCTGATCCCCGAGCAGCTCTGGAGCTTCGAGCAGCTGCAGGGGGTGTTTTATGTGGCCGTGCCGATCCGGATGACTGTGGCCCGCGTTCCGGGCGGCCTGATGCTCTACGCGCCTGTGGCCCCTACCGCTGAAGTACGGCGCGAGCTTCGGGATCTGGAGCAGCGCTTCGGGCCGGTGCTCAGCATCGTGTTGCCCACCGCCTCTGGCCTCGAGCACAAGTTGCCGGTGCCGGCCATGGCCCGCGCTTTCCCGGAGGCTCAGGTGTGGGTTACTCCGGGCCAGTGGAGTTTTCCGGTGCCGCTGCCCCTGGCCTGGCTGGGCTTTCCAGCCCGCCGCACCAGGGTGCTTGGTGAGGATGGCTATCCCCATGGCGAGGCCCTGAGCTGGGTGTCGTTAGGGCCGATCGATCTGGGACTGGGCCGCTTTCAAGAGCTGGCCTGCCTGCATCAGGCCAGCGGGGCGTTGCTGCTCACCGATGCGCTTGTGGCGATCAATGCCACGCCGCCAATGCTGTTTGAGCTGGATCCCACGCCCCTGCTCTTCCACGCCCGCGATCGGGGCGATCAGCCCCTGGAGGATTCGCCGGCACTCCGCCTCAAGGGTTGGCAGCGCCTGGCGCTGTTCGCGTCGTATCTGCGGCCGGAGGCGCTGGCGGTGCCCAGTCTGCCCACGCTGTTGAGCCAGGCCCTCAAGCCAGGCTGCCGCAATCCCCGGAGCTATTTCGGTCTCTATCCCTTCCACTGGGCCCGCAATTCGGCCGAGGTGTTCCTGGAGCTGCAACCGCAGCCTGGGCAGTTGCGGGTGGCACCGGTGCTGGAGCGACTGGTGTTCCCTCGCACCCAGGCGCTGATCGTGGCCTGGGTGCGACGGTTGGCTTCCTTGCAGGGACTGCGCTGGGTGGTGCCGGCCCACTACGACGCTCCAGTGCCCTGCAGCGAGGAGCAGCTACTGGTGCTTGCCGAGACCCTCGAACAGCGCAACTGGGCACCCAACGAGGGCAACTGGGCTTACCTGGCAGGAATCGATCGGGCCTTGCTGCGTTTGGGAGTGGTGCCGGAGCAGCCTCAGACCGAGTAGGCCGAGGCAGGGTCAGGGATCAGAGCTTCAGCTCACCCGGATCGGCATCCGCCTCGGGGAAGAGGGTGGCTTCCAGTTCCATGCGCTGCTCCATCTGGCGCAGGAAATAGCCAGTCATCATCGCGGAGGCCAGCAGCCCCGCCAGGTGATCGCGGTTGGCCGTGATCTTGACGTCAAAGTGCTCGCCGGGCAGCACACCAAGCAGGCCCTGCACGTTGTGGCGAATGATGTCCTGGATGTCAGTGCTGGCGGAGCGCGCTACGCGCTGCAACACATCCGGAGACTGTTCCTGAAGGTATTGAATCAGCGAGTTGGCGCTGATCGGTTCGCTATCACTCGTCAGGAACTCCGGGTTAAACATTCCGGTGTGCTCCGCGTCACGCCTGCACCCTACCCCAGCTCTCCGTGTGGCTCGAGACGGCTGAGGTCGGAGAACCGAATCACGCCGAAGCGATTCAAGGGCCAATAGCGGAACAGAGCCGTGCCGATCACCTCCTGGCGCGGTAATGGGCCCCAGATGTGCGAATCGAGGCTGGCATTGCGGTTGTCGCCCAGTACCAGCAGTGCGCCTTCCGGCACTGTGATGGGGCCGAAGCTGTAGTCGATCGGCTCCTGTCGCCAGGGCTCCGCCACCGCAGCGCCGTTGCGGAACAGCTCACCGCCGCGCACTTCCACGGCATCCCCCGGCTGGCCCACCACCCGTTTGATCAAGGCGGCTTTGGGGTCGTAGCCCGCCTCCACCAGCACAGGCGGCGCGTGGAACACCACGATCGTGCCGTTGGGCAGGGGTTGCTGCAGGCGCGGGCGGAGCTTTTCCACCAAGATCCGGTCCTGCAGTTGCAGGGTGGGCAACATCGAACCAGACGGAATCCAGCGCGGTTCGATCACCAGCCAGCGCAGCAGCAGCGCCACCGCCAGCCACAGCACCAGTGATCGCCACCCCTTCAGCAGCGAGCCCGCTGGTGGGGCTGGTTCGCCTGAGGAGGGGCCGCCTGTCATCGCCGCTTCGGTGAGCATGATCGCCACATCCTGAACAACTGCACCCCGGGTGCCCGCTCCCCCCGCTCATCCCTGCAGCGCCGCCGACAACCTGCAGGCCGCCATCGCGCTGCTTGCGGTGTTGCAAGGCCTGGGGCTGCGGCGCTTGGTGCTCTGCCCGGGCAGCCGTTCGGCACCGCTGGCTGTGGCCGCTGGCGTGTTGGAGGGCCGTGGGTTGAAGCTCTACACGGCCATTGATGAGCGCTCAGCGGCGTTTCTGGCGTTGGGGCTCGGGCGAGCGGATGGCGTGCCTGCTGCGGTGGTGACCACCTCCGGCAGTGCCGTGGCCAACCTGCTGCCGGCCGTGGTGGAGGCCGACCATGGCGCCGTGCCGTTGCTGCTGCTCACAGCAGATCGCCCGGCTCGGCTGAAGGGCTGCGGCGCCAACCAAACGGTGAATCAAGAGGCGTTTCTGGCCCCCTGCTGCCGTTGGTTTGGTGCGGCGGATCCCCGGGGCCTGGCGGCGATGCCGCCGGCCGCCATGGCTGCCCTTGCTGAGCGGGCCTGGGCGGCTGCGCTGGGGACGCCGGTGGGTCCGGTGCATCTCAACCTCCCCTTTGAGGAGCCTCTGCACGCCAGCGCCATAGACATCGAAGCGTTGCTGGCTCAACCTGCCGCAGCTGAAGTTCAGCCCGCTGCCACCCCAGTAGCGCCGCCTGTGGCGGCAGCGCCAGCAGAGGCCGGGTCGCTGCTCGATCCGGATCGCCCTGGCGTGGTGGTGGTTGGGCCCTGGCGTGCGCCGACAGCGCAGTTGGAGCCCTTTGCCGAGGCACTGCTGCTTTGGCAGCGGCGCAGTGGTTGGCCGGTGCTGGCCGATGGCCTCTCGGGTTTGCGCGGTTGGCCCGGCTTGCAGGTGGTTCACGGCTACGACCTGTTGCTGGCCGATGGCCATGGCTTCCCCGCTGCACCGCAGCTGCTGCGCTTGGGCTCAATGCCGGCCAGCCGGCGCCTACAGCAGTGGATGGCCGTTAGCACGGGCCCGCAGCTGCTGATCAGCGAGGGCGATCCCCGCAATCTCGATGCTCCCGGCACTGCCAGCCTGCAGCTCTCCGGCGGTCTGGCCTCCTGGCTGGCGGCCCTGCCCGATCCCGTGCGATCCGGCCCAGTTGTCGCCTCCAATCAAGCCTGGTTGGAGCAATGGCTGCAGGCCGATCAACGGCTTCAGCAGCAGCTCGATCGGAATTTGCTGGGGGAGGAGCGCTCTGCGGCGCTGTCTCCCCAATGCAGTGAACCCGCTTTGACCCGAGCCCTCAGCCGCTGTTTGCCAGCCGGTGAGCCGCTGATGCTGGCCAGCAGCAGCCCCGTGCGCGATTGGGAGAGCTTTGCGGCCGCTGATGCACCCCATCGCCCCGTGTTTGGTTTCCGCGGTGCCTCTGGCATCGATGGCACCCTCTCGATCGCGGCAGGCCTGGCGTTGAGTCATGGCCGGGCCACGCTGCTCTGCGGCGATTTGGCTCTGCTGCACGACGCCAACGGTTGGCTGTGGCGAGAGCAGCTGGCGGCCTCTGGCGCTCGGCTCACCGTGGTGCTCGTAGATAACGCCGGCGGCGGCATCTTTGAGCAGTTGCCGATTCGCACCGGGCCGCCGCTGGATTTCGAGCGTCTGTTCGCCATGCCGCAACGCCTCGATCACAGCGCGTTGGCCGCCGGTTATGGCGTGGCTGCTCGCTCGATCGAGGACCTGGATCAACTGGCTGATGGCTTGACCTGGGCCGCTCGGGAGCCGATGGCGCTGTTGCATCTGCGCACCGATCGCCGCAGCGATGCGGCGCTGCGGCATCAGTGCCGCCGCACAATGGCCACCATCCACCAGGGGTTTGATGGCGGCAACACCCTCAGCTGAGCCGGGGATCGCGTGGCAGCCCCAGGGGTCGTATTCCGACATCCTGTTTGACCTGAGTGATGCGGGCATCGCCCGGATCACGATCAACCGCCCGCACAAACGCAACGCCTTTCGCCCCCAGACGGTGACGGAGCTGTTTGATGCGTTCTCGCGCGTGCGCGACAACCCGCGCATCGGCGTGGTGCTGTTCACCGGTGCAGGCCCCGCCGCTGACGGCGGCTATGCCTTCTGCGCCGGCGGTGATCAGAGCGTGCGCGGCGATGGCGGCTACGTGGGCGACGACGGGCTGCCGCGGCTGAATGTTCTCGATCTGCAGCGGCTGATCCGCAGCCTGCCCAAGGTGGTGATCGCTCTGGTGGCCGGCTACGCCATCGGGGGCGGCCAGGTGCTGCATCTGCTCTGCGATCTGAGCCTGGCGGCGGAGAACGCCGTGTTCGGCCAGACCGGCCCCAAGGTGGGCAGCTTCGATGGCGGGTTTGGCGCCGGCTATCTGGCGCGGCTCGTGGGCCAGCGCAAGGCGCGAGAGATCTGGTTTCTTTGCCGCCAGTACGGCGCCGCTGAGGCCCTGGAGATGGGGCTGGTGAATGCGGTGGTGCCGCTCGAGCAGCTGGAGGCCGAGGGTGTGCGTTGGGCTCGGGAGGTGCTGCAGCACAGCCCCACGGCGATCCGCTGCCTGAAGGCGGCGTTCAACGCCGAAACCGATGGCATGGCCGGCATCCAGGAGCTGGCGGGCCAGGCCACGCATCTCTTTTATCGAACCGAAGAGGGCCAGGAGGGCCGCAACGCCTTCCTGGAGAAACGGACCCCGGATTTTTCCGATTCCCCTTGGCTGCCTTGACCCCTGGAATTGGCTAGCAGTTGGTGAGAGTGCCCGTCCTGCTGTGACACCTCGTTGTGTGCCTGAACACCGTTGGTCCCGCTGGTGCCTGGCTGTGGTCGCCAGTGCCATGCCGCTGGCAGCCCCTGCGCTGGCTCGGCAGCCCGACCCGATCCCGCCTCCGGCGCCTGTGATCAGCGACGACGTCGCCCTCAGCCGCATTCCCACCGATCTGATGGATGACGAGGGTCTGCAGCTGGTGCTCGATCGCCGCACCCGCCAACTGATGGTGATCAAAGACGGCCGGCTGCTGCGCCGTTATCCGGCGGCTGTGGGCACCGACGGTTGGGAAACACCGGCCGGGCGCCATCAGGTGTTTGAAATGGTGGCCGACCCGATCTGGGAGCATCCCAGCAACGGCAAGCAGGTGGGGCCTGGCCCGAAGAACCCCCTCGGCTCCCGTTGGATCGGCTTCTACCGCGACTGCACCCCCCGCCAGAACGCCTGGGACGGGGAGCGCTACCTGAGCGTGGATGGCTGCACCGTGGCCGGCTTCCACGGCACCCCTCACCGCTGGACCGTGGGCCGCGCCGTGTCGCACGGTTGCGTGCGCCTGTTTGAAGAAAACGTGCAGGAGGTGTTTGAGCTGGTGCAGGTGGGCACACCGGTGACGGTGCTGCCCTGAAACCACCCGTAGAGTTGCGCGCACTTTCAGCCGGATTCCCCATGCGGGTGCTGTTTGCTGCAGCCGAATGCGCCCCGATGGTGAAGGTGGGGGGCATGGGTGATGTGGTGGGATCCCTGCCGCCGGCCCTGGCTCCCCTCGGCCACGACGTGCGCCTGATCATGCCGGGCTACGGCCGGCTGTGGACCCAGCTCGACATCCCCACGGATCCCGTCTGGCGGGGTCACACCATGGGCACCGACTTTGCGGTGTACGAAACCCGCCACCCCGGCAACGGCCTGCCGCTCTATTTGGTGGGGCATCCGGTGTTTGATCCCGAGCGCATCTACGGCGGCGAGGACGAAGACTGGCGCTTCACCTTCTTTGCCAGCGCCACCGCTGAATTTGCCTGGAACCACTGGAAGCCCGACATCCTGCATTGCCATGACTGGCACACCGGGATGATTCCGGTGTGGATGCATCAAGACCCCGACATCAGCACGGTCTTCACCATCCACAACCTCAAATACCAGGGCCCCTGGCGCTGGAAGCTCGACCGCATGACCTGGTGCCCCTGGTACATGCAGGGCGACCACACCATGGCGGCGGCGCTGCTTTACGCCGATCGGGTGAATGCGGTGTCACCCACCTACGCCCAGGAGATCCGCACCTCGGAATACGGCGAGCAGCTGGAGGGGTTGCTGAATTTCATCAGCGGCAAGCTGCGCGGCATCCTCAACGGCATCGATCAGGCGGCCTGGAATCCCGCCACCGATGCCACCCTGCCGGCCACCTTCAGCGTGAACGACCTGAGCGGTAAGGCCGAGTGCAAGCGGGTGCTGCAGGAGCGCATGGGCCTGGCCGTGAATCCCGACACCTACTTGATGGGTTTGGTGAGCCGGCTGGTGGATCAGAAGGGCGTGGATCTGCTGCTGCAGGTGGCCGATCGGGTGCTCGCCTACTCCGACACGCAGTTCGTGGTGCTCGGCACCGGCGATCGGCACATCGAATCTGGCCTATGGCAGATGGCGGCGCGCCACCCGGGCCGTTTCGCCGTGTTCCTCACCTACGACGACGCTCTCTCGCGCCTGATTTACGCGGGAAGCGATGCCTTCTTAATGCCCAGCCGTTTTGAGCCCTGCGGCATCAGTCAGTTGCTGGCCATGCGTTACGGCTCGATCCCGGTGGTTCGGCGTGTGGGGGGTCTGGTGGACACGGTGCCCCCCCATGTGCCCAACGACCACACCGGAACGGGCTTCTGCTTCGATCGCTACGACCCGCTCGACTTCTACACCTCGATCGTGCGCTCCTGGGAGGCGTACCGCCATGGCGAGAGCTGGCGGGAGCTGCAACGGCGCGCCATGACCGCCGACTACAGCTGGGATCGCTCGGCCCTCGAGTACGACCGCATGTACAAAGAGGTGAAGGGCGTGAAGGAACCCACCCCCGATGCCGAGGCGGTGGAGCAGTTCTCCCGCGGACAAAGCGCTGACCCCAGCCTCAAGGGCGGCGCGCAGCCTCCCCGCGATGAGGCTGTTGCGGCGCCTGCCGGCAGTGGCGGTTTGCGCAATCCCCTCTCCCTGCTGCGCCGCCGCAGCGGCGGCTGATCGCCGGGGATGGCCCTGCCGCCGCCCCAGGAATCAGCGCCGGAGAGCTCGTCTCGCGATCTGCCAGCCACCTACCGCAATCCCTGGCAAACCCTCGGCGAAAACCTCCAGGCCGTTGTGGCTGACACCCGGTTGCGGGGCCGCGAGCTGTGGCGCCGCAATGGGCAGGGAACGCTCTGGCGGCCCAGCTTGTGGCCCGCGGATCTCGCGCCGCTGTTCTGGCCGGTTCTGCTGGCTTTGGCTTTGGCCCTTCTGGTTGGCTTGATCAGCGCCGGGTGGCTGGCTTTGCGCCCTCGCGCTGGAGATGTCGTGCTCGAGAGCACCAAGCAGCCGAGCAGCGCTCCCGCTGAGGTGGCGACATCGCTCCAACCCCCTGGTGAGTCTCTGCCGGAAGCTCCGTCGCTAGCGGTGCCGGAGGTCTCCGCTGCTGGTGAAACCACCTCGGCTCCCGCGGCAAAAGCTCCGGATCCCTCCGTTGCCGACCAAGAGCTTGAGCCAGACCTACCGGAGGTGCTGGTGCCGCCCGAACCGACGCCCGTCGACCTCCTGGATGCCCTGCTGCAACGTCCGGAGGCCGAGGGTCTGTTGATCGGCGCCCGCGTTCTGCCCGATCAGGTGAGCCTGGTGCTGGAAGTCGCCCCTGGTTTTGCCAACCTTTCCGCAGCCGAGCGTCAACGCTGCGCCGAGCAATGGCAGCAGTGGGCGATAGAGCTGGGTTACGACCATTTGGAGCTGCGAGATTCCCGCTCTGGCCTGTTGGCCCGAGACGCGCTGGTGGGCAGCGGCATGATCGTGCTCAGCGAGCAACCTCGGCCCTGATTTGATGCAGCTTGGTGACCTGATCGCCTGCTGGGGAGAACCTCAGGGGGGCGTGTGCACGCTCGATCCGACAACACCGCTTGGAGCCATCTGCACCGACAGTCGCCAGTTGGCTCCTGGCCAGGTGTTTGTGCCGCTGGTGGGCGAGCGGTTTGATGGTCATGCCTTCTTGCCTCAGGCTGCCGCCATCGGAGCCCAGGCCGCGGTAGTGCAGCGCGAGCGTGCTGCCGATGTGCCGGCTGGATTGCTCCACTGGCTCGTGGATGACACCCTCGATGCCTACCAGCAGTTGGCGAGACTGCATCGCCGCTCGCTCAAGGCTCCGGTGGTGGCGGTGACCGGATCCGCAGGGAAAACCACAACGCGTGAGCTGATTCGTGCGGTGCTCACCCCGCTAGGGCCGGTGGTGGCCAGTAGCGGCAACGAGAACAACGACATTGGTGCGCCGCTCACGCTCCTTCGCGCCGCCGCCGAACACCGGGCTGTGGTGGTGGAGATGGGCATGCGCGGCTTGGGAGAGATCGATCGCCTAAGCCACTGCGCCGAACCGGATGTGGCGGTGATCACCAACATCGGGACGGCTCACATCGGCCGGCTCGGCAGCCGCGAGGCGATTGCCACCGCCAAGTGTGAGATCACCAGCCGCCTCAAGGCCGAGGGCCTGCTGGTGATCCCCGCCGGGGATCCTCTGCTCGAGGCGGCCGTGGCGCCGTTGTGGTCCGGTCGGGTTTGCCGCGTGGCCCTGCGTGATGAGCCAGCCGCAGAGCAGGCCGATCTGATCGGCGTTCTGGATCCGGCCGCTGAGCAGCTGCAGGTGGACGGGCAGTCGATTCAGCTGCCGCTGGCAGGACGGCACAACGCGCGCAACTTGCTGTTGGCGCTGGCTGTGGCGCGTGAGCTCGGGGTGCCATTGGCTGACCTTGGCCAGCTGCAGGTGGAGGTGCCGGGCGGCCGCAACCGCCGGCTTGAACGCGGCGGACTCACGCTGCTAGATGAGACCTACAACGCCTCCCCGGAAGCGGTGTTGGCGGCCCTGGATCTGCTCGCGGCTCAACCCGGCCGTCGCTTCGCGGTGCTCGGCACGATGCTCGAGCTCGGAGAGCAGAGCGTTGCCCTGCACCGCCGCGTGGCGGAGCGTGCTGCCGCGTTGGGGCTGGATGGGCTGGTGGTTGTGAGCCAGGGCGCCGAAGCCGAAGCGATGGCCGCAGCGGCAGCACCGCTGAGCCGTTTGGCGGTCGTAGCTCAGCCTGAACAGGCTGTTGAGCCCCTGGCCGCCTGGCTGCAGCGAGGTGATGTGCTCTTGCTCAAGGCCAGCCGCGGAGTGGCGTTGGAGCGGTTGATTCCGCTGTTGCCACAGCTCTGATTCAGTTCGGCGGCTGCCAGTTTTCCTTCACCAATTGCTTGGCGCGGCCCAGGGCGAGGGCCCCGCTGGCCACATCCTTCGTGAGGGTGGAGCCGGCGCCCACGGTCACGTTGGCTCCCAGGGTGATCGGTGCCACCAGCACGCTGTTGGCACCGGTTTTGCTGCCGGCGCCGATCACGGTGCGGTGCTTGTTCACGCCGTCGTAGTTGGCGGTGATCGTGCCGGCGCCCACATTCACATCAGTGCCCAGCTCGGCATCACCGATGTAGCTGAGGTGGTTCACCTTGCAGCCCGCGGACAGGTTGCTCTTCTTGATCTCTACGAAGTTCCCCACGCGGCAGCCCTCGCCCAGATCAGCGCCCGGGCGCAGCTGGGCAAAGGGGCCGATCGCGCAGCCGCTGCCCACCACCGCTTCACGCACCACCGAGTAGACGATCTCCACCCCATCGCCGATGCGGGCGTTGTCGATCAGGCTGCTAGGGCCGATGCAGCAACCGTTGCCGATCACGCTGTTGCCGCGGAAATGGCACTGCGGTTCCACCACCACATCTCGGCCAAAGCGGGTGCCATCGCTCAGGGTGCAGCTGGCGGGATCCACGAAGGTCACACCCTCAGCCATCCAGTGGCGCCGCAGCCGCTCCTGGATCACGGCTTCGCATTGGGAGAGCTGGTAGCGATCGTTGATGCCATTGATCTCATCAGCATCGGCCACCTCCACATGCATGGCCGGGCTGAGCATCGCCACCGTGTCGGTGAGGTAGAGCTCGCCTTGATCGTTGTTGGTGTTGAGGGTGGGCAGCACCGCCGCCAACTGCTTCCAGTTGAAGCAGTAGATGCCGGCATTGATGAGGTTGTTGGTGCGCTGGGCCTCGCTGCAGTCGCGGTGCTCCACGATCGCCGACACCTGCCCCTCGCTATCGGCGAACACGCGGCCATAGCCGGTGGGATCGCTCAGCCGGGCTGTGAGCAGGGTCACGGCGGCACCGCTGTTGCGGTGGCGCTCCAGCAAATTGGCGATCGTCTGCTCTCGCAGCAGCGGCACATCGCCGTTAAGCACGAGCAGCTCACCTTCAAAGTTGGCCAGCGGCGCTAGCAGTTGTTGCACGGCGTGGCCGGTGCCGTTTTGCGGTTGCTGCACCACAAACTCCAGCCCGGGCCGATGGGCCAGGGATTGCTCCACCCGCTCGGCCTGATGGCCCACGATCAGGATCTGCCGTTCGGGTGCCAGGCCGTTGCAGCTGGCCAGCACGCGCTCCACCAAGGTGGCGCCAGCCAGGGGCTGCAGCACCTTCGGTAGATCGCTCTTCATGCGGGTGCCCTTTCCGGCGGCCAACACGGCAACGGCGAGCATCAGCAGCGGGGCACAACTGGCCGGGAATCTACTGGTGGCGACTGTTTCCCACACCCCAGCGGCGGCGCCAGGCGCCCGTGCCCTCCACCGTTCCGCTGGCCATGGAGCGGGCCTGGGCCAGTTGCCGCTGCTTCAAGATCTTGGCCCGATCGGCGCATCCGCTGGGATCGCGGTAGGGCTCGGCCGCATTGGTGC
>Ga0194129_10007880_pt1 | contig 12515 bp, 9 predicted proteins | sample TA2KigCa35mmetaG_FD_150862 | JGI IMG/M metagenome (GOLD analysis project Ga0194129, IMG submission 150862) | Freshwater microbial communities from Lake Tanganyika, Tanzania - TA2015038 Kigoma Deep Cast 35m | ecosystem: Environmental > Aquatic > Freshwater > Lake | place: Tanzania: Lake... | reverse complement strand
CGCCGCAGCGCCTTCGTCGTCGTCACTGCGCCGCAGCCCGCGGTCCTTGCCGAGGCGGCCTTCTTCGCGGGCGAGCTGCGCCGCCGCGCGCTCCCGCTGGCCGCCGCCGTCATCAACCGCGTCACCGTCCGCCCGCAGCGCGCCCTGGACGTCCTGGGCGACGACGCCTGGAGCGACGCGCTGGCCGGCCACGTCGACGCCAACGACGCCGTGCGCCTGACCGCCGCGCTCGACACCGCCGTGCGGCAGGAGGCACGGCTCGCCGAGCTGGAGGCCCGCACGCTGCTCGACCTGACGACCTCGCTCGGCGAGATTCCCTGCGTGCGCCTGCCCCGCCTATCAGACGCCGTGCACGACGCCGACCGCCTCGTCGAGCTGTTGCCGTGGCTGGTCGGCGCCGACTCCGCCGCCGCCTGATCCACCGGATCCGGCCACGCCCCCACCGACGCTCTATGCTGACAAGAGCCCGCCCCCTCCGGGCGCTGTCGAGTGTCCATGCCCGCACCCCTCCTGCGTCGCCGTCGCCCTGCTGACCTGCTCGCCGCCCTGACCCTGGCGCTCGCGCCGGGCTGCGTGACGACGACGACGGCGCCGGCCGCCGCGGCCCCCGTCGTCGTCGCGGCGCCTGTGGTGCGCATCGCCACCGAGCCCGCGGGTCCCGATGCCCTCGAGACCTACGACGCCGAAGCGCTGCTGATCCGCGGGCTCGACCTCTTGTCGGGCGAGGCGTGGGCCGAGGCCGCCGACTACTTCGAGCGCCTGATCCGCGAGTTCCCCGGCGACGAGCGGGCGGTGCTGGCCCAGTACAACCGCGGCGTCGCCTACATCCACCTCGAGCGCGGCGAAGAGGCCGTGGCCGCCTTCGACGCCTACCTCGCCGGCCTGCCCGCCGACGCGTCGGCGAAGGACTTCCTCGACGGCCGGTTCAAGCGCGGACAGGCCCTCGCCGCCGCACGACGCTACGAAGAGGTCGTCGTCGTCTTCGACGCGCTGGCCGGCGAAGACCTGTCCCCCGACGACCGCGTCGAGGCCCTCGTGGACGCCGGCGTGGGCCACTACATGCTCGGCCTGCAACCCGGCGGTACCGAGATGCACCGGCCGACGGCGGAGTACCGGTTCCTCGAAGCGCGACGCATCCTGAAGGCCGAGGCCAGCAAGCGCCACATGGGCCACATGCAGTTCTTCAGCGCGCAGGCGGCGTTCTATCTGGCCGAACTCGCCCAACTGGAGTTCGTCGAGCACAAGCTGACGTGGCCCACGGCCGCCGACGTCGCCGCCAAGCAGGTCGAGGCGAAGGAGGCCACGCTCGAGAGCCTGCTCGGCGACCAGCTCGAAGAGAAGTGTCAGCGCCTGCTGCGCGCGCAGTACCAGTATCTGCGCACGATCCGCGAAGGCCACCCGGGGTGGGCAGCGGCGGCGGGCTTCGGCGTCGGCAAGATGTACGAGGAGCTGCACGAAGAGATGATCGGGCTGCCCGCCCCCGACGACCTCACCGTCGAGCAGCAGGACATCTACAAGCATCTCGTGCGCAAGAAGGTGCTGATCCTGCTCGAGAAGGCCGAGAAGACCTACGCCCAGACCACCGACATGGTGGTGCGCACTGGCGCCGAAGGCGTCTGGGCCCAGAAGTCGCGCGAGGGCCTCGAGAACATCCGCAAGCGCATCCTCGACGAGTCGACGGCCCTCGCCAGCGAGGACAGCGGCGATGACGCTCCCGTCATGCCGGTGGCCGACGCCGGCCGCGCCGAGAAGGGCAAGGGGTGACCGTCGACTTCGCCCGCCGCCGCGGCCGCGTGCTCGGTGTCGATCTCGGCCTGCAGCGCACCGGGCTCGCGCTGTCCGACGAGCTCGGCCTCACCACCCGCGGCCTCGACAACCTCGTGCCCCGCAGCCGCGCCGAGGACGTCGCGTTCCTCGTGGCGCTGTGCCGCGAGCACGGCGTCGTGGACGTCGCCGTCGGCCTGCCGCTGATGCCCAGAAGCGGCGACGACTCGCCGATGGCGCGGCGGGCGCGCGGCTTCGCGGCGGCGCTCGACGACGCGCTGAAAGCCGCCGGCCTCGACGTCTTCGTGCACCTCGTCGACGAGCGCGGCACCTCGAAGGAGGCCGCGCAGCGCCTCGTGGCCAGCGACACGAAGAAGCGCCGCCGCAAGGAGCTGATCGACTCCGAGGCCGCGCGTCTGCTCACCGAGGACGTGCTGGCCCGACGACGCTGACGGCGCCGACGACGATGCTGACGGCGCCGACGACGGCGCAGCGCCTGGCTACGCGCGCCCCGGCGGTCGCCGCAGCTTGCCCAGAGCCGGCGCCGCGGTGCCGCCGTCGCGGGCGCGCGCCTGCCGCAGAGCGGCGACGAGGTCGTCGAAGCTCGGCACCGCACCGTCGCGCTCGAGCTTGCGCACGAGGACCTGCAAGTTGGCCTGCGCCTTCTGCCAGATTGGATCGAACGCCGTCGCCGACATCACCACGAGGTGGACGAGGTCCTGCGCCTTCTGACCCGCGGCGTAGATGCCTGGCTTGTAGAACACGACGTCCCACGAGTACGTCGTCGCGCGCAAGCCGTCCTGCGGGTCCTTCTGGATCTTGCCGAGCGCGGCGAAGGCCTGCTCCGACAACGTGGACACGCGGTAGTGGTCGGCATCGACGCCGCTGCCGTCGTCGATCGAGGCGACACCGCGCGACGGATCGCCGTCGTCTCCGCTGCCCGACTGCGCGTTGCCGCGGCGCCGTTCGTTGCCGTCGCGCGCGTCGCTGCCGCCGGCAGTGTCGCTGCCGTCGCCGTGGGCGCCCGCCTGCTGGTCGCCACCGCGGCCGCGCTGCTTGCCGTCGCCGCCTTCGCCGGCGTCGTCGTCGTCGGCCTCGTCGTCGAGGATGCCGCGCTCGGTGGGGTTCTTGCCGAACAGCGCGTCCTTGCGGCGTTGCTCCTCGGTGCGGGTCTGCTCGGCCTTCAGCCCACGGGCGACCTGGACCTTCGACTCCTTCGCGCGGTCGAGCTGCTGGGCAGAGTCTTCGCGGGCACTCTTCTGCGCGTCCGCCGTCGAGCCCGACTTCTGCTCGGCCTCGTTCACGCGCTTCGCTTCCCCGGCGGCGTCGGTCTTCGCCGCGTTCGTCGCCGCCTCGGCGGTGCCGCCGACGTAGCCCTTGCGGTCGGCGGTCACGCCGTGGTCGCCGCCGAGCTTGTTCAGCAGCGCGTCGAGGAAGTTCGTATCCGGCGAGCCGCTCTTCATGGCGTCGGCGCGCTGCTGCTCGCCCTGCTTCAACAAGGACGGCGCGGCGCGCTCGAAGCCGTCCTTCGAGGCCCTCTCGGTGGCCGTGGGCTCGGGCGGCGCGCCGAGGTTCTTCAACGCCTCGGCGGTGGCGCCGTCGACGCGGCCGGTGGGCGGCAGGCCGCGCGCCTGCTGGAACCCCTTGAGCGCCCCAGCCAATTGGGCCCCGAGCTCCTTGCCAGCCTGCGGTGGCGCCTGGAAGCCGGCGTCCTTCAAGCCGCCGAGCAGCGCCTTCGCCGCGTCGGCCGGGGTCTTGCCAGGCTTCACCAGACCGCCGTCCTGCAGGGCCTTGCCGACCTGCGGCGACAGCGGCGCGCTCGCCGTCGGCGGCGTCGTCGGCGATGTGTGGAGCGTGGGTTTGTTTCCGACGGTGGCCATGAGGGCAAGTATGCCCCGGCGGGCGGCGGCGCGCGACGAGAGGGGGCGCCGGCCGCCGATCGTCGCGGCCCGGGGTGGCGCGCCTCGGTCGCCCGCCGGTGGGGCGCCGCGACACGTCGATCGACGATCCGACGCGGTCACCGCATCGTCATCGACGACTGTGGGCCGGGTCGGCGGAGGCGGGAGCGCGCCGCTGTCGCCGCGGATCCTGTTGTCAGCGCGCCGTGCGCACGGCACACCGACGTTGACGCGTCGTCGCCGACGACCAGCCCCGCCCTTCCGTCCTGGAGGCGTTTCATGCGCCCGAGTCTGCTCGCCCTTCCGCTTCTCATCGTGGCCACCGCCGTCGGCTGCGATCGCTGCAACACCGAGGTGATCACGCAGCTGCCCCAGCCCACCGAGCAGCCCGACGTGTTCACCCAGAAGGGCGCGGCCCGCGTCGACGTCTTGTGGATGATCGACAACTCGGGGTCGATGGCCGCCGAGCAGGAGAAGGTCGCCACGCGCTTCGGCGAGTTCTTCAACCAGCTCATCGTCAGCGAGGTCGACTACCACATCGGCGTGATCACGTCGGACCCCACCGAGGGCGGCGTGCTGCGCGCCTACTCCGGCAGCCCTATCGAGGGCTGCACGAACTGTCGCTTCATCACGAACGACGTGCCCTGCCCGAACCCGGCGTTTGACGTCAGCGGGCTGTCGTCTGAGCAGCAGATCGAGGCCGGCCTGGCCGCCGAGTGCCCGGCGCAGCTCGTGTTCCGCAGGCTGATCAAGGTCGGCCTCAACGGCTCGTCGTTCGAAGAGGGCTTTACGCAGGTCGCCAAGGCGCTGGGCGCCGAGCGCATGGGCCCCGACGGCTTCCCCGACCGGCAGGTCCCCGCCGAGAATGCCGGCTTCCTGCGCGACGACGCGTCGCTCTACATCGTCTTTGTCTCCGACGAGGAAGAGGGCGCCAAGCAGGACGGCGCGCCGGTGCGCTACTACCAACGCCTGCTCGAGGGCCTGAAGGGCGCGGGCAACGAGAACAACGTCGCCGTGGCCGCCATCACCGGCTACCCCAACGGCTTCGGCGGACGCCCCGCAGCACCGGTCGACATCGACCGCGTCTGCCCGATCCTGCAATCGACGTTCGACCCCAACCCGGCCAACGACGACGCGCAGGCAGCCCTCGTGCAGGAGACGCTGCGCTCGTTCAACGCCAACGGCTGCATCGACGTCGAGGCCGGCGCGAACGACGACAACGCCTTCGCCGAGGTCGGCGGCCGCTACATCGAGCTGGCCTGTCGCACCGGTGGCGTCGTCGCCAACATGTGCGAGGCCGACTACTCCACCGCCCTCGACGCGCTCGGCGCCAACGCCGCCGGGCTGCTGCGCAAGTTCACCGTGTCGCTGCCGACGCGGATCAACGACGGCTCCGACTGCCAGCTCTTCGGCGTCGAGGCCGACCCGAACATCGACTGCGACGGCGACGGCGCGAAGGACGGCGCCAACGACGGGCCGATGTGTGTGCTGGCCCAGTGCGTCGGCGAGACCGAGGCCTCGCTCAAGGCCCGCGGCCGCGATTGGGAGTGGGAGGAGTCGACGTCGTCGGTGCGCTTCGCCGGCGGCTGCGTGCCGGCGCCCAGCAGCGAGGTCGTGATCACCTACGGCCTGCGCGCCGAGTCTGACCAGACGTGCGGAGGCTGACGTGAACCGCATCTTGATCTCTTGCCTGCTCGCCGTCGGCGTCGTCACGCTGTTCGACGGGTGTGCCCGCCGCGCGAACCCCACCACCGGCTGCAACTCCGACCTCGACTGCCCCGAGCACACCGCCTGCAACGAGTCGCGCGGCCTGTGCATCTGCATCGACGACGGCGCGTGCGACCCCGACGAGTTCTGCAACGTGCAGGGCGCGTGTCAGCCGCTGCTCGAGTGCACTGACAACGACGACTGCCGCAGCGCCGGGAACCCGTCGGGGATCTGCGATGTCACCACGGGCGGCTGCGTGACCCTGTCGGCGTCGCTGCAGTGCGTGCTCGACAGCCAGTGCGCCTTCGGGTCGTACTGCCAGAACAACGCCTGCGTCCCCGGCTGTCGTGACGACAGTGACTGCGCGCTCGGTGACCCTTGCATCCGCGGGACGTGCGACCCGACGCCCGGGGCGTGCTCCGCGAACAGCTACTGCGACTACGGTCAGGTGTGCGACACCAGCACCAACCGTTGCCTCGACCACGCCGCGCGCGACCAGCTCTGCGGAACGTGCGACCCGACGTCCTTGTTCGGCGGCGGCGACTGTCTGTCCGACGAGTGCCTGATCGATCCGACGGTGGCGCCGACGCCGTGCACCAATGATTCGCAGTGCGGCGGCACCGCCGTCTGCGGCGACCAACAGTGCTTGACCAACGCCGACTGCGGCGGCGGCACGTGCTCGGGCGCGTTCCCCGAGTTCGGGTTCCCCGGCACCTGCAGCAACAGGGTGTGCAAGGGCTACTTCTGCGGCGCCAACGGCTGCGACGATGCGACCAACCCCTGCCCGCGCGGGTACCGGTGCTACACGCTGCAGATCGTGTCGAACAACCAGTGCACGCCGGGCAGCGGCAGCAGCCAGTGCGGCGCCCCGCGCTTCTGCAACGGCGGTGGCGAGAACGAGCAGATCGGCTTCTGCAGCTGCGCCTCGGACAGCGACTGTCCGGCGGGGTCGGGCGCGACGTGCCAGGCTCCCGGCCCCAACGGCGCGTGCGTGATCGGGACGACCTGCGGCCCCGCCGACGGCCTCGTCTGCGAGGACCTGCAATGAGGCTCGCCGCCGCCGTCTACGTCGTCGTCGGAGCGCTCGGCTTGCTCACCGCCGCCGACTGCGGCGCGGGCGGCATCAAGACCGCCTGCACCCTCGACAGCGACTGCGAGCCCGGCGGCGAAGGCTACCTGCGCTGTGACGTCGAGCAGGGCCTGTGCCTGTGCACCGACGACCGCGGCTGCGGCGACGGCGAGGAGTGCAACGCCCTGGGCCGCTGCCAGGCCAACAGCGGCTGCAACACCAACGACGACTGCGGCGCCCGGCTGTTCTGCGACGTGACAACGTCGCAGTGTCTGGCCGTCGACGAGTGCGGCCCTGACGACGGCGAGCGCTGCTGCGTGCTCGACAGCCAGTGTGGCTTCGGCAGCGTCTGCGACACGCTGTCGCGCAAGTGCACGCCGGGCTGTCGCGACACCGCCGACTGCGTGCTTGGGGCTGCGTGCGTGCGCGGCCTCGGCCAGGTGCTCGGCCAGTGCGCCGCCGACGTCTGCTCCGGCGACAATCTCTGCAACTTCGGCCAGGTCTGCAGCTCCGACGGCGAGTGCGAGAGCGACACGCGCGGCCCCTACTGCCTCGGCTGCGCCGGGGGCGTCGCGTCCGACGACTGCGGCGAGCGCGGGAACTTCTGCCTGACCGACAGCGTCAACGGCGGCGAGTTTTGCGGCGTCGACTGCAGCGGCGGCGAGGCCTGCCCCTTCGGCTACAGCTGCAACGACGTGATCATCATCCCGCCTGCGGCGCCTTTCTGCTCTGCCGAGGTGTGCGTCCTCGACGACGACGCGACCACGGGCCGCTGCTCGCGGAACGGCGCCACCGTCTGCAGCACCGACGCCGACTGCCCCATCGGCTTCCCCGGCGGCGACTGCCCGCGGGCGCGCACCGGCAACTGCCGCATCGACCAGCTGCGGAGCTGCGAGGACAACGCCGACTGCGCCGATGGCGACGAGTGCGTGACGCAGGAGTGCCGCTTCGGCGAGGGCGACACGTTCGGCTACTGCTCGTGCACTCGGGACTCCGACTGCCCCAACGACCGCTGCGTCGACATCGACCCGACCTCGGGCATCGGCAACTGCGAGCTGTCGGGCCACGACTGCTTCAGCGACATCGACTGTGAGGCGATCATCGAGTGCATCAACGGCGGCTGCTACATCGGCCAGAACTGCGCGCCGGCCGATGGGCGGACGTGCCGCGAGCTCGTCGCCGGTCCCTGAACGACTAGCGTCCCTGAACGACTGGCGTCCCTGAACGACTGGCGTCCCTGAACGACTGGCGGCGCTGAACGACTGGCGGCGGCGGCCGCGGTGGCGGTCAGCCCGGCGGCAGCGGCTCCCGGGGCTCGTCGGCCAGCGCCGCGCGCAGTTCGGCGCGCGGCAGCGCCACCGCCACCGTCCAGTCCCCCAAGCACGGCGTGGTGCTGGTGACGTCGTCGGCGAAGGCCACGCGGAGCCCGCCGACGCACACGTAGACCTCGTCGACGGCGCGGGCCTCGACGCAGCGGCCCGGGGCGAAGCGGGGCCCGCGGGCGACGAAGACGCCATCGACGCCGAAGTCGACGGCGGCGACGACTTCATCCGCCGCGTCGACCGGCAGCAGACAGCGGTCAGTCAAGAACGAGCGGAACGCGTCGGCGTCGGAGAAGTGCAGCTCGCCGCGATACGTCGACGACGCCGCGCACTCGACGGCCAGGGGCTTCGCCACGACGGTGCGGCACGACAGGCACCCCGTCGCCGGCCCGAGAGCCCCCACCACGCCAGCGCCGCCAGCAGCGACGGCGGCGACCGCGGCCGACCAGCGCGCCAGGCGAACGAGCGGGCACTTCATGGCTCGGTGCTAGCACACGCCGACGGCAGGCGCCCCTGCGCGCCCGGGTCGACGAAGCAGCGCCCCGTCGGCGCCCCGCGCGCCGACGAGACGTCTACAGCTCGCCGCGCTTGGCCTTCTGGATCCACGCCACGATCTCGCCTTCAGCGACGTCGAGGGCCTTCTGCCTGAACATGCGCAGCAGCAGCGGGACCTCCATCTCCATGTCGATGCGGTCGGCAAGGATCGAGAAGGCGCCCTTGAGCGTGACGCCTTTGGCCGCGAACGACACCTCGGCCTCGGTGTCGCTCGTCCACGTGACCTTCGGATCGTACTCGGCGAAGCGCGTCGCATACTCCTGCAGCGCCGCGTCGGCCGCCTTGCGCGCCAGCTCGAGGGAGAGGTCGTGGGTCACGGTGTGCCTCATGGGCACAAGCTACCGGGGAGCCTCGACGCCCACCAAGGCACCGCGGCGCGCTTGACCGTTGTCGTCACGCGCACCACCGTCCTCGGGTGGCCACCCGTCGCAGCCCGGGTTCGACGACGACGCCGCGGGCCGCCGCGCCGCAACCCGTGGCCCACCCCATCGCGCTGGTGCGCACCCGGCTCGTGCAAGCGGGCCTCGAGCGCCTGCTGCTGCAGCCGGTGCTCGACGTCGTCCCGCGCCTGGTGCCGCACTCGCGGCGCGGGGCCCGGCTCGCCGAGCGCCTGGGCGCCGACCGGCCGGCGCTGACCCTGGGCAGCGCGTTGGCCGAGCTGTCGGCGGGTGCGGCGCCGTCGGCGAGCCCGCGCGCGCGCACGGCCGGCGCGGTGCCCGCCGCGCTGCTCGACCGGCTCGCCTACGCGCTGCACCAGCTCATCGACCGCGAGGGCCGCCGGACGATGACAACGGTGACCTTCGACGCCGCCGCCGTGCCCGGGCCGCCGCCGCCCGAGCTGCGCGCCCTCGACGACGCGCTGGTGGATCTTGCCGCGCGGCTGCGACCGCAGGTCGACGACGCGGCGCTGGCCATGGCCCGACGACGACGCAGCCGCGTCACGCTCGACGACGGCCCCCCGGCCGGGTTCTTCTACACCGAGGATCCGGGCACGGTGCCCCCGGGCATGCTGCTCGTCGTCGACGACCCCACGGGCCGGCCGGTCCACTTCGTCGGCGTGCGGGGGCCGCTGCTGTCGACGGCGAGCCAGCTGCAGGCGGTGGAACGCATCCTCGACCTCGTGCGCGAGCCGCTGTTCGACGAGGGTCCGCGCGTGCGGCGCCTGGCCGGCGGCCGCTTCGGCGCGCTGCTGGCGGCGCTGGACGAGCTCGTCGTCGTCGACGAGGAGCGCCCGCGGCTGTGCTGGCGCGTCGGCGCCGACGGCGCGTCGCTGCGGCCCTTCATCCGCCCTGACGTCCGCAGTGACGCTCTTGCAGGGCACGGGTCGTCTTCGTCGCCGCCGCCGGCGACGGCGACAACCCGCCGCATCGAGGAGTGGGTGCGCGCCGCGCCGATGGCCACCGAGCAGGACCGCGTCATCGCCAACGTCCTCGGCAGCCGCGAGCGCTTCGACGGCGTCGTCGCCCGCGCCTTGGTCGGCCACCCATTCGTCGAGCTGCCCGAGGGGCGCCCACTGCGCGTCGGCGAGCTGGCGCCCACTGTCGACGTCGACGCCGACGGTCGGATTCAGCTGCGCGCCACCGGGCTGCCCATCGACGCCGCGGCGCTCGGCGAGGACGGCGCCGCCGTCGTTGTCGATCGCGAGCATGGACGGCTGCTGGCCGTCGTCGTGCAGGACGCCGCCCAGCGCGCACTGGCCCGCGCGGTGGCGCGCCTCTCCGACGCCCCGCTGCCGGCCGCCGTCCGCGGCGACGTCGTCGCGCGGCTGAAGCGTAGCCGGCTCGATGTCACCCTGCCCGCCGGACTGCGCGGCGACGAGCTGCCCGCCGAAGCACGTCTGGTCGTCAAGGCCGCGTTCTCACGGCTGCCCGACGGTCGGCCCGCCGGCGCGCACTTCGTCGTTGTCGCGCGGCCGCTGGGCCGGGGCGCGACGTTCGTGCCGGGAGAAGGACCGGCGCACGTCTTCAGCCACGACGACGACAGCCGCGCGGTGTGGTGCTCGCGCGATCGCGACGACGAGCGCCGCCGGGCAGCCGCGCTGCTTTCGGCCTGCGGCACGGGCCCCGACGACGTCGACGGTCCGTTCTCATTCACCGCCCTCGACCCCTCGCGAGCCCTCGCTGTCGCGGCGCGGCTCATGAGCCGCAGCGATGTCGTCCTCGCCATCGCCGATGGCGGCCCCCGCGTGCAGCGCGTCACCGCGGCGGCGCTGCGCGTCCAGTGCGCCCGGCGTACCGACTGGCTCGACGTCTCTGGCGAGGTGGTGCTGCCCGACGGCGTGCGCGCTGACGTCGCCGCACTGCTGGCCGCCCTGCGCGCCGGGCGCCGCTACGTCGTGCTCGGCCCCGACATCATCGCCGCCGTCGACGACGATGTCGCCGCCGCCCTCGGGGCGGTCGCGGACTTCCTGCATGACCACGACGGGGGCCCGCGGGTCGCCCGCGGCGCGGCGCTCGTCGTTGACGACGCGCTGAGGGCGCTGCGCGACGCTGGCGCGACGGTCGAGGCCGCCGCTCCCGGCGCCGACGTCGAGCGCGCGCTTGGCCCTGCGCTCGAAGACGCGCTGCGGGACGCCCGCGCCGCCACTGGCGACCCGCCGGCGGCGATCGCCGTGTCGCTGCGGCCCTACCAGCGGGACGGTCTGCGCTTCCTGCGTCGCCTGACGGCGCTCGGCACCGGCGGCGTGCTCGCTGACGACATGGGGCTCGGCAAGACGCTGACGATGCTCTGCCTGCTCGCCGAGCGCGCGCCGCTCGGCCCGCAGCTGGTCGTGGCGCCGACGTCGCTGGCGTTCCACTGGGCCGCCGAGTGCGCACGCTTCAGCGGCGCGGCGCTGCAGCCCGTGCTCCTGCACGACGCCAGCTCTGCCGATGAGCGACTGCAGCGGGTCGCGCGGGCCGGGCCGGGCGCGCTCGTGATCGCGTCCTACGGGCTCGTGACCCGCGATGTCGTCGACGCGCGCCTGCATGGCGCCCGCTTCGCCACCCTCGTCCTCGACGAGGCGCAGGCGGCGAAGAACGCGTCGACGGCGCGGGCGCAGGCACTGCGACGGCTGCGCGCCGACGTGCGCTTCGCGCTGACCGGCACGCCCATAGAGAACCACACCGGCGAGCTCTGGGGCATCCTCGACATCGTCGCCCCCGGGCTGTTCGGCACGTTCCCGCAATGGAAGGCGCGCTTCGCCGAGCCCATCGAGAAGGACGACGACGACGATCGCAAGGCGCGCCTCGCCCGGGCCCTGCGACCATTCCTGCTGCGCCGTACAAAGGCCGCCGTGGCCAAAGAGCTGCCGCCGCGCACCGACGTAGTGCAGCGCCTTCAGCCCGCGGTGGACGAGGCCGCCGCCTACGAGCGGCTGCGCACCGCCCTGATCCTCGACCTGCAGCAGAGCCGCGGCGACGGCGACGACGGCGGCGCCCGCACGCTCACCGCGGGCGAGCAGCGCGTGCAGCTGCTCGCCGCGCTGACCCGGCTGCGCCTGTGCGCCTGCCACCCGGGCTTCGTCGACGACATCGACGACGGGCAGGCGCTCCCGCCGGCGACGAAGCAGAAGGCGCTGGTCGAGCTCGTGCGCCAGCTCGCCAGCGCCGGACACCGCGCGCTGGTGTTCTCGCAGTTCGTACGGCACCTGCGCGTCGCTGAGCGGGCGCTCTCGACGGCCGGCCTGCGCGCGCAGGTGCTGACCGGACAGACGCCGGCGCTGCAGCGGCGCGCGCTCGTCGAGCGCTTCCAGGCCGACGACGGCGCGGTGGACGCGTTCCTGATCAGCCTGAAGGCCGGCGGCTTCGGCCTGAACCTGACGCGCGCCAACTACGTCGTGCACCTCGACCCATGGTGGAACCCCGCCGTCGAGGACCAGGCCAGCGACCGCACCCACCGCATCGGTCAGCGCCTGCCGGTGACCGTCGTGCGCCTCGTCGTCGGCGACACCATCGAGGAGTCGATCCTCGCGCTGCACGCCAGCAAGCGCGCTCTCGCCGACGCTGTGCTCGCCGGCACCGACGCCGGCGGCGCGCTGTCGATGGACGAGCTTCGCGCACTGCTGACGACCTCGCGACGACACGTCGACCACGACGCGATCGAGCTCGCTGCCGTCGACTGATGCACCGCGCGGTCAACGAGCGCGCTGCTTCGTCGCCGGCTACGCCTTCCGGACCGCCTTCCGGACCGCCTTCCGGACCGCCTTCCGGGCCGCCTGCG
>Ga0194129_10007879_pt1 | contig 12515 bp, 9 predicted proteins | sample TA2KigCa35mmetaG_FD_150862 | JGI IMG/M metagenome (GOLD analysis project Ga0194129, IMG submission 150862) | Freshwater microbial communities from Lake Tanganyika, Tanzania - TA2015038 Kigoma Deep Cast 35m | ecosystem: Environmental > Aquatic > Freshwater > Lake | place: Tanzania: Lake... | reverse complement strand
AAACCTTTTTTTAAATTTAAGACCGAACCGGCCTGGGCAACTAACTCATTAACCTCAGCAAAGGCGGAAATACCTGACGACGTTGTCATACTCCTAATCTAAATGATTATCCTGAATTTCTTAAAACAGGCAGGCAAAGCAGGCATTAAATGAGAGTAAACCCACCATTAAAGTGCTGATAGGGTCGGCCAGTAGTAAAGAGCCGGGTTGTTAGCTCAGTTGGTAGAGCAGGTGACTCTTAATCACCGGGTCAGGGGTTCAAGTCCCTTACAACCCACTCTCAATTATTCTGTGTAATTATCTGAATAAACGTGTTCATGATTCCTTCGCTTTTTGAAAAATCGCTAACTGTGATTCGCCCAAATTCTTATCAAATTCAAAAAATTTTGGAATTTTTGCGACAACATGCCAAATAGCAAAGCTTGCAAAAAAAATTATTCTCAGCTTTCGCATCCTTAATCCAAGCAATTTCTTTTCAAACCTAGCTCCATTCTGTCTTCGCATTAAAATAGAATAATAAATTAATTGATAGTAAAAATTAAATCTGGTCGCCCTCTGAGTTTCAAAATACTTCATTTTGAAATTATTTCGCTCAAAAACAAATTTAAGAGCTTCACGATTCCACGTACTTAGATGGTTAGGGGGCATATCAATAAAATCTATTGCCTTTTCCATAAATTCAGTTCGCAAATTGTTTGGAACAGAGAGAATTACAATTCCATCAGCCTCTGTCATTTTATACAATGTAAGTATAAAAGAATCTAAGTCATCTAAATGTTCAAATACTTGGAAGAAAGTAATTACCTTGAATCTTTTTCCAATTAGAATCTCAGCCTTTCTTACATCATGATTTGCACAATGAATTCCAAGGCTAGTGATAACATTCAAACCTACCTCATCAAATTCAATAGCAAATAACTTTTCAGGAGGAACTCCTTGTCGTATGACATCACGTAAGAATTCCCCCCTTCCAGCTCCAATTTCCAAAAGTGTAAAAGAATCATCCCCTAAGGTGGGGATGTTATCAAGTGCTACTTTATATTCCCACCTATTACGAGGATAAACATGAGATGAATGAGCAAGATTATAGAAGCGAGAATCTCCTGCAGAAAATGGATCAGAAAATATTAAACTGCAATTTAAACATTTTCTACGAGAACACCGATTTCCATTCCAGAGTTCTTCAATAAGATTTTTAAGTTTTCTAAAATCATCGGGTGTAGAAACTTCATCTTTGAAATGCCTAGTCGCAGCATCCGAAGTCACTTCTCCAAGCAACATGCTTTGCGATAAACACGCAGGGCACTTTGACTCTAAATGGTGAGGCATCTAGCCAGGTTACTCCATTTATGCAATAGAAAATCAATTTGCCCTAAAAGGGACTTCAGACTCGCTACTATTTCGGATTATCTTGCAAAATTAATGTCCTAATTATCCCAGAGACCACTGACATATTTGGGGGGGCTGGATAGGCAGTCCTTTTCCATTATCCATATAGTCTGCACCCTGTCACTGACAGTCACTTAGAAGCCTATTAATTTCAGTAAATTTGTGTAATACTCATTCCGAAAGACAAGTTGGTAGAGCACGGTGACTCACTGAGAATGCGTTAGCAGGCTCAGGGAGGCTGTGTAGGAATGCTTTAAAGTAAGTTAAAGATTCCTATACGACTCTTAATCACCGGGGCGTAGATGCAATCCTTGCACCACCCAATTTGTACTATCTGAGGAACTACCTACTTATCCGAAGTAATCTTCTTTGCTATTTCAAGAGTTCTCTTGGTAGATTTAAGAGTGCGTTTGAATCTGGGTTGTGGTCCAGGGCCAGTCTTAGCAAAATCGTATGTTTACATTGACGCGTCGCGGAAATTACTGATAGCGAAAATTCCCATGCTCGCAAAGCTAATACGCAGATATTCAAAATCGGAAATGTTTTGGGATAAGAGTGTAAAGTATAAGAATATTCTTAGTCTACGTCTTCCCCCAAATTCAATTGAATTCATCTACTCTAGTCACTTGCTTGAACATATTTACTTTTCCCAAAGCAAACATCTCTTAAGAAATCTTTTTGAAGCTCTAAACGTTGGAGGAAGGATTAGACTAGCACTTCCTGACTATGATGCATTTATTTCAAATTATATCTTGACTGCTAAAACTAACCCAGTTCTTGCAATTCAGGAACTTGAAGATTCACTACTATCCCAACCGCTTGAGAAACCAAAAGTGCTTAAAAAGCTTTGGAATCTAATTACTGGAGATTTACATGTGCATCGATGGCATCCAACTTTTGCTTTGGTTGAAAGCATGCTTCTTGAAGCTGGATTTCGAAACATAATTAAGTGTAAATTTCGTGAATCTGCACTAGCAGAAATTCATTTACTTGAAAATCGTGAAATTATGACTTTTTATATCGAAGGCAGCAAATAGATAGAACCTAAAAGTTTAGGTTCCTTTAATTATCTTCAATTCAGATTTTCCTAATTTTGACAAATGCGGTCACTAGTGGGTAAATAAAACGATTCACGTTAAAATTGCTTGAAAGGTCTCCTTTCAATTCTATAAAATCCTCCTGACATATAAAGATTACACTTGGCAATTGAAGGCACGGTTCACTCCTAAGGTCGGTAACTCAGGTACTTAATTGCACGCTTAGTAACTTACTAGGAGGCCTCTAAATCACCTGTTCGGGGTTCGAATCCGTCATAACTACGCGGTTAACGCTCTTTATCTCCTTTTTTACGAAAAGACCTTCATTTTTCGCAGTTCAGTAGTCAAAAGTTCACAACTGACAAAGGCATGGTAATTAATCCTCATTCTTCTGAACCAAACTGCTTCTTTTTGACGTACCATTGACTATGCAAATTGTAATTCCCTTTGCTCAAGTGAAAGCGATTAACCCCAATCTTCCGAACAGAAATCCGGCTTCTACTCTTGAAAGCTACCTCAAATGTATCGCTGTTTCATGTCACAGTTTTAGGTCTCATAATTCTGCAATAAGAATTATATTAATTACTAATAGCGAAATAGTAGGAGAGACTAAATCGATTCTTTCCGCACTGAATGTAGAGGTAGTGAACGTTCCATTTACCTTTGTTCCCTCAGCCGAATTTGGACACAAGTTTAAAGGATGTTTCTACTTCTTTGATGCCCTTAGAAGCCTAAATGAAGACTCACTTATCATTGATCCAGACGTCATTTGCCTAGGAAACCTAACAAACTTAGTTAGGAGTTTGGGTCGAAATATTGCGGTATTTAGGCCGAATTTCCACCCAGAGAAGTTGATCAATGGCATATCACCACTTGATGCAGTGGAGATTTACAGAACCTACCGAAGAGGCTATACAAATCTGCATCCGGACCATGTGGGAGGGGAAGCAATTTACTTTCCTAAAGAGTGCATTTCTAATTTTATAGCCGAAGTTTCTCAATTTTGGGAGTGGAATCTCTCGCAGGCTAAAAAAGGATCACGCTTTTTGACAACGGAAGAGCACATTATAACTTGTATTCTTGGTGAAAATGATTGTGACAATCTTAATGAATATGTCTCAAGAATTTGGACAACACGTTCATACAGAGAGGTTGAAGGCCACGAAAAAGATCCCGATCAACTAATTCTATGGCACCTACCTAGCGAAAAACACAAGGGTTTCAAGAGAATTTACGATGAGCAAATCAAATCTAACCTAAATCTACAAAACTTACAATTAACAAAACAATATTATGCAAACGTGATGAATGTATATCCAAACTATCTGTCACGAATTATTTATAGAACGATTCGGAAATTTAAAGCATGAATCTTGGTTTTACAATCCTTAAAATAGCCCTTATTTTTTCGCCGATTTTAATCTTGCGTATCGCAGAAATTACCCTCAGCGACTACCTTTTTCTTCTGGCATTTGTAATGAGTTTTTTTCAATCCAGGAGCATTCATATAAATTCAAAGATACTACGGCAACTGTATTTTCCATTAATCTTAATTTTTGCATTTGCATCAATGTCCACGATTGCAAACCCTGACAAATTTCAAAGTTCAATAACTTTGGGGAAATTCTTCATTCTGCTTATTCTCATGCCTTGGACTTTTCGCAAACTCTGTGTAGCGGAGAGGCAATTTGATACGCTAGTGAACTACTACTTGTCAGGGATGATATTTTTTTCAATTCATATCATTTTTGACCGATATAGAACATTCGGTATTTCAGCTCCTATTTTGAGTGCGCGAGAATTCGGCTTTGCAGAACACGTAACAAATGCGGGCGGAATATGCACGATATCGGTTCTTTCTTGTCTTATTTTTTTAGATAGACGAAAGCGACTCTTGAGATTGACGCTCACAACAATATCTTTATTTGCACTGGTATTGACTGGAAGTTTGAGTGGATATATTGCGACGCTTGCGGGACTCCTTGTCTATTTTTATCGAGAAAATGGCTCATTTATATCCAAGAAGAATCTCATCAGTGTTTCCAGCCTATTGGTCTTTCTGTTCATTCTGAATGACGCTTTCCGCATCTCCGAAAGAATCTCACATGCGACGACCGGTCGTTACGACACCGCAAGCAGCAGATTAGAAAATTGGAAACTGGTAATAACCTCGTCTTATAAAGACTTACCAACCTTCCTTTTTGGAAATGGTTTGAATCCTCAAAACAACCTTGTGGTAGTCAGCACTGGCGAACTTCTTGGCCCCCATAACATAATTCTTCAATGTTTATCAGCAGGGGGAGTTGTGTTCGCCATTGGCATCTTCATGTTCCTATTTCAAATCTTAGTAATTGCGTTTAGAAATAGAACTAGTCTTGATTTTCTTCCCCTTTTAGTCTCCAGTTTTATGTTTGCCATGACGAGCCCACTAATGTATTCACGATATGTTTGGCTACCATTTCTTTTAGCACTTCATCATTCAATTCTAGTGGAGAGTAAGAACTGAGTGAACTCGAGTCGAACAACTACTACCTACTTCAAATTGATGGTTTTGGTTTTCTGCAAACCACTTAGATTGTGAGACCGTATTTTCAAATGGCATAAACGGCAATTGTACTAATTTGTTTTCCATTAGAAACCATCACTTCAGTGAGAAAATTCATCATAATTTGGAATAGATGATACGAATTGGACATCACAAATCTCAGTCCATTAGCTTTTCTACCGGATTTCAATTTTGAAGATATTTAGAGTTTTCTCAATTCTTGGCGCACTTTGTAAGTTGCAATCATTGAAGTAGAAATTGACTGAATGAAAACCCAAGTCACCGCTCCCAAAGCTCCACCTAGATTGGCACATACCGAAACACCGATAAGTAGCGCAAAAGAAGATATCCCATTCAGCCATGCAACAAATTTCTCTAAACCCAGCGCATTTAGAATACTATTTGCAATCAACGAAAATCCAAGAGGAATTGAAGTCAACGATCCAAGACATATAATTAACCCTAAGTTGTCAAATTCATCTCCTAGCAACCTTGAATAACCAAATAGAGTGGAAATGGCAAAAAGTAAATTAAATAGAACACCGAATCTTAATATGTGTGCATCATCTTTGAAAGCTTTTTCAATCAATGAAACATCTAGTCTCGCTGCTATCGGTCGAATTCGAATTGAAAACGCATTGAATATTAGCGCAAGTGGATTTCTAAATCTCTGCGACAGGATGTAAATTCCAGAATTTGCCAGGTTAGAAGTCATTGCAACAATGGCACCATCAAGATTTATCAAGATTCCAAAGAGTCCACTAAAACCAAAATGTCTAGACTCTCGATAAATAATTCTTTGATTAATCAATTTATGAGAGTTTTGACTCTTTGAGTTTCGGCAAAGATGTCGATTTCCCAAAATTGCGTGTACTGTTAGTCCAGAAAGAATTGGAATGATGCAACTTAGAACTTTATCAATTTCTAGTAATTCAAGTGGGATGATGAGCAACCAAAAGACTCGATCCACTATAACTAAATTTGCCGATTCGCGAATTAATCCCTTTGCAATTAAGAATTGTTGGACAAAATTGTAGTTATTCCATAGTAATGGATACAAGCATAAAATCGTAATCCAAGAGTATTTTGCAGGAAGGAGGGTAAAGATTAATGGAGTGAAAAGGATTGGTACGAGATTTAATTTAGTTTTAGCTTGCATTACAGATTTGAATTCATGATCCGACATAGCATGTGAAGATAGTTCACGCGCAGCCCAAGAGCAGGCACCAAAATCAGCTAAACTCATATAAAAAATACATATCATTATCGCAATAGAAGAGAAGCCGAAGACTTCCGCTCCGACATATCTTGCAGTTAAGGTCACCGATAAAAGACTTAGAGCAGCTGCCACTATCTGGCCGGAAAGTATTCTTGCAGAATCGCTTCGTTTCAACTGTGCTCCCGACAAACGTTGATTCACCTTTAACTATATCCTGATTTGAAGGTGACTTGAGGTTGGAATGGGCACACAATTTCTAAATTCGCGATAATTCGAAACCCAAGATAAAGAGTCGAACAATGAACTTGACGGATTAGTCGAACTTTTGCCCTATAAATGACATCAGAAGTTTCTTGCAAAGGGGCAAGTAAGTTGCCGGTTAGGATTTACGTGAGTCTACTTCAATAATGATCGCCTATTCCCCTATTCTGACAAATTTAGACAGAAATCAAACCCGATGTTCAATTGTTGATAATTCGCAAAATTGACGAGATTCAAAATCTAGAAGTAAATGCATAAATTTGAGTCTCTGAGATTATTTTGAGCTTTCTACAATATTGCGTCTTTACTTAACAGGCTTTTCAAGCGCAAGTCGTATAAGAAATTGACTCTTTAGTTTGCTTCTTTTTGAAATCCTCTTCGCAGTGCTTCTAAGCGGTTTTCGTCGAGTAATGTATGAAATTTTTATATTTTTAGCACTATTTGACTTTATGTCACGACTACTTAGTTTTCGTTCCAGATTTTAGAACTAATTCCAGAATTGCATCAACCAATTCGTCGGTAAATTTCTGCGGACTATATTCCAATATTTCAGGTGTTTCGATAAATCCACTCCAACCTAGACGACTACTTTCCATCGCTGATGCCAAGTCATCTACATGTGGCTCCGAAATGAAACAACCCTTCATGTTTTTTACAAAATTCGCCACGCCACACTTGCTAGAAATGACTGCATGCATGCCAGTGACTAATGCTTCATTTACTACAAGTCCCCAAACCTCATTAATACTTGGAAGAACTAAAGTTTGGTGATTAGAATACAATTGACTCAACTCTTCTGAACTCTTATGTCCAACAAAATTTACACAGTTACTGAGTCCCAACGTTAAGGTGATATTCTCCAAATGTTTACGCTTGTTACCCTCTCCCACGATTGTTAATGTATCGGACTCAAGGTGGATTTTATCAAAAGCATGCAGTAACGATTCTATGTTTTTTCTTTCAATGAGCTGGCCAACGAAGAGGAACTTGTGACCTATATTCCAATTGATTTCCTTTTGCTTCGCCACTTCACGATACTGTTCCATGGGTACAGTATTAAAAAGGTTAAGAACTTTCTGCGGTAACACACCCATTTGTTCGATTGCATTCGTTGACAACTCTCCAAACGTGACAACCAGATCTGCTTTCCTGTAACACCAACTTCGAATTCCAGAGATGACGCCCCTTTTGAATCTTTGAGAATTTTCATGAGATTCATAGATCATTACTACCGGAATACTTCTCAATCTCGCTTGAATGAGAGTCGAGATATATATTGGTGCATCCCACGACCCAATAATGACCAAATCCGTGCATTTTAAAATTTTAGACGCACCATAAAATCTAGGGATAAATTCATACTCTTTTATTCGGAAACATTTGAAACTTAGAAACCGGAAGTCCCATTTGACAGCTGTTGGAGGAGGCCAATTCCTCCAATTTTTCTCCCCTAGGACAAAAAACACAGTGAGATCTAGCTTCTCTGCCATTCCATTCCAAATGGGAAATCTATAAGGAGCCGGCAGATTAGTGAGATACTTTACTCTCATCTGAAGCTCATTGTTTTCATGTCAGTCTCCCGTTCATATAACAGGTATTCACAACAAACAGTCACCCCGAGATTACTTTAAACTGCATCTTTTTCAAACTGTGCGTTAGAAACTATACAAAACTAGACTCCTTTAGGGGCAAACAATTAGACCTCTCAGGGTTAAGTCGTCGAAAACTGGTGATTTCCTCAAATTCATTAAACTCAGACCAGATTGCATGTTAGACATCAACAAACATCTCCATCCTAACAAATTGAATTCACGCCTTGGGGAACGGTAGAAACTCAACACTATAGGCTAATTAATCTTTGTCGTTTAAAGTCATGTTCGCCGCCCCTTGAGTTATAAGCAGAGGAAGTGTTTCAGTGAACATACTGATATCTGTATTTCATGTTGTGAGGCCTCATTCAAGGCTTGAATTAGACTTGTGGAAAACATCATGGGTGGAGCTAGTTTACTTTTCGCATACATTCTAAGTAATAACAATGCAAATTATAACAAACACTCGATATTGAAAAAGTGTTTTTGCAAAAATCAACAATTGATTGGGGCGAAATATAAGCTAAATTTCCAATCAATCTGTTGAAGGATTCCATCAAGCCACTTTCTGATTCGATTCCCACCACAAAATCAGGATTGAAAGTTTTAAGAGTTTCAGCTAGTCCACAAGAGGGCATTACTAGCACAGGAGTACCTACACTTAGGGCTTCCAAAATTACCATGGGGAACGGATCGTAACTACTGGGCAGAACTAGCAAATCCAATTCGCAAAGCTTGGTCACAACCTCGCTCGGAGCGAGTGAGCCCAGGTAGCGAACATTTCTTGACAATTTTCGCGTTTTGACAAAATTAATTACATTCTCAAGGTCCCCACCATCTGGTCCATAAATTTCAAATCTATATTTCTGATCTTTGAATGCTTCGGCAAGTCGCAAAAAAAAATCAACCCGCTTGGTATGGTGCAATCGAGATACAAAACCAATTCTTAAATCATGTAAGTGAGAAGAACTTTTAGATAATTCATCTACGTGAATTCCGTTAGGTAATTTAACTACCTTGATATACTCACTTATCTCTAAGATAGCAGAAATCTCTTCGTCCGTTAAAGCGAAAGCAACGCTAGCCCTCTTCCAAAGTGGTCTTGTAAACGCAAAATCAATTAACTTTGTCAATTTGCGACCATCCGAAACAATCATTCCATGTGATTGTGTTACAAATTTCTTGCCATTCAAGAGGCAAATTAATGTGGCAGTAAACGAAACTAAGTCTCTAGCAAAGTGAATATGAACCAAATCTGATGTCTTGACAAGAGCATTTAGTTTTGAAACTAAACGCCAACTCCATAAGGAGCTTATTGGCAAAAAGTTCACAAGTGCCTTCGTCGTGACGTAATGTTCTTCTAATGTGCTACTTTTTTCCGGTTCACGCCCCGCCAAGGTGCCTGCAAAAATAACTGTATCAACACCTTGTTTCCTTAGCTCTTGACAGAGTTCTTTTGCAACCCTAACCGGTCCACCATATTTTCCATCTGCTGTATTTAGAGTTAAAACATGCAAAACTCTCATGATTCTTCTTGGCTTAACCTTTTCATTGAGAAAAGTATAGTCATCAATATAGCTTGCGACTATACTTGGCACAGTGATTAACCTTTCCGGTACTAAGGAAATCATTACTTGTAAACTGCGCCTTCTCAAAGATTTTAAGGTTTTCTAATTTTATGAGGCTAGACTTTAAGCGTGAGTTAAAATCTATCGGCTCGCTGAGGAAGATTCGCTCTATTTTGAATCAAGCTCGATACCTTAGACGTAATCCATTCGATTATATATTGAGTCATATCGCAAATCATGAAATTGAAACGTTGCTTGATGTAGGAGCAAACATTGGACAATTTGGGATTGACATGAGACTTGCAGGTTTCCAGGAGCAAATAGTTTCCTTTGAGCCAGGACGTGCAGCTTTCGATCAATTGACAAAGAACGCAAAAAAATATCAGCCGTGGAGAGCTTTTAACGTGGGTTTGGGTTCAACTGAAACTTCAAAATTTCTCAATATAAGTGGCAATGATGGTTTGAGCAGCTCTCTTTTGACTATGGAAACAATTCACCTTCAAAGTTTTCCTAAGAGTCTAACTGTAGGTGTGGAAGAAGTTCAACTTTCTACACTTGATAAACAATTTCAGATTCTCAAATTGAATCCGCTTAACACACTTTTAAAAATAGATGTTCAGGGCTACGAGATGGAGGTTCTGAGAGGAGCAAAGAATACTTTGTCAGAAATTCCTTTCTGCTATCTTGAAATTTCGCTTATCCCGCTCTACAAGGAAGAGGTTACGTTTTTACCGATGCTGAACTTTCTTTTGGATGCCGGCCACTCAATGATTGATATCTTTCGGGGTATTGAATCCAACACGGGTAGACTCCTACAGGTTGACGTACTGACGAAGAACAGATTTCAGTAATTCATTAAATGAAAAAAGTACTGATTGTTACAACTAATTTTTCGCCAGAGCCTACTGGCATTGCCGTTTACACCACAGATTTAGCGGAGCTTCTGCAAGCTAACGATTTTGAAGTTTCGGTGCTCACAAGTTTGCCTCACTATCCATGGTGGAAAGTTCCAAGGAAGTTTTCGCACATTACAGAGGGCGAGTCACAGCAAAAATTAGTTAATATCATTCGAGTCAATCATTTAATCCCACCAAAGATGAATGCCTTGCTAAGAATCAGATTTGAATTATCTCTCTGGTGGAATCTACGGAGGGTTTCAAAGCGCCAGTTGTGTAACGACTTTGATGCGATTATTGCGTGCATTCCGACTGTAGCGGCCGGTGTGGTTGGAAAGAAAATTGCAAAGAGGTTGGGAGTACCGTTTGGGTTAATCGTTCAGGATTTATCTGGAGCTGGAGCGAAGCAGTCAGGGCTGCGTGGTGGTGCGCTGATATCGAAGGTGGCACAAGTTGTGGAGGGATCGGTAATAAAAGCTACGGATTCAATGGTGGTTGTTTCGCCTGCTATGCGAGATGTGGTCACGCGTTTGAAGATCCATTCTTCAAAAATTTATGAGATATCAAATTATTCTGCACGAAAAATTGAGGTAGTGAACCGAGGTGTTGCGCGGAATAGGTTTGGATGGAAAAGCGATGAATTCGTGGTGATCCATACGGGCAATATGGGAGCAAAACAAGGCTTAGAAAATGTGGTTGAGACTTCCAAAGTGCTAAGTCGTGATTCAAAGGTGAAGATCCTTCTGATAGGCCATGGCAATCAAGAAGCCAATTTGAGAAAGCTGTGTGAAGGTCTTGAAAATGTTGCAGTCATGGGGGCAGTTGCAGATGATCAGTATTCAGCTCTGCTGTCGGCGGCAGACTTATTGCTGGTTAATGAGAGAAGCACGCAGATGGAGATGAGTCTGCCAAGCAAATTGACTTCTTATTTGTACAGCGAGCGCCCAGTATTGGCTGCGGTACCACGAGGAGGGGCAACGTGGAAGTTTTTGGACGGAATTGCCGAACTCGTAGAGGCAGGAAAACCTTCCCTTCTAGCCCGAGCCATAGAGGACCTAAGTCGGGATTCAGAAAAGAGGAAACGCCTAGCGTCTAAAGGTCTCGAATTTGCGAGAAAAAACCTCGATGCAGAAATCGGACGGGCAAAATATCTAAACTGGGTTCAAGAGCTTCTCAACTCAAGATAACGCCCATGAGCCTCACACACTATCAGGACTTCTCTGATTACCACTAGGAATCTAAATATTCGCTAACACCTAACTTGACTTTGCAGTCTAGAGACCAAACTTAGCGATAATATTTGCTCACAAGAGGAGTTTATGCCAATTTTGTGGGCTAATTTATCTAAACAATTGAAAGAGAACAATAAGCTTTCTGTTGTAGCGGTATTAATACTAACTGATTTTACCTGTATATTTCTTTCAGCAATTACCGCGTACCAATTTAGATTTCCTCAAAATAGCCTGGAAACAGATTCCAAGCCCGCAATAGCACAATTTGATTACAGAGGTATTTTACTACTTATTGTCTTTAGCTGGTTATTCTTGTTTCTACTTACAGGTATATACAGATTTAAGCATGCCAATTTATTTGTATTAAATCTTCAATTAGTTATTAAAAGATCTGTGTACTTTTTTTTCTTTTTAGGTTTTATCTCTTTTATCCTTAAGGCATCTTTTTCACGTGTTGTATTTGGCGTTATGTTGGTCTCTGGATTGGTCTACTTAATTTTAGGTCGTCTGATAACTTACTTCTTGATTCTTAAACCTTTGATACTAAAAAAGAAAGTAATTTCAAAAATGATGATTGTTGGAAGATCGGCTAAAGATTTAAAAGACCATAGCGAGTGGATTATTGAAAATAGAAGTTTAGGCTATTCCGTTGTATCAAGGGTTGTTTGTAATCAAATCTCAAGTGAGTGGATTGAGGAGTTTGACCGTATTTTAAGGTATAAGAAAATTGATGAAGTTCTACTGCTTCCGGGCATGGAATCTGATAAGAATTTTTCAAA
>Ga0194129_10007878_pt1 | contig 12516 bp, 11 predicted proteins | sample TA2KigCa35mmetaG_FD_150862 | JGI IMG/M metagenome (GOLD analysis project Ga0194129, IMG submission 150862) | Freshwater microbial communities from Lake Tanganyika, Tanzania - TA2015038 Kigoma Deep Cast 35m | ecosystem: Environmental > Aquatic > Freshwater > Lake | place: Tanzania: Lake... | reverse complement strand
CCCTTTAAAAAGCTCCCGGTTGTTTTCAAAAAGTTCCGCTAAAGTAGAACAAAGCAATGACTTGCCAAATCGACGAGGACGCGCAAGAAAAAAATACGTCCCCTGCTGAATAATATCATAGATATATTTTGTTTTATCAACGTACAATCCGCCATCCTGACGAATTGACCTAAATTCTTTTATATCTACAAAAATCTTCTGCATCCAATCCCTTCCGAGCAAAGCTACATTCAAGCGCTACAATTGCGTTCAGTTATTGTAGCATCCACCCATCTCAAACGCCACCCTCCCATTGCTTTACCTAAAACCACGCTCTTTCACCGCTTTGCGGGGTCCTTCGACAAGCTCAGGAGGAGCGGAAGCTAAAACAAATCGAAAATTTATGTTTTTATTAAAAACTCAACAGAACCTAGAAAAAGTGCTGGCATAGATGATCGCAATTTAACCTCACATACCTACAATGAAAAAGCTGCTGGTGAAATATTTATAGCTACCACAGGGCATTATACGCTTATGCAAGAGCTGGCAACACGTATTAGCTAATAAAAGTAGTGTTTTTTTAATGCCCTGCTCTTTCCCTTTTTGCATATAACCGGCTAAGCAGGGTATGCGCTCGCCCTCTGGCATAGGTTAATGCCGTATGCCCCATATCATCTTTCGCCCCAAGGTCAGCCCCGGCGCGTATTAAACATTTAACCACACGCACATAACCACAACTTGCTGCATACATCAAGGGAGTACAGCCTCTGCTAGTGGGCTCATCAACAGCCACTCCTGCATCAATCAAAACTTGCACCAGCTCTTCACGCCCCGTGCGGATGCCTAACCGCAACATCGTTGTGCCGGCATGGTTTTTAGCAGACACATCGGCCCCTGCCGCAAGCAAAATCCGCATAAGCCCCAAACGACTTTTAATCACAGCGCACATCAACGGCGTATGCCCTGCAGCATTCACCGCATTAACTACGCCTGCATCAACAGCAAGAAGTATCCTAACAACAAATTGAGCAAGCCCACAGTTTTCTGCAGTGATAGCATAAAACAACGCCGTATTACCTTTTTCATCAACGGCATGTAACATAGCTTTATCAGCCAATTCATGCTCAACCTGTTGTATATTGCCAAGAAAACACGCCCGCATCAGCGGGGTAACGCGACCATCTATGCCTGCTGACCACAAAAAGCCTGGCTTGAATAAAAACAGGACAAACAGCACAACCAAGATCTTTTTCATAACACACCCCCCGGTAGCTATTTTTTAATCTTTGCCATATCTTCTGCAGTGTACCAAAAACAGCACGCTGCCTGTTATAAATGCTTTTTTCAAGCTAATTTTCTAGCGATAGTGCTGTAGCAAGAAGTTGGTGTTATGATGTTATTTGAGATATTTTCAGGATTACTAGGCGATAAGAATCATGATTTAAAGCGACGCTTACAATTTTATGCAGCAACTATTGCCACTATCCGAGCATCCTGGAACACAATAGCAAGACATGTAGCATAGGATCAAAGCAAGCTCTGTCTTTAGCCCTGAGCTGATTACCTGAAATGATTGAAAGAAATTATTCGAGCAAAAACAGTAAAGCCCAGGAAGATAAAAAATCCCTGGGCTTTACTGTTTTTAAAACTAAATCGCTACTCTTTTGCAGCGGTATATCCACACTCTTTGTTTGGACAGTTAAGCGTGGTCGTCTCATTCTTTTTATCAAACAATACCAACAAATATGGACTTTTGCACTTTGGACACGGCGTTTCTTCAACCTGGCCAAAAATAGCAAACTTACATCCAGGATACTTGCTGCACCCCCAAAATGAGCCGCCTTTCCAACGACGCTTGACCAAGCTGCCACCACATGATGGACATGGCATTTTAAGCTTATCTTGATGAATATACTTGCAATCTGGATACCCTGAGCAAGAGATAAACGCACCAAACTTGCCCATACGCTTGACCATGGCTTTGCCACAATTTGGGCAATTACCCAAATCAAGTTGTTCTTTGTCTTCGAGGATAATCTCCCCACTTTCTTTGCGAGAAAAATTTGAAGTAAAGCTACACTCAGGAAATTTAGAGCACCCAATAAACTCACCATTACGGCTAAACCGAATAACCAGTGGACTTTGGCAGGTAGGACACAAAAGGTTAGTCTCAACCGCTTTCTTGTCAGTCACATTGCCACCAAAAGCAACTAGATCTTTTTTAAATTTAGCATAGAACTCATTAAGCACGCTATCACGCTTAGCATCTCCCTGTGCAATTTTATCAAGATCCTCTTCCATCTTTGCGGTAAAGGTGACGTTGATAATGTCTGGTAAGTTTTGCGAGAGCATATCGCTGACTTTTTTACCAAGTTCTGTTGGCACAAAGCGCTTATTTTCACGCGAGCAATAAGCACGTTTTTGTATGGTTGATATAATCGCATTGTAGGTACTTGGCCGACCAATACCACGCTTTTCAAGCTCTTTAACCAGAGACGCTTCAGTGTAGCGTGGTGGTGGCTGCGTAAAATGCTGCTTAGGGTCAAGTTTTTTCAAACCAAGAGGATCTTGCTCAGCAATGTCTTTAGGAATTTTTACGGCTTTCTCATCATCTTCATCTTCCACTTCATAGACTTTCAAGAACCCATCAAAAACCAGGGTAGACCCCGTAGCACGGAACTGGTATTTACCGCCATCAATAGTCACTTGTCGTTGATGGTACTCTGCTGGCTCCATTTGGCAAGCAACAAACCGCTTCCAAATAAGGCCATATAGTTTTGCGTCTTCAGGAGAAGCATATTTTGCCACATATGAAGGCGTAATATTTACATCAATCGGACGAATTGCTTCGTGTGCATCTTGTGCGCCTTTTTTGCCGTACATAAAAGGTGATTTTGGCAAGTACTCTTTGCCGTACTCGTTGCCAATGTAATCACGCACAGCAGCAAGGGCTGAATCGGCAATACGAAGCGAATCTGTACGCATGTAAGTAATCAGCGCTTCAGCTCCGCTTTTATCTGCAAGCGGAATCCCTTCATACAAACGCTGCGCTGTAGACATCGTTTTATCAACAGAAAACCCTAATTTATTGTACGCATCTTGCTGCAACGTACTAGTCATAAACGGCGCTGATGGATTTTTTAAGCGCTTTTTTTCAGTAATCTTGGTAATGGTAAATTGCTGCTTTTTAACATCAGCAACAATCAAGTCTGCTTGCTCTTTAGAATCGATGACCGCATTTTTGCCACTAATCTTTACAAGCTCTGAAAGCATTTCCGCTTTGGCCCCAGACAAGAAAATAGCATGCACCGACCAATATTCTTCAACTTTAAAGGCTACAATCTCAGCTTCACGCTCACAAATAAGAAGTAGCGCAACTGACTGTACACGCCCAGCAGAAAGGCCTTTACTAATTTTACGCCACAAAATGGGCGATACTTCATACCCCACCCACCGGTCCAAAATACGGCGAGCTTGTTGAGCCCCCACCTTGTCGAGATTAACGGTAGCGGGATGCTTAATTGCTTCTTGAATAGCTGATTTGGTAATTTCGTTAAAACTAATGCGATGAATTTTTGCAGGGTCGCCAAATACTTTTTCTATCTCTTGACCAATATGCCACGCAATAATTTCTCCCTCGCGGTCAGGGTCAGCTGCAAGATATACAGCACTGGAAACACGCGCTTGTTTGCAAATATCAGCAATCACCGTTGCCTTGTCTTTCAGCACATCATATTTTAGGTCAATAGCACCTGTTTTTTCATCAATGCTAATACCTACGCGACGCTGTGGCAGGTCTTTAATATGCCCAACAGTAGACATGATCCGAAAGTCCTTGCCTAGGAACTTGGAGATCGTTTTTATCTTACCGGGTGACTCTACAATTAATAACTTTGGTCCAGATTCATTCATAGTTTTTTTTCTTCGCATGCCCAACTCCCCCCCTTTTACTTACAACATACATGTCCCTATTTCATGCATGCCGTCATTGTTTTCCAATGCAAGGTCTTTGTTTTACCAACTGCACCGCATTTGTCAAAGACTTTATGCGTTACTGTCTCTATTGTAGTTTTTAAATTTTACACTTGTCAATGAAGAAATTTATTAAGCATTTTTTTATTTTCTTTTATGAAGACAAGACCCCCCCCTCAAGAGTAGTTTTGCTTTCATCTTTGCTTTTGAGTTCACTTTGCGTTACCTTCTTGCCTACTTATATCACGAATATAAAGAGGGTATTTTATGAATTATGCAGTACTTTTAACACAGTGGAAAGATTCACTCAAATTGTTCCACCGTGCAACATTTTCACTTTATATGCTTGGCTGCTTGAACACCATTAAGCTTGCTGTTCCTTACATGTTTACTTATTTTTGGTGGGCATTTATAGGGCTAATTGTACTACATATTGGGCATGCACCAAAGATTGATGGGGCTATCCCTAACCTAGGAACTAATATCACGGTTCTTCTGCACATTATTTTACTGTTTGCCTACATTAGCTGCATGCGCCCTTCTATTGAGCAAAAGAATGGTTCTTACTTTGCCTCCTACTTTCCCCGCTGCATGTGGGCTGTTGCCCTCACCTATTTACTCGTGGGTCCTTATTTATTGCCACTAGCAGCCCTCGTACTTTTATTCTTTTTTGATACCAATCAAAGCTTAAATGATTATGGACACTCATGGCGCCGCGCCTGCAAAGCCATGTTTTACCTACTCCCGGCTACTATTATTTTGGCAATCGGTAAGGTTATTTTAAATGTGGTATGGTACAAACTTGCTCACGGCCTAGATGCTTATATTCCAGGGATCCAAATTCCTTTACTCGCCATCATACATCTTTTAAACTACGCCTCATTAACCGTGTTTTACATTCGTATGAAGCATAATTATTTTCACCTTATTTTCGAATGATAACTGCTATGCATGCTATTTTACTCGCGTGGAAAAACTCGCTCGACATATTACGTCCTCATCGGCTCCTGGGGCTAATACTTTCCAGCTTTAAAAGCTTATGGAAAGGTGCTTCCGCCTTTTGCCGCTCTTTTTTATGGTTTTTTGCAGCAGACGCGCTTCTTTTCTTGCTTCTTGGAGGGTATACAGCAACACCAGAAGCACTCCTTGCTATCGCCAAAAATCATTCTTTTATTTTGCTACTTTTATTATTTGCTCAATCAATAATATGGTTTTTAGGCTCTACCTTTTTCTTTCTACTAATGCGTCGCGAAGAAGTATCAAATGATTATGTGTATTGCGCTAGCCATATTATGAAATTTTGCCAGATCACTATGCTGCCACCACTTTTTTTGATGATTATTTTATATGCTCTTGTTTCTGCAGGAGGCATTTCTGCACTACCTGCTGTTCCGTGGATTGTTAATTTATGCTTACGCTCCGTAAGCCTGATGATTATTTTTTATTGGCTTGATACGTCAACACCGAGCATTAATTCTTTTCTAAGTGCGATTGAACGTGGTGTTAATCTCTGTTTTTATAATGTCCCGCTCATTGCTCTTTTTATTGGCATTGCTGTTTTGCTCAACATTGGGTGCTCACATCTTATTAACTATGTGTTTGCTCAAGAACTACCTTATGTTTTTCTTGGCCATACAACACAAATGCTTGGCAAGCATGCCTTAACTCTAAAAGGCCGCTTTCTCATTCTATGCTTCAAGTATGGTTTGTTTTTTGTAGAGTTAATATGGACAGCATTTATGCTTTCTATTTATCGTCGCAAACGACATGAAGAATATACCGCCATGTTCTTTAGCTAAAAGATATGTGCTCTACAATTAAATCACTTTTTAGCTGGCTAGTGATTGGGCTACTTGCTCTTAGCATGATCCCATTTGTACTGCTTCCACTTGCTTTGCTTGCTGAAAAAAGCTTGCGGGCTCGTGGTTTGTTTTACAGGGCAAGTAGTTGTTTCTGCCGCAGCATCCTCAGGGTCATAGGCCTTAAAATCATCATCAATGGGCAACATCATTTATCAGGACTGGAGCCAGCTATTATTATCATGAACCATAGCTCAAGCCTCGACATCCCCCTTCTAGAAGCACTTATGACCGGAACTCCTTTTGTGTGGCTCAGCAAAGCAAGTTATTTGAAAATTCCTGTTGCTGGCATCATACTACAGCGCATGCACGTAACAGTTGAACGTCAACACGCTACTCAAGCAGCACAGAGCCTTGCTCTTTTTGTAGAAAAAGCTACAAGGTTTAAAGCTCATATGCTTATGTTTCCTGAAGGAACCCGTTACACCGATGGAGCCCTACACCCCTTTAAGGCTGGGTTTGCTTTAGCAGAGGAGCTTACACAGCGACCAGTGCTACCAATCATGGCACAAGGGCTACACACAATTCTACCTAAGGATGGATTAGTGATTGATTCTTCGCAGAAGACGATTAAAATAATTATTGGCCCACCCCTGCAACGAGACAGTAACGAATCGCGAGATGCATTTGTACAACGTGTGCATAGTACCTGTACAAGCATGCTTAGCAAAGCCCTTTAACCCTATGGAGGCTTTATTACATGTTTTTACACATCGCTTACCCCGTCGTTCTTTACACGCTTGGCGTAGCGCTTGCCCTTATTAGCTGCTTTAAGTTTTTTCTCATGAAGCGCTCATGGTACACCTATCCTTTAACCGATAGCATTATTAAGCATGCCCTCCAAAAACCTCGCCGCATAAAATATTTTTTATTCTTACTTCGTTTTTGTACACTCTGCTTTTTGGTATTCTTAGCTTCGCGACCACAATGGGCTGATGAACGCTCACGAGTGAATGTGGATGGTATTGATATTGTTATTGCGCTAGATATTTCTGGGAGCATGCAATTGTTTGATGATCAACATGATCGCCGCATGCGGGTAGACGTAGCAAAAGCAGAGGCTATCCGTTTTATTGAAAAGCGCACTAATGATCCTATTGGTCTGGTACTCTTTGCTAAAGATGCCATCTCTCGATGCCCCCTCACACTCGACAAGCATATTCTTAAAGAACTGGTGGGCAATATCGAGATTGGCTTACTAGATCCTGATGGCACTGCCCTTGGCACGGGCCTTGCAACCGCCGTAAATCGACTAAAAGATTCTAAAGCAAAAAGTAAAATTATTATCTTGCTTACCGACGGTGAGCCATCCCCCGAGAAAATCGCACCTGAAACGGCAATTGAGCTCGCTCAACAAAACCATATTAAAGTCTACACGATTGGTATTGGCAACGACCAAGGGGGCTTTATTATGCACCCTATGTTTGGTTTACAGGCAGGACAAACACGTGTAAACGTTCCACTGCTCAAAACAATTGCCGAGAAAACAGGTGGGGAGTTCTTTTTAGCACATAACCCTAAAGAAATGCGTACCGTGTATGAAAAAATCGATAAACTTGAAAAAACAGAAATACAGACCGATATTTTTCATACGTTTTATGAAGCGTTTGCCTATTTTATCTGGCTGTTTCTTGCGCTTTTTTTCTTTGAATTATTACTGCGCATAAGCATTTGGCGAGGTCTTGCATGAACACTATTCACTGGGCAAGTATTGAAAACATAGTGTGGTTACCACTCTTCCTGCTAGCAGCAGCACTCGTTATATTTAGAACATACAGTACGCTACGCAGCTTTACCCTACTAGCGCGTGTCCACAAAACAATGTTTCATGGGCTGGGCCGCAAGCGCAGCTTTACCAAGGCCCTTTTGATGTGCTGCGCTATTGGTGCTCTCTTTATTGCTTTTTTACGCCCCCAATGGAGTAAGCAGGAGCAAACTGTTATTCAAGAGGGCCGCGATGTGCTGGTACTCCTAGATATATCTGGCAGTATGCGTGCACAAGACCTTAAGCCTAACCGAATTTCCTTTGCTAAACTAAAAATTCGTAGCTTGCTACAGCAACTTACCTGTGAGCGCATGGGACTCATCTTGTTTTCTGGCACAGCTTTTTTACAATGCCCCATGACCGCTGATCAGGCAGCCTTTTTAATGTTTCTTGAAAACGTCGACCCTGAAAGTATTTCTTCAGGTACTACCGCACTTGATCAAGCACTAGCAAAAGCAGTAGAAACCTTTAAACAAGCTGGTGAACGTCAGCATAAATTAGTACTACTACTCACAGATGGCGAAGATTTCTCTATGCATCTTGATGAAATTAAAACACAAGCGGCAAAGGCAGGAATATCGCTCTTTGCGCTGGGGATAGGAACTCCAGAAGGGGCGCCAATCCCCAAGTTTGATGCTTATGGAAAGCAACAAGGGCATGAGACAGATGAACAGGGAGCAATTGCCCTTTCAAAACTCAATGAACAAACATTGCAAGATTTAGCAAAAGCGCTCAATGGCACCTATCAACGAGCAGCATATGGCGAAGATGATATTGCCAATATTGTTAGATTTGTACAGTCGCATGAAAAAGAACGTTATGAAAACAAAACAGTCTCGCTCTACCACGACCAATATCCCTGGTTTTTGGGCGCAGCATGGATTTTGTTAGCACTGGAGTGGTTATTATGAACTACTTTCTTTTATCACTTATATGCATAAGTATGCCTTGCCTGCATAGCCATACTTATGACATACCAACCTTATTGACTCAGCAAGCAGCAAATCCTAACGATGCAAAAATTAACTATAATTTAGGCGTTGCCCAGTACAAAGCAAGCTCTTATGAAAGCGCAGCTCATAATTTTAAACGAGCATACGATGAGGCTGAAAAAAATCTTAGGCTTAAAAAACAAGCACAATTTAATGCAGGCAAAAGCTTTGAACAGTATGCGCTACATCTACTTCCAGATAACTGGGAAAAAGAAAAAACTACCATCGACAATGAAAAACTTGATAAGGCAATCAAAGCTCTCGAAACCGGTATTGCCGAATACAAAAAAGATGACGCAGATGAAAAAAACCAAATAAATTGTAAAAAGGCAGAAGAAATATTAGCTAAGCTGCGCAAGAAAAAACAGCAACAAGACCAACAAAAAAAAGATGATAAAGAACAAAATAAAAATCAGAACAACCAGAAGCAAGACCAGCAACAACAAGAAGATCAACAAAAGAGGGATGGCCAACAAAACCAGGAACAACAATCAGGCGGTCAGGGCAACAAAAAGGGACAGCAAGACCAAAAAAACGGTGATGAAGAACCATCAGATAAAGAGCAAAAAGTAGACCAAGACCAACAAGAGCGTGACAAAGACAAAAAACAAGACAGCAGAAAAGAGCATCCTGAAAAGCCTGGTCAGCCAGATGAACAAAGGGAACAAGATGAATCTGACAACAATGCCGCCAAAAACAAAGAGCAACAGGAACAAAAAGATGCTGATCATAACACATCGCCCGGTAAAGATGATGATGAAACAGATGGTTCTACAGAGCAACAGGCTCTAGAACAGGGTAGGCAAGATGAGAGCAAAAAACAAGAAACTATGCAGGATCGCCGCATGCAGGCTATTCTTGAAAACTTGCAAGCAGATGAATCTAAAAAACAAAAAAATCTTTTACAACGGCAACTAGAAACCAAACAGCCAAAACAGCAATGGCAAAAGCCGTGGTAGTCTGGAGGAAAACTATGTTTTATGTATTTGTTTTATGCCTACTTTTTCCATCACTGCAGGCGTTTAGCATTTCATTGCGCACGCACAACAACAGTACTTCACTACCAGCGGAAAAACCTTTTAACTTAGTTGTTGAAGTAAAAGAGGGAGACCGCAATACAGGCGACGTAGTCCTGGATGGACTTAATCAACTACAGCTGGTTGGACGACAACGCTCCAATAGCGTAACCATGATCAACGGTAATCTTTCATCCACTATTGTTTATCATTTTACCGTAGTGGCAAACAACCCTGGTGTCATCACCGTTGGACCTGCAAAAGTCCAGCACCAAGGACAAGAGATTGCATCCAATACTTTACGACTTGCCATTACTCAAACGCCGGTATCACAAAACCACGGGCAGACATGCCCCCACACAGCTGGAAGCCGTGGGGGCATGTCTACCAAGCTTGCCGCCAATAAAAACGAGGTTGTCCTTGGGGAGCCGATCGAAGCATTATTTACCTTTGACTCTAGCCAGCCGATCATGGAAGCATCTCTGGCCAAATTTGAGGCTCCCGACTTCACCATTAAAGAAATAAAACACCAACAGCAAAGGCAAGAGATCATTGATGGTGTCATGCACAATATTTTTGAAAAAAAATACCTGCTTGTACCGCACAAAGAAGGCTCTTTTACGCTAGGGCCCATAGTGCTTGAGGCAGTGGTTCCGGTGCGCCGCCAACGCCGAGGCGGAGGTATTTTTGATGATGATTTTTTTTCTAGCTTATTTGGAGGACAAGCTGAACGCGTGCAACTTAAAACTGACTCTCTCACTATAAAGGTAAAGCCTCTCCCTGCAGAGCAATCAGTTGATGGCATTGGCATTTTTACTAGCTACAGAGCAACGTTATCAGACGATCAAGCACACCTCCACGAGCCATTGACTTTTTCATTGGACCTTGAAGGCAAAGGAGACCTTGACCATATCACAATCCCCAAGCTCAAAGTGCCTAAAAACATTAAGTACTATGAATCAAAAAATGAGACCACCGAAAATGAGCAGGATGCTTTTGCTTCGGGCAAAAAGCATTTTGAGTTTATCCTACAGGCCACTGCTCCAGGTACCTTTACCATTCCCGCACAAGAATTTGTCTATTTTGATACCACGGAGCGGCAAGTAAAAACACTACGTAGCAATCCTATTACTGTTACTATTCATGGTAACGCCTTAGCTACCGTCCCTGTTGTACAAAAAGATAATGAACCAGTACCTGTAACGAATACTTCCCATCAGCCTGCAGTAGAACCTCCCCAGGAACAGCCATCTTCTCCTCCTGCAGCACTTCCTTGGTGGGCCTTTGCATTGGTGTTGCTTACACCTGTTCCTTTTTTTATCAAACCTCTTATTGGCTGGCTAAAAAAATCGTGGGCTCTTCTGCATACAAAAAAAAGCCGTACAAAATCGCATCAAAAAAAAGCATTTAAAGCTTTAATCAAACAAGAAGACTTTGACGGTATTTACGCTTTTTTCATGACATATATTGCACAACAAAAAAACAGTGCTACTTTATCTCTTTCAATGGATGACGTTGAGGCATATCTTCTGCAACGTGGGTTTGAATATGATAAAATTGATGAATTTATTAGCTTTCTCGGCAGCTGCTCTGGCAATAGATACGCACACAAAAGCTTTTCTGCCCAAGAAAAAGAAGCATTGCTAAGCAAAGCACACTATTGGTTTTTGACGCTGTTGTAATTAAATTGAGAACTTTATGCAACCTACCCCCTTTTTCGGCACAGACCCTACATTACTAACCATGCTAACTAAAACTCTTCGCCTCATCCCTATGTTGTATTTGCAGCTGATGGTCTTAGCGCTTTGGATTTTACTCTTTATCTATTTACACAAGCTCCTTAAACAGAAAAAAAGGCTACTGGTTACGCTGCTTTTTGCACTCTTAGCAGCCGCCGCTCTGATACTTGCTTTTAAATATACTATTCAGTCACGGGTCTACCTTGTTACCACTGGTAAAAAAAACGCTCTTTACTCAGGCCCCGACGTTAATTTCACGGTGCTTGGGCATTTGCCCGCAAACAAAGAACTGATTAAACTACAAGAGGTTGGTGCTTTTGTGAAAGTACGCTACAAAGGGACTATTGTTTGGATCGAGGCAAACCATGTTGAACAAAAAAAATAATACAGCTTTAATTTCTCCTGATAAATCCAGTAGAGCGCTTCAAGCTGGATCGCTACTGGGGCTGGTCTTCTTCAGTGGTTGTGGCCGACAAGAACATGCTGGTGGCACTGTTGGCACTGTTAGTGGAGCACTGATTGGCGCATCAGTTGCCGGCAGAAATAATAGTGCGACAGGAGCGCTTATTGGAGGACTCGCTGGACATTTAGTTGGTTCCAGCATTGGTCGTGCAGCAGATCAAGAAGAAGCCGATGAGCAAGTAGAAATGCGTGAACGAGCGCATGCGCGCCATTTGGCAGCAGCACAGAGGAGGGCAGAAGAAATTGAAGCTGAAAATCGCGCCTTCAAAGAGGCCAATACCCGCTGGTGCGCAGATTGTCGTAGGCAGTCCACGCTAATTGGAGCGTATAGTTGTGTGGTGTGTGGTGGTAATTTGATTACAGAATTGATGTGCAAAGCATGCACCCGCATATACAGCCCAACCTCAGGCTATAGCTGCTGCCCCTATTGTCGCGGTGGCATTCGGTTAACGCCACGCTAGAAACATCACTAGCTGTAGCCCTTCTCAATACTATTTTTTGTGAACTCTTTATTTTTATTGATAATTTCTATTAGGATATTATCAGTGGTTGTTTAATATGTTTTTATAACAAATAATAACAAAATAAGGGGTTATTCTCATGAAACAAGCAGTAGTATTTTTTGGCATCGTTTTATTTGGCGTCTTGCTCGTTACCTCAGGCTGCACTAAAAAACAAAAAACCGTTGCAGGCGCTGTTGTAGGTGCTGCTGCAGGAGCTGGTATTGGCAGT
>Ga0194129_10007876_pt1 | contig 12520 bp, 12 predicted proteins | sample TA2KigCa35mmetaG_FD_150862 | JGI IMG/M metagenome (GOLD analysis project Ga0194129, IMG submission 150862) | Freshwater microbial communities from Lake Tanganyika, Tanzania - TA2015038 Kigoma Deep Cast 35m | ecosystem: Environmental > Aquatic > Freshwater > Lake | place: Tanzania: Lake... | reverse complement strand
ATATTTGGCTATTAGTTCAAAGTTCAGCCTTATCGAACGTAATTGGTGCGATCAAACAGGGCACTCTGGCAGATTGGCCTTTATCCCAGGCTAATTTGGGCCAAACACTATCTATCGTTGTTTTTTTACTGGGGGCTATTGGTGCTTTGATTGTGAATAGTTCGCTGATACTTCGTTTTCTACCATTGTTGATACTTTTAGGTGTCTTAAGTTTCTCTAGCTACAATCAACTAGCTTCGAGATTGCTTATTGCAGGAATCTGTTTTGAGGGGATCACATCTACAGTTTCCGGTGTGTTTATTAGGCTTATCCAACTCGCTCTGATTATCTTAAGCTGCTATGAAGTTGTTAGCCTATTCCAATAATTTCACTGAAGAGTAAATTGTTTCGGCTGTGGAGCCACACCGCATCCGGGACATCGGCTTGTTTCAATAACTTGAAGGTAACTAAGATTGAGATCGTGGGTGAAGATGAGCTTGGAGTTACAAAAAGAACATTTTTCATAATGGTCCACAGACATGCATTTTAAGTGGTCGGCTTCGTTCTCGCTGTTTTGAATGTCTCGGATATTGAAAGGAGTTCTCATAGTCCTAGCTCCTTGGAATTTTGATTAGATTTAAATTGAATCAGTTTGGGGGTCTATTAAAGTTATCGTCGGCGGACTTAATTGAGTTTAGTAGATTTTTCAAAACTCAAGTGGCTTGAGTTAAGGGCGCGAATCTTATAATGTCTTTAAGATATGACGTACAATTCCAAAATTGCCTTGTTGGGTGGTGCTATTGATTATGCCGGAACTTTTCCACCAGCGGCATTAACTCTGGAAAAAGCCATCCAGCGGGCTTCCCGGTGGCGTAGAGAGGGTAAGCACCCCTGGTTGATGAACAAAATGGTGTTACCAGTTGCCGACATCAAAAAGCTTTCCGCTTCGTTCCTTTACGAAAATGGGGCTGATGGAACCCCTTGGCTCTTTGCGGCTTTAGGAACACCTTGTCAAAGTGAGACTGCTACCGATTTTTATAAAACGGTTGAATGGGATTTAAGAGAGTTGCGACGTTGCTGGGAAAAGGGATTCTATAGTTCTTGTCGTTTGGATATTGTCTCTTATGAGACTAAGGTTCCCCTAAGCGTACTAGCCCAAAAAAGTCTCACTAAAATTTATGATTTTGTCTCTCCAATTCTTGAAAGAACCGCCAGCTTGGCTTCAAGAGAAATAAAGGATTTCTATTTTGAAGTTTCATTTGAAGGAGACTGGAAAGCTTCGCTCGAGAATATGGTGCAAGCTTTAGTAGAGTGGTTGGATGAAAATGACGAACTCGATCTCATCCCGGGGATAAAAGTAAGAACAGGAGGAGCCCTAGTTCCCACGGTAGAGCAGATTGCGGAGGCTGTATCTCAAGTGACGAGTCACGGACTTCGTTTTAAAGCCACTCAAGGATTACACCATGCCTTGACCCACGGTAAGGATTTTGGTTTTGTAAATCTTTTTGCGGCTCTCTGTTTGGCTCAAGGGTATGGAACTGAAGCTTTTGGGGTAGCCGAAATCGAAAGGTGTTTGCAGGAGACAAAATCAGAAAACTTCCACTTTGAGCAGGGTAAGTTTTCTTGGAATCGGTTCACGATGACTCACGAAGAAATTGAAGCTGCTCGACGTTCTCATGGAGCAGCTTTTGGAAGTTGTAGTTTGGATGAGCCTGATGAAGACCTATTTAAGGAGTTTAAATGAAATTAGCTAGTTTACCTTCAAAAGATAAAAAAAATCGCAATGGAGATCTTGTTGTTGTCTCAAAAGACAATAAACGTGGAGTTCGAGTTGATTCGCAATTAGCGAGAAATCTAGTCGAAGCTTTGGAGAGTTGGGCACATGTCGCCCCTCAACTTCTTGAGATATCTCACGGCCTAAATCTCAACAAAATTGTTGATAGTTTTGATTTGGATCCTAGAGAGTGTTTAGCTCCGATTACAAATGGTCCTGGTTTCTATGATGGAAGTGCTTTTCTTACTCACGTGGTTAGAGCAAGAAAAGCCCGAGGCGATGTGATGCCTGAATCGGCAAAAATTACCCCTCTTATGTATCAGGGGGTAAGCGATTGCATGCTTTCTTCTCAAGTTCCGCTTGATTTGATGGACGAAAAATTTGGTGGAGATTTTGAAGGCGAGTTTGCTGCAATCACGGTGGATGTTCCTAAAGCAACAAGTTCTTCTGAAGCGAGCCGATACATCGCCCTATTTACGATGTTTAATGACATCACCTATCGAGAAATTGTCAAAACTGAGTTGGAAACAAAGTTTGGATTTTTGCAATCAAAGCCCAATTCTGCTTTTGCCCCTTTTGTAGTAACACCTGATGAACTTGAAGGTGTTTGGGATGGAAAAAGATTATCTGTCGATATTGAGGTTAGCCTAAATGGACACTGGTTTGGCAATCCCAATGGAAAAGAGATGCATTTTACATTCGGGGATTTGATTGCCCATGCGTGTCGAACTCGTCCGCTTAGTGCCGGGACTATCGTTGGCACAGGAACTATCTCAAATGAATCCAAAGAAAAGGGATTTGCTTGCCTTACAGAAAAACGATTTCAAGAGATGATAGAGTCCGGAAAAATGATCACCCCTTGGCTAAAAGCCCGTGATCGAGTCCAAATCGATTGTAAGCTCAATGGAGTTTCAGTTTTTGGAGTGATTGATCAAACCGCTAAATAATCGGTTTGGTTAAAAAAGCTTTTTGATATTGATTGGGAGTTGATACAATAAAATCAACTTATATGAACTCTATTGAAATCAGCATTGCTAACCAGAAATATCTGATTAAAAGTGAAGAGGGTGAAGCGCATCTTAAAGAGGTAGCTGAGATGGTTCGCCGAAGAGTAGAAGCTATCCGCAAGAAAAATCCTAATCTCACTTTACAGAAAGTCGCTATCTTGGCTGCTTTTGATTTTGCCAACGATGTGATTCAAATGCGCAAGAAGGGCATTGATTCCAAAGCGGCGATTCTGAATAAGGCCCAAAGTCTTTTAGAACGGGTTGAACGAGATTTAGAAACTCAGATCTAATTTTGAATCCGATTTTCAAAGACAAAAGCCTTTTAAGAGATCTCTGGATGTCTCAGTACTCTCATTATCAGCCTTCCTTTGCTTCTTGGAGTCAAGAGATCTGCCGTTACTTACAAAGTCATCCTGCTTTTTTAAAAGCCAATCGGGTAGCGATTTTTTATCCGAGGCTTTGGGAAGTAAATCTACTTTCTTTGTGGCAACAACGACCTCAAGTCTGTGGATTTCCAAAGACTGACGCTAAGTCATGGGAGATGCATTTTTATTGGGTCAAATCCCTGAACTCCCAGGAGATGGGTCCCGGTGTCGGAGGAATCTTCGAACCTATTAATTTTAAAGGCAGAGAGTTAGCTCCTTTTGAAAAGCAGGACCTTATTTTGGTTCCTGGTGTTGCTTTCGACAATCAAGGAGGGAGAGTTGGGAGTGGTAAAGGGGTTTATGATCGCTTTTTATCCGGGGAAGGAAAGGCGGCTCAAAAATGGGGAGTCGCTTTTAGTCCGCAAATCCGTTCTGAGAATATTCCTCTAGAGCCTCATGATAGTCTTTTAGATAGTCTCGTCACAGAAAAAGGGTTTATTTACTTTTAGTCGTTAAAGTCCTATGAAGAGAGCAAATGATCATTCTATATTTTGCAGATATTTTTGGAAGGCCTGGTAGAAGAGCGGTTCAAGCTTGTTTGGGAGATCTCAAAGCGACTTATACCCCTGATTTTATAATAGGTAATGTTGAAAATTTAGCTGGAGGAAGAGGTGTTAATCGAAGAACTTTGGAAGAGCTTAATGAACTGGGGTTTTGTGCTTATACTTCCGGAAATCACATTTGGGATAACAAAGAAGTTTATCAAATAATCGGACCTGAATCGAAGTTGATTCGACCTGCAAACTGGTCAAATCCGGCGGGGGAGTCTTGTCCCGGAAAAGGTATGATCATTGTCCATCGAGGAAATGAGAGATTGGCTATCATTAACGTGATAGGGCGAGTTTTTATGGATGCGCATGATTGTCCTTTTCATGCGGTTGATAGGCTTATTAAAGAGGTTCCCGCTTCGACTCCTATTTTGGTCGATATACATGCTGATGCGACTAGTGAAAAATATGCGATGGGGTGGCACTTGGCCGGAAGAGTTTCAGCTGTTGTGGGAAGTCATTCCCATGTTCAAACAGCCGATGAAAGAATTTTACCTGGAGGAACAGCCTATATTACCGATGTGGGGATGACCGGAGCATTTGATTCGGTGATTGGACTCAGGCCGGAAGGTGTCATTAAAAAGTTTGTGACTAAACGACCCCACCCGACTCAAGCGGCCAAAGAAAATCCGGGGGTTTGTTGTGTTGTTATTAAGTTGAATCCTCGTGGACAAGCAGAATCGATTGAACGTTTAAGATTCACAGTTAAAATAGATGATCTAGCCCAGGGGGGAGATCTGGAATGATAACGGCTCAAGAACAACTAGCTGAACTCAAACGCGGTACCTCTGAAATACTTTCTGAAAAGGATCTACTAACAAAATTAGAAAGAGCAGTGAAGACAAACAAGCCGCTTGTGATTAAAGCGGGATTTGATCCCACAGCCCCTGATATTCATTTGGGTCATACGGTATTGATGCAAAAAATGGCTCAATTTCAGAGACTGGGTCATCAAGTTATTTTTTTGATCGGTGATTTTACTGCGATGGTGGGTGACCCTTCGGGAAAATCCAAAACTCGGCCCCAATTAAGTCCAGCGGAAATCATAGCTAATGTTGAAACCTATAAAAAGCAGGTTTACAAAATTTTGGATCCTCAAAAAACAATCATTCGATTTAATAGTGAATGGTTAAATGCTTTTAAAGCTACCGATTTTATTCGTTTAGCATCTCATGCCAATGTGGCGCGTATGTTGGAACGTGAAGACTTTAATCGTCGATATAAAGAAGGGCAAAGTATCAGTCTCCATGAATTTATTTATCCTCTTTTACAGGCCTATGACTCGGTTGCCCTAAAAGCCGATGTTGAGCTTGGTGGAACCGATCAAAAGTTTAATCTTCTAATGGGTCGTGAATTGATGCGAGATCACCAACTTGAGCCTCAGGTTTGTTTGATGATGCCTTTACTTGAAGGGCTCGATGGCGTTCAGAAGATGAGCAAGTCGCTTAACAATTATGTGGGAGTGGATGAGAGTCCCAATGAGATTTATGGAAAGATGATGAGCCTTCCGGATAGCCTTTTGCGGCGTTACTATGATCTTTTAAGTGCGCGACCTCTTCAAGAGATAGAAGCAATGTTTGGAAGTATGGCAAAAGGGGAGCTTAATCCTAAATGGGTTAAGTCCGATTTAGCAGTTGAGATTGTGACTCGGTACCATTGCGAAGAGGCGGCTCAAGGGGCACGTCAAAACTTTGAAAATATTTTTGCTAAAAAAGAGATTCCAGACGATATCCCTGAAGTGTCGTATCCCGATTCGGAAGAGGTTTGGATTCCAAAATTATTAGTAACTTTAAAGTTTGTGGCTACGACGAGTGAGGGAAAGCGGCTTCTGGCTCAAGGGGGTGTAAAGATCGATGAAGCGCCTGTAAAAGAGGAGCGATTATTTAAGATGGCGGGTAAGACTATTACACTTCAATGTGGAAAACGAAAATTTGCGAAAGTTAAGTTTTAGAACTATTTTGGGAAGGGTTTAACCCAGCTAGTTTTAACTGTTCGACGGTATTCAGAAATAGTCCGGTCCCTGTAGAGCATGAGTTGTCTAAGCCCAATGCGGCTCACTTCTATGTCGCCCCAGGAATAATAATAGATGTCCCCACCGAAAAGTCCTGATGTTCCTTCGAATTGTGGCTGCCCCAACTCTTTAGCCAATAGGTCTTCCCAATTGAGTTGTGCCGGTTTAACCATTTCAAATAACTGAATTTTCTTAGATTTTATGGAGCCCCTGAAAGGGGGGTGAATGACAATCAAGCAGCTGCCTGTTCTTTTAAAATAGATCTTAACTCCAATGGTTTGGAAAGCTATCCCATAAACCACCCCTGCTTTTAGAAGCTCGGAATCTTCAGTTACGTCGATGGGAGTAAAGGGCATTTTGGTGTTCTCGGTAATAGACTTGTAGGTTTCTCCCAATTGCGCAATTCCCGAAATTCCTGTGAAGAGGCTGACTTCAAAGGACTCTTGATGGGTAGGGGCGGAGTTAGCCCAAGAACGCGCCTGGCCAAAAAGCAGGACTAAGGTCAAAGTGAGTAAAAGAAATTTTGAATTGGATAGTAATGAGTTCATGGCAAGACTAGATTATCACATAGTTACTCTTTTTATAAGAGCACTTGCTTTTGTTATCGGGCTGTGGCTAATTATGTTTCTTAAAACTTTCTTTTGGGAAGTTTGTGTGGGCCGCTAGCTCAGTTGGTAGAGCATATCACTTTTAATGATAGGGTCGATGGTTCGAATCCATCGCGGCTCACTTTCCTTTTCACCTTAAAACTTCAACGAAGTGGATAAAATCAGAAAATGAAGCCACGTAAAAGTGGAAACCCTTGAGTTGTCTGCTCCGCCTTCAAGAGTTCGGTAGCCCAGACCCAATTCCCAACTGGGATTGAATCCATGCCAAGCTTGGATCGAAATGTCTTCTGCTCTGCCCTGAGGGGCCGCTAAAGCATCCATGTCAAATTCGAGTCTCCAATTGGGAGATAGAAAGTATTTTGCATTAAAATATAACAAAGGAACGAATCCCCAATTGGAGTAATTTGTCGAAATTTCGCCTTGAGATAAGGCTACATTGGCATTTCGAATTTTGGCGGTAAACCCTACTTTAAGTTCCCAATTCTCATTTTCAAAAAATTGATACCGGTAGCTGAGTCGATAAGAATGAAATCGATATTTTGCTTTGAGCGATTGTCCCGGGGCAAAAGTTTGCCCATTAAACTTGATTTCTTCAGCAGAAATTCCGGTTCCTTCTGCTTGAAACGGAAAAATTAGGGCTCGTAAACTATGTTTTTCATTGAAGAAATAGAAGAAGTAAAGTCTAGGGGCGTATCTCGCCCCACTCACAAAATTGGTCAAATCAAATTTAGTTCCTAGTGTGGTGTTGGGAATTTGATTTCTATTGTAACTTTGCCACGCTAAAGCATTTTCAATGTCTAAACGGAAGGGCTTAGGTTTTTCTGGGATGTCAGATGCTTTGATAGCTAGAGAGGTTAACAAAATAAAGATGAGAATAGTTTTCATAAGATATTTTTGTTTATTATAATCAAAGAATATTTGAGTGTCGATCGGTCAGGGAGCAATAATTGCAGCTGGAAGTGTAGTCAATAAATCTGTCCCTCCTTTTGAAGTGTGGGGAGGGGTTCCAGCTCAAAAACTGAAAGACAGGCCTAGCTGATAACTGTGTCTTATCCTCGTTATTATCGGAACCGCTTTCTAGGAATTACATGCGTTGTCACTTCGACAAAATTTTAGACACCCCAAAGGCAAATTTGTGCCTAAATAGTTTGGTATCGGTTTTTGCAATTTTCGGAGGTCGCCCCAACAAGTTTAGGGGGAGCCTATCTGCGCCATTTTTCACAAAAGTGTTCTAGAGGTTGAATCAAATGTTTTTTTTATTCACCACATCTTTGGAGAGCCGAGAGTCTTTAAATGGGGTGAAGTAGGTCATTAAAAACAGCTTCATCTCGTTAAAAGACTTAACCCGTAAAATCTTTTCAAATTTAGATGCAGTTTCCCAAAAAAGTGAACTCACAATGGCCGTGCTCTCACTTTCTAATTGTGGCATAATTAAGTTTTTCAATCACCCCTCTCTTTAAAATCAAAGAAAGAAAATGCCATGAAGAAACATCTTAGTTTGTTTGTGTTTTTCGGATTATTGTCGAAGGCCATTTTCGCAGTACCCGAATTTTATAGTCTTTCAAAAAGCATAAGGTCTCTGGGAATGGGTGGGGCTTTTTATGGCCTCTCCGATGACGAATACGCCCTATTTTATAACCCTGCAGGATTGAGCCTAAGAAGAAGTGGGACCGAAGTGATGCTTCGAGTGAATGGGAATGTCTCTTCGAATGCCATTTCTGGCTTTAATGATTTCAAAGATCTTGGGTCACTAAATATTAATCAAGCCATCAATCGATTGGAAAAGCACAAAAACAATCCGATGTTTGGTAATGCGGGTTTGTTGCCTTACTTTGTGACAAGAAATTTAGCTGTCGGCGTTTTACTAGCCGATACGAAATTGAATTTCAATATCTCTAAGGGGGTTTCAGAAATCGGTAGTTTGGCAGAGTTACAAACCGAAGTTGCCGATCTGACATTTGTCAGTGATTCGGGTTTAGTCATAGGCTACGCCCAATCTTTGTTTGACTCCAATTTACATTTTGGGGCAAACCTCAAAGGCCTATTGCGAGCTGGGGGACGTAAGGCATTCACAGCCTTACAGTTTAATAATAATGCCGATATCGATTTAGAGCCTGATAAAATCGGGGGAACTGGAATCGGTATCGATCTCGATTTGGGAGCCACTTATGAGTTTAAAACTCTTCCTTTTGGCATCTTAAGTAGGGCTTCTTTAACTTTTAACAATCTTTTAGCCACCGATTTTTCTATCGCAAAACAGTATCAGGGAGCACCCAAATTGGTGAGAACGGCTAATATCGGATGGTATACGGTATTTAGCGGTGTTTCAGTGATCGATAATTTCCAAGTTCTGGCGGATATTTCTGATATTTCTTTAGGGGGAGAGAATCGGATCGATTTTGGTGCTAGAACCGGCAATCTCTTGAAAAAACTGCATTTGGGCTTAGAAATGCCCATGGGAAGGTTTTCGGTTAGGGCAGGTCTTAATCAAGGTTACTTGTCAGCCGGCCTAGGGATGAACTTCTATGCATTGAGATTAGATCTGGCTACCTATGGTGAAGAAACAGGTGAAACAACACGAAGAGAGAGTCGGCGATATTTGGCGACTGTAGCGCTGGGTTGGGGAAGTGCTCCGGCTCCAATCAAATCTAAAGTCGAAAGTGAGAAGGCGATTGTACCTTTCAAGCCTGTGGGGGATGAGATTCCTACCGAAAAACTTAATCAAAAGTTAGATACTCCTAGTCAAGGGGAGCCACAGGATTCAAAAAATCGGGATGAATTATAAAATGAAACCCCAAGGAAACTTATCAAATCTGATAATCTTGGTCTTCTATAGGGATTAAAAAATGAAATTCTCGTTGATTTATGGGACAGCATGGAAAAAAGAACAGACTCAAAAGTTAGTTGCCCTCGCCCTTGAAAAGGGGTTTGTTGCGATTGATACTGCAAACCAACCTAAACACTACAATGAACCCCAAGTCGGAGAAGCGCTGAAGATACTTTTTAAGGAAGGTCATCGAAGAGAGGATTTCTTTATTCAAACTAAATTTACACCTATTGATGGGCAAGACCACCGTGTACCTTATGATAGGGAAGCAAATATTACCGATCAGGTCTCTCAATCGCTTCATCTTTCACTTGAGCAACTTCATGTTGATTATTTAGATTCTTATTTGCTTCATGGCCCTTACCATCATCCAGGTTTAGGAGAAGAGGATTGGGAAGTGTGGAGTGCTCTTGAGAATGCCTGTGAGAGTGGAAAAGTGAAAAGTATCGGAGTGAGTAATTTTAATCCTGCGCAATTGGCTGAACTGATTGAAAAGTCTCGAATTAAGCCACAGGTTGTTCAGAATCGATGTTTTGCCCAAACGGGTTGGGATGCCCAGGTTCGTCGTCTTTGTAAGGATAACCAAATCATGTATCAGGGGTTTTCGTTGTTAACGGCCAATTCGTTTGTGTTGGAATTTCCCCCGGTTCTAGAAATGGCCCGAGTTCGAGAGGTGACTCCAGCCCAAATCGTTTTTGCTTTTGCCCGCCAAGTCGGTATGGTTCCCCTGACTGGTACTTCAGATCCTAACCATATGGTGCAGGACCTTGCTTCCGAAAAAATCACTCTAGGTCCAACCGAGTTGAAAACCCTATCAGCTTAATACCTTTGGGTGGTGGCAAAGATTGTCACTTCTATCAAAATCGTCCAACAAATTTCCGTCTGACTGGTAATTTAACGGTTCATTTAAGGTTTAACAATTTTTGGTACACCTATTGCTCTCACTCTCGGAGCCGGAGTGGAAGATTTAATTCTTTCAAATTCCGAGTCGCCGTGAGGCTGTTTAAAAAAAGGGGTAGTCCAATGTTAACCGTTAGAACTCAATGGTTTAGATTCTTGATGATTTTAGGAATGTCCTTAGCATCTTTTAGTCCTAATACTGCCGAGGCAGGGAGCCATGCGGGATCCGTAAGAAGGTGCAGACCTTGCGTGAGTCGGTGTGCTCGACCGGTGCGCAGATGCGTAGCAAGGGTGCGGCCTTGTAGCGTGACTCGCATCCGATGCAAGTCTAGATGCCGACGAGCTTGTTAATATAAGTCGAGTATTGACACTGCGCATAAAAAGGCCTAATTTGCCCTCCGTTATCAATGGAGGATCTTTAAATGTTGGGTCTTTTTAAGGGCGCTTGTTTTGGTCTCATTGGATTCCTTTTTTTATTAGTAAGAACGGGCGCGCTTTGGGGGGTAGAGCCTTATAGTCTCCATAAACAGAGTGTCGAGTTCCCGCTCGATTTTAACGTTTCATTAAACTTAAGAAACTTCTCTTCTAAACAACTTAAATATCGTTACCATTCTTTCGGAAATACTCGCCTTCAAATTGTTGCCTTAAACGAATCCCTAAGCATTCCAGAGTCGCAATCTTCTACTGTGGTTGTTTCACTTCTGACCGGAGATAAAGAAAAAAACATTTTACAGCTGGGCTCCTCATTGGATTTAGATCAGCAAATTTCAGTTTATGATATTTCACTCAAAGACTCTGGAACTTATCTTTTGTCTCCTCCTCAAAATCATAGAGTTTGGAAGGTTAAGTGTCTTTCCGGGTGTGGTCGGGAAGAGATCTCCTTGGCCAAGTTCTTGGCTAGTTTGAGTCAAAAAGAAGTGGCAATTCTAGCTCGCAAACTTACCCAGTTGGTAAAGCTCGATAAAAAAAGCATAGGAGAAGGTAATCCGGAGAGATCTGTAGAGTTTCTTAAAGCGGTAGCAACTAAAAATGATGCTTGGCTTTCACGGTTTCCTAGTCTGCCTTCAACCAAAGAGTTAAATTTATTACGGCCTTATTTGGGTAAGGCTTTGAGCCGTGAAAAGTTCTCGTACACTCAAGAGACCCCACCACTCAATTGGGAGGAGGTCGTCGATAAATTTGTCTTTAAGTCTCACCCCAAACTATCGCCTGCGGATCCAGAGCTTCCGGAGATTAGATATGGCCATTTTATTTCGAAGTCTGTTCCCTTAAAAATAATTGCACAAAATTATGCTTTAGCCTGGGTGATGACCGCTTTGGCCGAGCAAAAAGGATATGAGTTGAGTTTTCCAACTCCGGAATTAGATAGGGTGGTCATAAAAACATTAGATCAATTTTTGGAAACCCTGTGGGCTACCGGGCATCATATTGAATTAAGAGATGAAAGAAGTTTGGCCAACTTTTTGTCTTTTTCAAAAGGAGAAAAGTATATCCGATGGCCGGTGTGGTTTAACACACAAGTAAAGCTAAAAGATAATTCCCAGCTCTATTTACCGGCGCCGCACTCTCAATTTGTTTGGCAGATTACAGGACCCATTATCAATGGGAGAGTTAATTTTTTCTTGGGTATTAAAGGTGTAGGATTTTTCCCTAAGTTTGACGAAGAAAGACCTCAGTGGACTGGCTTTGAATCTCGCACACAAATTGTTGATGAGTCGGATTTAGAAAGAAACATTATTCGAAGAGCTACGAGACATGCTGAAACCTATTTACGCAGGATTAGGCTAGAGTCTTTGAAATATGCGCCCGATTATCCGTCGGATGGATACGGCTTTACGGGTATTTGTAATGATTCTTCCGCTGTTATCGAAAGGGCTTTTAGGAGAGAGACGACTTTTTTTCCAATTTTTAGGGCTCCTCAACTTTTTACCATGCCGAGATTAGAAGATGGTTTGGATGAGGTGATTTCTTTACTACCCAGAGACAGTGTTAATTCGGGAATTTGGGTTCGAGGTTCCCAGGAAGAGTTAAATTATCGCCAGCGCGTGGGAGCCATGGTCAGTTTTCCTTATGATTCGAATTTCGTTTGGGACAAAAAGTTTTTTAAAGAAGCTAAAGAATTATTAAATCCCTGATTGTTGGTAAGCCCTATAGACAATTTCGAGAGCTCGATGAGCATCTTCTAAAGTGCTAATGGGAGAGTTTTTCCCTTGGTGGGCTTGCGAAAAAGCTAGCCACTCCAAGTCCCAAGAAAGATCTTCTTCTGGGAAGGATTGAGAAGTGAATTCAGGAACTCCCATTTCTGGTTTAACTTTGTAGTACCGAAGTTCTTCAGTGCCATAACTTCTTCCTAAACCCCAAATTTGAAGCTTTCCTTTTTTTCCAAATACTTCAAAGTCAAAAATATTTTTCCATTCGGTGCAGCTAGCATGGAGATGGGC
>Ga0194129_10007872_pt1 | contig 12524 bp, 14 predicted proteins | sample TA2KigCa35mmetaG_FD_150862 | JGI IMG/M metagenome (GOLD analysis project Ga0194129, IMG submission 150862) | Freshwater microbial communities from Lake Tanganyika, Tanzania - TA2015038 Kigoma Deep Cast 35m | ecosystem: Environmental > Aquatic > Freshwater > Lake | place: Tanzania: Lake... | reverse complement strand
ATTCGATTGAACAATTTCCCTCTGGAAAAAAAATGGGAACACTCCTCGAACAGTGCGGTTTTGAGCAGGTGACGTTTACGCCGATGACGTTTGGTGTCGTGACACTTTATACTGCAACCGCGTTGCAGTAGTTTAAGTTTGAGTTTGAGTTTGAGTTATCAAGGCCTTCAGAAAGATAAAAATGCTTTTTTGCGAAGCCTGACTAACTCAAACTACAATACTCAAACTCAAACTTTCTTCTATGCCCAGCACCTTCACCCCTCTCCGCCACCGCATCTTTCGCTGTTTTTGGATCGTGAATCTCACTTCTAATATCGGAACGTGGATGCATATTGTCGCTGCAGCGTGGCTCATGACTTCGATGACAAGTTCTCCAACGTTGATTGCCTTGCTCCAAACAGCGCTGACGTTGCCTGTTTTCTTTTTCTCAATTCCTGGAGGGATGCTTGCCGATATTTTTTCCTTAAAAAAATTTCTCTGCTTCACGCAAACATGGATGGCAGTTGGTGCCCTGACTCTGACGCTTATGACGCTCTTTCATTTAGTGACTCCCTGGTCTTTATTGTGCATCACCTTTTTACTAGGCTCCGGAGCTGCACTCAACATTCCTGCTATGCAGACAGCGATCACTACCATGGTCCCTGCGGAAGATTTGCGCGAAGCGAGTACACTTAACAGCATTGGATTCAACACCGCTCGCGTTGTCGGCCCTGCCCTTGGCGGTTGCCTCGTTGCATTACGGGGGCCCGCCTTAGTTTTCATGATCGACACAATTTCTTTTCTCGGCGTTATCTTTTTTTTCTTATGGTTCTATCAGCATCCTCAGCAACCCTGCTCCTTTGGCGGCAACATCAAAAAAAGTTTTTCAGGATTTTCGAACATTATGGTTCACGCCCCTTTCCAAAATATTCTTAAAAGAACTGCTGCTTTTTTCTTTTGCGCTAGCATTATTTGGGCTCTCTCTCCCATCATTGCGAAGAATCGACTAGGAGAAGGAATTGCTGCCTACACCCATTTTGTCACCTGCTTAGGACTTGGAGCCGTTTTAGGAGGACTTTCGCTGGCCACACTGCGCGATCGTATTTCAGATGAAAAATTAACTTCCACTGTTTTGATCTTACTCTCTTTTTTATTGGGCCTTCTTCCATTCTTCAAAAATCATTTTATGATTTATGGAATCCTAATTGTTATTGGTTTCACCTGGATCACTTCAGCTTCCACATTTGTCAGCGCTGTTCTAAAAGCATTTCCCGATTCTCTCAAGTCGCGCGCTTTTGCACTTTATTGGGTCTGTTTTAATGGAAGCGTTGCATTAGGAAGTGCAACCTGGGGAAAACTAGCTTCCATTTTTCATTGTCGCCCAACCCTTCTTGCCTGCAGCGCTCTGGCACTAGTGGGAGCTTTGTTTTCCTTCAGATGGAAGGTGGAGGAAGTGAAGAAAGGCTATAGACTGTAGGCTGTAGGCTATAGGAAATTTTTAGATCGAAACTTCTCTTGAAAAATGATTTTAATTTATCAGAAAAAGTTTTCTTTTACTGAAGGCCTTGTCTTGACCTACAGCCTACAGCCTACAGCCTATCGCCTACAGCCTTTTTCTCTAGCTGATACAGCCACCAAACAAAAATAAATATTCATTTTCAACATCGAGTTAGATGCCAAGCAATCCCCTCTGCCACGGCAATAAGGAAGGCGCCTTAATATCCTTGGCAATGGCTTCCAGAGCGACTTTGGAGGCGATGATCGATGGATCTAAGTTTATTTCTTTGGCTTTCCGATCTCGCAAATCTTTCAAGTGTTGAAAACAATCTATTTCTTTTTTGGTAGGCCGTACTTTTTCAAAAATAATTTCTTTGGGCCACGCTTCTTCCGGAATAGTTAAAGCTTCCTCTAGCATGGCATGAAAACGAACCGCACGATCGGGAGAAAATTTCGAGGCATTCCATTTTTTTCCTTGAGCTGTTTGTTCAGCAACATGAAGCATCTCATCTTGAGACATCACATAAAAAGGCGGCTTATCCCAACGTTGCGCCTCAGCATCTCTCCATCGCCAAATAGCGCGAAGAATCACCCACGACCGCAGCGGCAATTTGAGGTAACCAGAAATCCGCCAGAGCATCTCTTCGTCACGTTGTTTGATGTCACGTGTTGCTTTCACCATCCGATTTCGTGATTGCGAAAACCATTCAAGGCGTCCTAGTTCTTCTAATTTTTCTTCCAAAATTTCAGCAAGCTCTTCCAAATAGCGAACATCATTTAAAGCATATTCGCTCATTTGCTTGGAAAGAGGCCTCATTCCCCAATTGGCCTTGCGAGAGGCTTTGGAAAGCTCCACATCAAAATATTTTTTGATCAAGGCTGCCAATCCCAATTGCGATTCACCACAAAGTCGCGCAGCAATCATCGTATCAAAAATCTGATCGTCGGGAAATTCCCCAGAACGACGCAGCAAGCGCAAATCATAATCAGCATCATGAAAAATGAGCCGCTTCCCTCTCAATGCTTCAAAAAAATCTAGCAATGGAAGCTTTGCTAACGGATCAAGGAGCTGTAGTTTTCCTGGCCAACCAATTTGAACAAGGCAAAGTTTTTCAAAATAGCAATGAAGACTGTCGGCTTCGGTATCTAGTGCGAGTTGAGATTGAGAAGCTAACTCTGTTAGAAACTCGCGAAAAAGGGGGGCTTCGGAAATGAGAGGCATCCTGAGTGATTATGGTTCAGCAACAAATTTTTCTGAACCTTCATGCGGCTCGTTAAGGGAGCGATGTCGAGGCTCACGAACCTGCGTATTTCCTGGCGATGGCAATGTTACAAAAGGTCCCCCTTGCAGCGGCGCCTCATTAGAAAACGCCACGTCAGGCATTTCACTAGGTTTGCCTTCGAGAGGAAAATCTTTTCTTAGCGGAAAATAGGGATACCCATCCCACATGAGGATGCGTCGCAGATCGGGATGGCCTTCAAAAATAATTCCCATCATGTCGTAGACCTCACGCTCATGCCAGTTAGCGGTTGGCCAAAGATCATTCACCGTAGGAATTTTTGGATCAACTTCTGGAAGCCGGCATTTCAAACGAAGAGCAATATGATGCTTGATTGAATAAAGTTGGTAGACCATTTCAAAACGCATCTCTTCTCCAAAGTGATCAACACTCGAAATATCAAGGAGCATCTCAAACCCAAGCTCATCACGGCAGAAGCGAGCAAGCTCGTGGAGACGTTCTGAAGCAACATTAAAAGTTGTTTCGCCGCGAAATTCTTTTTTGTCTAAAATATCAGACGAAAATTTTTCTTCAATTTTTTGTACAGCTTCAGGAAGAGTCATGGAAAATAAATTATAACGATTTTAACAAAGCACGTTTTTGATCAAGCAGCGAATGTTCTGTCATGATTTTATTTTGAAGTTTCATGAGCCCGTCAAGAAGAGCCTCTGGGCGTGGAGGACAGCCCGAAATGTAAACGTCGACTGGAATTACTTGATCCACTCCTTGCAACACCGAATAGCTACGGTACATACCGCCACTCGAGGCGCAAGCTCCCATCGCAATCACCCACTTTGGCTCAGGCATCTGTTCATAAATCCGTTTCACCGAAAGCGCCATCTTGTAAGTCACCGTTCCAGCAACAATCATGACATCGGATTGACGCGGCGAAAAACGCATGACCTCAGCGCCAAATCGCGAAATATCAAACCGCGACGAAGAAGCTGCCATCAGCTCAATGGCGCAGCAAGCCAATCCCATCGGCATCGGCCAGAGAGAATTTTTCCTCATCCAGTTGATCGCCGCATCAAGCTTCGTAATGATGATGTTCCCTTCGATTTTAGAATCGTAGGCGACAGGCTGAGTGACAATTTTTGGTTGATGCATGGAAAGATGTTAGCGAGAGTTAGAGGTCACGACAAGAAAGAAGGAAACATAATTGAGTTCATTGATATCCAAGATAGAAAATAAATTTTAAAATAGAATAAAAAGAACAATCAACCTTCTGAAATTTATTTGGGGTAAGAGTGAATCGAGTTATTTCAACTGTTGGAAAATGTCTTTTCAGAATCCTTCTCGGATTTTTCGCCCGAGACTGCTCCTAAAGACTCTAAAAAAAAGATGCTAAGATTTTTCTCCGGTACCCCTGAGAGGAGCTGCTCTCTTAGGCACAGGGGACTCTTCTGGCAAATTCATTTTTAACTTTAAAAGCTCTTGTTCTGCTTTGATCTGTTCAGAGTAAGCATCGAAGATTGCTAGAAATTTCTCATCATCTTCATTCCAAGCTTTTAAGAATCGCCTTCCAGTAGCAGCATGATCTGCTGAAGCAACGCCTAATCCCAGTTCTCCTACCGCAGTCCAGGTGCTCGCTGCTAGCTCCACCAAAGCTTTTTGCCAGGCTTCAGTGCGGCGCAGGCCGTTTTCCGTTGTTTCTTCCACCTTTGCTTTTAGTTCATTTAAAAGGCGGCAGGTTTCCAGATCAGAAGCTGAAGGAGTCTCTTCGGTAGGATGAGGCGGCCGTGGGGACTGTGAAGGAGATTTTAAAAAAGTCCCGTATTGGCTTCTAATACGAGAAGGCTCGGAATTTGTTCTTACTTGAAGAGACACTCTCCCAAAAGGAAGCGGCGCTGGGAAGCTCTCTTCTTTTATTGCATTATTTAAGGGTGTTCTTTCTTGTGCGCGAGAAACCTCCGGCTGAGGCATATGCTGAGCAAAATTAACTCTTAGGCCGAGAGGATCCATTTTTAGAATAGATGGTGATTATGCTCCGTAACTCTTAGAAAATTTTTTTTTGCCATTTTCTTCAAGGTTCTCTTCTTTGACTTCAGAAGCTTCTTCTAGCTTGCTTGTTGAAGCCATGTCATTTTCTGTTGTGTGAGAAGGTTCCGCTGCAACTTGAACAAAAGTCATTTGAAGGTCAGCTAAAATTTTATTAAGAATGGTCTCTTCATCTTGCGAAAGATTGCCGCGAGTCTTTTCACGAAGTAATTCTAAATGGTCAATAAATATGCGAGCTGCTTCTAAATTAACAAGAGTCTCACCAGTTGAAGGGTGAGGAATTTTCCCCAAAGCAAAAGCTGCTTGTTGAGCCTGCACCATGATAAATTCAATGAAGCGTTGAGCAAGTTGACCATCAGTTTGAGTAGAGGATTGTACTTCGGACATAATAAATAAGGTTGTAGGTTATAGGTTGTAGGCCAAAATATGGACTTCGTCAAAAATCTAAAAAATAAAAATCATCATAACGCATCAATTTTAACAAACTAGCTAATTTAACTCATCATAATCCTACAACCTATCACCTGTTGTAGCGCCTTTAGGCGCCACAACCGCCTCTACAGAACCTGGAACAGCGATATATTTTTTGACGACGGCATTGAGTTTTTCCAAGGTGACGTCGTTGACTTCATTGATGCGTTGTAAATAGTGATCAAAACCTAAGCCCATCAGCTCTTCGCTTGCGCAACGCAACATCAGACCTGCATTGGATTGAATTGCCATAGCATCAGCTCCTAAGATTTTTTGCTTAGCTGTTCTCAATTCTTCTTGTGTGAGGCCATCTTTGGCGACGTGTTGAATCTCGTCATCAAATTCACTCTTCGCATGATCGAGCTTTTTTGGATCAGTTCCCATGTAAAAAACAAAAGCTCCTGGGGCAAGCCCCATTGAGCTTGAGGCGCCGACGAAATAAGCCAGCGACTGTTTTTCGCGAATGCGCAGGAAGAAACGTGATCCTAAATCGCTGCAAGCCGCATCAATCAGCTCCAACGCTGGACGATCAGGGCTTGTAATCGGAGCTGTGAGAAAACCTTTCACAACAATCGCCTGTTCTTTATTTTCATTTTTACTGACATCGATCGTTTTGGTGAGCGGTTGAGGTTCTGGAGGGTTTTGTAGAGCCAACTCCCCTGCTGGCATTTTTTCAAAAGCCTGCGCTGCTAGCTTTGTTGCCTCTTCAGCATTGATATCACCAAAAATCGCGATCACTCCATTTTTTCCAACGGCATATTTTTTATAAAACTCCTCGACCATCTCGCGATTCAAGCCTGGAACAGTCTCCTTGGTTCCCAAGATTCTCCGCGAGTAGGGATGTGTTCCATAAAGTTTCTCTTTCAAGAGGCGCTGAGTCATCGAGAGCATTTGATCATCTTCGGCTTGGATCGCTGCGAGTTGAGCCATCTTCTCATGCTCGATCTCCTCAGCTGGGAATGTAGCTTCCGTCAAGACTTCGGCCAAGAGATTTAATCCCAAAGCAAAATCAGGTTTCATCACTCCAACAGAAACGCTGAAGCTGTTGTTTCCGGCATTCGCTCCAATGCTTCCCCCAACCTGCTCGATCGTGTCAGCAATATTTTGAGCGCTTCGATTTTTGGTTCCTTTGACGAGTGTGCTTGCAAGAAGATCGGTCACGCCATTGTTCTTCGCATTCTCTGCCAACAACCCTCCACGGAAAACTCCCATCATCGAAATCAACGGAAGACGATGATCTTCGCAAATGAGAAGTCGTAGGCCGTTTGGAAGAACCACTTTTTTGACTTCCCGTTGATCCATTTTTTTTGTCATCTCTTTTTTCTGATCATCCTTCGGCGGCTTATTTTCTGGGTCAAGCGAGGTGATCGTCAAATGATCCTGCACTAAAAATTGCTTTGCTGCCTGATTCACCTCTTCAACGGTGACTCGTTGAATCGCATTCAAATATTCTTTTCCAAATGTTGGATTGCCAGTCTCCAGCCAGTTAGAACCATAGTCTTGAGCCCGTCCATGGACTGTTGTCAAGGTGCAGAGATGATCAGAAAGAAGACTCTTTTTTGCTTTTTCTAATTCTTGCTGTGTCACGCCATGCTCAGCAACGTTGTTGATTTGAGCCAAGATCTCGGCTTCTGCTGCCTCTCTCTTTTTAGGATCAACAACTGCATTCACAAAGAGCAATCCTTCGCTCGCGTTGAGTCCATAGAACCCACCTCCAACTTGAAAGACCAGTTGTTTTTTTTCACGAACTTCTTGATTCAAGATCGAGCTGTTACCAGAACCGAGAATATTTCCAAGGACCTCAAGCGCGGGCGCCTTAGGATCAGTAACGCCAGGAGCTTTCCAAGCAAGATTCACACGACTCAGTTCCGTCGGAAATGTTTTGCGTGCGACCTTCATCCCAAGTTGTGGTGGCTCTTTCTCGACTAGCACTGGCTCGAGTGCCTTGCGAGGGTATTTTTCAAAAAAGGAATCAAGCTGTTGGTGCACCGCAGCAGCATCAACGTCTCCTACAATCACAAAGCAGAGGTTGTTGGGAACATAGCGTTTTTTGAAGTATTCCATCACATCTTCGCGCGTCAGTTGATCATAAACCGCACGATAGCCAATGATTGGATGGCGATAGGGACTGACTTGGAAAGCCGTGGAAAAAAGAAGTTCGCTGCTTTTTCTATCTGGATCATCATCCCCCATTGCAAACTCGCGACGAATCACCTCTTGCTCCTTCACATATTCATCGGGCGGGAGTGAAGCATTCATGACAGCATCCGCAAAAACATCAACAGCCTTGCTCACTCCGGCTGCAGGAATGTCGGTCCAAAAAACCGTTCGATCAAACGAAGTGTAGGCATTTAAATAACCACCCTGAGCCTGAATCTCCTCCGCAATTTTTCCGGGAGGACGCGTTGCTGTTCCTTTAAACAACATGTGTTCCAAAATGTGAGAGAGCCCCGCTCCCAACCATTTATTTTCATCGATGCTCCCTGTGCAACACCATGCTTGAACCGAGGCAACAGGCGCATGATGATCTTCTTCAACGATGACAGTTAGCCCATTTTTCAAGGTGAAAACTTGAGGGTTTCCAGAAACAGTGAGTGCTGATGTTGCGTTCGTGTTGGTCGAAGAAGTGGGTGATGCAGGTGCTGACATGGATGGTAATGGCTGAGGTGGTGTGGCTGCTGCTGTAAAAATGGTGGAAATTACGAAGCAAGTTGCGATGAGATTTTTCATAAGAAGAGGCTGAAGAAAAAATTCACAGGGATAGAAGGGATAAAAAAGTTTTAGTAAATTTGAAATTACTTTCTAAAAAACTACTTATAGTTTATTAAATTGAAAAGGGCACGCGATAAGCTTGCTCTTTTTCCTTAGAACTGCGTTCTCAGATCTCACGTTATCTTCGGATAGCGCTTCGATCTTCGGCCTTGTTCTAAGAAAAAATTTCAGCGCTTCTAACATGCCCTTTTCAATTTAATACACTATAAATTTAATGAGCATCATTTTGAAAAGAAAAAAATTTAAAGATTTCATTTTCTTCAATCTTTAGCCATCAGCCTCTCGGGCAAAAAAGGGTGCACGAAAGCTTTTTCAAAATCAAATCCGTTTGAAAAAGAAGCGAGGGTGTCATCTTCCGTCTTGCCCACCACACCTGCCTCAATGAGGTTAAAAATAATTTGCCCAACATCGCTGCTATTTTTTATCCCCCAATATTTCAAGAGTGTCACTGCCATTGGGCCAAATTCTTTAAGCGCTAGCAAGCGAAAGGCCTCGAGCAACTCTGTTGCACTGACATGCATCGGTCTCAGCTCTTTGCGCTGTTTTTTTTGGCGCTTAACGGCAAAGTCCATCACCTCCCGTAAGAAAAGATAAGCATCAAGACGATAACGTTGATCACGAGTAACGATCTTTTCAACAGCTTCTTGAAATCCGAGAATGGGAATCATAGGCTTTGGCTCTGCCAAAACCAGTTGGCAGTTCGTAGTTCGTAGTTCGTAGTTGCCATGGCTTCGCGATGGCTTTTGTCTGCAGGCCGTAGCCCGCAGCCTCTAGCTTGAGCCTTCACAGCACGACACTGTTTCACCCCAAGCCCCAACAAAAAAATTCCGAGGAGCATCAGAATGACAACTTGCTCGCGCTGCGTTAAAGAAAACATTTATTTTAAGAGTGCTTCGATTTCTTGCAAATTCATTTGAGCAAAGGTAGCAATTTGATCAAGTGGCACCTTAGCAGCATGCATCGCACGAATCATTTCAAATTTACCTTCAGCTCTGCCTTCAGCTCTACCTTTGGCTTCTCCTTCTCTCAAGCCTTTATTATAGCGATCACTCATGAGTGTTTTTTCGGAACTAATGGCGTCCCAATTCCGATCATAAGCAATGAGTTCTTCGTGGGTGTAGGCTGAAGTTTCTACCAGCTTCAAGGCTTCACTAATCGCTGCTTCTTGGAGCAAGCTTTCATCTGCCTGTGTGGTCTTTTCATTAATTTCTCGAAAAAATCGGAGCCACAAAACAGCTAGTCGCTTTTCAGGAATACTTGCTGGTTTGAATTTTGGAAGTTCAATAAGAACCAACTGGAGATCCTCCAATGTTGTATTTTTTTTATCACAGAGTTGATAATGATGAAACCATTCCTCTTCATCGCTAAAGGTTGCATCAATGAGTGCGAGGCCATAGACAGGACTCAGAGATTCGTATTTTTCTCCTCTACTAAACTGCCTGACATAAGTTGCAGCTGTATTGAAAACCATCCTTTTAATAAAATAACCTGCCCATTGCAACTGCATCTCAACAATGAAATGCCTCCCGTGATTGTCATAACAACGGACATCGACAATCGTATGCTTCATCCCTTCAATTTCAGGAACATTTTCCGATGAAAGGTACTCGAGACTTTCAATCAGACAATCTTTTGGTAGCGGCAAGATCGCATTAAGAAAATTTTTGAGAATTCTCGGATGATGGCCAAAAACTTTTTTAAAAACGAGATCGCTTTTGGGATCGAGGTAGCGTGGCATAACGGTGGGATTGTACCTGTTTTAAAAAAACAATGCAAATGCTACTTTACCTTAGTTGGAGCTGCTTTTTTTTCTTTGGGTGAAGAAGTTACCGACTTAGTGCCACCTGTTGATTTGCTTTCTGCAGGCTTCGCTGGTGCGGCAGAGGCAGAATCTTTTTCTTTAGAACTCTTGTACCCTTCACTCCGATAATCAGTGATGTAAAATCCAGAACCTTTGAACAACAGGCCTGCGCCAGCGCCGAGCAAGCGTTTGACTTTTCCCTTCCCCCATTTCTTCATCTGACAAAGCTCTTTGGGACAAGTTTCATACCGATCGGCAGACATCGACTGAAAGGCATCAAAATGATGACCACATTTATTGCATTCGTATTCGTAGGTAGGCATGGGAAAAAATTAAAAATAAAAGGGCAAAATACTCGTTATCGGTTGCTTGTTACTTTGTCTGTACTTGCCTCAGGTATCAAACAAAAATTATTTGTGAAGGCTTACTCTTGTCCAAAATAGAAATCTCCAGTTGAAGTAAGAGAGCTTCACGTGCTTTGTAGATCTACTTTGGTTGAAATGTTGAAGCGTTGAAACGTTGAAGGGGCAGCAAAATGAAATTTCTTCAACATTTCAACTCTGTTTATAACAATGAAAAAGTTTCTTATTTCAAATTGAAAAATCGTTTTGGACAGCAATGTTTTTTTATTTATTATTATCCTAGAAACATGAATAAAAATAAGAAAGTTTGGGTAAGGGCCTTGCTTTAAAAATTGTTTTTATGCCGCCTTGGCTAACCTGAGTGGTTAGTGAGATATTAGAATGAACACCTTAAAACAAGCTATGTTTCATAAACTTTTTTATTTTTCTGCACGTTTTTAGCATCATATCTCTATTGTGATTTCCTCTTTTTTTTCCATCGCTCCGGCTAAAATAAATCTCTCCTTGCGCATTCTTGGCAAACGAGAAGATGGTTATCATGAGCTTGAAACGCTGATGGCTCCAATTACACTGGCTGATGAGATTCAGCTGCAACTTATTCCTGATAATATTTTCGAATCGGTTTCTCTTTCGTGCAATGATGTAGCACTTCCAACCAACAAAGAAAATCTTTGCGTTCGCGCAGCTTATGCCTTCCAAGATGCAACAAATCTTCGAACGCCTATCACAATTTCATTGCAAAAAAAAATTCCTTATGGCGCTGGGCTTGGTGGAGGAAGTAGCGATGCTGCTGCTGTACTGCGAGGGATGAACATGCTCTTTGAGGAACCACTCTGTTTTGAAGAACTTCATCAGATAGCAACAACTATCGGCTCCGATGTCCCATTTTTTCTTGATCCCAAGCCAAGGTATTGTCGTGGTCGCGGCGAATTATTGGGCGAAGCTGTTTCTCTCGCTGATTGGAAATTGCTTTTAATCAAACCTCCTTTTCCAATTGCTGCAGCGGAAGCTTATAGCAGGTTACAGGTTGCAGGTTGCAGGTTGCAGGTAGATACAACTCTGCTTGACGGTATCCCTATTTTCAATGATCTAGAGGCTCCTGTCTTTGGAAAATATTTTCAGCTCCTGACGTTGAAATCCTGGCTGCAGGCCTGTCCGAAAATTGCTGCTGCCTGGATGACCGGCTCAGGATCGACGATGGTGGCTGCTTTAAAAAAAGAAATCAGCAAGGAAGAAATTTTACATCTTCAACAATCCATCATTGATAAATTCGGTTCCTCTTTTTGGATCAAAGAAACCACTTTTATCTGACCTCCCTGCAGTCTTTAAACTGTAATATCCTACAATCCCAGCCTCTCGGCAAGGGCTTCTGGAGTCATCTGGATACCGATAAAAAATTCGCCGAACTCGGCATACTTCACGCTCACTTCATCGAAACGCATTTCGTAAACAATTTCTTTAATCGAACTTGTCGTCTTGGCAAAAAGCGAGACTCCCCATTCTTGATCATCGAGCCCCGTCGACCCCGTGATGAACTGCCGCACACGTCCTGCGTACCGGCGGCCGACAAGCGCATGCCCATGCATCAATTTTTTGCGAACATCCAGAGGAAGCGCATACCAATTCTGCTCGTGATTCCGCCGCTTAGACATCGGATAAAAACAGAAGACAGGAAACTCTGCTGCAGCTGGCAACTCTGGATAGAGCCTCTCCTCGACGTATTTTTCAATCCTCTCGCGAAAGGCCTCCATCTTCGCTTCGAAGCCGGGCATCGCAGGAGAAAGATTTTCTTCGCGTTCCAATTTCGCTGCATACTCTTCATCGTTCATTCCATACTCGCTTCGCTCGGTCATCGAGAGCCACGAAAAAGAAGGAACCAAAACTCCATCTCCTAGTACGCGCTCCAATTTTTTTGCCGTGATGTCGAGCTGCTGCAAGTCGGGCGTGATCATCATGAACCCGAGATCTGCTTTTGGTGTCACCATGCTAAAACTCAACAGCTGTGTATCAGGAAGCCCGCGAACCTCGTTCACAAGAGCCTCCAGAGCCCGCAGCCGTTCTTGTTGTTCTTCTTGATCAAAGTAACGCCAGACTGTTTGATCAACTTTAAAAAAAAGATGGAGCGTGTGGCGGCCTTCGGTTGGAAGAATAGGAGAAAAAGGAATTTGAGTCATGCTCTTACCCTAACGGAAACTATTTTGAAGAGCCAGCGGGTTTTGCTTGAGCTTGCTGAGCAGCCTGTTGCCTCATAAGTTTTGACACCCGAGGCGGGAAAATCAAGTAGGTAAAAATAAGACGTTGACTCATAAAGGATGACACCGGCAACCAAGAAGGATGCCAATGTCACAAACAATACGGAAAGAG
>Ga0194129_10007866_pt1 | contig 12533 bp, 7 predicted proteins | sample TA2KigCa35mmetaG_FD_150862 | JGI IMG/M metagenome (GOLD analysis project Ga0194129, IMG submission 150862) | Freshwater microbial communities from Lake Tanganyika, Tanzania - TA2015038 Kigoma Deep Cast 35m | ecosystem: Environmental > Aquatic > Freshwater > Lake | place: Tanzania: Lake... | reverse complement strand
TCGCCGTCGTCCCCCTGCTCGGCCCCCTGCCCACCCGGCCGTCGCTTGCCACGGGGACCGCGCTCGCCCTTTCCGGAGCCGCTCTCGGAGCCTCGCGCGCGCCGCGTGAAGCGCTGCATCCGCTGCTTCAAGCGCTCGCCGCCTTGACCTTCCTGCCGGATGAGCTCGCGGAGCTCCTCAATGCGCTGCCGAAGCTCCTCCTTCTCCTTGTCGGTGAGCTGCTCCTCCTCCATCCGGTTGAGGTCCTCGGTGAGCTGCTCGAGCTCCTCGGCAGAGACCCCGAGATCCCGCAAGAGGTCGGCCGCGGCCTTGCCGAGCTGCCGCTCGAGGCGGTTTAGCTTGCGCGCGGCGGCCTCACGTCGCTTCACGTCGCGGTCGAGACGCGACAGCTCGCGCTCCTTCTTCCGCAGCAGGCTTCGCTTACGCTCGTCGTTCGGCTCTTTCTCCGAGGCCTCCTTGGCCTTCAAGAGCGAGCTGCGAAGCTCGGCGCGCTTCTCCTCGAGCCGCTCGAGCGCCTGCTTGTTGGAGCTCGAGGCGCGATCGAGTGCTTTCTTCAGCCGCTCGAGCTCGGCCTTCGAGGGCTTCTTCTTGCCGACGAGCCGCTCCGTCAGCTTTTTCAGCTCGTCGCGCGCGCGGCCGAACTCCTGCTTGCGGAGCGCGTCGGAGGTCGGTCGCGACAGCTCGCTCTGCGAGAGCTCGTTCGATAGGTCGGCGAGTGCCTGCTTCATCGCGTCGCGCTCCTCGGCGGCCTCGCGGCTCATGCGCTCGTCGAGCTCGCGGAGCCGTCGGAAGGCCTCATCGCGGGACAGGCGGCGCTCGGCGAGGTCCTCGATGAGGCGGTTGAACTCGCCGACAGCTTCGCGCAGCTCGGGGTTGTCGTCGTCGCGGACCACGTCCCGGAGCGCGTCGCGAAAGAGCGCGAGGTCATCCTCGGAGAGCTCGAGGGCGTCGACCGAAGGCGGCTGGACGAGCGCCGGGACCGCGACCCATCGTGGCACTTCGGCGAGCGCGACCAGGGCAAGCCCGACGAGCGCAACCAGCCCCAGCCCGAGCTCCGCAGGCACCGGCACGGGGACGGCCTCGCGCGGCGAGAGTCCGGCGGCAAACGCGTCACGCGCGTCCTCGATCGCGGCGCGCATCATCGGAGCGCGCGCAGGCTCCGGGACGTCCGCGAACTCGAGCGCATTCGGCAGGCGACCCGCGCCGCCGTGGTGCCGATCGAGCGCGAGCGCGCCGGCAGACGGGGGCAGGCGCCGCAGCGCCGCGGCGAGCAGATAAATGACCGAAATCAATACGACGCCGCCGAGGCCTAGCGCCGTCGTTCGGTCGGCGAGCCGTTCGGGCGCGATCTTTCGGACGGCGAGCATGCCGGCCGCGACCGCGGACGCCCAAACGAGCGTCAGCGGCAGCGAGGCGAGCATGCGAGCGAGGCGCATGCGCCGCTCGGCGCGCAGTGCGGATCGCCGAAGGGGCAGTAGCTCCGGGTCGGTCACCGAGCGTGATCCTAGCCGCTCTCTGGCGGGCGTGCCGGACATCCGACATGTCGGACGCCCGACGAGGCGAAAAGGTTCCCTCCGCCGGCCGCGCCGATCGGGCGGGCCCGACTGCCCGCGCCTACCGAACGCGGCGTCGAGCGGTCACTTGTCGTAGCCGAACGCCTTGGCCTCGAAGCGCTTTGGCTTCGCCGACACGTTGTAGATGCTCACCTCGAAGCGCGCCGCGGCGCCCGCGTCGAGGTCGTTGCCCGCGACGGCGCCCTGCCCCGCGCCGCACAGCTTGCCGGCCTCGTCGTACAGCCCCACCGCGATCCAGACGGACTTCGCGGTGAACGTCGACTGGTTCGTCACCTTGCCGGTCACCTTGTACGGCGAGTAGACGTTGGTGGGCTCGTTCATGGTCCCGTCCGCCATGTCGAGCTTGGCGAGCTGCAGGTTCTGGTAATCGGGAAAACCCTGCGTCTCGACCTTGTGGCTCGCGTAGCTCGCGGTCTTCGTGAAGAGCCCGTAGCAGGGCACCGACTCGCCCGCGGGCAGGGAGCGGACGCCCGCGGCGATGCACGAGCCGCTGTCGACCGCGGTGCCCGAGGCGTCGAGGAGCGTCACCTTCGCCGACGGCCGAGCCACCGAGTCGGTCCCGACGTTGGCGAGTTCACCAACGAGGTGGAGCGTGCTGCCCGTCTTGCCCTTGAAGGTCTGACCGTTCTTGAACTCGAGCTTGATCTGCCCCTTGCCGGCGTTCGGAACGCCGTCCACCTGGATGCCGCTCGTGGCGACCGCGGATGCGATCGCGTTGGCGACCCGCTTCGTTTTCTTGATCGTCGAGTAGACGCCGAAGCTCACCACGACGACCAGCACGAGGCAGCCGATGCCGAGCCCTGCGATGAGGCCGTTTTTCCCGCCGCCGGACGACGAAGGCGGCAGTGGGGGACCGCCGAACCCGCCCGGCGGGGGGCCGCCGAAGCCGCCCTGCGGTGGGCCGCCGAAGCCGCCGGGCGGCGGGGCTCCGCCGGGAGGAGGAACATAGCCTCCGCCGGGCGGGGGGCCGTAGCCGCCGCCTGGAAGCGCGCCGCCCGGGGGACCATAGCCGCCACCGGGCGGAGGGCCGTAGCCGCCACCGCCTGGAGGTGCACCGCCGGGAGGTGCGCCGCCGGGAGGTGCGCCGCCGGGAGGTGCGCCGCCGGGGGGACCGTAACCGCCGCCGCCCGGGGGACCGTAGCCGCCACCGGGCGGAGGGCCGTAGCCGCCACCGGGCGGAGGGCCGTAGCCGCCACCGCCGGGAGGACCATAACCGCCGCCGCCGGGGGGACCGAAACCGCCGGGAGGATTGCCTTGGCCGTACATTCGGTCACTATCGCAAAAGGACCTCGCGAAACCAAGCGCGGTCCGCAAGAGCGCCGCCGTCGTTGACAAGGGTCAAGCGGCGCGGGCCAGCGAAAGCTTCTCGGTCTGCCCGGCACGAAAGAACCTCGCGAGGAGCGCGCGGAGCTCTCGATGGCGCGCCCGCCGAAGAAAATCGCGCTCGAGGCGGTGGACGAACCGCTCCGCGGCCCAGCTCGCGAGGCGGTAGCGCTCCCCGGCGTCGGTCTGCTCGGGGTCGAGGAACCGCGCCTCTTCGAAGAGCCGCCTTCGGAGCCCCGCGCGAGCGTCGTCGGGGAGCGGGTTCGGGAGCACGCCGAGCACCAGGAACTTGTCGACCTCGGCTTGCATCTCGAGCTCGAGGTGCGTCGTCGGCAGCTCGCAGCGGATGCGCTCGGCCAGCAGCACGAAGTGGCTCACGCCCTCGACGAGCTGGCACGCGCCGTCGAGCCCCGCGCCGTCGCCGAGGGCGGTCTCGGGCAGCTCGACACGCAGCTCGACGCCGTCGACGCTCTCGCGAACCAACACGCGCTCGCGCGAGCCGGCGGGACCGACCTCGACGAAGGCGGTTACGTCGGGGACGTCGTCGAGCCCGTAATAATCGCAGAGCCTCCGCTGGACGAGCCTGGGGAGCCTCATCGCGGCCCCTTCAGTGAACCCCGCCCGGCCCGCGCTGCGGACACAGCCCGTGCTTGACGAGCGCTCCCGCGAGGCGCTCCGAGCCGGTCGCCTTCCACCGTTCGTAGAGGCGCAGCACGCCGCTGTCGGCCTCGGTCGCCGGCGCGAGCGCGGCCTCGGCGACCTCGGTCATCACCGCGACGAAGCTCCCATAGCCCTCGGCGAGCTCCTGCAGCACGTCGGGCGCGCCGCCGCCGCCGGTGAGGCGGAGCATCGACGACGCGTGACCGTAGGCGCTCGAGCCGATCACCATGACGTAGCGGGGATCAGCGCCGTGGCGGGTCATCCGCGGGCCGAAAAACCCGAGCGCGTAGAGGACGCCGTCACCGATGCGACGCAACCGCTCGAAGCGGGCCGCGCCGGTCTGGTCGAGGGCCTCTTGAAGGAGCAGCGTCAGTGGCCGCTCGAGCGTTTCCATCGTGAGCGCGCCGCGAGCGTAGTCGCCGAGCAAGCCTGCCAGATAGTGCTTCGTGGCGTCGGAGGTCGAGACCCCACGGGCGCGGACGGCGTCGTCGACGACCTCCGAGAAGTACCCGTCGACATCCGGTGAGAGATCGAGGACAAGGCTACTGTCGCTCATGGCGTGCACCTCCGGTGGCGACCGCGGCCGGGCCCGTGCATCGAACCCCGAGGGGTCGACCAGACGGGACGAGGGGCAGCGGCGCAGTGGTCGGTTTGGGCAAGGGTCTGCACGAGACAGGCTCCCTAAGTGTCTTTTGACCGATACCCAGTGGAACGGCCAGAAACCGAAAACCTTCAGATCGGCGAATTGTCTCGCGGACTTAGCACCACTCCCGAGGGCTGCTAGAGGCGCGAACGAATTCAGCTTTCCCGCCCTTGACAGCGGCGTGTCGGCGACTATTTTAGCGCCGCCTGTCAGCACTCGCCCTAGGCGAGTGCCAACAATCGTGCGTCCCTCCCCCGTCGGGCTCCTTCGACGGCCCAAGCGAGCGGACGTCCCCTGACCGCGCCACACGCGGCCACTTTCGCCACGCAGCAACGAGCCCGCATCGAGCCCTTGAGCCCGCGCGGGCACACCGGAGAAACCCATGAAGATTCGACCCCTGCACGACCGTGTTCTTGTGAAGCGCCTCGAAGGCGAGCAGACGACCAAGGGTGGCCTGTTCATCCCCGAGACGGCGAAGGAGAAGCCCATTGAGGGCACCGTCATCGCCGTCGGCAACGGCAAGCTCGCGGACGACGGTTCGATCCGCAAGCTCGAGGTCAAGGCGAACGACCGCGTGCTCTTCGGCAAGTACGCCGGCACCGAGGTCAAGGTCGACGGTGAGGAGCTCCTCATCCTGCGCGAGGAAGACATCCTCGGCGTTCTCGAGAGCTGAAACCCCTAGCCACACGAACGAAAGAACGGAGACAACACCATGAGCGCCAAGGAAATTCTCTTCCACGAGTCCGCACGCAACCGCATCCTCGCCGGCGTCGACGCCCTGGCCGACGCGGTCAAGGTCACGCTGGGCCCCAAGGGTCGCAACGTCGTCATCGAAAAGAGCTTCGGCTCGCCCACGATCACCAAGGACGGCGTGACCGTCGCGAAGGAGATCGAGCTCGAGAACAAGTTCGAGAACATGGGCGCGCAGATGGTCCGCGAGGTCGCCTCGAAGACCTCCGACGTCGCCGGTGACGGCACGACGACCGCGACCGTGCTCGCGCAGTCGATCTACCGCGAGGGCGCGAAGCTCGTCGCTGCGGGCCACAACCCGATGGAGATCAAGCGCGGCATCGACAAGGCCGTCGAGACCATCGTCGCTCACCTCAAGACCCTCGCGAAGGCGACCAAGGACTCGAGCGAGATCGCGCAGGTCGGCACCATCAGCGCGAACGGTGACGAAGAGATCGGCAAGCTCCTCGCCGAGGCGATGGAGAAGGTCGGCAAGGAGGGCGTGATCACGGTCGAGGAGAACAAGTCGGCCGAGACGACGCTCGACACGGTCGAGGGCATGCAGTTCGATCGCGGCTACCTCTCGCCCTACTTCGTGACCGACCCCGAGAACATGAAGTCGGAGCTGAAGGACTCCTACATCCTCATCAGCGAGAAGAAGATCTCGAACATGAAGGACCTGCTCCCGGTCCTCGAGATGATCGCGAAGCAGCAGAAGAACCTGCTCATCATCGCCGAGGACGTCGAGGGCGAGGCGCTCGCGACGCTCGTCGTGAACAAGATCCGCGGGACGCTCTCCTGCGCCGCCGTCAAGGCCCCCGGCTTCGGCGATCGCCGCAAGGAGATGCTGAAGGACATTGCGACGCTCTCCGGCGGTCAGGTGATCGCGGAAGAACTCGGCCTCAAGCTCGAGAACGTCACGCTCTCGGACCTCGGCCGCGCGCAGACCGTGCTCATCGACAAGGACACGACGACCATCGTGGCCGGCGCCGGTGATCAGGCGAAGATTCAGGCGCGCATCAAGGAGATCCGCGTCCAGATCGACAACACCACCAGCGACTACGATCGCGAGAAGCTCCAGGAGCGCCTCGCGAAGCTCGCCGGCGGCGTCGCCGTCGTCAAGGTCGGTGCGGCCACTGAGACCGAGATGAAGGAGAAGAAGGCTCGCGTCGAGGACGCGCTCCATGCGACCCGCGCGGCCGTCGAGGAGGGCATCGTCCCCGGCGGTGGCGTCGCGCTGCTGCGCGCGCAGGGTGCGCTCGCCGGCCTCAAGGTCTCGACCGAGCAGAACGTCGGCGTGAACATCGTGCGCCGCGCGCTCGAGGAGCCGATCCGCCAAATCTCGGCGAACGCCGGAGAGGAAGGCTCGATCGTCGTCCAGAAGATCCGCGAGGGCAAGGGCGACTTCGGCTACAACGCCGCAACCGGCGAGTACGGCGCGCTGATCGGCATGGGCGTCATCGACCCCGTGAAGGTCGTGCGCACCGCGCTCCAGAACGCCGCGAGCGTCGCGGGCCTGATGCTCACCACCGAGGCCATGGTCGCCGAGCTCCCGAAGGAGGAGAAGGCGGCCGCGGGCGGTGGTCACGCAGGCCACGGCCACGACTTCTGATCGAAGCGTGCCGCGATGACGAAGGGCTGGTCCTCCGGGGCCGGCCCTTCGGCTTTTGTGAGGTGTTGATGCCTGCGGCGGCGACCGCGGCCCACCTTTCCGCGCTCCACGCTTGTCGCTCGCGCCGTTCCCCTCTACGTCCTCCAAGATGCGCTGCCTCCCTTTGGTGCTCGCCGCGTCGCTCGCCGCGTGCTCGCCGACGCACAAGTCCCGCCCGCCCATGGGCGCCCTGCCGACCGCCGTTACGAGCGCCGAGCCACTGTGGGTGCCATTCCGCGTGATCGCAGGCACGAGCGTCGAGCGCGACCTGCGTGAAGCACACTTCGGGGACCTGCGTCGCCTCACCACCGGAGGCATGGGCGGCGCCCCGACCTGGACTGCTGATGGCCGCTCGCTCCGCTACGTGGCGCCGGACGATTGTCGCGTGCAGCTCACGGTGGAGCTCGACAGCGGGCGCATCAAGCGAACCGAATTCGCGAAGGCGCTCGAGTCCGTGGTGACCGAGGACGGACTCCTCGAGGCCGAGTGCGAGCGCGCGAGCAGCCCCGAGGCACGCTCCGCCGCGAAGAGCCTCTCCGCGAGCGAGCCGACCGCACTGCTCGCGCCCGCGCCCGTCGCCATCGGAGGCATCACGAACCCGCGCTCGCGACCGACGTTCTCGCACGACCACGCCTGGCTCGCCTGGCAAGCGCGCGCCGACGGCGCAGCCGAAGGGACGAGCGCCATCTTCCTCTCGACCTCGAGCGGGGCGCGACCGCACGCCATCACGCGCGACGGCCGGGCCAACGTACACCCGACGTTCACGCGGAAGGGCCGCGTGCTCTACGCGTCGGATCGCGACGCCGCTCCCGGCGGCTCGAGCCTCGCGCTCCACCTCGTTGACCCCGAGGGCCCCGCGACGGCGAGCGGTGGACCGCGCGTCGAGCGCGTCAGCTGGGGGAGCGGAGAGCGTGCCCCTCGCGTCTCACCGGACGGAAGCTGGCTGGCCTTCCTCTCGACGAGGGGCGGCGCGGGCTGGGACCTCTACGTCGCGCGCTGGCTCGATTGAGCCGAACCGATAGGTGAACCCCAGGCCGAGGATGTCACCGCTCGAGCGGTAGTTGCCGCCGTTCACGTAGTGAGGCGCGGCGTTCGAGGCGACGGGCACGAGGAGCGGGCTACGCGCGTCGCGTGGGTCGAGGTCGGTTACGGCGACGAAGATGTGGGCGTAGACGGCATCGAAGCGCCATCGACCGAAGCCGAGGCTGGCCCCGAGCGCGAGCGTCCCCTTCGGCCCGTCGACGGTAAGGACAGTGATCCGAGCGGGCGGGACGGCGCTCGACTCAAAGCTCGCGCCGCCGCGCAGCGAGAGCGCGACGTCACCGAGAGCGCGCGTGTATTCGCCACCGAGGCGCACCGCGTACGAGTTCTCGAAGCCGCGCTCGAGACGCTGCTCGGGCATCCGATACGGATCCGGGAAGCCCACCACGCCGCCGAGCGCGACGCCCTCGGGGTTCACGCGGATGGCGTCGTGCATGCCCCAGCCCTGAGCCGAGCCGGCGAGCTCAACCGCGAGCCCGTCGAGGGGTCGCCACTCGACGCCGAGCGACGCCGTCCACGGCAAGTCGAACGCGATCGACGCGGCATCGCCGACCTGGGTCGCTCCCGCAAACGCGACCGTCGACGGGAGGCGCGTGCGAATCGTCGCGGGCGCGCGCACGAACACAGGCAGGTGGAAGGAAGCCCCGATCGTGACGCGCGAGCTCGCCCGCAGCTTCGCTCCAACGATGCCGGTCGGCGCGACGATCGGACCTGCCGAGAGCTCGGTGAGCGTGTCCCACTCGGGCTGCTCGGGAGCGCATAGGAAGCGATCCGGCACGCACGCCGAGAACATCGTCGTCGCGGCGAAGCGCCCCACGAGCGCCTCGATGCCGGCCCCGACGCTCACTCGAGCGTGAGGTCGATAGCCGACGTAGGCGCCGACGACGCCGAGCCCCGAGCCCTCGAGCGTGAGCAACGAGTACCGCTGAGGCGCGGGCTTACCGGCGAGCGTCTCGGGGTAGCTCATGATGGCCGCGTAAGGCGCGTACGCCGCGAGCGCGACGACCAGGCCCTCGCGCAGGCGATAGCTTCCCGCGAGGGTCGGCAGCGGCAGCACCGCGCTCGAGCCGACCACGGTGGGGAAGGTCCGCGTCGTGCCTCCGAGCACCTCGCCGGTGTTGGGGTCGCGCTGCTCGACCCATGCACGTCGCGTATACTCGTTGCCGAAGCGCACCCAGCTCGCGTCGAAGAGGAGCTGGGTCCCCGCGTCGACGAGCCCGGCCGGGTTGTAGGCGACCGCGCCCGCATCGTCGGCCCCCGCGACGAACGCCCCAGCGCGCCCGAGCGGCCGCACGCCGCGATCGCCGAAGTACAGCCCTGCCGCGCGAGCGTCGTCAGCGCATGTCACCGCGAGGCACGCGAGCCCCACAGCGACAAGCCGAGTCTGCCGACGAGCGAGCACCCTAGCGCCTCCGCTTCTCGACGATCGAGTAGAGCTGCGCGAGCCCACGGGTTCGGCTCGTCAAGAGCTCGCGCAGCGTGCGAAGGAGGAAGCCGTGGTCCTGCGCGTCGAGGGGTCCGATCGCGGCCGCGTCGTAGCGGTTCACGTCCGCGATGGCGTCAGCGAACACCTCGAGCGGCGCGCGAAGCGAGTCCCGTCGAAGGACGAGGAGCGGTAACACCGCGTCGAGCGCGTGGTGCGGGTCGACCGTGTCGCGCGTCGCGGCATCGAGGAGCAAGAGCCCCCGATCGAGCACGCCTGGCCCCCTCGTTGAAGCGCGCGGCCTCGCCGCCCCGGAGATCGCCCGCGCGAGCGGCGTCCAGGCACGCTCCGCGGCGACGAGCCCCGCGCCGTCTGCAAGCGTCGCGAGGAGCGCACGTCGAACGCTCGGCGCGTCGGCGCCGGTCACCCGATCGACAAGGAAGCGCTCGAGCTCTCGTCTGGGTGCGTCGCTCCGCGCGAGCGCGTCGCCCATGTCCGCGAGCGCCGCGAAGCCCGGCGCCACGAGCATCGCCTCGACCTCGCGCCCGAGGTCCTCGCGTGCCCAGGTGCAGGCGAGCGTCGTCTCACGAGCCGGACAGCGCGCGTTCGTCTGCTCCCGAACGAGGCGGAGCATCGTCTGCAACATCACCGGGACGGCACGGTTGGCGAAGCGCGCGCTCGTCCCCGAGCCCTCGACGGTGAGGAACCGGTCGACGAGCTCCGACCGCGCACGACGCCACTTCGCGCGGCGCTCCTTCGCGTCGGGGAGCGAGCTCTCTTCGAAGCGCAGGTCCATCTGACGGAGCGCGTCCGCGAAGAGCGAAAACACGGTCACCTGCCCCTGCGGCGTCCCGTCGACCCAGGCGGTGCCGGACTTCCCTCCGCGCGTCGTGATCTTGAGCTTCTTCGCGTGCTCTTGACTGAAGAGGATGCGAACGAGGAGCTCGACGATCGCAGCGCCGTTCACCTTCTTACCCGCGTTCGGCCCGCGCGCGATCGCGACGTCGACCGCCGCCGCGGTCTTCGCGAATGCATGGAGCGCGGGGACGAGGTCGGTCACCATCGCGTCACCGAGGATGGGCTCGTACCGGCTGAGGCCTGCCCCCGAGCAGTAGCGCGGGTCGCCCTTCGGAACGTCATCGGCGCAGTAAGACCCGTGGTCGGCGTCGGGCCAATGGCGCCACATCGCCGCGAGGAGGTCGAGGAACAGCCGCTCGCCCGTGAAGTCCTTCGCGTTGCATGAGGTCACCGCGGCGTTGCAGCCCTCGGCGGCGTAGGCTTCGACGATCGGCCCGAGGTAGCGCTGAAACCCGAGCCGCTCCCACCCGAAGATCGTGCCGCGGTCGCGCAGGCGAAGCAGGTCGGCCTTGGCGTTCTCTGAGCAGGTGGGCACGTCGCTACCGTTCTTCGCGCAGAGCACGCTGCTCACCGGATCGATCGACTTCGTGAGGAACTCCATCGTCGCCGAGTCGGCGTTCTTCGCGTCGTAGTCGGGGAGCTTGCCGTACCGCGTGCTGTCGGCCCCGAAGAAGAGGAGCCGGCTCAGCGCGGCAGGCGTCGGGTGAAGCGTGAGCCCGGTGATGCCCGACGACGCCTCGAGGAGTTTGTCGACCGAGGCGAACGTCTTGACAAACGTCATGAGCGCGTTGAGATCCGAGGCGACCACCTCGAGCTCTCCGCGCTTCGGGTGCGCGGCCGGCAGGAGCGCGTCGAGGTACAGGCCTGCGATGTCCTGGAAGACGAAGAGCTTGCACTCGCCGTAGCTCCCGACGATCGGCCAGTCCACGATGCTTGTGTGCATCTTGGCGCCCGCCTTGTTGCACGCCTTGACCCCCGAAGAACCGTGGATGAGCTGCAGCGAGCGCTCGAGCATCGAGCGGTTCGTGCCGTTGACGGGAGCCGCGCGATCGACCGGGTTCTTCGGGTTCGCGATCGACGCGCCTCCCTCCGTCAGGTTCAGGCCGAGGCCGTTCACGTTCGACGGATCGTAGCCGTACGCGTCGCGCATCGTCGCGAACGCCGCGAGCGTCTCGCCGAGGTGCTGCGCAGCAGGCTGCGGGATCTTGGCGTCCTGCGGGGCGGGCGATACGAGGATGTCGCTCGCGAGCCCCTTCGTCAGGCGTGCGACGAGTCCAGGCCGCTCCGCCATGCGACCCAGCACGTCCGCGACCTCGTCCCAGATCGGTGTCTCGTACGCGAGCTCGGCCCGTTGCTCGAGCCCCTTCGCGGCGAGCTCGTCGTGCTCGTCGGCGATCGCCTTCACGCGGAGCCCCGCGTCCACGAGCCGCGCGACGACGTCTTCGTGTTCGCGGAGCAGCGTCTCGAGCGCCTCGAGGAGGGTGTCGGACTCGGGGTCCGCGAGCACTTGACCGAGCGCATGCGCAAGCTCCGGGAGGGGCGAGGCCTCCGCGACGAAGCGTCGGTAGCGGCTGCAGCTCGCCTCCGTCGGACACGAGGCGCCCGGCGGGAGCACCGCTTCGCTCGCGTGGTCGTAGGTCGCCTCGGCGCGCTCGCCGGCGAGGACTTGAAGCCCCGAGATCGCGTAGAACACGGCCTCGTGCTCGACGGCGTACGCGTCGGGAGCGCCTCCTCCATAGCTCGTCGGATCGACGAGGCCGACGAGCTCGCGCGACAGCGGCGCGAGGAGCGAACGCGAGACGTCGACGTACTCGAACGGCGTCTCGACCGGGCGCCCGAACACGTCGACGGAGCCGGGCGGAGCCCCCGCGCCGACGAAGGGCGTCGGGACCGACAGCGGCTCCCCCGAGGCGTCGACGAAGCGACCGCGCGCGTCGACGTCCGCGAGGCCATCGTCATCGACATCGACGAAAGGTGCCGAGAGCGTGCTCGCGTCTCCGGGGGTGCTGCCCGCGGGCACGGCGAACCCGCGCGGGTCACGGCGGACGACGTACAACGAGGCCTCGTCCGGAGCCGCGAACTGGTCGTCCTGTGCGAGGAGCAGCGCGGCGAGCAGCTCGCCTGTCGTCCGCGGTCGCGAGATCGAGGCTCCGGGTCCGGGCAAGAGCGGAGCGTCACAGGCCTCGCACTCGAGCCCGCGCAGGGCGGCCTCTGCAGCCGCAAGGCCCGCCTCGAACGCGTCCGCGCCCTCGCCGCCAGGGCCGAACACGAGCGACAGCGAGCGCGCGAGGCCACGAACCTCCGGGTACGAGAGGAGCACCTCGAGCGCGCCGAGGCCCGCGTCGGGCGAGCGATATCCCTCGCGGCCGGAGGCTGACGCGAGCGCGCCGAGCGCAGGAGCGTCGCCCTCGAGCTCACCCAGCACATCGCCCAGCGCGTCGGTCGTCGCGGGAAACAGCGGCGTGGCCCCGGGCTCGAGCGGGTTCGACTCGTAGAGGGTCGTGAGCCGCTCGGTGAAGCGGAGGAGGGCGAGGTGGAGGGGGATGGTCGTGCCCGCCACTCCGCTCGCAGGATCGGGGATGTCGACGTCGGGCAGCGCAGCGTCCACCGCCGCGATCAGCCCCCCCCCCC
>Ga0194129_10007864_pt1 | contig 12536 bp, 7 predicted proteins | sample TA2KigCa35mmetaG_FD_150862 | JGI IMG/M metagenome (GOLD analysis project Ga0194129, IMG submission 150862) | Freshwater microbial communities from Lake Tanganyika, Tanzania - TA2015038 Kigoma Deep Cast 35m | ecosystem: Environmental > Aquatic > Freshwater > Lake | place: Tanzania: Lake... | reverse complement strand
GGTTCATCGTCACCACCGATCGGATCAGCGCCTTCGACCGGGTCCTCGGCACGCTGCCGCTGAAGGGTCAGCTCCTGCAGTGGGTGAGCGCGTTCTGGTTCGACCGGACGCGGGCGCGGATCCCGAACCACCTGCTCGCGACGCCCGACCCGAACGTGATGGAAGTCAAGGAGTGCCAGCCGCTCGGCGCCGAGATGGTCGTGCGCGCGTACGTCACCGGCGTGACCGGGACGAGCCTCTGGACTCACTACGCGCGCGGGGAGCGAACCTTCTGCGGGCACACGCTGCCCGACGGCCTGCGCAAGGACGAGCGGCTGGAGCGACCGCTGCTCACGCCGAGCACGAAGGCCGCCCACGGCGAGCACGACGTCTCGATGTCGAAGGACGAGCTGATCCGGGGCGGACACATCGACGGGGCAGACTTCGAGGCGGCCGAGGCGCTGGTGATGGCCTTGTTCGAGGAGGGACAGCGCCACTGCGCCGAGCGGGGGCTGATCCTGGTCGACACGAAGTACGAGCTTGGCAAGGACGTGGATGGCAACGTCGTCGTCATCGACGAGGTTCACACTCCGGACTCGTCGCGCTTCTGGTTCGCCGCGAGCTACGCCGAGCGGTTCGACGCGGGCCGACCGCCAGAGTCGTTCGACAAGGAGCACGTGCGTCGATGGCTCGTCGAACACGGCTTCACCGGCGACGGTCCGACCCCGACGATCCCGGACGAGGTGAAGCTCGAGGCGATGGCGCGGTACGCGACGGCGTGCGAGGCCATCGTCGGCGAGCCGTTCGCGCCCGACTGCTCCGAGCCGCTCGCGCGCATCCGTAAGAACCTGAAGATCGAGGGACCATGAAGGCGACCGTGTACGTTCGACTGAAGTCCGAGGTGCTGGATCCCCAGGGCGAGGCCGTGCGGCGCGCCCTCGCGCACATGGGCGTGTCCGGCGTGACGGGTGTGCGCATCGGCAAGCTCGTCGAGATCGAGCTCGACGCCGCGAGCCCCGACGACGCGCAGGGCCTCCTCGCAAAGGCCGCCGACGAGCTGCTCGCAAACCCCGTGATGGAGGACTACGAGGTCGTCGTCGGAGCGCCCGACGCGGACCGATAGCGGGCCACGAGCGACGCGTCGGAGCCGAGGTTCTCGAGAGCGTCGGCGAGGTGCCCGCGGTGGATCGACACCATGGTGGGCATGCCCCCGGAGAGCCCGAAGCGCGCGAGGAAATCGACCCCGCTGTCGTAGGCGGCGGCGAACGTCGCGGTGTCGCCGTCGACGACGCAGGCCATGCGCGCGCGCTCTTGCCCGAGCAGCAGGAGGCTCGTCTTGTCGTAAGGCCCAGCGCGCCCCGCGACGTCAACATCGACGAGCACGAGCTCGGGCGTGGCGATCTCGTACCGGTGCGAGAGCCGCCCCGCCTCCTCCTCGCGCGGCGCGATCTCGCGCGCGGCGGCCTCGACGACCTCCCACCCGTCCCCGGCCAGCCCGCCGGCGAGCAAGGAGAGCACCGCGCGAAGGACCGCCTCGTCGCGTGGCCGCGCACGGATCGCCCGATCGAGCTGAGCGCCGGTGCCGCTCGGAAAACCCTTGCGCGTGTCGATGGCGCGGGCGTCGTCGTCGCAGCCCGGGTAGGGTTCGCGCCCACCGAGCAACCATTTCGCGGCGCTCGCGAGACCGTCGAAGTCGGTGTGGCAGACCAGCGTGTCGACCGCGCCGACCCGCGCGACGAACTCGGCGGTCACCATCTCGGGGCACGCGCCATGCTGGGCCTTGGTCGCGAGCACGAAGCGCGCATCGGTGGCGAACCTTCGGTGGTGCACGCTGTCGTGGTGGTCGACCCAGGCGGCGAGCCTCTCGCCGAGTGCCTCGATGAAAGGCAGGGTGTTCGAATCGAAGTCGTTGCGGCGGCCACCGCTCTCCGAAGCGAAGGCGATGTCGAGCACGACGACGCGGCCCGCGAGGCTCGCAGGCTTGGGCAGCTTTCGCGGCGTCGCGAACGCCACGAACAAGCCCTTTTCCGACACCCAGGAGGCCGCTCGGTTTCCCATGACGAAGGGAACTTAGGCTACGTTGCAAAACCGATGCGAGCCATGCCGATCCGTCTGCTCACGCTGAGCGTCGTCCTCTCGACTGCCGCCGAACTGCACGCCGAGGAGCCGCTGCCCTGCGCCATCCAGGACACGACCGCGCCCGCCAAGGAGGCCGAGTTTTTCGGCGCTGCGTCGGGCGGCTCGGCCGTGGCGAAATTCACCGGGGTCACCCTCGGACTGAAGCTCTCGGAGTTTCCCGCGGAGCTCGGCGCGCCTGCCCGGGTGCGGGTGGAGACCGGTGACTCGAAGACGCCCTCGATCCGCGTGAAGGGGTGGGCGAACCCAGGGTCGTTTCGGTACTTCGCTCGAGAATCGGTGTCGCTCGTCGGGACCCAGGTGCGGCTGACGAAAGGTCTCGAGATCGTCCCGCTCGGGATGCAAAACGGCAACCTCACGTTCGAGCACCCCGTCCTCGGCACGCGCGGAGAGGACGGCAACCCCGTCAAGCTTCGCGGCAGCATCCCGTGCTCGAAGGTGGCCCTCGCCCCACCGGGGGTCGACGCGGCCGACGCGCCACGCGGGGTCCGCTGGTACCACATGCGAGCCTCGTCGCTGCGGGTGTTCGACAAACCGCAGGGGACGCAGGTCGTCGAGCTTCGCATGGACGGGCACAATGGGAAGGTCTTCTTCAGCGCGGACCTGCCACGCTCCGGCTGGCTCTACGTGACCTCGCCGGGCGACGTGACGATCACGGGCTGGATTCGCTCGGGCGACGTCGAGCTGCAGCCCTACGCGGAGGTCGTGAACATGCAGCTGCTCGAGCCCCCGCCGCTCCGTTCGCCGAGCCTCGCGCTCGCCGAGCCTCCCAAGACGCTCACGGCCACGGTCGAGCTGCCGATCCTGTCGAAGGCCGAGGCCGGCGCTCCGCCGCTCGGGGTCGTCGAGGTCGGCGCCACGATCCACGGCATGGATGTCTCGACGGAGTGGACGAGCGTGATCCCGACCTCGCTGGCGATCATGCCGGTTGACGGCGCGGGCTTCTGGGTCAAGACCGCGAGCCTCCCGAAGCCATGACCGCAGCGCGCAGCGGGGCCCGGTCACGGCGGCCGAGCGCAGCGAGGTGGACGAGCCTCCTCGTGATGCTCGCAGGCCTTGGAGCGAAGCCTCACGATGCGTCGGCCGCTTCGCCGCGGACACTCACCGCGCGCGTCGAAGGAGCCGGCTTCACGGCCGAGTCGTGCATCGCCGCAAGCTGCACGACGGCGACCTTCGCGCTGGCTCCCGAGGTAACGGCGCCGCGGATCGACTCGCTCCGCCTTCGGGGCGGTCGCCCCGCGCTCGTGGTCGAAGCCCCGGCTCGCGAGGGCGCAGGTCGCTTCGTCGTCATCGTGACGGCGGACGACGACGGTGCACCTCGGGAGCTGCTCCGCGGGTGGCTCGGTCGACCGCGCGGGGTCGCCGGCGCGCGTCAGTCGCGAACACTCCTCCGCGAGGCGAGCCGTGGCGAGGAGACGCTCTCCTTCGGGACCCATCACGAGGCGCTCTCGGCATGCGGCCGCGACACGTTGACGCGTGTCAAGGAACTCGATCCGGTCACCCTCGCATGGACGACGGCCACGAACCGGATCCTCACCGCGCAGGCCCGCGCGACCGCGACCCGCCTCTTCGCGCGCCGTGCGGGCACGCTCGACACGACCCTGCCCGCTCTCCTAGCCGCGACCGCGGCGTCGAGTGCCAACGACGATGGCTACGCTGGGCTGACCGACGGGAGCCTCGCGCGCGGCTGGGAGGCCCGGGCGGACGGCGCTGACTCGAGCGAGTTCGTGGTGACGATGGGAAGCCCGCTCGTGCCCATCGAGGGCTTTCAACTGGCGCCGCGACGCGTGCCGAGCGACCCCGACGCCGAGGCGGAGAGCGGCGCGCCACGAACGCTGTGGCTCCTCACCGAGACCGACACCTTCCACGTCACGCTGCCCGAGGATGCGCGCAACCAACCTCCGGGGACCGCCTACGAGATCGCGCTCCCGAGCGCGATCCGGGCCGGATGCGTCACGGTCGTCGTCGAGGAAAGGTACGGTGCCGAGGGCGCTCCGCTCGGTCTCGCGGAGCTCCGCGCAACGACTCACCTCGACCGGGCTGGCGGGTTCCCCGGGCTCGTCGCGCAGCTCGACCGGCGGGGGGAGGATGCGCAAGGTGCAGCCCTCGCGCTCGCACGAAGCGGCGACAAGGCACACTCCGCCATCGTCGCAGGCTTCGACGCGCTCGGCCCGGGCGGACGCTCGCGCGCCCTCGCGATCCTCGACCTCGGGACCTGCGCGCAGGTCACGAAGTTTTACGCGGAGCGGCTCGTCGGACGTGGGCGGCCGGCGAGCTGGTCTCCCGATGGCGACGAATCCCGAGACGTTCACCGCGAGCGCGTCCGCCATTGCACCGCCGAAGGCCGACTTGCTCTAAGTCAACTCGTTCGCGAGGGCCAGGACGACCGTGAGCGCGGACTCGCGGCGCGTGAGCTGGCGGCGCTCGCCCCCGACCTCGCCGTCACCGCGATCGCCGAGGCGCTCGACGGCGCTTCGACGGCGCTTCGCGTACGCCTGCGCGACGCCATGACGGCGACGACCCGCGACTTGCGAGCGCGCGCGGCGCTCGATGCCCTCCTCGCGCCCGCATCGTTCGCGACGAGGCCCCGCGGCGTGCAACTCGAGCTGCTCCGCTCGCTCGGGTCGTCGCTCGCAACATTTCCCGCAGCGCGAGGGGCCTTCGCCGCGTTGACGAAGACCGAGGGTGACTTCGCCTCCCGCTTCCTGCTGCTCGGGCCCGCCGGTCACCTCGCCCGGGGCGGCGATCCCGACGCCACCACCCACCTGCTCGCCGCGCTCGCTCGCGACCCGGATGCACGCATCCGAACCGAGGCTTCGCGCCACGCGCGCGGGGTGGCCGCGGCTTCAGCGTCGCTCACGGCCGCGCTCGCGGATCCTTCGCCGCGCGTGCGGGAGGCCGCCCTCGAAGCGCTCGGCTCGCTCCAGGGCGGGACGCATGCCTCGACGACCGCGACGCTGCTCGCGAGCGATCCCTGGACGTTCGTCCGGGTCGCCGCCGCGGGGGCGCTCGGGGCGATTTCCGGCGCTCCTCCCGCGCTCCGCGGGCTGCTCGCGGCGCTCGACGATCGATCGGCGCTCGTGCGGCTCGCGGCGATCCGCGCCATCGCCTCGGGCATCGCATTGCGGGGGATCGGTGGCGAGCTCGCGGTCGAAGCGGCCGACCGCGTCCATTCGATCGCTGACGATCCGCGCCTCGCCACCGAGCTCCGCGCGGCCGCGATCACCGCCGTCGGCAAGCTCTGCCGCGCCGACTCGACGGAGCTGCTCTACAAGCTCGCGCTGCGAACGGGTGCCCCTGAGCTCGGCTACGACCGCGAGCTCGGGATGGCCGCGCTCGGCGCGCTCGCGTGGCTGCGCCCGGCCGATCGCGCCGCGCGACTTGCCCCGCTCCTCGCGGACTCACGGACGCCGGCCGACGTCCGCTCGATCGTGCGCACCGTGATCGAACGCGCGGGACGGTGCGAGCGTTGATGCGTCGACCTGCGGTCAGTTGGGCGTCGGCGGGACAACCACCTCGTTGATCGGCTGGATGCTCGCGCCCGCCGGGTAGGCGTACGACACGTACCCCGAGTAAAACGCCGTCGAATAGCCGCCCCAACCCCACACCGTGACCCCGAACGGTGCGCTGCTCGACATCTGCTGACGTCCGTTCGAGCACGCCCCGACGTTCTCGAAGTCGCCCGTGACGAGATCGACGCGCGTGTACTCGTAATCCCCGGTCGGAGCACCGACGGGCAACCAACCACCGAGCTTGCCCGCGCAGGCGAGGGTGACGTCCGCGAAGGCCTTGGTGACCGCGGATCGCTTGCGCACGACGACGAGGCTCGTCTCGGGGTAGGTCGGGTCGGTGAAGAACACGTAGCTGTCGAGGAACTGGGCTGTGGGGACGACGTTGACCCACTCGGGATCACCCTCCCCGGCGGTCGGCGAGATGTGCGTCGCGCCGGTCATGTACTGCGCGGCGTAGAACGGATGGTCCGCATCCTGGCTCGACACGAGGTAAGGCCCCGTCCCGATGAACTCGTACACCTGACCCTTCGCGAGCGTCTTCGGACCGCCCGGCGGCGTCATCGGTTTCCAGGTGAGCTTCGTCCCGTCGACCGCGCCGACGAGCCGAAATGGCGTCGACTCGTCCGACTTCGCCGCTTTCCGGTTGCGGTAACGAACGAGCGCATACTCGGTGCCGAGCGCCTTCACCGGGGGGATCTGTTGATGCGCGGAGTCGCACGCCGGCTCGTGCGGCAACACGTTGAGGTACGTCGAGCCACCCCAGACCGCGACGGGCTTGTTCGATTGGATGGGGCTGCCGGTGAGCTCGATCGGCTGCGTGATCTGGACGTACTGTCCGGCATCGAGCTTGTATGTGATGGGCTCGTTGATCGGAGAGCCTTGGACGGCACCGTTGCCGTAGATCGTGGTCTTGGGGAGGATCGTCACCTCGGTGCCATCCTCGGCGGCGAGGACGTCGAGCGACGGCGCGGCCCCCTTGCGCGGCCGAGATGGTGCTCTGCTTGTACGCGTTGACGGCGACGTAATTCGAGTCCCAAGCGCTCGTCGCCAAGAGAAGCGATGCGCTCGTCGCAGCCGAAGGTCCACCGCCATAAGGCAGGATGGAGTAGGCGACCACGGGCCGGTCGGTCTGGACGTGAAAGGCTTGACCGATGCCGGTCCCCTTCACCGCCGCTTCGCCGTTGACCGCCGCGGGCAGCGGACACGCCGGCGCGGTCGTCGGCGATGGCGACTCGTGCGAGAGGAAGAGGATGGCGACCTCGCCGGGCGGGAGACCGTTGACCGCGTCGTTCGGCTCGTAGGTGATCGCGGTGCCTTGCCCCTTCGGGATCGCGATGAAGCCGAGATCGTTGAATTTCACGCCGCCTCGGTACACGTCGATGTGCACGGAGGACGTCCAGGTGTTGGCGACGAAGGCCGCAAAGCAGGCTCCCTTGACGGCCGCGATCACGTCGGGCTTCAGCGCCCAGTAATCACATCCGTACGAGCTCCGCGCCTCCTTCGCCGCCGCGCAAGGGTCGTCGGTGCAGGCCGCGTTGAGGCACGCCTTGTCGCCCGGGCATTCCTCGATGGCCTCTCCGTTTCAGCCGATGACCCGCTTCAGATCGGCGCTGCAGGTCGGCTCGCACGTGCTCCCGCCGGCGCCGACGACCGTCAGGCTCCCGCCCGCTCCGGGAGTCCCGCCGCCAGCGCTCGACGAGGAGGACGGCGTGCCGCCCCCCACGCCGGTCGCGACCGCGGCGGCGCCGCCGAACAGATCGCCCTTCGAGTTGCTGCACGCCACGGCGAGACCCGCCGCCCCGAGCCACGACCACCACGTCGTCGGTCGCATCGCCTTCCCACGTTGGCAGAGGCTCACCGGCGCCGCGCGGCTTCACGGCGACCACGGAACGCGGGCTATGCTGGAAGCCGACTTGAGCGACCTTGCCTTCGAGATCCGCCGACCGATGACACCCTCGCCCGGGTCGCGCGAGGACGCCGCCATGAGCACGCTCGCCGTCGTCGTCGAGGTCCCACACGCCGGGCTCGCCCTCGACGAGCCGACCCGCCGCAGGTTGCCGCGAGCTGCCCTCGAGGGTGACGCGGTCCTCGCGGATTCGGATGTCGGCGCCGATGCCATCTACGGCGCGGCAGTCGACGCCGGGGCGTGCTGCATCGTCGCCCGCCTGAGCCGCCACGTGATCGATCTCAACACAGCCCCGCGAACGCCCACGGCCTACGAGGACAAACTCCCGCCCCAGCTGCGGGACGTTCGCCGCATCGCCGCGAACGGACAGACCTGGTACGAGGCCCCGCCGACGCGCGACGAACACGAGCGGCTGGTGCGCACCTACCTCGAGCCGTACCACGGCGCCGTCGCGCACGAGCTCGATCGCGCGGTGGGTCGCCACGGCGCGGCGCTGCTCCTATCGGGGCACACCTACCCGTCACGCCGCGGCTTGCCCGATGCGGTGGTCGGCACGCGCCACGGGACGACGGCGAGCGCGGACTTGCGCGCGCTCGTCGCCGCGCGGCTCGAGGCTCACGGGCTCAGCGTCTCGCTCGAGGTGCCCTTCGCGGGCGGCCATGCGGTCGCGCGTCATGCGCGCCCCGAAGAGCGGCGCTTCGGCCTTCAGCTCGAGCTCGCAAGACACCTCGTGGTCGAGCCAGGGAGGTTCGAGCTCTCGCCTGCTGCCGTGCATCGGCTGGCCTCGGTGGTGCGTGACGTCGTGTCTCACCTCGACGAGGCGCTGCGCCAACTCGCCGCTCGAGCCCCTGGGTGAGCCCTCGGCCGCCGCGAGCGTCTCGGAACGCATGGATCAGCGATCGCTCGTTATTTGTCGGGAATTTCGATCGCACCGACGTTGACATCGCCGTCCTTCCGCTCGACATTGCCCCGACGTTTTCTTCGTCGGAGGGTGCATGCGTCAGGACGTCTTCACGCTGAAGTGCGACAAGCTCAAGTCGGCCTCGTTCGTCGGTTTTCGCGGGACCGAGCAGGTCTCGCGCCCCTACGAGTTCGAGCTGTTCTTCACCGTTCCCGTCGGCTCTGCCGTGCGCGGCGTCGTCGGCGAACGCGCGACCATCACGGGCGAGCGTACGGACTCGAGCGAACCCTTCGTGCTGCATGGCGTGATCGCAAGCGTGCGCCTGCTCCATCAGACCGCCGAGCGCGCGCTCTACCAAGCGCTGCTCGTGCCGAGCGTGTGGCTGCTTCGCCAGTTCTGGCGGAGCTACGTCTTCACGCACAAGCCCCTGAAGGAGTTCCTATCGGACACCCTGAAGGCGGGCGGCGTTGTGACCAACGAGTTTCGCTTCGACATTCAGGAGGGGCTCTACCCGACCGAGGAGTTCGTCGCTCAGTACCGGGAGACCCACCTCGATTTCCTGCACCGCTGGCTCGAGCGCGAGGGGCTCTACTACTACTTCGAACACAAGCTTGACGTCGGTCACGAGGTAATGATCGTCGTCGACGAACGCGGGCGGCACCGCGACTTCCCCGGCAGCGGGCGCGTGTCGTACGTGCCGATCTTCGGCGACGACGTGACGGCGCCCGAAGGCTTGCACCAGCTCGAGGCCGAGACCCGGTGGCTCCCCAAGTCGGTCACCGTCGCCGACTACAACTACGCGAACCCGTCGGCGACCCTGCGCAGCGAGGGGGCCGTGACGAAGGCCGGGCATGGCGCGATCACCGAGTACGGTTACCGCTCGTTCGACCAGGACAACATCAAGCGGCTCGCGAGCGTTCGAGGCCAGGCCATCGGCTGCCGCGAGACGATGCTCCGCGCAAGCGGCGACGTGCTCGGACCGAGGGCGGGCTACCGCTTCGCCGTCGACGAGCGGCCCGACGACGTCGACGAGACCTGGCTCGCCATCGAGGTGTCGCACGTCGGGGCGATCTCGGGGATGACGCCGGAGGTCGCGCGGCTGACGAAGCTCTCGACCAAGGAGACCTACGAGGTCCGGGTGATGGCCGTCCCAGCCACGGTGCAGTACCGCGCGCCCCAGGAGACGGTGTGGCCGCGCATCTTCGGGTTCGAGAACGGCGTCGTGTGCGGCGATGCCACGAGCCAGTACGCGCAGCTCGACAAGGACGGGCGTTACCTCGTCCGCTTCGAGTTCGATACGAGCGACCTGCCGGACGGCAAGGCCTCGACGCGTGTGCGGATGCTGCAGCCCCACGGCGGCGAGAAGGAAGGCTTCCACTTCCCGCTGCGCAAGGGCACCGAGGTGATGATCGGCTTCCTCGGCGGGGATCCGGATCGCCCCTTCATTGCGGGGGTGGTGCCGAACGCGCACAAGCCGAGCGTCGTCGGTGAGCGGAACCACACGCAGAACGTGATCCGCAGCGGCAGCGGCAACCAGATCGTGCTCGAGGACGACGAGGGCAAGGAGTTCGTCTACATCAGCAGCCCGAACAACCGGACCGGGCTCTACATGGGGCACCCCACTGCAAGTCACGGCGCGGTCTACACTGGCGAAGACGACACCATCACGGGCGTGTTCAGATCGCCCGCCAACGGCAACCCCGCCAACCCCGACGTCGTGATCGTTCGTGACGTCGAGTTCACGGGGCTGCTCGTCACCGAAGGGAATCTCGGGATCTGGAACGGCGGTGACTCCTGGGAGAACGTTGGCGCGGACAAGTACAGCTACGTCCACGGCGACGCCTGGTACGGCATCAGCGGGACTCATGCCTTTCAGGTGGCGTGCGACTCGACCGAGACCTTCTACGCGAACCGCAGCATCGACATCACGGAGCAGCTCACCCAGGTCGTCGGCAACGGCAAGGAGGAGACCATCAAGACCTTCTTCCACCAGGAGGTCGTCGGCCTGGGCCATCAGAAGGTCACCGACTCCTGGCTGCACAGCGTGAAGAACCTCAACACCGACGACTACGGTGAGTGGAAGACCGACGTGAAGCGGACCTGGACGGCGACGATCGGAGGCAACACCTCGATCACCAGCCAGAAGGGAACGATCGATCTCGTCGCGAAAGGAAACGTGAACATCACGTCGCAGACCGCCGACGTGAAGATTTCGTCACCCAACAGCTGGCACAAGTTCACGAAGTTCCTGCTCGAGACGTACGTCCAGAAGACGAGCTTCGGGATGAACAAGATCGACAACACCGCGACGAGCATCGGCCTGAACATTCTGAAGACCGAGCTGAACCGCGCCTCATTCGCGATGACGCTCCTCAAGGTCGATCTCTCGAACTCGAAGATCGACAAAGCCGACGTCCTCTTCAAAAACGGGCAGGTGAACATCGAGGTCGTGACGAGCAAGATCCATCTGGGCGCCATCAAAGTCATGAACTGGGCGTTCACGAAGATGTGAGCGCACGACGATGCGGATCACGAAGCCCAAGCCCATCGCGTTCCTCGCTCGTCCGCGCACCATCGCGGGACGCAGTGACCTCTGCATCGCCGGCATCCTCGCGTTCAGGCTCGACGCTCCGCGGACGCTCGTCGACGAGCTCGGGTTCTGGGCGACCTCCCAATCCGTGCTGGGCAACGTGCCCGTCGACGAGGCTTACCCCAAGCCGACGGGAGAGTTTCTCCTGGCTGGCTCGTGCTTTGCGCCGGGTGGCCAGGCCGTTCGCTCGTCGTTCGCGCGCGTTCGCCTCGGTACGCTCGACAAGTCGGTGTCGGTGAGTGGCGACCGGCACTGGCGCGGGACCGGGCTGCCCACGGAGCCACTCCCCTTCGTCGCGATGCCCCTCGACTGGGCGCATGCGTTCGGCGGTGCCGGGTTCGACGGCAACCCGAGCGGCAAGGGAGCCGCGGTCATCGACGCAGCCGGAGAGCGGGCGAACCCCCTCCCCAACGTGGAGCGAATCGCGGCGCTCGTTGCCAACCCGAGCGATCGCCCGCCGCCCGAGTCCTTCCTGCCGATGGACGTGACGATGCCGGCGCGCCGCAAGCTCGCCGGTACGTATGACGCGGAGTGGCAACAGCGCTTTGCTCCGGGGTTTCCGGCGGACGTCGCTCCCGCGTTCTTCAACAACGGCCGCGAGGATCAGCGCCTCGCGGCGGGCTTCTTCCGGGGCGACGAGACCTTCATCCTGGAGAACGTCCACCCCAAGCGCTCGCGCATCGAGTCGCAGCTGCCCGGCCTCACCGTCCGGGCGCTCGTCGCGCTTGGCGGCGCCGGCCCGGATGCCCTGGTCGACGTGCCCCTCCGCTGCGACACGGTTTGGTTTTTCCCGAGCGCCGAACTCGGTGCGGTCATTTTTCACGGTGCCGTCCCGATCCGCGAACAGGACGGACACGACGTGACGGACGTCGTGCTCGCGTGCGAAGACCTCGACCATCGCCTGGACCTCGCCCATTACATGGAGGCGCTGCGGCGTCGGCAGGACCGGGACACCGGCGCGGTAGCTCAGCTCGCCGAGTCCGACTTGCTGCCCCGATCCGTCGTGGTCGGAGGGGCGGAGGTCGACGCCGAGATGGGCGCATGGACGCGCAGCGAACGCCTGCAACAGGAGCGCACCGAGCGCGGACGGACCCGCCGACGCGGCGAGGCCGCCGAGCAGCTTCGCGCGGCCGGCCTCGACCCGACAGCGTACGGGCTCGGCGAGGAATCGGGGACCATCGAGCTGCCCCCGACGAACCCCGACGACCTCCCCGCCTTCCTCGAGCGCTCGCGGCGCGCGCTGGAACAATCGAGCGAGGATGCCGCACGTCAGGCGCTGGAAGCGAAGAGCGCAGCCGACGCGGCGCCCGATGCCCCTGGTGCAGCCGAAGAGCCGATCGGCGGGCCACCCCGGTTTCGGGCGCAAGACGCCGCGAAGGAGTTCCGTGCCGAGCTGGCGGAGGCGCGCGACGCCGGGGCGCCGAATCCCGACCTCGAGGCGCTCGCGGGGACCCCCGAGTTCGAAGCCGAGCTGCTTCGCCGGGAGCAAGCTCTCCGCGAGCTGTATCTCAC
>Ga0194129_10007860_pt1 | contig 12539 bp, 7 predicted proteins | sample TA2KigCa35mmetaG_FD_150862 | JGI IMG/M metagenome (GOLD analysis project Ga0194129, IMG submission 150862) | Freshwater microbial communities from Lake Tanganyika, Tanzania - TA2015038 Kigoma Deep Cast 35m | ecosystem: Environmental > Aquatic > Freshwater > Lake | place: Tanzania: Lake... | reverse complement strand
CCTTCCGTCTTTTTTGGTGATCGTATCTTCTTTCCTTGCGAATCTCTCTTTTTCATGCTGTCTTTATAGTAATGTGAATGCAAAGATACCGAATAAGTGTGGGATTACACCTCGGCTCCGCTCGGAATTTAACATGAAAAAATAAACATAGCACCTTAGGGGCAGTATGAAAAGGTAGGATAACCCAAATGCCAGAAATAACACATTCCATTGAAACTATATAAAGTAAATATTCCTGTACATCTCATCATAATTCAATTGGTTTATTAGATTTGTAAAAAACCATTCTAGGTTTTGATTTATTGAATATCAGGGCATATAAGGATAAGATGATTATCAGTTTTATATTCGTACAAGTTTATCAATATGGAGATGGGATATGAGCATTTATCAACTCATTCGTTCGGGTGTAATTTTTCTCTCAATTGTTACAAGTCTATTTTCAACTCATCATGTAAAATCTCAGAGCTCAACGGGAAAGGAGTTTTGGTTTGGGTTTATGTCCAATTACAGTGATCGTGATAGGTCGGTATACACTGCTGTATCGATAAGTGCAGATACAAATACTAAAGTAGTTATTGAAGTTCCATCAGAGAATTGGAAACAAGAAGTGTTTTTGACTAGGGATTCTTCTGTTGTTGTAACGATTCCAAAGCAACATACATTATTTCACAAGTCAAACCAAATTGGTAAAAAAGCAGTACACATTTCCGCTTCACGAAATGTTAGTATTGTTGCAATGAATTACATGTCTCAATCAGCTGATGCTGCACTTATTTATCCCGTTAACTCCCTTGGAACAGATCATATTCTGTTCGGTTTGCAAAATGCTGGTAGACAAAATGAGGCATTGATCGTATCGGCTAAAGATTCTACAATTGTTACTATCGACAAGCGATATACGAGCGTAAAAGAAAAAGTTGATACAATTGTTTTAATGAAGGGTGAATCATTTTTATTCATGAGACCATGGGATATTTCAGGAGTTGTTATAACCGGAAACAAGCCGGTATCAGTCTTTTCCGGAGTTGATTGTGCCGATATTCCATACTTTCCAAATCGAAGGATCTGTTGTTGTGATCACCTTTACGAGCAAGTACCACCAACCTCCTCTTGGGGTAAGACATTCATAACAGTCCCTTATAAAACTCGTAAGGCAGATCTCTTTAGATTTATAGCAGGAAGAGATACTTGCAAAATTTCAATGAATGGTAAACATGCATTTACTATTGCGCCCGGTAAATCAAAAGATACTTTGCTGAGTTTTTCAACAAAGATAACTTCATCAAATAGACTGTTGGTTGCTCAAATGAGTAATGGACAGCAGTTCGACAATGTTAATTCTGATCCATTTTATATCCTCGTATCACCTATTGAACAATCTATAAATTATGTGACATTCGATGCATTCAAAGCTCGTGTCATTAGGAGATACTATGTAAATGTTGTACTTAAAAAGTCTGATCTCAAAACATTTTTCTTGGATGGTGATTCAACTCATAGACAACACTTTGTGCCACTTGATGGCGACAGTTCTTTTGTTACAGCACAATTAGATATTGCGAGAGGAAGACATAATATGAAGTGTGGAGGTGATGGCTTCAATGCCTATGTCTATGGCTATGGGCAATATGAGTCATTTGGTTACAATGCGGGAACAAAACTTGAAATCTTGGTTGATCCTCAAACAGCAAGTTCAGATGTATGGATCTTTATTGTTCTTGGGGCTTTGATACTTGGTGGCGGAGGATACTATTTTTATTCGAAGTACAAGAATAGTGAGTTAAGCTAGGTAACTCAAGGATATATGTGGCAAAAAGACCTCTTTATTAAACAAAAGAGGTTTTTTTGTTTTACCCCTGTTCTGATCTCAAACTTTAAGGAACTTAATTGTTTTCTATGAAATGCACGCCAATCAAAGGCGTAGTTTGCATCCTGAGCATAGCTGAGGGAGCTCATATATTCATCGAATTCTCGTCTCGACTGCGCTCGAAAACCAGACCGGAGTGGGATGCTCAGCTACACTCATATTGTTCGTCGAGCGTAGCCGAGACGATAACTCAGGCATACAAATATGTCCACACCTCGGCTCCGCCCGGTGTACAGGATCAATATATTGCCCCGCCGGGGCAAATGATCTTGTATTTTGTGCCATGCTATTGATATACAACCCCTCCAGGGTTGAAGAACTTTGTGTTGCACACTATTGTCAATGTATTTCGATCCAGAGGGTCGACATGTCAATAGCAGATTGATATTTACAAATCATTCTCTTCGCCGTGAAGAATAAGAAAAAAATTACATTTTGCCAATTCATTCTTCAATTTTTCGGTTCATCAATTCTTCCATTCTTCAATTTCATTTTTCATTCTTCATTACCTCATTCTTCATTTTCTCATACTTAACCTGCGCTTCTCCTTTCATCATATAATGATTCGAATCAGAAATTTGAAAAGTTGGAGGTTTAACTCTACCAAGTATATGCGATTCTCTAGGTATTGCTTGTTTTGGTGCACACCCTGCCAAGGACATTATCATGCTGATGAAGAAGAGTGCGATTGCTCGAAGTGCATGTCTTTTGATATTGCGAGATGCAGAAGCATGGAGTTGAAGAAGGAATGCATGTAAGCGTGAAGGAACAATATGCAATTGACTTTTACGGAAATATCCGCAGATGCGCGTACCGGCATGTTCCGCAAAATATTCTCCGATTTCTTTCTCACTTTTTTCTGTAAAATCAATCACGGTTTTATCGCATGCATCGCAATGCCGCCCTTTTTCCCCCGGATGCATGGCATCCCAATTCTCATGACATGGTTTTGGGATGGAGATGTGTGGTTTGTTCATGTGGTGCCCTGAATTCATGAAAACATAATAATAAACGAATGTAATCGATTGCAAGTTTTACTCGTCTATCAGTTGTTTAATAAATGAATTAATTTCATTGACAATTGCATTTCGGCGATAATTCAAAAAAGCTTCGAAATTCTCAATTTCTAACATATGTTCATCTCTAGGGATTAGATTATGCTCATAAACTATTTCGCCTTGTTTATTGATAATCTCTGATAAATAATCCTTAAGGGGTTTATTTCCTAGACTTTTATTTGTTCTGCCGCCAATAAATGTCAGATTAGCCATATCATTAATCAATCGATTATCATAACCATGAATTTTTAACAATGACTTTGGCATTATGTGATGGAATTGAACAGCGTGTGTCTTTCCTGTCGTTTTTTCAGAAATTCCAAGTCCCGTAAACCAATCTTTGACACCTTTTTGCTTTGCTATCATGAATAGCATACTAAAGTAAGGGCTCCGTCTATTTTTTAGTTTGAGTTCTTGATCTGTAACGTAATAATCCTTCACTTGTAGAAGTAGATGATCTAATAAATCACTAAGGTCTTGTGTATCTTTTAGCTTGTTTAAATCGCTATTCAATATACTTTCAGAGGAACCAAAGCTATACCTTCCTTTCATCTGTGCAACGTAAAACCAGAGCAGCAGTTGCTTTACTTCTTTATTTGTAAGATTCTCATTCTTAAGATTTGCATAATAGGCAATTGGTATGAGTAGATATGGTGAACTCAATAATCGTAAATTGTCAATTCTTGCATTAGTCTGGAGAAAATTGTATGCAAATCTCAATGATTTTTGAGTACTTTTCCAGCCTTCTTGATACTGATCAAGACTATATCTATTTATAGTCTTGTACTTGGATTGACCAGTTACGATAGATACAAGTGTTTTCACCATCAAGCCAGTTTCTTCAAAGTAATCTTCATTTGCTTTAAATTCTTTTGCAAACTGATCAAGTTCAACCATAAATCCTTTCCACCTGGAAGTAAGTTGAGCTAAAGCAAGATCTGATCCCCTTAGTTTTGCACCCAATGAATTAACGCGAACAAATATCTCAGTGACTTCTTCATAGGACATTTTTTTATCAAGAATTACCATAGAATATTGATAATCTTGAATTTGCCTTACCTTGGAGAGTCTTGCTGAGTATTTATCCCATCTTTCATCCTCAGAATTAATACCCTTCTGTCTTAATATCTGACTATCATTCAGCTTAAATATATCAGAGACTTTAACCCATCTTAAATCACTTAATAGACTTTTACTTTCTACAACAAAGGTCCGGTTCTTAATCTCCCCTAAATAACCTTCTGAAGTTTCATCATCATCATCGTCGTCATCGTCATCTTCAATCATGAACTCATTATCCTGTTGCTCAATCAGTGACAATTCCTCCTCGAGAGTATCAGGATGCTCAAGATTGAACAATATGTCAATAGGTCTTTGTTTATTTCTAACTTCTACTGGTTCACCACTTATGACTGCACTTAATGATGTAATTCTCTGTTGACCATCTAGTAGAAGTAAACTAGTACTTAATGGACTTTCTTTTACCCCACCTACTTGGAGTTTTCTAAAGTTACCAGGATCATCAGTTTCCCAAACAAGTATAGTTCCAGAAGGATACCCTCTATAGAGAGAATCTAATAAATCTCTAACCTTAACCGAAGTCCAGACGTATCTTCTTTGCATTTCAGGAAGCGTTAGTTCACCTTCTGATACTTTATCTACTAATCTTCTTATAGAAATATCTTGTTTAGCCATTAGTCAATTCCAATTTATTCCAATTATTTAAATACTTTTCATTGTTTAATGTACTTAAATCGATGATCCCACGAGTAGCATACTGTTTCACTTTTTCTTTGGCTTCAGGCGAAGTACATATGTAGTATTCTGGTGAGATCATTTTATCTGCATTTAGGTTAACAAATATGTAGAAGCAGTTATTCTTTACAGAATCTTTCATGATTGGCCAACCTACATTTTTCTTCCTGTAAATTGACTTTACTTGGATAATCAATTGTTGTCCATCTTTTTCAGCTAAAATATCTATTGCTTTTGTGTTTCCCATAGTAATACCAACGGCAAAACCCCTTCTAAGTAGTTCTGCCGCTACAAAATATTCGCCCGACAGGCCCGTAGCACTAGGTGGAATAGTAGGCATATTTTAACCTTAAACATTATGTTTGATTTTACAACTGAACCGCCACTTTTGGGTAGCTTCTTTCTTTTTTATTTGATTCATTTCAATTATCCCTTAATGTTAATTTAACTCCATTTTTTCTTAGCCATTCTTCATGTTCCTTGTAGTTTGGGATAATTACAGATACCTCATCCCAAAATTGTCGTGTGTGGTTTAAATGCTTTAAATGAATTAACTCATGTACTATCAAATAATCTAAAACAGTTGGTGGAGCCATAAAACACTTCCAGTTGAAATTTAGGTTGCCTGATGGTGTACAAGATGCCCAGCGTGTTTGTAGATTTACTATTTTAATTGCATTTGGTTTCTCTTTAATAAAATCTTTAAAATGATTTATTCGTTTCTCTAAAATGGGTTTCCCCATTTTTTTATAAAACTTTATAAACACGTCTTCAGCTTTTTCAACTGATTTAGACGATAACAAAAATTTACCATTATGCAGCTTCAATGGTTCTTTTGGGTTATCGACAATATGAAGATTATAGCTTCTCCCTAAGTATAAAAAAGAATGACCAGGCACAAACTTTCTATCTATACGTTCTCTATTAAGCTCTTTGTTGTTTGTAATCTGCTTGTGAATTTCATATTCTTTTGACCTAACAATATCTAAGATTTTAGATTCTTCCAAATCTTGTGGAGCAATAACATTAACAGAACCATCTCTCTCAATATTTATTGAAATGGTTTTGGTTCTATTAGAACGCCTGATTTCTATGTCAAGTCCGTTTAAATTCATTTTACACAACGAAGAATTTCTGTGTGATTGTTTTTTGTAAGTTTCAAGATGTCGGCAGTAATTTCTTTGTCTTTGGTTTCAATGCTTGGAACACCAGAGAAGCGAATCATTTGTTCAATTTTTCCTGTTAAGGTTAATGTTTCATCTGGTTTGCTCCAGAAATCTGAAATCACAATGCTTTCAAAGATTGCTTTCATAATACCATTTGATAGTTCAATCAACTCAGCTTCTTTAGTATTTTGCTCATCATTTTCACAAGCCATACCAATCAAGTCAAAGAATGGAGCTTGGTAGATGGGAACTTTTAATTCTTTTTCACTACGCCCTGCTGCCGCTTCTTGCCTTAACTCCTCTAATTCAACAACAAGTTGGTCCCAATTATTTTGATATTTTTTAATTAACTCATTAATTCTGTCATCAAACTTGCGATACATTGCAGGGTCGCTGTTTTGCAAGCTAACCTTAATATGACCTCTTAATGCATGTTCCATTGCTGAGGCTTTCGATTTACTATTTCCGTAAAGACTGTTAATTTTGATGGGGAAATCTTCTGAAAAAATCGAAACCTCTTCCACATTTTGCTTAATGCCCATTGATTCCAAATGCTTATCAATTAGTCTGCGGACTTTTTCACTTGCCCAACCAATATCAAGTGGTGTATCTCTATAATGGTATTGGATACGCCATAGTAAATAACCAATTCGTTTTGCAGGTATCCAATACTTTCTCTGGGTTTCTGCTTCGCTAAACAATAAGTCTAAACGGTCGAAATAGTTTTTCACTAAAATATCAAATTGCGCTCTTAGCTTTAAATCGCCTACTATTTCAATTACTTTTTCGACCAATTCGATGTCCCTGCTGTCTGATGTTTTTTGTTGCAAGAAGTCTTCAAAATCAGCAATTCCGTTGTCTATGAAAAACTGAATGATTTTATTGTATCTCAGTTCCAACTCAGGTATTTCATCATTAATATCTTTGAAGTATTCTTTAAACTCATCGAGTGTAGCTTTACTTTCTAAAGCTTCCTGGTCGGTATAAATTCCTAATGCACGATTAAGATTTTTGGTGATTCCAAAATAGTCAACCACCAATCCATGAGTTTTACCTTTCTTGGTTCGATTAACACGAGCAATAGCTTGCAATAAATCATGCTCTCGAAGGTTTTTATCCAAATACATTACTTGCTCAATGGGTGCATCAAAACCAGTTATTAATTTATCACAAACGCATAAAATACCAATACCCGACAATTTTTTATCAGGGTCAACCACATCAAAATCTTTCTTAAAATTATTGATAGCATCATCTTCCAATGCCTCTTTACGAGCTTCCGTTACATATTCTTCTTCATTGGTACCCATGCCCGAAACTATGGCGTGAACTTTCAAAATTTTTAATCGAGCAATCAGTGTTTCGTTCCTATCTTCACCTTGTTTTTCTTCCTCCAGTTGTAGGCGTTCAGCTATCAAATCATTTAGTACCAATTTGTATCGAACAGCAGCGATAATACTTGAACCAACAACTTGTGCCTTAAATCCGTTGGGCAAAATTTCGCTTACATAATGTTCTAAAATATCTTGAGCAATTTCAATGATTCGTTCTTTAGATTCTAAGAACGCCACCATAGTGCCATACCTCTTCTGAATTTCTTGACGTTCCTCTTCGGTACGGTGTTTAAAGGTTTCTTCATATTCTAAATCAAAAACCTCTTTGTCCTTTATTTGGTCAGATGTTTTTTTGCCTATGTATTTAATATCAACCGTTGCACCATCGGCAACTGCGTTATTCATTTTATAGGTATCTATGTATTGGTCTTTGGGTTGATAGAACCTTTCTGCTGTTTGTTTTTTATGACGTTCTGTAATTAATGGTGTACCAGTAAAACCAATTCTTGTGGCATTTGGAAATGCCAAGAATAAATTTTTACCCATATCGTTACCTTGCGAACGGTGGGCTTCATCAACCAATATCAATATTTTCTCACTATTATTAATCTCTGGAAACTCTGTGAACTTTGGTATTACGCCTAATTTCAATAGATTTTCAGAAGTGATTTTTTGGTTCTCAATAAACTTGTGAAGCATTACCATATTCAAGTTATTGGTGTCGCTTTCCAGCATTACCAAATCTTGCTTTGTTTCAATATTGTTTGTTCTTTCCACCAATTCGGCAGTTTCGGTTAATTGGTCTTCCAAATCAATTCTATCCACTACCATCAATATTTTATAATCTTTTAAATCAAAAGTTGAACGCATTTTGCGAACAAGGAAAGCCATGGTTAAACTTTTACCACTTCCTTGTGTGTGCCATATAACGCCACTTCGTTGTTTAAAATCTTCACCTTCTCGCAAGCGTTCCACCATTTTACGAACAGCACGATATTGCTGATAACGACAGATGATTTTAATATCCTGTCCGCTTTTCAATTGCATAAAAAGGGTAAAATTCTTAAGAATGTCTATCAATATTTCGTGATTAAACATTCCGTGAATTAAAACCTCTTGACGCTGACTATCGGGTTCAATGGAAATGGTTGTATCGGGTGGAAGGTTTCGGTATTCTTCGGGAAAAATATCTACCCATTTGAGAAAATAATCGAAGTTGGAGCAAATGGTTCCAAACCTTGCCTCTAAACCGTGGGTAATAACGCTGAAAAGATTGGTGTGAAATAGTTTTTCTTCGCCTTCATCTTTGCTAAAAAAATCGTCTCGTTGGTTGCTGTATCGTTCTATTTGCCTGAACGATTCACTTAACGGACCTGGCGAATACATATCCTTGCACTCAATCACCACAAAAGGCATCCCGTTTACAAAGCAAACAATATCAGGAATGATACATTTTTTGGCTCTGTTGGGTGTATCTACTCTAAACTGATTAATTACAATAAATGAATTGTCTTTATACTCATCGCCAAAGGCAATTAAACGCACCGTAGGATTATCAACGCCTGTTTGCTCGTTTTTGCCTGGCAGTGTAATGCCTTTAAGCAAGTGATTAAAAATATCTTTATTTGCTTCCAATAATTTTTTACTGCCCTGCTCTGTTATTTTCTCGAAGCAATAGTTGAATTGATCTTGGGTAATCCAAGGGTTAAGTTTTTTTATAGCCGCTTCAAACTTGCCTTTTAAAATGACTTCTTTAAACGAAGTACGGAATGATTCGGTAGGGTCTTCTGGAATACCACCTGAACCATTGTCGTGAACTTCCCAGCCAATTTGGCGAAGTTTATCCAGAAAGGGTTTTTCTACATTTATATATTCTGCCATAGGTTTAGTTTGTTTGCGTTTCTAATTCTTCGGTTATGGTTACCAATTTCTTTCCACTCAACAAATCTGCCATTAAGCCTGATTTGATTTGTTGGAGTTTTTGGAGGTAGGTTTGCTCTGAAATTAATTTATTGTCGACTGTTTTTAGTCTTTTTGCAATTTCCTTTTGCTCTACAGGATTCGGATATTTAATTTTTAAAACCTTAAGCGAAGACATACTCACTGCGGGTTGTGCAGTAGTAGAAATTATGTTATAAATCAATCCTGTTTCGTACATGAAATGCAAATAAGCCTCTAAGAACTCATTTGAGTTTATTTTAGAAACTGTAATTTTTAGAGAATTACCTGCCAAAATTCCAATAGGGTGATTATTTGGTAGAATAGCGCATGTTCCACATTGAGCCCCAATTTTAGCCATAATTATATCTCCAGGTACTGTTTTACTTCTAATTTCAGATTCAAACTTTTCTTTGTCAACATATAAATATTTCTCAGCTATAAATTTATTTGAAGTAACAAACCCGCTTTGTATAACAGGTACGCCTGAAGACCTATAATGAATAGTTTTTAGATTACTGCCGAATGGACCATCAACAATTGCATTCTTTTCATCACTTGCAAATTCTTCAATCGTTATCACATCCCACTCCTTCGGAATCCAACCCAACTCACTTTCTTTATACAAGTCGGGAGCATCTTCTTGTTTTGGGCGGAGTTTGCCTGTTTTTATATCAATGCCACGGGTAAATAAATCGTGCAGCATACCTTGTTTTATGGCTTTGTATTTGGCAATGGCTGCTAGGGTTTTTTCTATCACTGCATCGGTGGTGGAAAGGATTTGGGCGATTTTGCGTTGTGCTGGAAGAGAAGGAAACTTTAATTCTATTTTTTCAACATCAGATAAATTCAATCCTTCTTGTGCAGAGCCTTTAGCGTATTTTCTAACTTGAATCTGCGTGAATTCTGATACCAAGTAATAGAATATATATTGAGAATTATATGTGTTTATATCAACCGAAATCCTTGCGGTTGTTTGAGTAATATTTGCTCCTGCTAAACTTTCAGGAACCACTGCAACTTGGCCAACATAACCGGCAATTGAAAATAAAATATCATTTGCTAAAACTTTTGATCTTTTATAGGGCAAATCAATTTCTGGTTTTACATGGTAAAGATCAGTAGTATTAACTTTTCCTGAACTATAATCTCTACCTCTTATTAATGGTATTCCATCAGGTCTGATATCAGGACCTGGCTGAACAATGCCATAAGTTACAGGTCTATGATCAAGTACAATCTTTTTTATTGCTATTTCTTTCCACTTACTCATAACCCAATTCCATTAAAAAGTTGTTCAACAATAGGGTTTCTTTTTCTCTTGAGTTTAATACATCATCCAGTGTGGTCGTGTATTTTTCATGCAATTCATTGATGGCATTTACTAAACTGCGGGTATGGTTTTCTTGATAGCCAGTAACTACAGTATGCAAAGTTCTTTCCCAGCGTTTAATGATGAGTTCTTTGGCTTCCTCTGGCGTAATCTTGGCTCTAGCTCGCTCAACCAGTTCTGCTTTTATTCGTTCCAGTTCTCTAGCTTCGGTTCGGCATTTTTTTAATTCTTCTTCTAGTGCAACGTGTTTTTTAATGCTTTCGGTGTCGGCAGTTATGGCTTCCTCAAAAGGAGTTATTTCACTTTCAATTTCAGTAGCCTTGGCTGTTAGTAGAGCAATTTCATCATTGGCAGTTTTTACCTTCTCGGGTACTGGTTTTTTAGCCTTTATGTCTTTTTCGTAAGCCTTAATTTGCTTGGCTATTTTGGCCAATTCTTTAGCCAGTATATTTTTCTGCTTGGTGTTGTTTTTTATTTGGGCTTTTATTTCGGTTATCTGTTTTTTGGGAATGGCTTCGTAATCTTCTTCGTTCCATTCGCCTTCTTCCAGTTCATTCACGGTTTCAAATAATGCTTCCAATTCATCACGTCTTGCTAAGGCATTGCGGTAAGAAGGCAACACATCAGGAAACTGACTTTCCAAAATTTCATCATCAGGTATTAGTTCAGCTTTCCATGCACTTGCCGCCACCGATTTAAAATCGTATTTCAAATCCTCAATATACTGTGCAAACGACCCTTGCAATTGATATTCAGAAAGCAAAGGATTGGCAATATCACCTAATGTTGCAGAGAACTCAGCTGTGCAATACTTGGTGAAATCATACACGCTTTTGTCGGTAGGTAGGGATTCAATTTTAGGCAATACCTTTTGCCAAAACTCATTGATCTTGGCAGTGTATTTTGCAAAGGCTTTTTCTTTTGCTTGGCTACTATCAATATACTCCTTAATTTTTTCTTTGCTGTCAATGGCAGATACAAACTGATAGTAACCTGGTTTTAGTGAAGTAAATAAACTTGCTTTTAATCCATCGTAGCAAGCAAATTCGGTATCCAAAGCATTAATCTCGGCTACTGGAATACCGCCTTTTAAATGGGCGTGCACATCGTGAGGAGTTGCAGGTGGCGAATTGTCAACATACCTGCGAATATTACAATTGTATTCTTCTTTTTCAATATCGTCTTTATGTACCAGTTTGCTGTACTTGTCTAACTGTATTTTGTTGTGATATACGTAACTGATTTTATCTATATCCTCCGAACGGAGTTTGTTTTGATTTTTCCCTTCTTTGTATTCTTTATCAGCATTAATAAAAAGCACATGGTTGCGTTCACCAGCACCGTGTTTATTGATGATAATTAAACTGGCAGGAATACCTGTGCCAAAAAACAAAGCAGGTGGCAAACCTATGATGGCTTCTATTAAACCTGCATTGATTAAACGCTTACGTATTTTTTGTTCTTCACCTCCCCGAAATAAAACGCCATGAGGCATAACAACCGCCATGCGTCCATCATTATTTAATGTGGAAACCATGTGTTGCAAAAACATAAAGTCGGCTTGTTTCTTTGGGCTTGTCCAATTTGTAAAACGACCATATGCTTTTTTTCTGAGTTCCTCAGCTTTATAATTTTGCGAAAATGGAGGATTAGCGACCACAATATCAAATTTGATTAATACACCATCTTTTATAAGCAATGGATTTGCCAAGGTGTCGCCCATTTTGATATTGGCGTTTTTGATGCCATGAAAAATCATATTCATCTTACACATTTTGTAAATACCCTCTTTCAATTCTTGTCCGAAAATGGATAAGTTTCGAGCATTGCCATAACGAGCCTCCACATAGTTTCTCAAGTTGATGAGCAAACCACCCGAACCAACAGTTGGATCACACATAGAAGCTCTATCGCTAGGTTGTAAAATGTGAGCCATTAATTGTACCACTTCATTAGGCGTATAAAATTCACCTCCTTTTTTACCGGCACTTTCGGCAAAGTGTTTAATCAAAAATTCGTAAGCCGCACCCAATAAGTCTGGGAATTCAAAATTCTCATCTTTTAATTCAATCTCATTAAAGTTGT
>Ga0194129_10007858_pt1 | contig 12540 bp, 11 predicted proteins | sample TA2KigCa35mmetaG_FD_150862 | JGI IMG/M metagenome (GOLD analysis project Ga0194129, IMG submission 150862) | Freshwater microbial communities from Lake Tanganyika, Tanzania - TA2015038 Kigoma Deep Cast 35m | ecosystem: Environmental > Aquatic > Freshwater > Lake | place: Tanzania: Lake... | reverse complement strand
AAGCGCGTCTGCAGTGTCTTCAGTTGCAGCAGTCGCGGCGCACTGACAAACGGCGGTTCGATGCCGACGGTGCGCAGCAGCGCATCGAGCGCGACCGGTCGCAGCTCGAGAGCGGTGGTGAGCGTCGGCGGTGCCCACCGCGTCGCGCCGAATTTGGCGCGCAGCACGCCGGCTTCGAAGTCTATGGCGTTGATGGCGATCTGCGGAGCGGTATCTTCGGGCAAACGCGCGTCGATGTTGTCGAGCCGTACGCGCAGTTCACCCGAGAGTGCGCTGTCCTCGATGCGCGCACTCGCTTGGCCCTGCAGCTCGATCGAGCCGATGCGCCAGCGTGTTCCCTCGATGGCGCCAGCGCCGCGTTGGATATCTTTGATGTTCAGCTGTGCATTGGTGATCTCGGCGCGCGCTTGCGCGGCGGTCGAGTTGTCGAGATAGCCCAGTTCGAGCCCGCGCAACTCGATCCCCGGAATCTCGAGCGGTGCCGTGGGCGGTCCGGTATCGACGAGCGGCCCGAGATTGCTCCAATTATCGCGGCCCTGTGCATCGCGTTGCAGATTGACCTTCAGCCCTGACACGATGACGGGGTCAAGCAGCGGCGAGTCTGCATACACGCTGCTGTAGTGGATGCGCAATCTGATTTCGTTCCAGCCGAGCAATGGTGGTCCGGCGAATCCGTCAGGGTTGTCGAGTTGCCCCGGACCGATGATGACCGTGATCCACGGGAACTCGTCGATGTCGATGTCGCCCGCGATTTCGACTCGCCGGCCGGTGAGCTCGAACAGCAGCGCAGTGATTTCTGCGCGAACCGGATCCGAATTGACGAGCGGATCGCGCAGCAACAGGGCGACCATGGGTAACGCCACTGCAAGCAGCAGCAAAAGCGCACCGATCGACGCCGCGAGACGCTTGGGCGACACCGACATCGTGCGCGGATCTTTGACTCAGCGCTGCTTCCAGTTGCCCTCGAGGTCGCGGAAGTACCAGCCGGGCTTGGCGCCACGCTCGACCCAGCGCTGGGCAAAGATTCGACGGATATCGGCTTCCCATTCGGGACGATTATTCGCTCGGGAGATCGCTGCGTAGAGGGCGTTGCGGTCAGCGTTGTCTTCGCCCACCAGCCGGCGCACCAGTGCGCGATCGGGCAGGGCGGCGGCGGCGATGTCACGCACGTCGATCAGTCCTTCTGCCGTCAAGCCGATCACGCCGCTGTCAAAGAATTTTTCAAGACTCGCGAAACGTTCCTGCATTGATGCGGTGATGGCGCGAATCTCGGGCGAGGAGACGTCGATGTTGGCGGCGGCTTGCGCCTGCGCGGCGGGCAGCAGCAATTCGAGCGCGTGCTCTGCAGCAAAGCGCAACACGCGCTCCGCGGCGGGCATCGTGCTTGAGCCTTGCGGTGGCGCAATTGCGGGGGCTGCGGTGCCGGGTGTCGTCGCCGAGGAGCCGCGCGAGGGCGCAGCGCCCCTGATCACCGAGTCGATGATCTGATCGGCGGCCTTCTCGGCAGCGCCCGCCGGAAAATAGACGTTGATGGTGACGCAGGCTGCCATCAGCAGCGTGGCGATGGACAGCTTGAACTTGAGTAGGTTCTTCATGAGTTCACCCTGAGTTGGTCATTCGACCCGAAAGGTTCCGCCGGTCTCGATCTGCCAGGCAATTTGCTCGAGCAGTTGCGACCACTGTACACGCCCCGTGTTGCCGATGATGTTCACGCGCGGCACACCGGCGCCTTCCAGAAGATAGTAGCGGTCGCCGGACAGCGGTGCGCCCGACAGCTCGCAGACATCATCCTTGAGGATGCAGCGGACAGCGAGCTGCCGATAGCGATAGCGCGAAAAGAATCGCAAAGCACCCGTCTGCAAGGCGGCAGCCACGCCGGTGCCGGCGGTACCGCCGACGTTGGCGATGCTGTTGATGGCTGCCACGCTGATGCGCTTGCGGCTGCGATCGTCCTCGGGGGTGCGCAGCCACGCATCGAAAGCGACCGGTGCCCAAGCGAAGAGTTCGAGATTGTCGATGCCGCCGTCGATGCGCCCGGTGATCGAGCCGAATTCCAGCGTCGAGGTGAGCGTTTGGAGATCCAGATTATCCAGCACGAGATCTGCCGTGAGCCGCGGCCAACGACCGAGTGGGTCAGTCAGACGAATGTTGCTGCCGCGCACCAGTCCGTCAAAGATTTCGGCCTCCAGATCGCCGCCGAAGCTCAAGGTGTCACCCTGGAACTCGACGCTCGGGATGCGTCCGGTGATGAAGCCACCGAGTGCCGGCCAGGCGAACGCTGTGCTGATTTCGGCGAGACTGATCGGTTCTATTTCGCCGGCGAACTGCAGCTGCATGGCAGGTTGGCCTGCATCGCGCACGCGTAAGGTTTGCACGTTGATGGCGCCGTCGAATACCGGCAGACGCACGGGCTCGAGCAGGGCGGCCGAGAGACCGCGCAGCACGAGGCGCAGGGAGGCGCCGGCGCCGCGCACGCTGTACAGGCCCGCAGCATCCCAACGCAGCGTCGAGGGTTCGACGGGTTCGTCGCTCTCGGGAACCCAGCTGATGCGACCGTTCAGGCCCTCGATGAAGAACAAGCCCTTGGTGTCTCGCAGACGAATCCCATCGAGCGACAGATCAGCCGTGGCCGGCTGGTTGTCGAGGATTGCGAGCGACCCGCTAACACGACCCGCGGCTTCGAGTGAATCGAGTGCGGTGCCACCCAACGCTGTTTGCAGGTAACTGCGATAGGTTGCCGGCAGATCGAGCTCGTGCAGTTCGAGCTGAGCCGATTCGATGCGCAGGTTGGCAAAGTCCAGCGGTGCTTCGCGAAAGGGTCGCGGCTGCGCGAGTTGTGCAGCAAGCGTGAGATGCGCGAGATCGCGCTGCTTGGCTTCCAGTTTGCGGATCTGCAGGCGGCGATCGGCGAGCGTGCCGTCGATGTCGATGCGGGTCGGGTGCTCGTCGAGCTGCAGATACACATTGCCGAAGAGCGCATCGCCGCGTGCGCTATCGAGAAAGCCCTCGAATTCGAGCTCGTCCGAATTTTTTGTAGTGACTTGCAGCTGCGAGTCGACATCGACGCCCTCGGCGGCAAAACTGCCCTCGGCGTTGGTGAAACCGAGATCGGTACCGCGGACCTGCAAGCGGGTCAGGGACGGCAGCGTGCGGTCAGTGCGCCCCGAGATTCCGAGCGACGCGTCGATATTGCCTTGCACGCTGAGGTCGGCGGGCACGTCGATCATGAGGCGCAGCAAGCGCAACAGCGCAGCACTCTCGATCGCCGTCGCTGTAGCTTCGAAGTTCCAGTTCCGGCCGGTGAGTGCTGCATCGAACCTCAAGTCGCCGCCTGCAAAGCGGAAACGATCGCCCGTGAAGCGCAGCGCGCGGCCGCTAGCGTCGCGCAGCGCGAGATTCAGACTGATGGGGCCGATCAGGGTTTCGTCGATGGACAGTCTTCCGGCGGGCATGCCGGTGCCCGGCTGCAACTCGAGATCGAGTTTGGCGTCGCGCAAGGTGGTGCCTGCCGCTTCGATGCGCTCGATGGAGATGGCGATCCGGTCGATCGGGAGCGCCGCAGGACCCGTGAAGGCAAAGAAAAAAAGCAGCAGCCCGGTGACCGGCAGGGCAATCCGGGCGGAGCGACGGAAGGCGGGCTGTTGATATCGGCGCGCCATGGCGCCTCTACTATGGCGGATAGGCCTCGATGGTGTCGACCGGCAGATCACGCAAATAGAATAATTCTTCGCTGCGGCCATCGTCGGTGACGGAACGCAGCACGAGCCGCAGTTCACGGCGCTCGCTGGCGGCTTTTTCGGCGAGCCGCTTGAGGCGCGACATGCTGGTGATTTTTTCGCCGTCGACCGAGATCACCTCGAGTCCGAAATCGAGGCGGCGCAGATCGCCGCTCGAGCCGGGTTCGACCTGATGCACGATGAGCACGCCTGCCTCATCGGTCGAGGACACTTCGACGAGGCGACGCGGTCCGAACACCACACCGCTGATCGCAAGACCCGATCGTCCGACATGCTGCAGGCTGGGCGATAGCGCGGTCGAAACGATGATTTCCTTGGCATCACGCGCGATGCGCAGTGGCACGTTGCCGGTACGACCGCGCAATGCAAGCAGGAATTCATCGGCACTCGCGAAGCGTCGCGCGTCGCCTACGATGCCGAGTACGGTGTCGCCGGCTTTCAGGCCGAACCCATCCGGGGTCGCGGGTGTGCGCGCCACAGTCAGCGTCGATACATCGTCTTCGTTGATCGCGAAGTCGGTCGAGATACGCGGCACCGTGGCTGGCTTGCCGGCGCGCAGCAAGTCGAGAATCTGACAAACGTGCGGCATCATCACGGCAAAATTGACATTCTGTGCGCGCTTGTCGCCGAGCGAGGCCGTGTTGATGCCGATGACTTCGCCCGTGGCGAGATCGATCAAAGGTCCGCCCGAGTTTCCCGGGCTGATCGGCGTATCCGTCTGGATCATCGGATAGCCCTCGGAAAACGTGATGCCGGCCATGATTCCGCGGGTTGCGGTGAAGGCGTAGCCGAGCGGATGACCGAAGGCGCCGAGGTCGGCGCCGACCGAGGGCGTCTGGTCGCAGGCGAGACGCGCCGGCGCGGTGTCGGGCGGGATCGTGCCCTCGGGCAGCTCGACGATCGCTACATCGAGCAGGTTGTCGACGAATATTGTGCGCAGCGGAACGCTCGGTTGATTTTTGAAATTTGCCTGCAAGTTGGTTTGTACATAGCCGGCAACATGGGCGTTAGTGAGAACCCAGCGCCGGTCGCGATCCACCAGAAAACCTGCACCGCTCCAGCTGCCTGGATCGCGCTCGATGAAGGAGTATTCGGTCGATGCATTGATCTTGACCGTGTAGCGATTCGCTTCGGTGAATGCGGTTTGTGCAGCGGTAGCTGCCATCGACGGATTGCCCGAGGCCAGCGCGGTGATCGCGGCCAGCAGCGTGCTGCAGAGGGCCGAGCGCAGCGGGGTGTGGCGCGCCGCAGGGGCCTGGGTCTGAGTCGTGTGGAGCATGGAACACCGCTGATCTTTGGAGAGGGATGACGAATTATAGGGAGCCGGAGGTGCAGAGGATGAGCCGCCTCTTTGCGGGGCTGCCGACCGGGCGCTACAGTCGCTCCATGTCGCGTCCGGTCTCGCCCCTGTTTCTGCCGCCTGCGCGCGCGATACTGCTTGGGCTGGCGATGCTCGTGGTCGTGGGCGCCGGCAGTCATCGTGCGATGGCGACGGTGGGTCAGCGCGCGTTTTTCACCGTCGATGATTCGCTGTGCGCCGAACCTTCGCCATCCGCCGCGGTGGTCCTGCGTCTGAAGGCGGGTCAGGCGGTGACTTTGGGTGAACGCCGCGGCTTTTGGCGACGCGTCGAGACTGCGACGGGTGCTGCTGGCGCGACCGTGGCCGCGCAAGGGGCAACGACTGCCGCGATCGAGCGCGAACTCGCGGCCCAAATATTTGGCCTCTCGCCACCGCTCGGTGATTCGGCGGTACAGCGTTATCTTGCCGAGGTCGGCAATGCGCTCACGCGGACGGCCGCGGCGACGCCGACGAAGTCCGCGCCCAAGTGGCGGTTCGCGCTGCTCGACACACCTTCGCTCATTGCTTTCGCGCTGCCCGACGGACTTGTGCTCATCAGCCGCGGTCTGTTTGCACATCGCCGAGCGTGATCTGCGTGATCCTGCGGGCATTGCACAAGGCTTGTTGATCATCGTCACGTTTTTCAGCATCGTCTTCTCGACCTTCGTCATCGATCTTACGTTGCCGTTCAATGCGGGCCTCGCATACTTTGCCGTAGCCAAGACCTACTATGGCGCACAGCACGCCACCGAGCGCGGCTTCGAGCGTTTCTGGGATACATCGCGTATCGATCGCGCCGATGACGCCATCATCATCGTGCTGCACCCCGCCCGAGCGGGACAACGAATCGTCTCGACGCGCATTCGCCGTCTGCTCGAGCGTGAGATCGGTGTCGATTCCGTGCTGCATCTCAATGATTTCGTCGATGCGCGGGAATCGCGTGCCCGAATTTGGCGCGAGCTGCTGCACGCCGTGTTTCCGCGTTACCTCAAAAACGCCGACGGCGCCGCCTGAGCGACGGATTGTCGAGCGTTGCGTGGATCCGCCGCGCGCATCGGCATGGATGGCGCGGAGACCGACACATATCGTCCCGCATCACGCATGGCTTGCCAGTCTTCGAAGCGGCTGCGATGCATACTGGCGATCGGCATGATGGTGCGCAGCACGACCTCGCCGTGGCGGGGGATATCACCGGCCGCGAGACCATAGTCGAGTGCGAACCAGGCGTTGCCACAGCGGTTCCACGTCGGCCATTGATCCGCCGGCGCTGCGTCGTCGTTACCGACCTCACTCATCAGCAGGCGCACGATCTCGATCAGGGTGGTGATCAGCGTGTGCCCTTCATAACGAAACCCCTGGATCAGACGCTCGTAGAAATGCGGCGTCGCCACCACCGGGAACTCGTGGGTCTCCTCGATCACCTCGCCACCGCGCTTGCGCAGGATTTCGCCACGCAACTGGTACACCCCGGCGCTATTGAGGTCACACACCGTCCACATGGCGAAGCGCTTGGTACCCTCGATCATCATCACCCGTCCGGGCCCGAGAGTGCCGTAGAGCAGCTCGTAAACCATCCGCACCCGCGGCCCGAACTTGCGGGGACGCCGGTCGAGCCGATAGCTCTGCCGACGATCACGGATCCGTCGCTCGGAGTCACGCCGCGTGCCGCGCGCGTGGCGGTCGCTGATGGCATGACTGGGCAGTTCGAGCATGTCCGGTTCCTTGCGGAGGTCACGAGACGGACCACCGTGGCCCGTTGATACCGGTATCGGTCAACGGCAAGGAAGTTTTATAGTCCCGCCTCGTTTAGTTCGGCATTCGGTCGCAGTTCGGACAAAGTGTCCGGAGTGGTCGCTCAGCGTTTTTGCAGCGCGGCGAGCTCGGTCAGCACCATCTGTGAGTGCCCGTTGGGGTTGACGTTCTCGAAGCGCTTGGCGATGCGACCCTCGGGATCGATGATGAAGGTGTCGCGACGCGAGATATTGAAGAGCTTGAACTGCGGATAGCTGGTAAGCGACCCGTAGGCCTTGGTGGTTTGGGTGGTGACATCGGAGAGCACCGGGAACGGCAGGCTGTGTTCCTTGGCGAAGGCCTCTTTCGAATCGACCTTGTCGACGCTGACGCCGAGAATCGTCGCATTGGCGCGACGGAAGGCAAAGATTTCGTCGCGAAACTCGCAGGCTTGAGTGGTGCAGCCCGGCGTGTTGTCCTTGGGGTAGAAATAGAGCACCACCCATTTGCCGCGGTAATCGGCGAGCGAGCGCCAAGCGCCGGTCTGGTCCTGCAGGCGGAACTCCGGGGCCATGCTGCCGACGGCCGCCGAGGCGAAGGACGGATTTGCGCTCAGCGACATGAGCAACATGGCGAGTACGCCAACCGAAGTAGCGAAGATCGAGGTTTTGTGGGTCATGACGATTCCTTGTCTGAATGAACTTGCGCCTGCCTTCGCAGGTTAACTCCCATGATAAACGAGCGATCATGATGAGACGAGGTTGCTACGGGCCTGTTGCGTTGGTACTGCTCTGGCTGTTGTCTGTCGCGGTGATGGCCGAGTCGACGACTTCCGTCAAACCATCGTTTTCCTCGCGTATCGATCCGGTCGATACCCGGCGGCCCCCCGGAGTCCCGGATGACGCCACCCTCGAGGCGGAGGGTGCCCGCATCGGTACCATCAGCTTGCGGGCGCTGGAGGTCTTCGACACCAGCCGCGCGGATGAGCGCAACTGGCTCTTCGAGACGGCCAATCGACTCCATGCCGGTACCAAGCCAGCGACCATCACCGACCGGTTGCTGTTTCGTGAGGGCGATCTTTATGAGGGTCGCCTGCTGCAGGAGACCGAGCGGTTATTGCGTGCCACCCGCTATCTTTAAGACGCCTCGGTTCGTCCCGTTCGTTATGCCGACGGTCGAGTGGATGTCGAAGTCATCACGCGCGATGTGTGGACGCTCAATCCGGGAGTCTCGTTCGGCAGAAAGGGTGGCAAGAGCAGCAGCGGCTTCGAGTTGGAGGAGCTGAATCTTTTCGGGCTCGGCGCGCAGGTCAATCTCAGAAAATCGAACGATGTCGATCGCGACATCACCTCGGCGCGCTACGTCGATCGGCAACTCGGCAGCAGTTGGTGGGCCCTCGAGGCCGAGCACTCGGAGTTCAGCGACGGTGGTGCGCAGCGTCTGTTGCTCGAGTATCCCTTCTATGCACTCGATGCGCGCTGGGCAGGTGGCATCACCACCGATGACGCCGAGCGCATCGATACACGCTACGACCGGGGTTTGCCGATCGGCGAGTATCGCGTGGACAGCCGCTTGCGCAGCGTCTGGTTCGGCTGGTCGCGTGGTTTGCGCGAGCGTTCGGTGACGCGCTGGTCGCTCGGACTGACCGCCGATGAGCGCGAGTTTGATACGGTCACGCCGAGTCGATTTGCGACCCGCTTGCCTGAAGATCGCAAGCTAGCCTATCCCTGGGTTGCCCTCGAATGGTTGGAGGATGACTTCCGAGCCGCGCGCAATCTCGATCAGATCGGACGCACCGAAGATTTCCAGTTCGGCTGGCGAGTCGATGCGCGCCTCGGTTACTCGACGACATCACTCGGTGCCGATCGCGAGGCCTGGGTATTTTCATCGCGGGTCAGTCACGGTATCGAGTTTGAGGGTGGCTCTCAGCGCAGTCTGTTGTTTGCTGCCGCGTTGACCGGTCGGCATGAGGATGACGGCTTCGCTGATCTCTTGTTGAGCGGCTCGGCCAGGTATTACCACCGGCAATCCTCCAGCCGTCTTTTCTTTGCCAGTCTGTCGCTCGATATCGGCGAAAAACTCGATGCAGACCGCGAACTCATGTTGGGCGGGGATACGGGGCTGCGCGGCTATCCACTGCGCTATCGCGGTGGTCAGGGGCGTTGGCTGCTCACTCTGGAGCAGCGTGTGTTTACCGACTGGTATCCGTTTCGCTTGCTGCACGTGGGTGCTGCCGCGTTTGTCGATGTGGGCGGAACCTGGGGGCGCGACCCTTTTGCCGAGAAGCGGCGCGGCGTGTTGGGTGATGCGGGCATCGGCTTGCGTCTTGGCAATAGTCGCTCCGGTCTCGGCAATGTCATCCACATCGATCTCGCTTTTCCGGTGGGCGCCGAAAAATCGATCGACAGCATGCAACTGCTGATCGAAACCAAGCGCAGCTTTTAGCCGAGCGCGCGCAGTTCCACGAGTTCGTAGCAGGATCGATTGAGCGCCCAGGTCAGACGCAAAAATAGCGCCTCGTCGCCGCTCACCATAAGATCCGCAGCCGGCCATTGCGGCTGCCAGCGCAGTTGGTAGTGACGAGCAGCAAAGATTCCGGCGGGTGTCGTCACCTGCTCTGTGCCGAGATAGGCAGCAGCGATAGCGGTGGGCACGGCCAAGAGCCCGGTTTCGCCGTTCGGCGAAGAGGAGTTGGTGTAGCCGTGCACCGTACGGAACTCGCCGGGCGCATCGGTACCTCGGCAAAGCGCAACCAATGCATCGCCAACGAGCGGGTGCAGTCCGAGGTAGGGCAAGGGCTCGGTGAGTGCAATGCGTCGTGACACGCGACCATGCTCGGCGGTCACGCCGTCGAGCTCGAGTGCATCGCTCTGGATCGTATAGAGCATGCTGCCCTGTACGATCCCCGCTTGTGTGACCCGCACGAAGGCATCCCGCGGTCGTGACGCGGCATCGAGCGACATCGACACATCACGCCAGAGATCGATGTCATCCATACGGCAAAGCGCGCGCAGCGTACGCCCGGCATCGCCATGGCCAATCATCTGAAACCACTCCCGACCGGTCTCGCCGTCCGGTCCGCGGTACTGGATGGTTCCGGAGTAGTGTGTTGCGGGCGGTGATTGGCGCATGGACCCCGAGCTTGCCATGATTTCTCGCTGGTGACCGCAGCGGATGTCTTGAGGCACCGGAGGTTGCGGCGCAAGATCGGATTACTTCGCAGGGAGAGTCTCGATGATCGATCGCAGAGCATTGTTGGCGGCGGTGGGGGGCGGTGCCACTGCAGTGATGGCCGGCAGACTCGAGTCCGCGGCCGCGGCCACGACCGCGGCCATTCCCGGGGCCATAACCACGCCAAGCGTCGCCAATCCGCCACCACGTCCCGATCTTGGCTTCCTGCGCACCGAGCCGCTGGTCAATGCCGAGCGCGCGCTCGCGGTCATGACCCGCGAGAAGATCGATGCCTTCGTGGTCACGCAACCCGCTAATGTGTTCTACCTCGGTAATCATTGGCCGAATCTCGATCGTATGGGGTTTCGGCATTCGGTGTTCGTGATCTATCCGCGTGATCCCAAGCGACCAGTGTCCTTGGTGATGACCGGGTTCCTGCACTACTACCGCTACGCCGACGATGTCGATCTGCCAAATCGCATGGTGTTTCCATATACCGCGCCGGTGGATGCGTCCATCGCCGAACCGGCTGCCGCAGCGACGCGGCTGCACCGCGTGCTCGATGAGCGTCTGATCACGGAGCGCGAGAAACGACGACGTGCCGTCTCTGCCGCGGCCGAACCGCCCTCGGCAACAGCGGATCGCGCGCTCGCAAAGGCACTTAGTCATCTCGGACTCGAGCGCGGCCGCATCGCGATCGACGATCCGGTGATCGAGCGGCTGCTGCAGCAACGCGGCTTCGCGGGATCCTTCATCACCGCCGAGGACCATTTGCGCCGGATTCGTCTTGCCAAGACACCGCCGGAAATTCGATTGATGCGTATCGCCGCTCAAAACAACGTTGATGCGGCCGTAGCTGCCGCTCAGTCGGTGCGTTCGGCCGGCTCGACCGGGGTGTTGCGCAATCGTTTTTTTGGCGAGGCGGCAATGCGCGGCAATCGTCCGGTATTCATCGTCATCGACGGCTCATCATCCGAGATCGCCGATGTGCCGATTCGGGATGGCATGGCGTTCAGTGTCGACTGCGTCAGCAGCTTCATGCAGTACCACGGCGATTTTGCGCGCACCATCTTTGTCGGTGAGCCGCATCCGCAGATGCGACGCGGGACCACGGCTATTTTCAATGCGTGGCAGGAGATTCGCAGCCAGCTGCGTGCCGGCATGCGTTTCGTTGAGGTGCAACGCATCGGTCGCGAATCAATGAAAAAGCAGGGCGCGGACTTTACCGTCAACTTCACGCCACATAGCGTGGGACTGTTTCACTCCGACCATCCGCAGCCGAGTGTCGCGGAGGGGCGCACGGTCGAGGGCTTGATGCTCGAGAAGAACATGGTGTTGAGCGTCGATTGCCCGATTCTCGACACCGGCATGGGCGGCACCTGTCATCTAGAAGATCTGATGCTGATCGGCGACGACGGCGCGGTACCCATTCACGACGTGCCGCCTAATATTTTCATGGTTTGAAAGCGGACGACAGCGAGGACCGCTGTAGCGTGAATGCGCCGCAACCACCCAACTGCTGGGCTTGCCGTCATCTGCGTGTGACCTGGGAGCCGAGCTTTCCTTATGCCTGCAACGCCATGGGCTTCAAAAGTCGCAATCTGCCCTGCGTCGAAGTCTTGCTGGCAGACGGCGAACCCTGTCGGGCCTTCAGTGCAAAACCCGCTGCGGCGGCGCTGGATAAAACGCCTCCGGGTTGATTCAAGGATGATGTGGCCAAAGATATACGCTGGATAGTTAACAACCTACTGTTTTCAGTAAAAATATACCGGCCATGAAACCGGTCAAAATCCTCGCTTGTTGGGGGTTTTCCGTGACCCCTGCCGCCGCCGAGCCGTTCATGCCGGCCGAGGGCACGGCGGCAGGTGATTGCTGTCGCTGCGGCGCATCATCGATTTCTTTGGATCCATCCCTTCCTTGATGGCAACGGCCGCGTCGCACGGTTGATGTCGCATGCGATGTTGCTCGAGATCGGAATCGGCTCCGCGCTCTGGTCCGTGTCGCGCGGACTGGCGCGCAACTCCGCTGACTACAAGCGCCTGCTGATGGCGGCCGATGAGCCATGGCGGAATGATCTTGACGGGTGCGGGGCGCTGTCCCACGAGGCGCTGATCGAGAAGCGTTTGCTCGTCTCGGCTTCGCACAAGGCGCCATTGCGACTGGGCTTCCCCATCGACGTGGTCGAGAATTGGTTCCCGAAGCTCTATCCGGCGACGTGATGACCAGCGAACGCATTTACGAGGCGCTCCCTCGCCTCGGGGCGATAAGACGCGTATTTTGCTTGTCACACTGTCATCGTAGTTCGTAATCACGGCTTCCCAATCCCGCAAATCTCAATGCCAATACTCCAACGTCCGCGACCCATCACTCTGCGCATCGAACTGCTCGATGTGGTCCCGCTCGTCTGGCGGCGTGTGCTGGTGTCGAATCAGTGGGCCCTTGCGAGCCTGCATGGCTACCTGCAATGGGTGATGGGCTGGACGGACTCGCACGCGCACGAGTTCGAAGTCGGCGAGGGCGTGATCGCGCCCGAATGGTGGATCGAGGAAGTCGGCATGGATT
>Ga0194129_10007856_pt1 | contig 12543 bp, 12 predicted proteins | sample TA2KigCa35mmetaG_FD_150862 | JGI IMG/M metagenome (GOLD analysis project Ga0194129, IMG submission 150862) | Freshwater microbial communities from Lake Tanganyika, Tanzania - TA2015038 Kigoma Deep Cast 35m | ecosystem: Environmental > Aquatic > Freshwater > Lake | place: Tanzania: Lake... | reverse complement strand
GGGGCTGGCCGCACTCAATCTGTCGATGATCAAAGATATTGGCCTCTCTTGGTTGGTTACAGTCCCTTCTAGCGCTGCACTTTCCATGGGGATCTTCTTTATAGCAGATCTTGTAGCCAAACAGTTCGGATACTAAAAATTTCTTTTTAAAAACCCCTTTCGTCGCCTTTATCCTTTTTTTCGTAGTCGAAAAAATCTCAAATCGCCTAAAGGGGAGAAATGGTTCTTAATAAAGAGAAAATTGCCCGGCAAGTGCAACATATTCGTCAAGTTGCCTTAATCGAGTTTGGTCAGCCCTTCGAGGAATTGAGCATTAGGGAAAAAGCTGAGATCATTGCCATCGCCGCGCGAGAAGAGGTTCTGATACGTCAGGCGACAACTCAAAAAACTTACCTCACAGAAAAGCCCAAGAAACTTTATTATTTATCTCTTGAGTACCTGCCCGGCGTTTGGTCCTTGATGAACATCATCAACATCCTCGCTTTTGACGATCTCAAAGCCATAGCGAAGGCGATGAATTTCTCCATCACCGAAATTGAAGAGGCCTACATAGATCCGGCTCTAGGAAACGGGGGTCTTGGGCGTCTGGCATCCTGTTTTTTAGATTCTTTAGCTACACTAGGGATGCCTGCGATCGGTTATGGCCTTTTGTACGAGTACGGTATTTTCAAGCAAGAGATCATTTACGGAACCCAAATTGAGATGGCAGAGACGTGGCTGGATCGGAGAAATCCTTGGATCAAATTCGATCCAAAAAGCTCGGCAAGGGTTCAGTACAATGGAGAGCTCAAAGAGGCAAGAAATAACTCGGGTGAGATCAGCTATTCATTGATCAATTTTGATGAAGTGAATGCTCAGTGTTTTAGCATACCTACCGTAGGTTACGGGGAATTTGGATCGGTAAACCTTTTGAAACTTTTTTCCACAAAGGCGATCTCCTCCAATTTCAAGATCATCTGCTTTTCGGCAGGAGACCTTGCTTCGGCGACTAAATTTACCCACATCACATCTGTTTTATACCCATCCGATGCTGTTGAGCTTGGTAAAGAGTATCGTCTCATGCAGGAATATCTTCTTGTAAGCGGAGCCATACAAGATATGTTCAGGGATTTTTTCGCCAGTTATACCGATATTTCTCAGCTTAGGGACAAGGTAACGATCCAGTTGAATGACACCCACCCGGCGATCGCGTGCGCAGAGCTCATCCGTGTACTTGTGCGCGAATACCACACAACAATCCCATTGGCCTGGGAAATCACCTCAAACTGCCTAAACTACACCAATCACACCATTCTTCAAGAGGCTCTTGAGAAATGGGACGAAACCTTGTTTAGACGCCTTTTACCGAGGCAGATGAAGGCTATCGAGCTGATCAACCAATTCATCTGCGACCAGGTACGCCAGAAATTTCCCTACAACGAGGAGCTAATCCAGGAAATTTCGATCATCCAAGATGATAAAGTCCATATGGCTCGCCTCTGCTGCCATGTTTGCAAAAAAATTAACGGGGTGGCCCGCCTGCACTCGCAACTGATTAAAGAGACAATTTTTAAACCTTTTTACAAACTATACCCTGAAAAATTCACAAATGTAACCAATGGAGTCACCTTCAGGCGTTGGGCTCTCAAATGCAACCCCTCATTGGCAAAGCTATTGGATGAAACAATTGGCAAGGGTTGGGTTACAGAGTATGAAAAATTCAAAGATCTAAGAAAATTCGCTAATGACCCCAAGATCAAAAATCGCCTTTTAGAAATCAAAGAGGAGTCTAAGGCTAGACTGATAGAATACCTTGCAAATTTGAGAAAAACACGGGAAGGAACAGACGATGCTCTATGGGCTAACGTTTTTCACCAAAATAAAGTCGTAGAAAAAGGGGTTTTATTCGACCTTCAGATCAAGCGGCTTCATGAGTACAAACGGCAGATGATGAATGCGCTCCACTTGATGCTCCTCTATAAAGAGATCAAAGAAAAATCCTACATCCCACCCGTAAAAAAGTTTTCTATATTTGCTGGTAAATCTGCAGCATCCTACACCTTGATGAAAGACCTGATCCGTTTGATCTGCGCAATCTCCCGCCACGTTAACAATGATCCGGAGGTTAGCCAGCATCTCAAATGCATATTCGTCCCCAACTATAACGTAAGTCTTGCCGAAAAACTGATTCCGGCTGCTGATGTCTCTATGCAAATCTCTACAGCCGGTTTTGAGGCTTCCGGCACTTCTTTGTTCAAATTCTGCTTAAACGGCGCCCTTTTGGTCGGGACGTTGGATGGGGCAACAATTGAGCTTAAAGAAGAGGTGGGTGAAGGCTACTTTCCATTCCTTTTTGGCGCGACCAAAGATGAGATCTTCGACAAAATCCACAACAAGAGCTATCACCCTCAGCAGCTCGTCAATGAAAACCGTGACATCCGCTGGTTGATTGAGACCCTGAGATCGGATCTTTTGGCTTCTTATGCTGAGGAGCGGGAGTCTTTTAGTCGGATTGCAAACTATCTAGAAAATCAAGACCCCTATTTCTCCCTTTATGACCTGGCCCAATACCACAAAGTTCAAAAAGAGGCTTTGAGCCTCTACACCGATAAAGACAAGTGGAACCACCTTGTATTGATGAATATTGCAGGGGTTGGCAATTTCTCCTCTGACCGCAGCATTAGGGATTATTCCAAAAATATTTGGGATCTTAAGCCTGTCCCCATGGACAAAAAAATACTCGACGAGATGCGCGCCATATTTGTCGCCAACGACAAGTGTACGATCGATCCGAATATCTTCAAAGACATCAAAGATTGATCCTTGAATCCCCCACTTTCAGCCGGGATCGAGATTCCATTTTTTTTTCAATTCCTCAAGAGTTCCATCTCTATAAAGGGAATGGATGCATTCCTTTACCTTATCCCCTATTTTGGAATCGAGCCCCGATATAAAATGGAAATATTGATCATTGACCGGATTTCTTTGAACATGAAACTCCGATTCAAATGTCCTGAAATTTTCTACCGGTATGAGCGCTGCTGAACACATCGATTGGGTCAACCTGACAAAAGCATCCCTATCATCATCATAAAAGATGAAATCAACACTTGGGTACTTTGCGATCAAAACTGTTGCTATTTCATTGTTTAAAAGCAAAACACGCCTGTTATCTAATTCCGAAAGGGTTCTATCATCATTTTTTTGGGTCACCAAATAGTAGCCATTATATAAAATCGGGTCTGAAAAGGTATATCGGCTCAGATTGACGATATTTTTATTCATATCCCAAAAAACCGAGTCGAGCTCCTTTTTTTCCAATAAGTCGATGAGGATATCGCTAGAAGCGTGTACAAATTCTAATTCTAAACCGGTTTTCTTTGAGATCATGAAGCATAATTCTTCAATAAAACCCTTCATGCGCGCTGTTTGAGTATTCAAAGAAAAATAACCGGAATCAAATCCCAGTCTCAATTTTGGCTCTTTTTTTGGGCCTGAACAGCTGGAAAAAGAGAAAAAAACTAAAAAAAACAGAATGTTTCGAATCATGTCCTAAAATATACGACAAACCGATTTAAGGTTGTACGTCAATCAAGTATTGCATAATAAATCAAAAGAGATCAAATGAGAAAAAATCGAGATGGTGTTAAACTATCCATCGCCATATTCGAGAGAAAGCATTTGGAGAAAAGAATGAAACCACGATTTTTGAGATTTTTCAACATCTTCATCTTTCTTCTTCTTTTAGGTTGCCAAGATAAAACAGAAATTGTTTCCAATCTTGATGAGAGAGAAGCAAATTTGATTGTTGTATTTCTTGAAAGCAAAGGCATATCTGCCATGAAGGAGATGATGGCCGTTGCTGCAGGTGCTGAAGCAGGCGCCACTGCCAAATACAACATCGTAGCTCCTCGCGATAAAGCCATTGAAGCGATGACCTTGCTCAATCAAAACGGATTACCCAAAAGGGTCGGTCCAAACCTCTTAGAGCTATTTGCCCCCTCCGGGCTCATGGTTTCGGACAAGCAAGAGACAATCCGCTACCAAGCAGGTCTGGCTCAACAAATTCAAAACACGATCATGATGATCGACGGTGTTATAGATGTGTCGGTTCAAATTTCCTTCCCCCCGGTGGAAACAACCGAAGCGGCCAACAGAATTACCGCCGCGGTGTTTGTTAAGCACCAAGGGATCGTAGATGATCCAAACAGCCACCTTGAATCTAAAATCAAACGTCTCGTATCGGGTAGTGTGAATGGTCTAGACATCGCAGATGTAACTGTTGTTTCTGATCGCTCCCGCATGAATGATATCTCCTTGACCGATAATACAAGATATGCCCAAGATTTTGTTCAGGTCTGGTCGATCACGATGACGAAACGCTCTTTAGGGATGTTCCGTTTCATCTTCGGATTTTTATTAACACTTGTTGTCCTTGCGCTTGGAGCTCTTGGATGGGTTTTATTCAAACTCTATCCGTTGATTCGAGAAAACGGTGGATTTAAAGAATTTCTCGTATTTCTTCCTGTCATCAAGAAGAAAGAGGAGAGTTAAAAATTAATAGGGAACTTTTAACCTTAAAATGGTTGCTGGGTCGCGATGAACACCCTTTGAAGTTTTTAGATAGCGCCACAAGGCTGGAATTACAATCTTTGCCCGTTCTCGACCATACCCCCCCAATGCCCTTAGAATTACAAGATCTCGCCCCTTTGGAGGCAGAATTCTATATCAAAATGCACCCGAACTTGCCAAGTCCCTATTTTCTCACCAAACACCCTCTATCGAAGCTTATCTCTTTTACGGAGGATGAATTTCATAAAATTTGTCGATTCCTTGGACTCTATGATCTTTATGCAGAGCTCAAAAATGTTGTCCGCACAAACCTATTTCATAGCCTCAAACAATCCTTATCCATCGAAGAGCTCCAATTTCTTGAGACTGTCCGTCATGAAGCAAATCCTGTAAAACTCCCCAAAATGCACATAGGTGCATGGGATCTTACAAAAGAAAGCCTGGATAAAGCCCTGTTTGATAGGGGCAAAACCCGTTTGAGGGGTGCTTTATCGGCCGGTTATAACACCCTGTTTTCATTTCTGCCCCCGATGTTCTATCCTCCAGAAAAAAAACCGGCCAAAGAGGTGACAGAAACTTTACTAAAACAATTAGAAACGGTCCTGAACAAAGAATTTTAGTATGTTGAATATTTCACAAAAGCGTCCTTTTAGGCTTGAAGAGGGTCAAAAAATCATCCGCCACCACGAGTGGCAGGAACTACTAACGCTTGATGAATTGATCCAAAAGGCTGAAGACGAGTTGAAAGAAGCTCGAGAAAAAATCGCTTTAGATCGGATTGATGAAGAGAAGAAAGGGTTTGATGAGGGTTTTGAAAAAGGGGAACACACTTTTTTTGAACACATGAAGATGTTTGAAGAAAAACTTAGAGAACTTAGGATCGAAATGCAACGATCGGTACTGCCGCTTGCCGTCAAGGCTACCCGCAAAATCGTCGCAAAAGAGCTCGAGATAGACCCGGAAACCATTGTAGATATTGTCATGGATGCGATCAAACCGGTGTTGACGTCCAAGGTTGTCCGCATTTTTGTCAGAAAAGAGGACCTCGAGTTCATCGAACAAGAAAAACCGAACATCAAAGCCCTTTTTGAAGCTGCCGAATCTTTTATGATCAGCACAAAAGAGGATCTTGAGATAGGATCTTGCCTGATTGAGACCGATAAAGGTGTCATCAACTCATCAATCGACTTAAAAATTAAAGCCTTAGAATCGGCTTTTGAACGCTTTGGAAATCCTACATGATCCTTTTGAACCTCTTTCTCCTACTTCCCGTACTCGCCACCGATGCCTCTGCCGATTCGCTCACCAGCGCATCTGTTGTAACAAGGATGGCGGTGATCGCCGGACTTGCTTTGCTTCCGTTTGCTATCATGCTTCTCACCTCCTTCACGAAAATGGTGGTCGTTTTGTCGCTGTTGCGTCAGGCGATTGGTGTTCAACAAGCACCTCCCAACCAGGTGATCAACGGGATGGCTATTTTGATGTCCATTTATGTGATGTTTCCGACTGGATTGCAGATGTATCAGGAGGCAAGCACCTATATCCAAAACCAGCCTAAAACAGAGCTTTTTTCCAGCGAATCGGCCCTTTTTATCAAAAATGTCGTAGATGTAAGCAAAGAGCCACTAAGAAAATTTTTACAAAAAAACACAACCCGAAACCATATTGTCTATTTTTATAAATTGGCCTATTCCAAGTTTCCGCAAGAATATAAAAAAAATCTGACCAATCAAGATTTCATTGTTTTGATCCCGGCTTATATTACGTCCCAACTCAAAGGGGCTTTTGAAATTGGTGTTTTAATCTATCTACCTTTTTTTGTGATCGATCTTGTGACCTCGAATATTCTCCTAGCTATGGGTATGATGATGCTCTCCCCCCTCACCATTGCTCTGCCGCTCAAACTCCTTTTGCTTGTAATGGTTGATGGCTGGACTCTGATCATCCAGGGTATTGTCCAAACTTATAAATAGGAGCCCGATCGTATGTTCCAGTCCGAAATCTACCAACTCAGTTACCAGGCTCTTTTGCTGATTTTGATCCTATCGGGCCCCCCGATTTTTATCAGTATGATCTTAGGACTTATTGTAGCAATATTCCAAGCTGCAACCCAAATTCAGGAGCAAACACTCTCCTTTACCGTCAAGTTGATCGCCGTGATGTTTACTTTGATGTTCATGGGGGGGATGCTCAGTTCCCAAATAAGCCAGTTCACGTTCACCATTTTACAGAATTTTCCTAAATGGAATGGTTAGATCCCTACAGCTGGTTACAAATACTCAATATCTACTTATTGGTGCTTTGCAGGTTAGGCCCGATCATTGCCCTCACCCCTTTTTTGGGTGGAAAAATCATCCCCGCATCGACAAGATCCGGTATGCTGGTGATTTTGGGTGCACTTTTCCTACCTTACGCAGGACTCAACACATCTCCTGATGAAGCGGTGAATTTTTTCACCCTCTTTTATGCCCTAAAAGAGGTCTTTATCGGTTTCGTTATCTCCTTTTTTGCATCGATCCCCTTTTTTGTGGCGCAGTCGGCCGGTATTACAATCGATTTTGCCAGAGGATCCTCACAGCTTATGGCTCAGGATCCCACATTGCAGAATCAGGCTTCTCCGATCGGCATCATGTTTAATTATGTTTTGATTGCCCTTTTCTTCATGATACAGGGGCCGGAGCACTTTTTTGACGCAATCGCCTCGTCTTTTGAATCAATCCCACTGTTTGGGAAACTATCGCCTGAGCTTATGAATCTCAAATCGAATATCTGGGTTGCCATTATCCATATCATTCAGCAGATTTTCAACCTCTCGCTAAAACTTGCAGCACCTGCAATCATCGCTATTTTAATGGCGGAAATGTTTTTAGGAATCGCGAATCGTTTAGCACCACAAGTCCAAATTGCATTTTTGGGTATGCCTTTAAAATCCTTTTTAGGCTTGATGCTTTTGTTTGTCGGCTGGTATGCAATTTTGGGTGATATGAAAGGACTTTGCGACCAAATGCTAGAACAAATTTCTAATTTTTTTATCAAAAAATAGAATTCAAAAATTACTAAATAGTTTTTTTTACTAACATTCTAAAAATTGCTTTTCTCTCTCTTGAAACCCTTTTTTTCATAAAAATTCTAAATATAAAAGCAAGAATAAATGTAGAAATCGATCTCTAACTATATTTACGAACAATTTTTTTTTGGTAATCCTGTTGACAGTATTTTCACAGGCATACTAAGCTACACTTACGCATTATTATTAAGGCTTCAAACATATTTAAAGGGAGAACTTATAATGGAACTCAACTTTCGCAAGTTGTGGACTGTTCTTGGGGTCGCATGCTTAAGTGCTAACCTCGCAGCAGCCCCTGCTTCAAGCAGCAACGCATCTTCCTCATCCTCTCAGATGAGCACAGGTGATCAATCAATGATGGCATCAGGTCTAATGTATGCAGGACCAATGCTCGGAGAAGATTCAACAGGTATTTCACTTGGTGCTGATTACATTCTCTGGCAAGTTGTTCAAGAGGGTCTAGAGACCGTCGGTAACAACTACTGGGTAGATGGTGTAGGTACAGCCTCTGTTACAAGAGGAACAACATCTTATCCAAAATTCAAACTTTTGAATGGTTTTAAAGTCCACGGACAAGTAACTATTTCTGAGTGCGATGATGTGGATCTTTTCCTCCAATATATCTGGTTGCAAAGAACTACTGGAACAAACACAGGAACAGGTGGTGCAAATACCTACCCCTTCTTCTGGGTTGATCCAAACGATATGAACGTTCAAACTCAAGACAATGCAACAGCATGGAGCTCTAGCTTTAGAACTTCATACAACGTGTTGGATTTAGAAATGGGTCGTTTGACATCTTTGGCAAAAGATTCCTTTAGCATCAGACCATTCTGGGGTATCAGAGGGGTTTGGAATACACACACTTGGATTCCTTCCTACACTGGCCAATTGAACCAAACATTGGCAACAGTAAACACATTGAATGTATACCAAAACACAAGTGGTGCTGGAGTTAGAGCTGGTTTCAATCTTGGATGGCAGTTCTTTGCTAACAGCGAGTACTTTGGTGGTTTGAAAATCATCGGTTTGTCAGCGCTGTCTGGCGTTTATGGACGCACTTATGTTGACCACCTTGCAACAAACGGACCATCTGCTGCAGGTTCATACGGAACAACATTTGCTTACACACGTGCTTCTATCAACAGAATGGTACCAATCGTTGATCTATCTATCGGTCTAAGCTGGAACATGAGCTTCGGCGGAGAGAGAGACAATGACTACAATGTTGAGATCCACGCTCTATGGGATACACAATCCTGGATTGGCTACGGCAGACAATGTACAGCTGCCTGGTTGAACAGAGCATGCTACAACATGACAGTCCAAGGTTTCACAATCGGTGCTCAGGTCGCATTCTAAGCCTGATTACAAGAGATCTTGTGAACAAAAACCGAGCTTACCAGCTCGGTTTTTTTTTGCTTTGAAATGAGCGGATCGATTCAAGAATCTTAAAAAATGATTTGCAAACTTCAGTTTGTTTTTTTATGCTTGTAGCCATTCCTTTGGGTTACATATGTATTTAGAAAAATGTTTCGTCGCTCTCCTTCTCCCCCTTTTTTTCTTTTCTTTAAGAGCAGAAAAGGAAAACTTCCAACCTCTATATGCTGCTTCAATTGCTTCACCTACCGGTTTAAAAGATCAAGCGTGGGACCTTTCCTTAAAAGGAAATTATCTTTTATGGCAAACGACCCAAGATGGGCTTGATATCGCCTGGGATAATGTCTACGTTGAGGAGTATTCACACCCTTGTCGGGGTCGAACCTACGGCGTGAGCTTCCCCTTCAGAAGTGGCTTTCAAATTGAGGCGGAGTTAAACACAGGGGTGAGTGATATCTCTTTTAAAGCAATCTACAGCTGGCTATCTCCAAAACAAAAAGAAAATATTTCCCTAGACCCGGGAATTACCACATTCCCCTTCTTTTCGGTAAAGCCGCGTGAGCAGGTGCCAAACTCGACCATATTTGTGATGGAACATTCCGCTACATTCGAGCAGTACTACAATCTACTGGATCTATTTCTCCATCGTGCTGTGTCGTTCACCCCAAAGTTAGAAATAGACTTTTCCTACGGTATCCGCAGTTCTTGGCAGAGGCTAAACTGGTATACAAATGAATTGGTATTTACCCTGAATCCAATCACTTCCAATTACCTCTATGATTTTACACAAAAATTCTCTGGGGCAGGTCCAATTTTCCAAATCGAATCCAAAATATTTTTTTTTAAAGATTTCAAGTTCATCCACCCTTTGGCGATCTACTTCAAAAGTGCCTCCTCCCTACTTTTAGGATCGACAACCGTAACAGGATTACTTAGCGCAGAGTCCCCCTTCTCTTTTCTAAACTATTTCGATAACCAAACATCCATCTTTTCACTCATACCCGTTGTGGATTTTTCTACAGGTCTTTTTTATGAGCTTTCCCTACAGAAAAAGGGGTGGCGGGTTCGACAGCTTAATTTTGATGCACTGTTTGAGACACAAAGTTGGATAGGGTTCAATAAAATGCTCTGTTTGATTAAAGGTCAAAAAAGCACCTATAATATGACTGTTATTGGCCTCACCCTTGGTGTGGAGATGATCTTTTAGCCATGCGGTCGAAGGTTTTCTTGCCTCTTTTGTTCTTCTTGTTATTGAGACTTTATGCCCAAAACGTAGACGACATCCGATTTATAGAGCTTGGTGCAAATTATGTGGAATTCCAAACACAAACACCGGCAGTGGAAAACTATTTCTTGGATTCCTCCTATTCTATTGAAAATCCCCCTTCCTACAAAAAAGAGCTTCCCCCTACAGATCGCAATTTCATGGGGTTAAAAGCGTACGGCTCGATTGCAACCCCTTGCACGGGTATATTCGTGAACAATACCCTATTTTTATCCAAGCGGGCGCTGTATTATACCGATAAGGAGTCGATTCCGGGAATTCATGCTATCGCCTATATATATGACCTTCGCCAAAAACACCCTATCGATGAGGTAATTCTCACAAAAGTAGTCAATCGGTTCCTTTTTCAAATAACCGAGTGGGATAGTTCCGTTCAAACGCACTTCCAGATTTTACAAGGCCGGTTTTATTTTAAGCCTCAAATTGGGTTGATGTTTGGAAAAGTTTTTGAATCGTGTCAAAACAGGCTCCATTTTTTTTATCTAATGGGTGCACCAGTAGAGGAGCTCCGCCATTTCTGCTCAGCGGTTACGTTAAAGGGATTTGGGCCAAAGCTCGGTTTAACAATCGATTTCAGACCCTTTAGAGATACTTTTTTGATCAATGGGATAAAAATCACCTCTTTTTTTACCCTTTCAAACCTTTTTACAAAAGCAGTGGTGGATAACGATTTCTTAATCGAAGATGGCGGGTACCAAGTCCCTTTAACGCTCAATCGAACCTTAGAGCAGTTGCTCATCCCTGTCCTAGATCTTGGGATCGGTGTAAGTTATGATCGATCTTTGTCCCTCTTCTCCCACCGTCTTTTCTCGATCAAGCTGGAAGCTGGGTTTTTCCTAAAATCCTGGATAGGTTCAGACAAATTTTTTCTGGGGACGGGCTACGCACGAGGTTCAGAATCCCTGTCAATGAAGGGCTGGTCCGCAGGTGCAAGCATCGATTTTTAAGAGATTTTCCTCAACGTAGACTCAAATGCCTCCATGAATAGATCCACCTCATCCAGTGTGTTGTACACCCCTAAAGAGATCCTCAAGAAAGCATGAGCGTTGTAATATTTCAAGGCGGGTAGTGCGCATAAAGAGCCTGAGCGAATTTCTATCCCTTTTTGACCGAGAAGTAGGGCCATATCCATCGGATGCCCCTTTTTAAGCACTAAAGTAGCCATTGTTGTGGCATCATTGGCGCTGATAAGCTCCACGTTAGGTATTCGTGCCAGGCACTCAGCATAACGCTTCTGAATTTCCCCTAAATGGGCAGAGGCCAGCACGACCTCCTCTTTTTCAAGCCATTCCAAAGCAGCCTTCCAGCCGATGATTTCCCCAATCGGGGGGGTACCGGCCTCAAATTTGAAAGGGGCAGGTTGGTAGATCATCTCTTCGTCAAATGCTGCGATCATATCTCCACCAAAGGTCAGCGGCTCAAGAAGATCTAAAAACCTTGGTGCAATATAAAGAGCTCCCACCCCAGTTGGCCCATACATTTTATGAGCCGAGAAAGCCATAAAATCGATCCGCATCCACTCAACATCGATGACTTTGGTCGCTATGCTTTGCGCAGCATCAACAATGAAAATCCAATTCTGGTTTTGGCAAAGATCTCCCAGCCTCTTTATATCTTGCTCCGCTCCGGTCACGTTTGAGACATGTGCTATCGATAAAGCCTTCACACGGGATGTGTCCATTTTTTCAAGGGAATCCCAATCGACTTTACCATCCTTATGAATCGGTAAATCTATGACCCTCAGAACCCCTTTTTTCTCCAGCGCTTTGAAGGGGAGGTAATTTGCATGGTGCTCCAGAGGGGAGATCAAAATTTCTGCACCATGAGGGATCAACTGGGTTAAAAAGTGGGCCGCCTGGTTGAGTCCATCGGTCGCCCCTTTGGTAAAAATAATCCCTCTACTATCAGACGACGAGATTTTTTTTGCGATGAGCGTTCGAGTCAGAAGATAGTCTTGTGTCGCTTTTTGCGCCCTAGGATATAATGAACGGTTTACGGTTGCATACGCATCACGGTAAAACTCCATCTTTGTCTCTAAAACACTTGAGGGTTTGAGTGTTGTTGCCGCAGAGTCTAAGTAGATGAGACCTTGATTCAAGATGAGGGGGAACTCCCCTCTCAATTTAGTCTGTACTTGATCTACTTGACTCATCTTTAGCCACCACTTTTAGCAAATAGGGCTGTTTTCCCCTTGATTTCACCTAAAAAGGAATCGATCAAAATCTCTTTTGCCCGCTCCTCGCTTATCCCCCTCGATGAT
>Ga0194129_10007853_pt1 | contig 12545 bp, 4 predicted proteins | sample TA2KigCa35mmetaG_FD_150862 | JGI IMG/M metagenome (GOLD analysis project Ga0194129, IMG submission 150862) | Freshwater microbial communities from Lake Tanganyika, Tanzania - TA2015038 Kigoma Deep Cast 35m | ecosystem: Environmental > Aquatic > Freshwater > Lake | place: Tanzania: Lake... | reverse complement strand
AGCTCCGATTACAGCTCCCTGCTGTGGGCTTCCTCGGAGCACTACACCATTCCCGACAACGAGCCCTTCGTGCTGCCGGGCAACACCGGCTGCATCGCCGCCAACAGGCTCTCCTATTTCTTCGATTTCAAGGGGCCGAGCTTCACGGTGGACACCGCCTGCTCCAGCTCGCTGGTGGCGGTGCATCTGGCCTGCGAGAGCATCTGGCGGGGCGAGAGCGAAACGGCCCTGGTGGGGGGCGTGCAGGCGCTGATCCACCCCGGCATCCAGAGCAGCTTCTGCAAGGCCGGCCTGCTGGCCCCGGATGGGCGCTGCAAGAGCTTCGATGCGACGGCCGATGGCTATGTGCGCAGCGAAGGCGCCGGCGCCGTGCTGCTCAAGCCCCTCTCGGCCGCCCAGGCCGACGGCGACCCGATCGTGGCGCTGATCCGTGGCACTGCGGTGAATTCCGACGGCCGCAGCAACGGCATGGTGGCCCCCAACCTGCGGGCCCAGGTGGCCTGCGTGCGAGCGGCGTTTGAGCGGGCGGGCATCGACCCGGCCGCCACGCAATACGTCGAGGCCCATGGCACCGGCACCCGCCAGGGCGACCCCATCGAGCTGCGCGCCCTTGGCACCGTGCTGGGCGAGGGCCGCGCTGACGATCACCCCTGCCGGGTGGGCTCGGTCAAGACCAACCTGGGCCACAGCGAAACCGCCGCGGGCATCACCGGGCTGATCAAGGCGGCGCTGTGCATTCAGCACCGCCAGCTGCCCGCCAGCCTCAATTACCGCACTCCCAACCCGGCGATCGACTTTGCGGGTCTCAAGCTGCAGGTGCAGACCGAGCTCGAGCCCTTCCCCTGGGCCGATGAACCGGCCGTGGTGGGGGTGAGCTCGTTTGGTTTCGGCGGCACCAACGCCCATGTGGTGCTGTTGGAGGCCCCCAAGCCGCCGCCGCCGCCCCGCTTCGGCCAGCGCATGCCGCAGCAGCTGCTGTGCGTGTCGGCCCGCACCGAGGAGGCCCTGCGCCAACAGTCGGCCCAACTGGCCGAGCTGCTGCGGGCCAAGCCCAACCTGGCGCTCAGCGACCTGTGCGCCAGCGCCAATGCCCGCCGCACCCACTTTGTGCGGCGGCTGGTGTGCCTGGGCGCCGACCGCGCCGCCCTGGTGAGCCAGCTGCAGGCCTACGCCACGGGTGGCAGCGCCGCCGCCGAAGCGGCAGGGGCCGTGGCCGGTCAGGCCTCGCGCCGTCCCGGCAAGCTGGCGTTTCTGTTTACCGGCCAGGGGTCCCAGGCCCTGGGCATGGCGCGGGGGCTGCATGAGCAGCACCCGGTGTTCCGCGAGGCCTTCGAGCGGGCTACGGCCCTGCTGGACCCCTTGCTGGAGCAGCCGTTGGCCAGTGTGCTGTTCCCGGCCGAAGGCGCCGAAGAGCAGGCCTCCACCCTGCTCAACCAGACCGCCTTGACCCAGCCGGCCCTGTTTGTGGTGGGCTATGCCCTGGCCCAGCTGTGGAAGAGTTGGGGCCTCAAGCCCGATCTGCTGATGGGCCACAGCGTCGGCGAGATCGCCGCCGCCCATCTGGCCGGTATCTTTTCGCTGGAGGACGCCATCAAACTGGTGGCCGCCCGCAGCAGGCTGATGCAGGCCCTGCCCAAGGGCGGCGGCATGGTGGCGCTGATCGCCTCGGCGCAGCAGGTGCAGGCGCTGATCAACGCCCAGACCAAGGCCGCCAGCGCGCTGGCGATTGCCGCCTACAACGGCCCCACCCACACGGTGGTGTCGGGCCCGCAGAAGGCGCTCGATGCGCTGGTACAGGTGGCCCAAAGCGCCGGCATCGCCTGCCACCCGCTGGCGGTGTCGCATGCGTTCCACTCGCCGGCGATGGCGCCGATGCTCCAAGACTTCGAGCAGGTGCTGCGCCAGATCCGCTTTTCGCCCCCCAGCCGCCCGCTGGTGAGCAACGTCAGCGGCGAGCTGGCCGGCCCCGAGATCGCCCAGAGCGACTACTGGTGCGACCACGTGCTGTCGCCGGTGCGCTTCGCCCAGGGCATGGCCACCCTGGCGGCCCAGGGCGCGGTCACCTTTGTCGAGCTGGGCGCCAAGCCCACCCTGCTGGGCATGGGCCGTCAGTGCCTGGAGGGCGCCGGCGGCGGCCCGGATGCCCGGGCCTGGTGGCCCAGCCTGCGTCCGGGCCAGGACGACTGGCAGGTGATGCTGCGCAGCCTGGCCGAGCTGCACCGCAGCGGTTGTGCCATCGACTGGAAGGGCTTCCACCGGCCCTTCCCCCACCGGCTGGTGAGCCTGCCGGGCTACCCGTTCCAACGGCAGCGCTACTGGTGGAGCCGCCCCGGCGAGGGCGAAGCCCCGGCCAGCCTATGGCTGGGCCACATTTTGGGTGAGGCCGCCTCTGCCCCAACCATCACTACTTCCCAGGCTGCCGGCGGCCCAGTGTCCGGCCCGCTGCAGCTGCCGCTGTCCTGGCCTGGTCTGACACACCTGGAGCTGCCCGGCGGCAGCGAACGCCGTTTTGCCACGGTCCTCTCGGCGCTGGCCCCGGCCGATCTGAGCGACCACCGCATCCGCCGCCAGGTGGTGTTTCCGGCGGCAGGCTTTGTGCAGCTGGTCCTGCAAGCTGCCCAGGCCCAGGAGCTGCCGCTGGCGGTGCGCGACCTCAGCCTCGATCAGCCCCTGCGACTGGCCGACGACACCCCCACCGAGTTGCAGCTGGTCTGGGGCCCCGGCGGGATCGAATTCCACAGCCTTCAGCGGGGCCCTGCCGATGGCGCGTCGACGTGGCGGGCCCATGGCCTGTGTGCTTTGGACAGCGCTCCGATTACGGCACGCGCGCATCACGGCACGCATGCATCACAGCACGCTGATGTCGCCGTGCCGAGAGCACAGACAGCGCCAAACCAACCCCCCGCTGCCTCCGCTTCACCAGACCCGAACCGTGGCGCACCGCTGATTGCCCCCAGCCCGTTGCCGCCCGAGGCCGAAGCACTCGATCTCAAGGGTTTCTATGCAGCACTGGAGCAGTTCGGGCTCAGTTACGGCCCTGCCTTCCGGACCTTGGTGAGCCTGCAGCGCCAGGGCGATCGGGCCTGGGCCACGTTGCAACGGCAAGAAGTGCAAGCAGCGCAGCCCGCGCAGCCCGCCCAGGATTGGACCCTGCTCGATGGCTGCTTCCAGGCGGTAGCCGCCACCTTGGATCCGGATGCGGCCGCCGGGCAGCTGTTTTTGCCGGTGGGCTTTGAGGCGATCAGCCTGCAGCAGCTGCCGCTGCCCGATCAACTGCACTGCCAGGTGGAGCTGCGCCCCAGCGACGAACCGGCCTTTGTGCTGGCCGATCTGTTGCTGCTGCCGGCTTCTGAACCAGCTGTTGCCAAGCCGGAACCCCTGGGCTGGATCCGCGGTTTCCGGTTGCGGCGCCTGCCCCGAGCGGCCCTCGACTGGTTGTTCCCGCTGGACGCCGCCGATGCCCAAGCTGCCGCCGCTACTGAACCCGGCCCCGCCGATTGGTTGCTGCGGGCTGAGTGGGAGGCGATCCCCGCTGGCGAACTGACGGCCGCCGCGGCCGCCACAGCCACCCCACCGCAGGGGTTGATCCGGGCCAGTGAGCTGGGTCTGGATCCCCTTGCTGCGGTTACAGCGTTGTTGCAGCGGGCGCAACAGGCTGGTGATGACTCGTCTTGGCTGCTGCTCGACACCCTTGACAACCCCGCCCTCACCGGCGCCCTCGATGGCTTTGCCAAGGCGGCGGCGCTGGAGCAGGGCCAACGGCAATGGCTACGCATCCATCTGCTCGCCGGCGCCACCACCACCACAGCTGATCTGATCGCCAGCCTGCCCTGGGCCCAGATCCAGGCGCTGGCCCCCACTGAGCTCGCCCTCGCCTGGGATGGCCGCCAGCTGCTGCGCCAGCGCCTGCGGCCGCTGCCGCCTGAGCGCTTCCGCTTTGCCACCCGCAGCTTTGGCCTGCTCGAGAGCCTCGAGCCCCAGCCGATCGCGGCGTCAGCCCCCGGCCCCGGCGAGCTGGAGCTGGCGGTGGAGGCCACCGGCCTCAACTTCCGCGATGTGCTCAATGCCCTGGGCCTGCTGCGGGCCTACAGCCGCCAGCTGGGCCTCGACGAGGCCGCCCAGGTGCCCTTTGGCGGCGAATGCGTCGGCACCGTCACCGCCGTCGGTGCCGGGGTCGACCCCCAGCTGATCGGCAGCCGCATGCTGGCGGCCCTGGCGGTGGGCAGCCTGGCCAGCCACGTCAACACCCGCGCCCAGCTGTGCGCCCCCTTGCCCCCCAGCCTCAGCGCCGCCGAGGGGGCCAGCGTCAGCACCGCCTTCCTCACGGCCATCTACGGCCTCGACACCCTCGCAGGCCTCAAGAAAGGCGAGACAGTCCTGATCCACGCGGCGGCCGGCGGCGTCGGTCAGGCGGCGGTGCAGGTGGCGCTGCGCGCCAGCGCCCGGGTGCTGGCCACGGCCAGCGCGCCCAAGCAACAGGCGCTGCTTGAGCAGGGCGTCGAGGCGGTGTTCGACTCCCGCAGCCTTGCGTTCGCCGAGCAGGTGCGCGCCCACACCGGGGGCCGCGGCGTCGATGTGGTGCTCAACAGCCTCAAGGGCGAGTGGGTCGACGCCAGCTTCGAGGCCCTGGCCGAGGGCGGCCGCTTCGTTGAGCTGGGCAAAATCGAGATCTGGAGCCGCGCCGAGGCCGCCTCTCGCCGCCCCGACGCCACCTATCTGCCGTTTGACCTGCTGGAGGTGGTCTCCACCGAGCCGCAGTTGATTCGCGGCCTGCTCGAGCAGCTGCTGGCCGACCTGGAGGCCGGCCGCTACCAACTGCTGCCCATTCAGGCGTTCCCGATCAGCCAAACGGTCGAGGCCTTCAGGCTCATGGCCCAGGCCCGCCACGTGGGCAAGGTCGTCATCACCAACCCCGACGCCAACGCTTCACCAGCCACTGCCATCGAGCCCAACGCGACCTATCTGATCACCGGTGCACTTGGCGGTCTGGGGCTGCAGCTGTGCCAGTGGCTGGCCGACCAGGGCGCCACGTCGCTGCTGCTGGTTGCCCGTTCGGCTGCCAACCCCTCTGAGCAGGCACAGCAGGTGCTCTCGGGTTTGAAGGAGCGGGGGGTGACCTGCACCCTGATCCCCTGCGACCTCGGAGCGTCCGGTGCCGCCGCTACCCAGCAGGCGCAGATCCTGGCGTCAGCGCTTGAAGCTATGGAGCCCGGCAAGCCCCTGCGCGGCGTGTTCCACGCCGCGGGCATCCTCGACGACGGTCTGATCGACACCCAGATCCCCGACCGCCTGGCGGCCGTGCTGGCCCCCAAGCTGGGCGGTTGGCAACTGCTCGAGCAGGCCCTCGCCAAGGTGACCACAAAGGTGGACACCTTGACAACACCCGCCCGAACCGACTCCCCCGACCAGTTGCGTCCGTTTGTGGTGCAGTTTTCGTCGATGGCCGCGCTGTTGGGTTCGCCGGGCCAGAGCAACTACTGCGCAGCCAATGGCGCCCTTGATGCCCTGGCGATCAGCGCCAACCCCGCAGTGGGCCCCCAGCTGTCCATTCAGTGGGGTCCCTGGGAAGGTGCCGGCATGGCCGGCGCCCTGGGCGAGCGCGAGCGGCAGCGCTTTGAGGCGCTGGGCGTGCATCTGCTGCCGCCAGCCCAGGCCTTCGAGGCGCTTGGCATGCTGCTGCGCCGCGGCATCAGTGGTGCGGTGGGGGTGCTCGACCTTGATTGGCCGCGGCTGGCGTCCCAGGCCAGCGCGCGCCAAGCGGCTCTACTTGAGCCGCTCGTGGCGCGCGCCAACGCTTCCGGCCCGCCAGAAGCCGCCTCCGAGCCCCCGGCCTACCTCAAGGTGCTGGCAGGCACGCCGCCCTTGGAGCGTCAGGCGGTGCTGATGCGCTTTGTGCAGCAGCAGCTGGCCAAGGTCATGGGCCTGGGCGATCCGCAGCAGATCGACCCCACCGAGCCCCTGTTCAACATGGGCCTCGATTCGCTGATGGCCCTTGAGCTGACGGTGCTGCTCGAGACAAACCTCGGCGTGCGCCTCACCGAATCGCTGGTGTTCGAGCACCCCACCGTCGACGATCTGGTGCGCTACTTCCTGCGCGACGTGCTGTTCCTCGAGGAGGCCACCGCCACGCCAGCGCTCGCCCAGGCTGCAGGCCAACCTGACACCACATCTGGTGTTTCGAAACCCGAAAAACCGCCCTCAGAAAGCACGATCCAAACAACAACATCCCCCCCCACCGGCTGGGACCAGCAGGTGGCCGATGTGGCTGCCATGGACACCGCCGATCTGCTCAAGCAGCTGCGCGGCGAATAAGTCAGTCTTGCTCCATCAAGCGTTTGAGGATCGCCATTGACTGGCGCAGGTTGGCTTCGCTCAGCTCGTAATACAGAGGCCGCACAAAGCCGGGGATCTCGGGGTCGAGTTTGATCTGGTGCCGCACGATCACCCCGCCGCTGACGGGTGTGATCGTCCAGGTGCCGCGCAGCTCGCGGATCTGGTCGCCGCGCACCAGCTCGTAGCTGAGCTGGCGGGGCGCTGATTCGCGCATGCTCAGCACCGCCGTGATGCGTCGCCCAAAGGTGTAGGGCGCCTGGTAGGTTTGCTGCACTTCCACCATAGGCCCTGTGCGGCGTAACACCTTGGCCTCCTTGATGTCGGGCATCACGCCCGCCATCGCCTCGTAATTGACCAGCACCGCCCAGGCCCGCTGGGGCGACGCCGCCACAAACACGCTGGCGCTGTAGTTGCCCTGGCTGCCCTTCAGGCTGGGCTTGGCAGCAGGGTTCTGGGCCACCCAGGTGGCCGCTGGGCTGCGACTCTCGACAGCCGTTGCAACTGCTGCATGGCCCGGGGGCCAGCTCCCCAGGCCAGCTACGCTCAGCAGTGTGGCTGCCTGCAGCAAGACCTGGACGGGGATTCGATAGCGGTGCCGCAGAGCGATCAAAACGACCTTCCTCAACGCGTTTATTTTCTCAGCGGTTTCGACCCCCGCGGATCTTCGTTTTACTACCGTCTGTTTGTGGAGCAGCTCAAGGCCTACGCCTTGCGCACCGGCCGCGGCCTCAAGGTGGGTCGCCGCCGCGGTCAGTCCGACCCCCTGCTCAGCAGCTGGCATGTGGAGGAGGGTGCAACCACTCTGCTTGAGCTGGTGTTCCTCCACTGGGACGACATCGTGCGCGAGCATTGGCCTCGCAGCCCCCTGGTCATCGCCTGGCAGGGCTTGCGCTTTGCGCTCTGGTACGTGGTGCGCGGCGGCCTGATCCGCATCGCCCGCATGTGCCCCTCGGTGGCCCTGTGCGGCTTCTATCCGCTGCTGTTCTTTGGCTTCTGCGGCCTGGTGCTCCTGGGGGTGTGGCTTGGGCTGCGCGGCCTGCTGGCGGGCGCCGTTGGTGGGGGAGCGGCGGTGGTCGTCGCCTCTTTGGCGGTGCTTGCCCTGGTGCCGGCCTGCTGGCGCCTGGCCGACCAGCAGGGGGTGGTGTGGCTGTTTCGCTCGATCCTGTTCACCCACCAGCTGGGCCAGGCCCGCGATGGCGCCCTGCGGCCGCGGCTGATCGAGCTGGCCCAGCGCATCCTCGCCATCGAGGGCGCCGCCCCGGCCCAGCGGGTGCGGCTGGTGGGCCACAGCTCCGGCAGCTTCGTGATGGCGATGCTGGCGGCTGAGCTGCGCCGCCAGCCGGGCTTTGAGGCCGCACTGGCGCCCCGCCTCAGCCTGCTGAGCCTGGGCCAAAACCTGGCCAACCTGGCGGTGCACAAAGGCGCCGCCGCCTTCCACCACGACCTGCGCACCCTGGCCGCCGTGCCACGGCTCCCCTGGCGCGACATCACCTCAAGCGACGACTACCTCTGCTTTGCGGGTGTCGACCCCTACCGCAGCTGTCGCATCGCGATTGAGCCGCCGGCCTACCCGCAGCTCGAGCGCATCCAGCTGGCCCAGCGCCTTGGCCTGGCTAGCTGGTGGGCCCTGATCACCAACCAGTTCCCGCTGCATTTCGAGTACCTCCACACCGCCACGCCCGAGCGCCAGGGGGGGTTTGACTATGTCGAGGAGCTGCTGCCGGAGCGGTGATGAGTGAGCCCGTTTACCCCCGGCCGGCGCCTTACAAGAAGCACTTTGTTTGGCGGCTGCTTCAGGGCCTGCACAGCTGGTTTGGCCTGCTGAGTGATGTGGATTTCCAGATCCCTATCGGTTCGGTGCGATTTCTGGGGCTCAACCTGCTGCTGGTGAACGAGCCGGCGGCGGTGCGCCAGGTGATGGTGGGGGCGGTGGAGGCTTTCCCCAAGCATCCCTACACCCTGTGGATCCTGGAACCGCTGATTGGCCGGGCAATCTTCTCGGTGAACGGTGCGGAGTGGGCCCAGCAGCGGCGGCTGGTGGACCAGGCCTTCCAGGTGGCCCAGCTGCAGCGGGTGCTGCCCCAGATGGAGGGGGCCGCGGCGGCCTTGATGGCCCGGCTGGAGGCCCAGGTGGATGGCGACGCGCTGGAGGGCTGCCCGATCGATGCCGACGCCGAGATGACGCTGGTGACGGCCGATGTGATCGTGCGCACGATCCTGTCGCGGCCCCTGGAGGGGGCGGAGGCTGAGGCGATCTTCGCGGCCTTTGCCCGTTACCAGAAGCGGGCGGGCCGGGCGCTGATGCTGCGCTTCCTGCGGCTGTCGCGCCGCCGGCTGCAGGGCTACCTGGCCACCCATGCCGCGCCGATCCGCGCCTGGATCTCCGAGGCGATCGACACGCGCTTGCAGGCCCAAAGTCCCGCTGATCGTCTCCCTGATCCTGGCCGGGACCGACGCCCTGATCCGAGCTGTCACGGAGGTGGTCACCTGGGTGACCACAACCCCAACACGTCCGCCCCCAACACTCCCGCCCCCAGCGCCCCCCCTCCCCGTGACCTGCTCGACGCCCTGATCGCCGCCCGTGATCCGGACACCGGCGCCCGCTTCAGCCGCGATGGGCTGGTGGATCAGGTGTGTTTCCTGTTTCTGGCGGGGCACGAAACCTCCGCCAGTTCCCTTGGCATGGCGGTGTATCTGCTGGGCTGTTTCCCGGAGGTGCAGCAGCGCCTGCGCGCGGAGGTGCTGCAGGTGTTGGGCTCCCGGGCCGGCGCGCCCGATCGCCCGTTGGGCTTTGAGGATCTGCGCCAGCTCACGGTTGGGGCCGCGATTTTCAACGAAACCCTGCGTCTCTACCCGCCGGTGAGCTTCTTCATCCGGGAATCCCAGGGCGACACGGAGCTGGCTGGCAGCCGCTGCCCGATGCGCTCCCTGGTGACGCTGTCGCCCTGGGTGATCCAGCGCCATGAGCAGCACTGGAGCGACCCCAACGCCTTCCGGCCCGATCGCTTCCTTTCTGACGCTGATGACCGCCGCTGGGCCCGCGATGCGTTTTTGCCCTACGGCCTGGGGCCGCGCAAGTGCCCCGGGGCGGCGTTTGCCCAGCAGGAGGCCCTGCTGGTGCTGGCGGAGCTGGTGCGCCGCTTCGAGGTGCTGCCGGATCCGGCGCACGAGCCGGAGCTGGTGGCGCGGCTCACGCTGCGTTCCCGCAACGGCATCCGGGTGCGGCTGCGGCGCCTGCGCTGAGGCTCAGAAGCTGAAGCCGAGGCGGGCGCCGACGCGCACCTGGTCGTTGCCGAGCAGCTGGCCGATGTCAAGCAGGCCGGCGGCATTGGATACGTACAGATCCACGGTGGTGGAGCTGGAGGCGAGCCAGCGCAGGGCCAGGCTGCCATTGCTGCCGTTGCTGTCGCCCAGATCGGTGGCCACCACATTTACTTCCGGGATCAATTGGAACCGATCCCCCAGCTGCAGGTTGGCGGCCAGGCCGACGCCCCAGCTGGTGCCCGATCCGCTCCAGGCCAGTTTGGGGTTGAGGTGGAAGGCGAGGCTGGGCGTGGCCTCCCAGGTGTTCATCGTTTCGAAGAACAGGTAGCCCTGGCCATTGTTGGTGAAGTCATTACGGCCAACGCTGATGCGGCCGGCGGCCCAGATCGGCAATCCCGGACTCGGCCGCAACACCATCGCCTTGCCGCCGAAGCGCAGGTTGAGGCCGCCATTGCCGGCGAAGGTGTTCACGTAGCTGTTGCGTGGTTCGATGCCGTCGAACACACCGGCGGCCAGCTGGAACTGGAAGTCGTTGGACACCGAATACCCCGTGCCGCCGAAGAGGTTGCCGCGGCTGTCGCCATTGAGCCAGATCTGGGTGGTGCCGTAGGCGGGGGTGAGGGCGGTGTTGACGTTGAGGCCCCCGAGGGCCAGGGAGGCCTGGCGCGGCGTGTAGCGGGGGCTGGGGGAATCGGGGGCGCCGGGGGTCCAGAAGAAGCGGGCGCTGAGCATGGGCTCACTGGGGGCGCTGGGCAGGGCCAGGATGGCGGTGGCCGGGCTGAGGCCAAAGCCGTTGGTGACGCTGGCCTCCAGGCCGATGCGGGGGTTGACGGCGATGCTGGTGCCGGCGCTGAGGATCGGCACCCGGTAGTAGTCGAGGTTGCCGTTGAAGGCGTTGGTGCCGGGGCCGAGGGGCACCATCGCCGAGCCGAACAGCTGCACCTGGTTGCCGATGCGGTAATTGGCGCCCACGCCCAGGCTGATGTTGGTGCCATAGAAGGTGCCGGCGCCGCCCTGGCCGGCGCCCTGGGAGTCGGGCAGGAAGCTCACCGCCGGCACGAAGGAGAGCTGCAGGTTGCGGTTGGCCTGCCAGGAGACCGGCAGCGAGAGGGCGCCCACCCAGTTGCGGGTGAACACTTTCTGGCCGGAGTTGTTGAAGATGTTGGCGGTGCCGCTGTCATCGCAGCTGACGGCACCGCCGCAGCCACTGCCCACGCTGAACAGCTCGAGCGAGCCTTCCGCCGCCAGCTGCCAGCTGCCCGGGCCGCTGCCCTGGCCGGCGATGCGGGTGCGCAGGCTGGCGCCATAGATGCCCCAGTAGTTTGCCGGTTGGTTGGGCCGGCTGGGGATGGGGGCAAACAGCGGGTCGTCGGCGTAGGTGATGAACCCACTGAGCATCAGGTTGCGATTGAGCACTAGGTCGGCGCGGAAGCCGTAGTTCTGGTTGCCGGAGCCGCCGGCCGCTCCGCCGTCACCGGGGCTCACCTGCTGGAAGCTCACCCGGTCGCCGCCCTCCTCGGGCACCACGGCGGTGGGGAGTTGGCCGAGGCGCAGCAGGGGCAGGTAGTCGGCCCAGGTGGGTACGAGCTCGGCCAGGCGTTCTTCCGCTTCGGTGTAGCTGGAGGGCGGGCCTGCGGTTGGGTCTGGCGATTCGCCGCCCGAGGTGGCGTCCGAGTTGTCCTGGGGGTTGAGGATGGTCCAGCTGGGGGGCTGGGCTGGCGTGGCCTCTTGGGGGAGGGGCGTCCAGCGGGGCCCAGGAGTGGCTGCTGGCTGGGCGGGCACCGGTGTGAATGGCACCGGCTCGGCCAATGGTGTGGCCGGGGCGGGCAGGGGCTGCCAACGCACGGGTTGGCCGAGGGCGGCGTTGGGCGAAACCGCCCCAAGCAGGGCCGCCAGCGCGAGCCAATGCCGATCAGGCCGCATCGCTGGTGCTGGACTCGGACTCACAATCAGCGGGTTGGCGGGCCAGCAGCAGCAGGCCGGCTACAGGCTGTCCCTGGAGGCGCAGATCCTGCTCCAGCTTGCGCAGTGCCCGGCGGCTGGCCGTGCCAGGAGCCGTCAGCACCACCTGGGCCTGGCAGCGGCTGGCGATGGTCAGATCAGTGCTGAGCAGCACCTGGGCGGCTGGATCCAGGCGTTGCAGAGCGGCCTGCAGCGCCGCGGCCACGGCCTGAGCCTCCGGGATCGGGCCCACGGGAATCAGGGCCACTTGGGGGGCGGCCGCCAGAGGCCCCTGGGCCACCAGGGCGAGGCTGGGGTCATTGACGCCCTGGAGCTCGGCCAGCAGCGGGAAGGGCAGGAGGGTGCGCAGTTCGTCGCTGGCGAACACCAGATCGGTGCGGCGATCAAGCACCAGGGCGGCACCGCTGCCGAGCACCAGGCCGGCCAGCAGCCCCAAGGCCAGGTTGCGGGCCGGGCGAGGGGCCACCGGCTGCTCGAGAAGGGTGGGGGATGAGATCAGCTCCCAGGGTTGGCCGTCGCGGGCTAGCTCGAGCTGCTGTTCGGCCAGGGCATTTTCAAGCCGCTGCAGGATCTCCTGATCGCGGTTGGCCTCTCGGCTCAGCTTCTGAAACTGCTCCAGCACCCCGGCGGGACGCTGCAGGGCGGCCAGCTGGCTCTGGGCCAGGGCGATCGAGTTCTCTAGCTCCTGGGCCAGCTGGCGGTTGGTCGCGCCCACCAGCACTTGGCGCTGGCGTTGCAGGATCGCGATCGAGGGGTCGTTGTCCTGAAAGCGGGAGCGGCGCTCGGCGATCAGGCGATCAAGATCCTGCAGCGCGTTGCTGCCGGACAGGTTGACCGCCAGTCCTGTCAGGGGGCTGGCAGTGTTGTTGAACATCACCGGCTCGCGGTCGCCGGCGGCGCGCACCCGCGCCAGTTGAAAGCGCAGCTCGAGGATGCGCTTGTTCAGCTCGGCCTGTTGGGTTTTGAGGCTGCCGGCAGGGTTGCCA
>Ga0194129_10007851_pt1 | contig 12546 bp, 12 predicted proteins | sample TA2KigCa35mmetaG_FD_150862 | JGI IMG/M metagenome (GOLD analysis project Ga0194129, IMG submission 150862) | Freshwater microbial communities from Lake Tanganyika, Tanzania - TA2015038 Kigoma Deep Cast 35m | ecosystem: Environmental > Aquatic > Freshwater > Lake | place: Tanzania: Lake... | reverse complement strand
CCTGTCCATGTCCCAGGCGCCGGTGCGGTAGGCCCACCAGCTCCAGTGGCCGGCGTCCGGCTCGAAGACGCGGAACACGTCCTCCAGGCGCTCGCCCAGGGCGTCCCTCAGGGCCTGCCGCTCCGGATCGCTGGCCATGATCCCGCCGCTGAGGCGGTCCGGGTCGTGGATGTCGCGGGCCTCCAGGGCGATGTTGAAGTCGCCCACCATGGCCAGGGGTTCCCCCTCGGCCTCCTGGGCCTCCAGATAGCGCCGCAGGCACCCCAGCCACGCCAGCTTGTAGGGGTACTTGTCCGAGGTCAGGGCCGAGCCGTTGGGCACGTAGAGGTTGAGCACCCGAATCCCTTCGATCCAGGCACTGATCACCCGTTTCTGCGCGCCCAGCTCCTCGGCCGCCGGATCGTCCGGCAGCAGGCCGGCGAAGCCCACCCGCACGTCCTCGATCGGCAGCCGGCTGAGGATGGCGACGCCGTTGTAGGCCTTCTGGCCGCTGATCACCGCCCGATAGCCCAGGGCCTCGAAGGCGGCGTGCGGGAACAGTTCGTCCGCCACCTTGGTTTCCTGCAGGCAGAGCACGTCGGGCGCCTCGACCTGGAGCCAGGCGCACACCTGATCAAGCCGGGTGCGCACCGAGTTGACGTTCCAGGTGGCGATCCGCAGGGCCATGGCGACAGGACGGGGAACCGGCTGAGGGCCCTTATCATGAAGGCCTTGGTGATTCGACCCTCCGCCGGCAGGAGCCATGACCCGTTCGTTCTTCCAGCAGGCCTGCGCGGCCGGCGTCGGGGCCCTCGCCCTCCTGATGGCCGGTGAGGCGCGGGCCCAGCAGGCCGGCTACGGCCAGACCCTCGGCACCAGCATCCAGGAGCGCCAGATCTACGACTACGGGCCGAGCAAATCGGGATCCGGCAGCGGTTCGATCCTCGACAGCACCAACCCGCTCGACCTGATGAACAAGCTGAAGCGCAGCACCGCCCTGGACGACGCCACGCCCCCCAGCTCCGCCATCGATCAGGCCCTCAGGGAGTTTGACGCGAAGACGCCGAAGCCGGCGCCGTCGGGGTCGGCCGGGCAGCTGAAGGGGATCTGAGGGGCTCGAGGCCCCAGCTGGCCGCGAGTTTGTCGAGCCTCGGATCCGGCTTGTCGGGATCGGGGCTGCGCAGCCGTGCCTGGGCCAGGGCCTCCTGGGCCCCCTTGGTGTCGCCCTGGTCGTGGCGCAGCATGGCCAGACCCAGCAGGGGGCGCTGGTCCTGGGGGAACAGGTTGGCCAGTTGCAGGTAGGTGGCCGCCGCCGTCGCCGCCTGGTTGCGTTTGAGCTGCAGCTCCGCCAGCAGCAGGCCGATGCCGAGGGCCTCGGGCCTCACGTCGGGTTTGATCGCCATCCCGTAGGCCGCCTTGACGCGGGCCTCGGCGGCGGCGCCGCGCCCCTGCTCCAGGTTCAGCAGGCTGAGCAGTTGCAGGGCCTCCACCTGGGTGGGCCGCAGGTTGAGGATCTGACGCAGTTCCCGTTCGGCGCCGCTGCTGTCGCCCTGGTCGCGGCGCAGCTCGGCCAGCATCAGCCGCAGGGACCAGCGCTCGGGCTCCCGGTCGGCCATGGGCTCCAGCAGTCCGATCGCCTCCCCCTTGCGGTCCAGGGCGACGAGCAGTTCCAGCAGCCGCTGGCGGTCGGCCGGGGTGGCCTCGTCGGCGTCCAGCCGCAGCCGCAGGCGGGTGGCCTCCTTGGTGAGCAGGGTCCGCTTCGGGTCGGCGCTGGCCTGGGTGGCCGACTGGCGGTGACCCAGCCACCAGCCTCCCCCGAGGGCCAGGATCCCGACCAGGCTGATGGCCAGGAGCGACCAGAGGCCGCTCAGGCTTCGGTTCGGGGAGGGCATCCGTTGACGGTGTGGGCTCGGTGTCGCGACCGAGTCTGGCCTGGGCATCGCGCTTCCGCTGCTGCTTACATTGACCCGGGCCAGTCCAGGTACCGCCACGGGGTTTTTCCTTCCACCATGCGCCAGCATCCCATTTCCCCGGTCACCGAGCCGCTCCAGTACCGGGCCATCGGAGTGGTGCGCGGCTCCTATGTGCCGGCCGATCCGGCCCAGCTCACCCGGGGCGTGATCCGCACGGCCGAAGGCACCGAGATCGAAGCGGTGGTGCTCGGCCGCCTGCTCACCCTGATGCGTCGCCATCTCGACCTGGAGACCCCCCATCTGTGGGTCGTCTACCCCCGCTCCCGGGAGGAGAACCAGCTCCACCTGCAGATGGTGGGCGTCTGGGAGCCCAGCACCCTCTCGACGCCAGGGGCGGAAGCCGCCACGAGCACAGCCGACGAGCCGGAAGCCGATGGGACCACCGCCCCCGGGCTCGAACACTCCGACCCCACGGCCGCCGACCAGCTGCCCGAGGGCGACGACTACTTCTCGATCCGCGGCGAGTTGATCTTCACGCGCCCCGAGACCGGCGATCTGGTGATCAAGGTGCGTCAGCAGCCCCGCCCCGACGGCAACCGTCCGGTGCCGTTCAAGCTCCAGCTGCGCGGCGAGATTCCCCTGGAGCACCTGCGCCATTTTGTCGCCCTCGACCTGCGGCGCCAGGGCCAGCAGCTCGCCGTCGAGCGCTTCGAGGTGATCGGCCCGGTGGCCCAGCGGGGCAACCGGGGCGGCCGGGCCCGCCGACCCGGGGCTGACAAGGGCGGCCCGGCCAAACCCAAGGGCCATGGCCGGGCCGTGACCCGCCAGGGCCGCTGAGATGACCAGCGGTGCCCTCACGGCCGGGGTCGTGGTGCTGCTGCTGAGTCTTGCCGCTGTGGTCGGTCCGCTCGTCGGACTCTCCCCCTGGTGGGTCACCCTGCTGGTGGCCCTGGGCCTGGGTTCCCTCACCGTGGACGCGGCCCGCTTCGGCGGTCGGGGCGGCCACCTGCTGGCCGAGGCCCTGCCCGGCGGCGCGTGGCGCCTGCGCCGCATCGCCGTCCATGAGGCCGGCCATGCCCTGGCAGCCGACAGCGACGGCCTGGAGGTCCGTCGGGTGCTGGTGGGCAGCCTGGCCTGTCTGCAGGCCGGCGTCGACAGCGGCGGCTGCACCGAATTCGCCCTGCCCGAGAGCGTCAGGCTCTCCGCCGAGGACCTGCGCCGCTGGAGCCGGGTGCTGCAGGCCGGCATGGTGGCCGAGACCCTGGTCTACGGCGACAGCGTCGGCGGCGATGACGACCGGGCGCTGCTGGGCCGCCTCTGGGGTCTCTCGGGCTTCGATGTCGAGATGGCCCGGCTCGAGCAGCGCCGGGCACGACGGGAGGTGGAGCAGGCCCTGCGGGCGCGCCGCGCCGAGATCGAAGCCGAGGCCGACCGGCTGCTGGCGGCGGCCCCCCGGTTCGGACGCCGGTCCCCTTCATGACCCTGGCCCTGCTGGATTGCCCCACCGGTCTGGCCGGCAACATGCTGCTGGCGGCCCTGCTGGACCTCGGCCTTCCCCAGGAGGTGATCGCGGCGCCCCTGGCCGCCCTGGGGCTGGAGGGGCGCTACCGGCTGCGGATCGAGGAGCGGCGCAGCGCCGGGCTGCGGGGACTGCACCTGGCCGTGGAGTCGCTGGAGCCCCAGCCGCACCATCGGCCCTGGGGGGCGTTGCGCGGGCAGCTCCAGGCCGCCCCCCTGGAGCCGGCGCTGCAGCAGAGGGTGCTGGCGGTGTTCGGCCTGCTGGCGGAGGCGGAGGCGGCGGTCCACGGCCACGCCGCCGAGGCCGTGGAGTTCCACGAGGTGGGGGCGATCGATGCCCTGGTGGACATCGTCGGCGTCTGCGCCGGGCTGCTCCATCTGGGGGTGGAGCATCTCGTCTGTGGTGTGCCGCCGGCGGGCCACGGCCGGGTCGTCACCGCCCACGGGGCCCTGCCCCTGCCCGCCCCGGCGGTGCTGGAGATCGCCCGTTCCCGGGGGCTGCCGCTGGGCTCCAGTGAGGGCTTCCCCGCCGGCGAGCTCACCACCCCCACCGGGATGGCCCTGGCGGCCTGCTGGGCCGACCGGTTCGGCCCCTCCCCCGCGGCCCTGCCGCTGCGGGTGGGGGTGGGCCTGGGCAGCCGCGAACTGGATCGGGCCAACCTGCTCCGCCTCACCCTGGCCCGTCCCCTGGCCGAGGCGGGTGCGGAGGGGGCCATCGAGGGGGGCGAGGTGCGCGAAGCCCTTCTGCAGCAGCAGGCCCAGATCGACGACGCCACGGCCGAGGACCTGGCCTACCTGGCCGAGGCCCTGCGCCGGGACGGGGCGCTGGAGGTGTTCAGCCAGCCGGTGGCGATGAAGAAGGGACGCACCGGCACCCTGATGACGGCCCTGATGCCCCCGGAGCTGGGGCCCCGGCTGCGCCGGGTGTGGTGGCGCCACGGCACGACGCTGGGGGTGCGGGAGCAGCTGCAGGACCGCTGGATCCTGCCGCGGCAGAGCGAGACGCTGGCCACCCGGCTCGGGCCGGTGCGGATCAAGTGGGCCACCCTCCCGGACGGCCGCCGGCGGGCCAAGGCTGAGCACGCCGACCTCGTGGAGCTGGCCGGACGGCTGGGACGCTCGATCGAGGAGGTGCGCGATGAGGTGCGCCGGGCCCTGGCCGCCGACGGGGGAGCCCCATGAGCGCCTGGTCCCGCCACCTGCTGGCCCTGCGCCAGCGCCTGGGGACCGGCCTCGGCGCCCTGAGACGCCGGCTGCCGTCCCCCCCCAGGCTGCCGGCCCTGCCCGGCGGCCTGCGCCCCTGGATCACCCTGGGCAGCATCGGCTTCGTGATGGCGGCCCTGCTCAGCCACGGTCGCCAGCTGGTGCAGCTGCGGCTCGATGGCCAGGGCTGGCTGTGGCTGCTCCTGGGGGTCGGACTCAGCCTGCTCAGCCTGGTGGTCAACGGCCTGGCCTGGGGCGTGGTTCTGCGCTGGCTGGGCCTGCGTCCCGACTGGGCCGCGGTGGTGGAACTGCACGTGGCCACCAACCTGCGCAAGTTCCTCCCCGGGGGCATCTGGCATCTGGCCTCGCGGGTGCAGCGGCTGCGCAGCGAGGACGCGCCCCTGGCCGCGCCGGTCGGCACGACCATGGCGCTGGTGGCGGTGCTGCTCGATCCCCTGGTGGCGGCGGTGGCGGCCCTGGCGCTGGTGCCCCTCGGCGGCTGGCAGGGCGGACTGGGGCTGGTGTGTCTGCTGCCCCTGGCCCTGCTGCTGCCCCGCTGGCTCGATCCGCTGCTGGTGCGGCTGGAGCGGCGCCGGGCGCGGGACCTCGGCCTGGAGGAGGAGCTCGATCAGGAGCTGCCACTGGAGCGCTCGAGCCTGCTGCGGGGCTATCCCTGGGCGCCCCTGCTGGCGGAGATGGCCTTCGTGCTGCTGCGCTTCTCCGGTTTCTGCTGCTGCATCCAGGCCTTCGACCTGCCGCTGGCGGGCGATGCCACCGTGTGGCTGGCGGGATTCGCCCTGGCCTGGACCGCCGGCCTGGTGGTGCCGGGTGCCCCGGGGGGCCTGGGGGTGTTCGAGGCGGTGCTGCTGCTGCGGATGGGGGTGGCCCTGCCGGAGGCGCCGCTGCTGGCGGTGGCCCTCAGCTACCGCCTGATCGTCACGCTCACCGATCTGCTGGGGGCCGCCCTGGTGAGCCTGGACGGCAGCCTGGCCCGGGGGGCGTCGTCCGGGCCCCCGACGTCGGCCGGCACACCGACCTCCGACACCCCTTCTCAATAGGCCCTAGTGTTGCGAAGGTCTGGGATCGCGTGGTGAACACTCCCCCCACCGGTCTGGCCCAGCCGCGCAGCCTGCGCACCACCCTGAACGACCGGGGCCAGCGGCTCACGCCCCAGCGTCAGCGGGTGCTGGATCTGTTCGAGCGGATCGGCGAGGGCAGCCACTTGAGCGCCGAGGAGGTGCACCTGCGGCTGGTGCGCAGCCAGGAGCGGGTGTCGCTGGCCACCGTCTACCGCACCCTGCGGCTGCTGAGCTCGATGGGGCTGCTGCAGGAGCTGGAGCTGCCGGAGGGGGGGCGCCGCTTCGAGCTGGCCGGTGACGCCCACCGCGACCATCACCATCTGGTCTGTGTCCGCTGTGGCCGCACCGAGGAGTTCGAGAGCGGTGCCGTCCTGGCGGCCGGCGAGGCGGCGGCGGGGTCCTTCGGTTTCCGTCTGCTGGAGTGTGTCCTCAACGTGCGGGCCCTCTGTCCGGCCTGCGCGGCTGAGGAGCAGGGCTGAGGGGGGCGCCGGGGCCGAGCAGCGGTAGTTGCAGCTGCTGATCGGCCCAGTGGGCCGCCAGGGCCGCCAGCAGGCTGGACCGGTCGCCGCGGATGCGGAGCATGGGGGGGAGGGGGAGAGGTCGGCCTCCAGGCTGGGGCGCGTCCCCTTGGCCGGCCCGACCGATGGCACGTCTGCGGGCAGCGGATGACACCAGCTGGAGGTACGCAGCTCCTGAAGACCCATGGCAGCGAAGCGGCGAGCCCCCTAGACCGAGGGGGTGCCAGGAGGGGGAGACGCATGATCCGCTCGTCCCGAGCAGGACTGCCGCTGCCGCTTTGATCGAACCCCATCCATCCACGGGTGATGGGGGCCTTTCCAACGGCGGTCCTGTCGTCACGGTGCCCTGACCATGACCAACACCGGCCCCCCGGACCCCCGTCCCGTCCATCAGCTCCTGCACTCCCTGCTGGCGACGGAAGCGCCTGCCGCGAGCTGGCACGAGCGGTTGCTGCCCTGCAGCGGCACCCTGCCCCAGTTCACCAGCCGCTGGCGGGATCGGCGCGCCGTCGCTGCCGTTGTGGCGGCCTTGCGCAGCCTGGGCCAGGTGATCTTCATCAACAATCCCCTTAGCGGCCTGCTGCTGCTGCTGGCTTTGCTGGGTCAGTCGCCGTCGGTGGCGCTGTTCGCCGGCATCGGAATCGTGGCGGCCCACCTGGCGGCCAAGGCCCTCGGCAGCTCCTGGGACGACCGCCACAACGGCATCTACGGGTTCAACGGAGCCTTGGTGGGCAGTGCCATCGGCACCTTCGCCGATCAGGGTCCCCCCGGAGCTGTTCTGCTCTGGACGCTGGCGGCCCTGGGGGGTGGGGCGCTGAGTTCCGTGCTGGTCCTCGGCCCGGGCCGCCGTCTGCATGCCGCCACCGGCCTGCCGCCGATGACACTGCCCTTCTGCCTGGTGACCTGGGGGTTGCTGGCGATGGTCACCCTGGCGGACGTGCCGCCGCTGCAGCTGCACAGCCCCGCGATGGTGCCACCGGCGGGTTCGGCCCTGCAGGCCTTTCTGCTGGCCCTGCCGCGGGGCTTCGGTCAGGTCTTCTTCTGTGGTGATCTGGCCAGTGGCTGGCTGGTGCTGGCGGCCACGGCCGTCGCCAGTCCGATGGCGGCCGGGGTGGGTCTGATGGGGGCGGCGATCGGGGCGCTGGCGGGCCTGGCCAGCGGTGCCGCCGGCGCCGTCGGCCTGGGCCTCTGGAGCTACGACAGCGTTCTCAGCGCCATTGCCATCGGTGGCATCTTCCATGCCCCCACCAGGCGCAGCCTGGGGGCGGCGGCCCTGGCGGCCTTCGCCGCCAGCCTGCTCACCCCGCCCCTGGAGCGGCTGACGCCGCTCGGATTGCCAGCGCTCACCCTGTCCTTCCTTGTCGCCACCTTCGCCACCCTGCTGGTGGTGCGCCGGGCGCTGCCCACCGTGGTACCGGTGGCGCTGCACGCCATCCTCACGCCGGAGGAACACCTGCGGCGCTATCTGGTGACCCGGCGACTGCTGAACGATTTCCGCTCCCGTCTGCGCGGGGCCGTGGGCGGAGGCGGCTGGATCCGGCTGGCCCCGTCGGCGACTCCGGCGCTGCTGGGGCGGCTCGAGGAGCTGTTCGAGCATCTCGACCGCGACCGGGATGGGCAGCTGAGCCTGCCGGAACTGGTCGACGGAATCGAGCCGGGCCCCAGCGACCCTGCGGGGGCCCTGGCCAGGGTTCTGGCGGCCATGGACCTCGATGGCGACGGCGCGGTGGACAGGGCCGAGTTCATTGAGGTGACGCTGCGCCTGCGCCGACTCCGGGACGGGCAGGAGCGGCTGAAGCGCTACCTGATTCCGGTGGATGCGGATGGCGATGAGCGGCTCGACCCCGGCGAGATGGACCGGCTGCTGGGCAGCATCGGCCAACCGCCGCTCAATCGGCGGGAGCGGCGGGCGGTGTTCGGGCCTGAACATTCCGGGCTGTCCTGGCATGCGTTCTTCGATCGGTTGCTGCTGACCTGAGGGCCTGGGTCGCGGAGCTTGGGCAGGACCCGTTCGCAACCACCAGCTGCAATTGAGAATCGCTTGCAAAAGTGGCCCTGGGTCCACTAGGTTGAGAGCCGTTCGCAATAAGGCCCCTCCCTTCGCCCGATGCGGTACCGCTTCCTCCCCGACGATCCCGCCAGTGCCGTGCGCATGCCCGCCGGTCAGACGGTCCTGCTTGACCCCACCCCGCGCCCCGGCGGCTCCTGCCTCGAAGTCCTCGACGGCATCGCCCGCGTCTACTGCCCCTGTGAGGAGACCGAGGGCATGACCCTGGCCTTCCTCCAGCCCGGCGACCAGCTCCGCACCGACCGTCTCTGCAGCGAGGGTGTCTGCGTCGAGGCCCTCACCCCCCTCTGTTTCCGCAGCGATGCCGAGCCCCTCGAAGGCCATGGCTTCGATCCGGTCAACGAGTGGACCCTGCAGCTGCTGCGCATCCGCCACCTCGGCAGCGCCGAGCAGCGGCTCCATGCCCTGCTCTCCCTGCTAGTGCGCCGTCTGGGCCGCCGCTGCGGCCCCTGGTGCGATCTCCCCTTCCGCCTCACCCATGAGCGCATCGGGGAGCTGATCGGCACCACCCGCGTCACCACCACCCGGCTGATCTCCCGCATCAGGGCCGCCGACCTGATGCAGGTCCCCAGCGGCGAGACCAGCCTGCGCCTGGCACCGGCCCTGGTGGATGGCGCTCCCCTGGCGGCCTGACGCCCCCTCCCTTCTCCTTTTCCCCTTCCCTTCCTTTCCCGTCGCCCCCATGGCCCCCTCCCTCGGCAGCCTTCCCGACGTCCCCGCTCCGATCAGCGTCCGCGGTCCCCAGCCCCAGGCCAAGAAGAAGGGCTGCCGCCAGAAGAAATGCTCCAAATGGAAAGGCGGCAAGTGCTGCTGCGGCCGCGACTGAGATCGCGGTGCTTCAGTCGCCCCGGCCCTGACGTTCGAGGCTCGGCATCAGGGCGATCGAGGCGGCCAGCCCCAGGCCCAGGATCAGCAGGGCCGGAATCAGGGCCGCCCCCACCCGTTCGTCACTGGCGTACTGATAGACACGCACCGAGAGGGTGTCGAAGTCGAAGGGGCGCAGGGAGAAGGTGAGCGGCAGCTCCTTGACCACGTCGACGAAAACGAGCAAGCCCCCCACCAGCAGCGGACCGCGCAGCAGCGGCAGGTGGATGCGGCGCAACACCGCCAGCCAGCCGCAGCCCAGGCTGGTGGCCGATTCGTCCAGGCTGGGGGGAATCTGCTCGAAGGAGGCGTCGAGTCCCTGCTTCGCGACGGCCAGGAAGCGGTCGGCGTAGCCCCAGAGCAGCAGCAGCAAGGGGCTGAATTGCAGCGGCCCACCGATCAGCATCAGGGCCAGGGCCAGCACGGTGCCCGGCACGGCGTAGCCCATGCCGGCGAAGAAGGTGAGCCGCCCCAGCAGCCGGTTGGCCAGCCAGCGGCGGCTGATGGCCAGCACCAGGGCCCCCGCGATGGTGACCACCGCGGCGATCAGGGCCAGCCCCAGGCTGCGCAGCGTCAGGGCCAGCAGGTCCTCGAGCGGATCGCTCTGCAGGTGGTCCCGGCTCGCCACTAGCCAGGTGAGGGGAAGCCCGAGGCTGAGCAGGGGCGGCAGCACGGTGAGCAGCTGGGCCGACACGGACCGCCAGCCCCGCAGCGGCCACCGCAGCGTGCCGGCGTCCCCCTGGCCCAGGTTCCAGCGGCGGCTGCGCTGGCGCATCCAGCGTTCGGCCCCCACCAGCAGGCTGACCAGCACCAGGGCGATCAGGGCCAGCCCCACGGCCCCCGGCAGGTCGCCCTCCGCCTGCCAGCGCTGCAGGATCCCCCTTGAGAGGGTGGGCACCCCCAGCAGCTCCACGGCGCCGAGCTCATTGACCACCTCCATGCCGCTCAGGGCGACACCGGCGCCGATGGAGGGCAGCGCCAGGGGCAGGGCGACGCGCCGGAAGCTGCCCCAGGGGCCAACCCCCAGGCTGCGGCAGGCCTCCAGCTGGCGCTGGCCGCTGCCGGAGAAGCTCTCGGTGGAGAGCAGGAAGACATAGCTGTAGGTGGTGAGGCTGAGCAGCAGCACGGCCCAGCCGATGCCATGCACGCGAAAGCCCCAGCGGCTGCCGAGGTCGACCAGAACGGCGGCGAGCACGAAGGCCGGAGCTGCCAGGGGCAGCACCTGGGCCAGCCGCAGCCAGCGGCGGCCGGGGAACTGACAGCAGGCGGTGAGCCAGCCGTTGGCGGTGCCGAGCAGGGCCCCGATCAGGCCGACGCCGACCACCAGCACCAGGGTGTTGCTCAGCTGCTCGAGGCCTTCGGCCCCCAGCCAGAGGCCGCTGGTGCCGGCATCGCGAACCGCGAAGCCGGCCAGGGCCAGGAACGGCAGCACCGCCAGGGCGCAGACCAGCAGAACGGCCGCCGCCAGGGAGGCCCGCCGCATCGGCGGGCCCGTCCGGGTGGCGACTGCCCGCTGCGCCGTTGCCGCTGTCGCCATCCGGTGTCCTACTTCCAGCCGTTCGATTCCATCATCTGGGTGGCCGCTCGGCTCCTGGATCCGATCTGCTCCACCGAGACGCCATCGGCCCGGAAGGTGCCGAACCGCTTCAGGATCGGATTGTCACCGAAGCCCTTGAGGGGGTACTCGTTGTTGGCTTCGGCGTAGCCGCGGCCGCCGGTGGGGGAGGCCAGGAACTCGATCAGCCGGATCGCCGCCTGGGGATTCCTGGCGTGGCGGGTGACGCCGGCGCCGGTGATGTTGACATGGGAGGGATTGAGGTAAACCACCCGCAGCTGTTCGGCCAGCTGCTTGTCCTGGGCACCGCCCTCCCCGGAGAGCATGCGGGCGATGTAATAGGTGTTCACTACTCCCACGCCGCATTCGCCGCGGGCGACGGCCCGGGCCAGGGGGGTGTCGGAGGTGAAGAAGGGCTGGCTGACGTTGGCCACCATGCCCCGGATCCAGGTGCGGGTGGCGGCATCACCGTTGAGGATCATGCGGCTGGCCACCAGGGACTGGTTGTAGGGGCTCTTGCGATCCCGCAGGCAGAGCTTGCCTTTGAGGGCCGGCTTGGCCAGATCGGCGTAAGTGCGGATCGTGGCGGGATTCACCAGCTTCGGATTCACCACGATGGCGCGCACGCGGCGGGTGAGGCCATACCAGCGGCCCTGGGAATCACGCAGGTTGGCCGGCACGTCCCGCTGCAGGGCCGCCGAACGGGTGGGGCGGAACAGGCCCTGGTCGGTGGCGGCATCGAGGCGGGCGGCATCGACCAGGACGAGCACATCGGCGGGGCTGTTCTTGCCCTCACTCTTGAGGCGCTCCAGCAGGGCGTCGTCCTTGGCTTCGAGCACGTTCACCTTGATGCCGGTGCGGGCGGTGAACTGGCGGTAGAGCTCCTTGTCGGTGTTGTAGTGGCGACCGGAGTACACACCGATGGTGGTGCCGGCCTGGGCGATGGCGGGGGCCTTGGTCTGCGACTGGCCGATGGCCGGTTGGGAAGCGCCGCCGAAGACAGCGATCAGGGCGGCGGCCAGGGCCGCGGATCCGCCGGCAGGCAGCAGCAGGCGACGACGAAGGAACCTGGACGAGGGCATCGGGAAGAACGGGTGTCTGCCCGGACCCTATGAAGGCTCCCCTGGGGTGGTCGGACCAAACGACGCGAAGCCAGGTATCAATGCTTACGTGCCGGGCACTCACTCCTGAGGCGTTCGCTCAGTAGGAGCTGGAGCGGCGCACGGGGATCAGGGCGGGCTGCATCAGGCCACCGCCACCGTTGTCGTCGTCGGAATCCATCGCCATCCACAGCACCAGACCGAGAAGGGCGAGCACGCCCGTCATCAGGAGGAACTCGGTCATGGGAGCAGTACGTAGAGCGCCACCCTAGCGGCGCCAGCCGGTGGTTCCGTAGTGGATGCAGCACAACGGACCGGCGGTTTGCCGATCAGGCGAAGCCCTTGCCCGCCTCACCGGCCACACAGGCCTGGAGCTGCTGGCGCAGGCGCTTGTGGTCGAGATCCTTACCGATCAGCACCAGCTGGTTCTTGCGCTCCCCCGGCCAGTCGCTGTCGTCGATGGAGAAGCGTTTGCCGGCCAGGTGGAACACGTGGCGGCGCTCGCTTTCGTTGAACCAGAGGATGCCCTTGGCCCGGAAGACCCCCGCCGGCATCTGGTTGTCGAGGAAATTCTGGAACTTGCGCAGGGAGAGGGGGCCGTCGCTGCTGAAGGACAGGGAGGTGAAGCCCTCAATGGCCTGGTGGTCGGCATGACCGCCGTGATCATGGGAGTGGTCATCGCCGTGATCGTGGCCATGGTCATGGCCCGCCGCCGGTTCGTGCTCGCAATGGCCGTGGTCGTGGTCGCA
>Ga0194129_10007842_pt1 | contig 12569 bp, 7 predicted proteins | sample TA2KigCa35mmetaG_FD_150862 | JGI IMG/M metagenome (GOLD analysis project Ga0194129, IMG submission 150862) | Freshwater microbial communities from Lake Tanganyika, Tanzania - TA2015038 Kigoma Deep Cast 35m | ecosystem: Environmental > Aquatic > Freshwater > Lake | place: Tanzania: Lake... | reverse complement strand
CGCCGCCGCCCCCGCCGCCGCCGCCCCCGCCGCCGCCCCCGCCCCCGCCGCCCCCGCCGCTGCCCCCGCGCCCCCGCTGAGCTGATAGAGCAGCTCAGAGGGCAGCACCATCCCCAAGAGCGTCCGCGCCATCAGCGAGCTCTCCTCGCTGTCGACCTCGAGCGCCTGAATCTCAGCCTCGATGACGTGCACCCTGTGCTCGAGCTCGCGCACCTCCTGCCGCCGCTGCTCGAGCAGGCGCTCGCGCTCCGCGATGAGCCGCGAGAGCGCCGGGCCCTCCACGCGCGTAGCGTACCAAGCGAAAGCCCCCACGGCGCACGCGAGGCTCATGAGCAGCGCCCTGCTCAGGGTGACGAACGGCATAGCTCCTCCAGACAGCGAAACTCCCACCTCACCCGCCTAGATCACCACAGAACGCGCCGCGGCTCAAAACAAAAACGCCCCCCCACGCGCTCAGAGGTCAGATGTCGCTCCCGGCGCCCCCCTCGCCCTCATCCTCGTCGTGCATGGGCGCGCCCTGCGCGTCGAGTTTGATCTGCACGGCGCTCCCGGGCGCCTGAGCGCCAGAGGGCGCGCGCCCCGGCGTCGCCGGCGAGCGCGGCGCCTCCCCCGCCCACAGGCGCAGCCCCACCATCACCGCCGCCGCCACCGCCGCCCCCAAGAGGAGCGGGGCGAGGCGGGCGGAGAGCCACTCGCCAACACGCGCCCCCACGCCGCGACCCGCCGCGCCCGCCGCGCCCGCCGCGCCCGCCGCGCCCGCCGCGCGCAGCCACTCCACCTCCTCGTCCGGCGGGAGCGCGGCGATGACGCGCTCCGCGAAGCCGTCGAGGCGCAGGGCGGACAGCTCCGCCCCCACCGCGCCCCGCACCCCCGCCCGCTGCGCCCACAGCGCGTCGAGCGCCTCCTGGAGCGCCGGCTCCGCCTCAAGGCGCGCCGCGAGCTCCTCGGCGACCTCGGCGTCGAGCTCGCCGTCAAAGTAGAGGACCAAGAGCTGCTCGTCTGTCATGATGTTCTCCTGTGATGGATGATGGAGCGGGCTGGATTCGCGGGGGAGGGGGGCGCGGCGCCTTAGCGGTCTCCGCCTGAGGGGTCCCGGGCGGCGCGGGGGCGCTTGGCGCCCACGCCCTCCCCGGCGCGCGCGGCGAGGGTGTAGGCGCCGATCGACTCGAGGTAGGGCTTGAGCGCCTCCTGGAGGCGCTTGCGGGCGTGGTGGAGGCGACTCATCACGGTCCCGATGTGCGCGTCGGTGGCGGCGGCGATCTCCTCGTAGCTCATCTCTTCAAACTCTCTGAGGATGATGACCTCTCGGTGGGGCGCCGAGAGCGTCGCGAGCGCCTCTTGGTAGACGCGCCCCACCTCCTCAAGCTCGTAGTGGGCGTCGGGGATCACGTCCTCCATCTGCGCGTGAAGGCGCAGACCGTCGGCGGCGTCGGATCGGGCGCGCCCCTCCTCGTATTCAAGGCCGCGCCGATTTTTCTCTCGGCGGTAGTGGTCCACGCAGGCGTTCTTGAGGATGCGCACAAACCACGCCTTAAAGGAGCTCTCGGGGTCAAAGCGGTGGAGGCTCCTGTAGGCCTTGATGAACGCCTCCTGCGCCGCGTCGCGCGCGTCCTCCTCGCTGCGCAGGTAGCCCACGGCGATGTAGAGGGCGAGGCGCTCATAACGGCGGACGAGGTCGTCAAATCCGCGCTTGTCGCCTCGCAGGCAGCGGCGCACGGCGGCGCTGTCGAGGGCGCTCTGCGGGTCGCGCTCTGCGAGGGCGCTCTGCGGGTCGCGCTCTGCGGGGGCGTCGGCGGGCGGGCGGGGGGCTGATGAGGGGGCTCTGGGGGTCAAGGTCGCTCACCTCCCGCGCGGGCAGCGCGCGTCGTTGCGTCGATGGCGTTATGTTCGCGGGGGCGGAAGATAGCACACTCCACAGACGCTTTCGGAGGCAATTTCGCCCCCCGCGCGCCGGCGCTGACCGCGCCTGAGGCGGGCGCGGGCGCCGGGGTGTGGATTTGACGCGCCGCGCGCTGTACATCTACCGGGCGCGTCTCTCGGGGCGCGCGAGAGCCAAGGAGCGCTGAGCGATGAGCATGTTCACCACACACACACCCCTCGCGCGCGACACTCGCGAGGGCGAGGGCGCCCGCCCCGGCGAGGGCGAGGGCGAGGGCGAGGGCGCCCGCCTCGGCGAGGTCGAGGAGCGCGGCGCTGCGGGCGCGGGCGGCGCGGGCGGGGGCGCGGGCGATGGGGGGGCGCGCGTGACCTTGACGCGGCGGCTGCGGGCGGCGCGGTGGCGATGGGCGGCGCTCGGGCTGCTCGCCTCCTCGCTGTGGACGCTGGCGGCGGCGCTCGTGGCGGGACTCCTCCTCCTCGGGGCGGTGGCGGCGGGGTGGCGCGGGGGGTGGCTCTGGTGGACGGCCCTCGCCGCCGTCGCAGCCCTCGCCGTTGGGTGGCTCGCCGGCGCGGCGGCGCCCCTCGCGCGGCTCTGGTCGGACAGGGCGGTGGCGCGGCGCGTGGAGCGGGCTGACCCAGAGCTGCGCGACGCCCTCCTCACGGCGGTGGAGGCGGCGGGGGGGGGGCGCGTGGGCGCCCCAGACCTCGCGGAGGCGCTCGTGCGCCGCGTGGCGGCGCGCCTCGCCGGCACCCCCGCCGCGCGTTGGGCTCCGTGGGCGCCCCTGCGCGCCCCCCTGCGCGCCCTCCTCGCCGCCTCCCTCTGCGTGGGCGCCGCCTACGCCGCGCGCGGCGCCGCCCTCTCCGCGGCGCTCGCCACGCTCACGGCGGCGCCGAGCGCGCTGCGCGATCGGGTGTCACGCGCGCCGCTCCTCGCCGACATCCGCCTCCTCATCACCCCGCCCCCCTACGCGGGGCTCCCGCCGCGCGCGGTGGATTTCGGCAGCGGCGATTTTGAGGCGCTCGCCGGCAGCGTGGTGCGCGTGGAGGCCACGCTCGCCCGCCCCGCGTCCTCGGCGTCCCTCCTCTTGCGCGCGATCGAGGGGGCGCAGGGAGCAGGAGCAGGAGCGGGAGCGGGAGCGGGAGCGGGAGCGGGAGAGGCGCAGTCGCTGCCGCTGTCGCTCGACCCCCCCGGCGGGCGCGCCGCGCACGCCACCTTCACGCTCTCGGCGCCGCTCACCTGGCGCGCCGCCCTCACCGACGTCGCCGGCGCGCGCTGGGTGGAGGCCGCCGCCCGCCACGCCCTCGTCGTGCCCGACGCCCCCCCCAAGGTGCGCCTCCTCGCCCCGGCGCAGGGGGCGCGCCTCGACCCTCAGCGCGAGGTGGCGCTCAAGGTGAGCGCGCAGGACGACTTTGGCCTCAGCGCCGCCACGCTGCTCGTGGCGCTCGCGAGCGACCTCGAGCGCCCCGAGCGCATCCCCCTGCGCGATGTGCACGGGGCGGCGTGGGAGCGCGAGGACGCGCTCAGCCTCGACGTGGTGGAGGCGCAGCCCGGTGACCGCCTGGCGCTGTGGGTGGAGGTGCTCGACAACCGCGCGGTGGGCGCGGGGCCGCAGCGCGCCTCGTCGGAGGTGGTGATGGTGGAGGTGGAGTCGCCGAGCGCTGACCACCACGCCCTCCTCGACCTCCTGCGCGCGCACCTCGAGCGCCAGCTCGACGCCCTCGCCGCCCGCCTCGAGCTGACGGCGCGCGAGGGGGAGCCGCTCGTGGGGTGGATGGAGGCGCGCGCCCTCACCGACGCCGCCCTCGACGAGCTCCGCGACCTCGTGACGGTGAAGATGGCCGCCGACGCCCTCACCCCCCGCGATGTGCACCTCGCCTTCGTGGGGCGCCTTGAGCGCTACGAGCAGGCCGCCAGCGAGGAGGCGCGCGCCGTGAGCGCCCTCACCGCCCGCCCGCAGCCCCCCTCCCCCGCCGCGCTCGACGCGGCGCAGGCGGCGCTGGTGGGGGAGGTGGAGCAGGTGGTGATCTTGCTCGAGGCGATGGGGGCGCGCATGGCCCTCGACGAGATGGCGGAGCTGGCCGAGGACCTCGAGCGCCGCCGCGCGCAGCTGCGCGAGCTCATGAGCCAGTACCGCGAGTCGCCGAGCGACGCCCTCAAGGACCGCATCCGCCGCGAGCTTCAGCGCTTTCGGCAGAAGATGCAGCAGATGCGCGAGGCGATGCAGCGCCTGAGCAAGAAGCTCCCCAAGGAGTTCCTCAACCTCGACGGCATGAAGTCGGATGAGGTGGTGAAGAGTCTGGAGGAGAGCGAGGCGCAGCTCGACTCCATCGACAAGATGCTCGATGAGGGGCGCATGGAGGACGCCCTCAAGGCCCTCGATGAGCTCTCGGACTCCCTCGACGAGCTGTCGTCGCAGCTCAAGAAAGACCAAGAGGAGCTGCACCAGCAGAGCAACCCAGAGCTCGAGCGCGCCCTGAGCGAGCTGATGGACCAGACGCGCGACCTGATGCGCGCCCAAGATGAGCTCGCCCGCGACGCCGAGGGGCAGCAGCGCGCCATGGACGAGGCCACCCGCCAGAACCTAGAGGGCGACGCGGCGCGCGCCCTCCGCGAGCGCGTGGCGCGCCTGCAGGCGCTGTCGGTAGAGGCGAGCCGCCTCGACCTCGGCGGCGCCGACGGCTACTTCTCCTCTCTGCGCGAGGAGGCGACGAAGGCGGTGGAGGACCTCGCCCGCTCGGTGTCGCAGGCGCAGCTCCTAGAGGCGCTCGACGCCGCCACCCGCGCCCGCGGCGCCTTTGGCGCCCTCGAGCGCCTGACCGCCCTCGGGCGCGAGGGGGGGCAGGCGCTGCTGCGCGAGGGGGAGCGCGTGAGCGGGGAGGTGGAGGACCTGCTCGAGCAGCTCCGCCAGGACCTCGAGCGCGCCGCGGAGAGCGCGCAGCGCCGCGAGGCGCAGGCGCAGGAGCGCGCTCGTGAGGAGCGCGCGCAGCAGGGGGCGCAGCAGCAGGGGGCCCAGCAGCAGGGGGCTCAGCAGCAGGGGGCTCAGCAGCAGGGAGCGCAGCAGCAGGGGGCGCAGCAGCAGGGGGCCCAGCAGCAGGGGGGGACGCAGCAGGGGGCGCAGCAGGGGGCGCAGGCGGGCGGGCAGGGCGCGCGCCGCGGCGGCGCGGGGCGCGACCCCGGCGCGCAGCTCGCCCGCCGGCAGGGCGCGCTCTCCGAGGGCGTGCGCCGCCTCAAGGAGCGCCTCGACGCCAAGCGCGACAAGACGCCGAGTCTCCACCAGGTCCCCGACGCCCCTTTCGACGCCGCCCTCGAGGGCTCGCGGCAGGCGGAGCGCGGGCTGCGGGAGTCGCCGGGGCAGGGGCGCGAGGGGCAGCGCCGCGTGCAGGAGTCGCTCGGGGAGCTGATGGAGGGCCTCAAGCGCGCCAAGCAGCCGGCGCCGCGCCCGGGGCAGGGGGAGCGCGGGCAGGGGCAGGGGCAGGGGCAGGGCCAAGGCGGCGCGCAGGAGGAGGGGCGCGGCGAGTCCTCTCAGGAGCGCGTGGAGATTCCCGATGGCGAGCGGCGCTCCCCCGACGCCCTCCGCCGCGACCTCCTCGACGCCATGAAGTCCAAGCCCGCGCAGGGCTATGATGAGCAGGTAAAGGCCTACTATGAGTCCCTCGTCCGCTGATCGCGCGCCGCGCGTGGCGCGCCCCGCCCTCGCTAGCGCCCCCGCCCTCGCTAGCGCCCCCGCCCTCGCTAGCGCCCTAACGCCGCCTCGCTGCGCGCGCCACCCGCGTGGCGTCCGGCGCCCCCTGAAGCCGCAGGGACCTCTGAGGGCTTTGGCTTTGGGAGTCGCGGGGCTCGCGGGGCTCGCGGGGCTCGCGGGGCTCGCGGGGCTCGCGGGGCTCGCGGGGCGCTCGCCCGCGCCCCTCGCCCCCGTCTGCCACGCGCAGCCCGCCGCGCCCGCCGCGCCGCTCCCCAGCGCGCAGGACGCGCGCGAGGAGGGCATCTACCTCCTCGCCCACAAGGCGCTCAGCGCCTGGGACGTGGCGGAGGCGCGGGCGCACCTGCGCGCCCTCCTGCCGCCGGGCGCCCCCGAGGGGGGCCTCGCCGCGGAGCGCGGCCTCTCGCCCATGTATGACCTCGTGTGGGGGCGGGCGCTCTTTATGGAGGGGCGCTATGAGGAGGCGTCTCGCGCCTTTGACGCCTTTAAGGGCGCCCTCGGCGCGCGCGCCGCCCCCTATGAGGGGCTCATGCGGGAGGCGTATGACGCCCGAGACACCCTCAAGGGCATGAGCGAGGAGCGCAGCCCCGACGGGCGGTTCGTGGTGCGCTACTTTGAGCCCGACCGCCTCCTCCTCCCCTACCTCTTTGAGGTGCTCGCCGCCTCCGACAAGGCGCTCTCGGAGGATTTCGCCTACTCGCCGCCGAGTCCCATCCTCGTGGAGGTGTACCCCACGGCGGAGTTCCTTGGGCGCGTGAGCTCGCTCACGGTGGAGGAGATCGAGACCAGCGGCACCATCGCCCTGTGCAGCTACAACCGCCTGATGCTCACCTCGCCGCGCGGCCTCGCCCGCGGCTACGGGTGGCGCGACACGCTCTCCCACGAGCTCGTCCACTACTTTGTCACCAAGCTCACCCGCAACGCCGTGCCCATCTGGCTCCACGAGGGCATCGCCAAGCTCCAGGAGGCGCGCTGGCGCGGGCGCGGCGGCCTTCAGCTCGACCCGCCCCAAGAGGACCTGCTCGCGCGCTCCCTCGAGGCCAACCAGCTCATCACCTTTGATCAGATGCACCCCTCGATGGCCAAGCTGCCGAGTCAGGAGGCGGCGGGGCTGGCGTTCGCGGAGGTGCACACGGTGGCGGCGTACCTCATCGAGCGCCGCGGCTATGAGGGCCTGCGCGCGCTCCTCGCCGCCCTCAAGGGGGGCGCGGCGATGGACGACGCCCTAGATGGCACGTTCGGCGTGACGCTCTCGGGGCTGTGGGACTCCTGGCTGACGGAGATGCGCGCGCGAGGCTTTCGGCGACACCCGGGCCTCGTGCGCCGCTCGCTGCGCTTTAAGCGCCCCGGGGACGAGGGGGAGCCGGAGGCGGAGTACGACTCCATCGAGGAGAAGGAGGTCAAGGACTGGGCGCACCTCGGGGAGCTCCTGCGGGCGCGCGGCAAGACGGTGGCCGCCCTGCGCGAGTACCGCAAGGCGGAGGCCAAGGGCGGCGACGGGCACCTCGCCGTGCAGGCGGGCATCGCCGCGTCGCTCATCGCGCTCAAGCGCTTTGAGGAGGTGCCGGCGGCCCTCGAGCGCGTCCGCGCCTACTACCCCGATTTCTTTAACACGCACCTGTATCTCGGCGAGGCCTACCTCGCCCTCGGCGCCTACGAGTACGCCGTGGAGGCGCTTGAGGAGGCGGTGGGCATCAACCCCTTCCACCCCGCCCCCCACGCCGGCCTCGAGCGCGCCTACACCCACCTCAAGAAGACCCCCTTGGCGGCGCGCGCGCGCCGCGCCCTGGAGATGATGCGATGAGCGAGTACGAGACGACCGAGCGGCAGACCCCCCCCTCCCCCCTGGCCCTCGCGGAGGATGGGGCGCCCGGGGCGGGGCGCGAGGCGCTGGTGGCGGAGGCGGCGCGCCGGCACGCGCGCGTCCTCGAGGAGGTGGGGCGGGTGATCGTGGGGCAGCGCGAGGTGGTGGAGCTGAGTCTGGTGGCGCTGGTGGCGGACGGGCACTGCGTGTTCGTGGGGGCGCCGGGGCTGGCCAAGACGCTGCTGGTGAGCACGCTGTCGCGCGCCCTCGGGCTGTCGTTCAGCCGCGTGCAGTTCACCCCCGACCTGATGCCGAGCGACATCACCGGCACCGACGTGCTGCAGGAGGACCCCGAGACGCGCGCCCGCCGCTTTGAGTTCCTCAAGGGGCCCATTTTCGCCCACCTCCTCCTCGCCGACGAGCTCAACCGCACGCCGCCCAAGACGCAGGCGGCGCTGCTGCAGGCGATGCAGGAGCGCGAGGTGACGGCGGCGGGGCGCACCTACGCGCTCCCGCGCCCGTTCTTGGTGTTCGCCACGCAGAACCCCGTGGAGCAGGAGGGCACCTATGAGCTCCCCGAGGCGCAGCTCGACCGCTTTATGCTGATGGTGCGCGTGGGGTACCCCTCCCTCGAGGAGGAGCGCGAGGTGGTCCGCCGCACCACGCAGCGCCCCCCCGCCCCCCCCGCCCCCTGCCTCACCGCCGAGGAGCTCTTGGCGCTCCAGGCGCTCGCGCGCGACCTGCCGGTGGCCGACGAGGTGGTGGACTACGCCGTCCGCCTCGCGCGCGCCACGCGCCCCGAGGACCCCCTCGCCCCCGAGGACGTGCGCCGCTGTGTGCGCTGGGGGGCGGGGCCGCGCGCCGGGCAGAGCCTGGTGATGGCGGCTAAGGCGCGCGCCCTCCTCCGCGGCCGCCTCCACGCTAGCCGCGAGGACGTGCGCGCCCTCGCGCCGTCGGTCCTGACCCACCGCGTGCTCACCAGCTACCAGGCCGACGCGGAGGGCGTGAGCGCGGCGGAGGTGGTGCGACGCGTGATGGCGGCGGTGCCCCTGTGAACGCGCGCCCGCCGCTGCCGCCCCTGCGCCTCGGGGCGGCGCCGCAGGAGCTGCAGCGCGTGGGCGCCGCCCTCGGCGCGCGCCTCGCGCTCCGTCAGCGCGTGGAGGGCCCCCTCAGCGGCACGCACGCGAGTCCGCGGCAGGGCGCGAGCCTCCATTTCGCCCAGCACCGCGACTATGTCCCCGGCGACGACCCCCGCCACCTCGACTGGCGCGCGTACGCCAAGAACGACCGCTACGTGGTGCGCCAGTACCAGCAGGAGACCAACCTGCGCGCCTTTATGGTGCTCGACCGCTCCTGCTCTATGGGCTACCTCGGCGGCGGGCGGGTGAGCAAGGGGGCGTTCGCCGCGGAGGTGGCGCTGGCGCTCTCGTGGGCGCTGCTGCTGCAGGGGGAGGCGGTGGGGCTGGCCACGTTCGGCGGGGGCCTCGCGCGCCTCCTCCCGGCGGCGAGCGGGCGCGAGCAGTTCTGGCGCCTCCTCGCCGCCGTGGAGGAGAGCGCGTGGGAGCCCGACACGGACGCCGCCGCCGCCCTCGGCGCCCTCGCCGAGCGCCTGCCGCCGCGGAGCGCCGTGTGCGTGCTCACCGACGCCCTCGAGCTCGACGCGCGCGGCGAGGGCCTCACGGCGCTGGCGCGCCGCATGCGCGCGCAGGGGCACAGCCTCTCGCTGCTCCACGTGCTCGACCCCCACGAGGCGCGCTTCCCCTTTGAGGACCTGAGCCGCTTTGAGGGCTTTGAGGGGGAGGAGCCCCTCACCCTCGACCCCGCCACCGCCCGCGCGGCCTACCTCGAGGAGCTCGCGGCGCTGTGCGACGGGCTCGCGCGCCGCGCCCGCGAGGGCGGCGTGCGCTACCTGCGCCTCCTCAGCGACGAGCCCACGGAGGCGGCGCTGGCGCGGCTGGCGGCGGGGGGGGTGACGTCGTGAGCTTCCTCGCCCCCGCGCTGCTCCTCGGCCTCCTCGCCACCCTGCTGCCGCCCCTCATCCACCTGCTCAACCGCCGCGAGCCGCGCCCGGTGCCCTTCGCCGCCCTCGAGCTGCTCCGCCGCGCGCACCTCCGGACGGCGCGCCGCGCGCGCCTGCGCCAGCTCCTCTTGATCGCGCTCCGCGCCCTCCTCCTCGCCGCCCTCGCCCTCGCCATGGCGCGCCCCTACTGGGAGTCGCGGGTGGAGGGGGCGGCGCCGGCGCGGGTGGGGGCGGAGGGGGCGCAGGTGCTGGTGGTGGACCTCGGCTACGCCATGGGGCTGCGGGTGCGCGGCGGCGAGGGGGAGGAGACGCTCCTCGACCGCGCCCGCGCCCACGCCCTCCGCGCCCTCGACGAGGCGCGCGGGCCCGTGGGGCTCGTGACGTTCGGCGAGAAGGCCGACGCGCCGTTCGGGGAGCCGAGCGGCGACCGCTCCACGCTCCGCGAGGCGCTCCTGCGCCTAAGTCCCACCCCGGCGGCGGGGGAGCCGGCGGAGGGGGTGTGGGCGGCGTTCGGGCTGCTGCGCGCGCGCCCGGCGGCGGAGCCCAAGCGGGTGCTCCTCCTCACCTCGCCGCGCGCCGCCCGCGCCGCCCTGCCGCCGCCGCCGCCTGAGCTCGGGGCGGTGGAGGTGGTGGCGGTGGACCTCGTGGAGGGGAGCGCGGCGGAGGTGGGGCGCGCCCTCGGGAACCGCGCGCTCCTGCAGGCGCGGGTGTGGCCGGCGCCGCAGCTCGGGGCGGGGCAGTGGGCGGTGGAGGCGGAGGTGGGCAACTTTAGCGACGAGCGCCTCGACCTGTGGCCCATCTCGGTGGAGGTGGAGGGGCGGACGCTGGTGCGGGGGTTCGTGTCGCTGGCGCCGGGGGAGGTGGGGCTCAAGCGCATGTCGTTTAAGGTGGAGGAGGGCGCGGCGGGGACGGGGCTGCGCGGGCGCGTGCGGCTGGCCCCCGACGCGCTGCCCATCGACGACGCGCGCCCGTTCTGGATCTCGCCGGCGCCCCCCACGCGGCTGCTCGCCCTCAACGGCGACCCCCGCCCCGTGCCCCACGAGGACGAGCTCTTTTACCTGCGCCGCGCCCTCGCCCCCGAGGTGACGGGGGAGGGGCGCTTTGAGGTGCGCGCGGAGCCCTCCGAGGGGCTGGCGGTGAGTCCGGAGGCGCTCGCCGCCGCCGACGTGGTGCTGCTCGCCAACGTGCCGCGCCCCTCGCGCGCCCTCGGCGCCGATCTGCTGCGGTTCGTGGAGGCGGGCGGGGGGCTGTGGCTGGCCCCGGGGGCGCGCGCGGAGGCGAGTCGCTGGAACGAGGCGCTCGCGCCCCTCCTCGCGCGCCCCCTGCGCGAGGCGCGGCGCGCGGGGGACGCGGCGGCGAGCGTGCGCGACCGGGCGGCGGCGCGCCTCACGCAGTTCGAGCGGGGGCACCCGCTGCTCGCGCCCTTCCCCGACCCTCTGCGCAGCACGCTGCCGCAGGCGCGGGTGCTCACCTACCAGCTCTTTGACCCCGCGCCCACGCCCAAGACGGCGGTGGTGGCCACCCTCGACGAGGGGAGCCCCTTCCTGCTGACGCGCGAGGTGGGGGCGGGGCGGGCGCTGCTGATGGGCGGGCCGCTCGACCGCGAGTGGTCGGATCTGGTGATTCGCCCCGATTTCGTCCCCCTCGCGCAGCACTGCGCCCGCTTCCTCACCCGCCGCGCCCCAGAGCGGGGGGTGGAGGTGACCGTTGGGCGCCCGCTGCTCCTCGACCTGAGCGGCGAGGGCCCCTTCTACGACCTCTCGCCCGAGGGCGAGCGCGCGCCGCTCACGCCCGCCGAGGGGGAGGGGGCGCGGCGCTGGGCGCTGGCGGCGGCGCGGGGGCTCGGGCACCACCAGGCGCTCGACGCGGGGGGGGCGGCGGCGGCGCGCTTTGTGGTGACGCTCGACGCGCGCGCGAGCGACCTGCGCGCCGCGGCGCCCGAGGCGGCGCGGGCGCGGGGGGCGGCGGCGCGCCGCGAGGGGCGCGCCGAGGCGCGCCGCGACCTGTGGCCCCTGGCGCTCTTTGGGCTGTTCGTGCTGCTCGCCCTCGAGGCGCTGACCCTCAGCCGAGGGGCGCGCGCGGCGGGCGCGCCGGCGCGCCGCTGAGCTGCGCGCCGCCGGGGCGGTACCAGTCAAAGGCGCAGGGGGCGCGGAAGTGGGTCATGGCGAGGCTGATGGAGGGGGTGTGGGCGTAGACGTGGTGCCACCAGCCCACGGGGATCAACAGCGCCTCCCCCGCCCTGAGGCGCACGCTCACCTGGCCGTCGCACACGGGCGCGGCGGCGAGGTCGCGCCGCGGGTCGAGGTCGCTGTACATGTGGGTGGCGTCGTCGAGGAGCTCGAGGGCGTGGGGCGGGGCGAGGGTGAGCGTCTTCTCGCCCCACACCTGCACGAAGAGGATGTTGCAGGTGTCGTGGTGGAGGGGCGTGAGGGTGCCCGCCGGCCCAAACCAGAGCGCGAGGGCGCCGGCGCGGCGGGCGGGGTCGAGGTAGGGCGCCTCGTCGATGTCGTCGAGCAGGGCGCGCAGGGCGGGCTGCTCGAGGGCGTAGTTGCGCGCGATGAGGTAAAAATCATTGGTGACGCCGGCGCTCATCACGCGGCGGGCGAGGGCGTCGAGGGCGATGGGGCGGCTGAGCTCCTCAAAGCGCCGGTCAAAATCCGCGCGCCCCTCCCGCCCCTCGCTCACCTGCACCGGCACGGGCCCGAGCGCCTCGAGGCGCGCCGCGCTCCACGCGCGCCCGCTCGACGGGTCCACCGCCGCCCAGCGACTCGCCCACCCCTCTAGGACCACAGGGCGCCCGCAGAGGTAGAAGTCCTCAAAGAAGCGCTCCGCGCTCGGCGCCGTCAGGCGCGGCAGGCGCCCGGCGGCGGGGCGCGCCGCCCAGAGCGCCTCGTGGAGGTGAGCGTAGGTCTCCGCCCGCGCCGCCCGCGCCCGCTGCCGCCGCGCCCAGGCGTAGAGCGGGTGCGCGCGGAGGGCGGCGAGGAGCGCGCGCGGCGCCGGGTGCCCCTCCGCGGCGAGCGCCTCCTCCACGGCGGCGGCGGGGGCGCCGGAGTGGAGCGCCTCGCAGAGCCAAGACACCCACTCAGGGCTGAGGGCCCCGAGGGGGTCGCGCGGGGCAGAGGCCTCGCTCCCCTCGCTCAAGGCTGCGGCTCCGGGGGCGGCATGG
>Ga0194129_10007838_pt1 | contig 12574 bp, 16 predicted proteins | sample TA2KigCa35mmetaG_FD_150862 | JGI IMG/M metagenome (GOLD analysis project Ga0194129, IMG submission 150862) | Freshwater microbial communities from Lake Tanganyika, Tanzania - TA2015038 Kigoma Deep Cast 35m | ecosystem: Environmental > Aquatic > Freshwater > Lake | place: Tanzania: Lake... | reverse complement strand
TGCGGCACGTGACGGAGCCAGAGGCTGAGCAGAAGACGCTGCTGCACAGGCTCGGGCTGACACTTCCCAGGCGGCTCAAGCGGCTCGACAGCCCCGTGCAAATGGAGTGAAGACTTCGACCCCGAATTCGCGTGAATCCCGGGCTTTACGCTCACGGGTGCGTAACTTGGGTTAGGTCCTCGCCACATCCGTCGGCAGCGGGATCTGCACGACCACCCGTACCCAGCCGTCGGTGTCCTCGTGCGTCACCGAGCAGGCCGGCCCCACCAGCATATGAAGCCGCCGCTCGAGCGATGCAAGGCCCGTGCCCGTCGAATCAGCGTCACCCGGCGGCACCCAGCGGCCGGCATTCGCCACCTCGATCGTCAGCCAGCCCGCCTCCCCACGGACGGCAACCTGCACACGCGGACCGGCCGGTTCGCCGTCATGCCGCCGTATTTGATGGCGTTTTCCACCAGCGGCTGTACCAGCACCGGTGGCACCAGCACGCCGCGGACCCCGAAGTCGCAGTCGATGCTCGTCTCCAGCCCGTCGCCGAACCGTATGCCCTGGATGGTGAGGTAGTCCTCCAGAGCGTCGAGTTCGAGCGCCAGCGGTTCGAGCGTTGCCGCCGGACGAAGCAGAAACCGGAGATAGTCGGCGAGCGCCTGCGTGACGGCCTGCGTGGCTTCCGGGTCGTGGCGGCACACCATCACCGTGTTGAGGGCATTGAACAGGAAGTGGGGGCTGATTTGCGCCTGCAGGTGCTGGAGTTCGTGGCGGAGTGCCAACGACTCCGCCTGAAGCGCCCGCACCTCCGTCATGTTGCGATCGCGGACCAGCCGGTACCCGAAGTAGAAGGCACACCAGTTGACGATCATGGAGAGGGTGACCATCAGTCGGGCGATCCGTTCCGGACGGGGTGGCTTCGGCACCCCGAAGAGCGGGCCGCCCACCAAGAACAGGCCTTGCACGATGACCACCGAGAGCATGGCGCCGGCGGCAATCACGCCGATGTTCGACACCCGCAGCCTCGCGAGCAGGGGCTCGCGGTGGGAGATCCATCGCAGCCCGGCGGTCGCGAGAAGGCACAGAACCACCTCGGCGATCGCAAGCGACGGCGGGTCGGGCACCTTGAAGACGACGTTGAGCAGCACGTTGCCCGCCAGCGCCGCGCTCCAAGAGACAACATTGAGCGGCCAGAACAGGCGGCCCACGCTCGGGCCGATCGACCGGGGGGCAGCGATCCCGGGCTGTTCCGAAAGCTCGCGGCGGCTAGGTGGAGCGTGATCCGAGTCCATGCGTCGTGTCCGTGCGACGAGCCTGCGGTGGCCTGCCCAGAGTCTCCTGCGCCCCGTCTGTACAGTGGCACCGTCCTGTCCTCGACACAAGAGGTGGCCCCCGACTTGGCGTTGCTCCGGACCGGCAAACTTGCCCGGCGGACGCCGCGGAGACGAGAATCAGTCCCCGTCGGAAGGCCGAACGCCCTGCCCCGGAGCCGCCCATGCCCCGCACCATCGGCAACATGATCGCCGACTCGCTGCAGCTCTCGCTCGGCTATGCAGAGCGCCTGCTCAAGAACGTTCCCTCCGAGCGGGCGGCCCGGTTCGCCACGCCGGGCGGCGTGATGGTCGAGTCGAACCATCCGGCATTCATCTACGGCCACCTCAGCCTGTATGCGCCGAAGATCCTCCGCCAGATCGGTCATCCGGCACCGCCGGTGCCGGATGGGTTCGAACTGGCCTTTTCCAAGGATGCGACGTGCGTGGACGACGTGGATGGCGACCTCTATCCGCCGCTCGATCAGGTGGTGGCGTTCTTCCTCGAAGGACACCGCATGACGATGGGGGCCCTGCGGAGCACGCCCGATGCCACGTTCGACCAGCCCAACCCCGCCGAAGGCCGAATGAAGGAACTGTTTCCGACGATCGGCTCCGTGCAGGCCTTCTACTCCGGAGGCCATATGATGATGCACCTCGGGCAGATGAGTGCCTGGCGGCGGATGGAAGGGCTCGGAGCGGCCTGACGCGGGCTCCGCGGAAAGGCTGCTCCACCTCGCCAGGCCCCGATCGCGATGTGCCGGTCTGGCCCACGGTATAACGTCGGCAGTCGAAGCCCCATCCGCCGCCCACTGCGAGGAGTTCATCCATGGATCACGCCCATCATCACCACGGCATCGGTTCGCTGCTGAAGTCGAGGCTGATCTGGCTCGGTGTCGCGCTGGCCGGTCTCGGAATCCTCGCGGTCGCCGTCCCCTGGGCTGCCGCCACCTTCGTCGATTTCATGGTCGGCGGATCGCTGATCGCCGCGGGCGTGACGCAGCTCGCCGCTGCCGCAGGCACCTTCACCTGGCGCGGCTTCTGGCTGACCGTGCTCTGCGGAGCCCTGTCCCTGGTCGCCGGCACGGCCATGCTGGCGATCCCCGCCGAGGGCGTGCATGCCATGACCACGTTCATCGGGCTGGTGCTGCTCTTCGAGGCCGCCGCAAAGCTCACCGCCGCCTTCTCGCTGCCCCGGGACTTCCCCTGGGGCTGGGTGCTTGCCGACGGCCTGATCACCGCCGTGCTCGGGGGAATGCTGCTGATGAGCCCCACGCCGCAGTCCGGCGTGTTCCTCGGCACGCTGATCGGCATCAACCTGCTCGCGAGCGGAGCGTCGTTTCTGGGAGCGGGCCTCTGGCTCCGCGAGCGGCTGGGCTGACGCGCCCGGACGACAGCGGTCTCAGCCAGCGCTCGGTCCGGCGTCGAAACCCTCCCTCGACGAGGTGTCGAGGCCCATCGTCATCCGGCACCAGAAGGCCGAGGCGTCGGCCCAGGCCGTCAGCGTCTCGGCCATGACGCGCTCAACACCCGCCGTGGCGGCCGCCTGAAGGGCGGCCCGCACAAGCCCGGTCGCAACACCGCACCGCCTGGCACCGGGGCTTACCAGCAGGAACGGCATCGACCAGCGACTGCGGCCGCGCACCGCATGCGTGACCAGGCCAATCGCACCCACACAGCCTCCATCGGCTCGTTCCGCAAGCCACACCCGCACGGCGGATCGCGGCCTGTTCCACCCGAGGCCAGCCGCCGACAGCGATGCCGCAAAGCCCGGCTCCCCGCGGCATGCCGAAACCACGCCCTGCACCGCATGCCAGTCGTCGCGGCCGGCCTCGCGCACCGCCACCCCTGTCGCTGCCGGGAGGCAGGACCATGCTGACGCTCGCAAGACGTGCACGACGACTGCCATGACCGTGCCGATTGTGCCGAAGATGCAGGCCACACGCCGGCTACCACCAACCAGCCTCGCCGCAAAACCGCACCGCACCGGCAAACCCGACCTAGCCTCACTTCAGATTCGATGGCCCCGTCGGCAGGGACTCGGAGCGTGCACATCACCAACTCTGTCACTTCAATGCCATATCAATGACTGTTTTCTATCATTTTTTGACGTAATCCGATTGCAAATCCTTCATTTCGCGACTATTCTCGTTCACTGATGTCCGGAACTACGCACAATCGCGAACGACGCTCTCGGCTGTTGGATCTGATCCGCATTCGGGGGTTTGCTGCGCTCGAAGAACTCGTGCGGGAGCTGGGCGTGTCGGAATCGACCATCCGACGCGACCTCGACGCACTCGAGGAGCAGGGATCCGCCAAGCGGACGCACGGCGGCGTGCTGTATGCCGGCGGCATGCCCCGACTGGCCGAGTTCGACGAGCGGCAACCGGCCCATTGGGCTGCGAAGCGGGCGATCGCCGCCCGCGCCGCCGAAATCATTGCCGACGGCGAGACCGTGCTCCTCGATGGCGGCACCACCACCTACGAGGTCGCGCGGCTGCTCGTCGGCCGGTCCCTCCAGGTGGTGACCAACAGCCTCCCCGTGGCCAATCTGTTCGCCTCAGAATCGCGGACCGATCTTGTGCTCCTCGGCGGCTACGTCTCGCCGCGCACAGGCGTCTGCCTCGGCCCCTATGCCAACGAGCTGCTCGGCCGGCTGCACGTCACCACGACGGTCCTCTCCGCTGCCGGGATCGCGTGCGAGGGCCTGTTCAACGCCCACCTGCTGCTCGCGGAGACCGAGCAGGCCATGCTCAAGGCGGCCGGCCGCGTGATCGTGGTGGCCGACAGCTCGAAGTTCGGCCACAAGAGCCTGACCCTCGTCGCGCCGCTCGCCGAGATCGACGTCTTCGTTTCCGACGAGGGCCTCGATGCCGAATGGCGCCAGCGGATCGCCGCCGCGCCAAGCCAGCTCGTCATCGCCGACATCGCCGACGACGCAGGCACGTCTGACAGCCCGCCGCCGCCGTCTCGGCGCCGCCACGCCTGAGCCATTGCCATGCCCATGCTCGCCACCCCAACCACCGAAATGACCTCCGGCCTTGACCACGCCGCCGTGGCGAAGATCGTCCGCGAGATCATCCTCGCCTCGCGGGGCACGCCGCCGTCGCAGGCTGCCGTCGCCCCGAAGGCGGAGCCGAAGCTCGTGGTCAGCATCTCAGCCCGCCACTGCCACCTCACCGACGAGCACGTCATCAAGCTGTTCGGGCCCGGTGCCACGCTCACCCCGATGAAGCCGCTCTACCAGGACGGCTTTTATGCGGCCGAGCAGACCGTGATGCTCGTCGGCCCGAAGCGCACGATGCTCCCCACCGTCCGCGTGCTCGGGCCCACCCGCAGGGCCTCGCAGGTCGAGCTCGCCTTCACCGACGGGATCTCGCTGGGCATCGACCTGCCGGTGCGGCCCAGCGGCAGGATCGCCGGCACGCCCGGCTGCGTGCTCGTGGGCCCCGCCGGGGCGATCGAACTCGCCGAGGGGGTGATCCGCGCCGAGCGGCACGTCCACATGAGCTTCGCCGACGCCGACTTCTTCGGCGTGAAGGACGGCGACCGGATGAGCCTGGCGATCAAGGGCGGCTGCGGCACCGTGTTCCGCGACCTGCTGGTGCGGGCCGACGCCACGAGCAAGCTCGAAGTGCACATCGACACCGACGAAGGCAACGCCGCGGATCTCGACCACGCCACGGGCGTGGAACTCATCCGACAGACGTGACCCGATGGCGAAGCGTAAGGCGACGAAGCGAGCGCGCGACGAAACACGACCGTGCAACCGGCGCGTGCCGGTGCGGTCCGCGGGGCGGCCCCCGCGAGTGATGGACGGACGAAGAACACTCCAAGGGAGCGACAGATGGCGAAGCAGACAGAAGCCCTCGGCATGATCGAGGTGAAGGGTTTTACGACCCTCGTGGAGGCGGTGGACGCGATGATGAAGGCCGCGAACGTGACGTTCGTCGGCTGGGACAAGATCGGCAGCGGCCTCGTGACGGCGTTCGTCTCGGGCGACGTGGCTGCGGTGAAGGCGGCGACCGACGCGGGTGCGGCGGCCGGCGGTCGGATCGGCGAGGTGGTGGCGGTGCAGGTGATCGCCCGCCCCCACGAGGACCTGCAGACGGTGCTGCCCACGGCCTGAGCGGCCCGAGCGGCAATTCACGTGATCGAAACGGTTTCTTCCCCCATTCACAAAGGACGACAGATGAACACGGCGATCGGCATTCTGGAAACCAAGGGACTCGTGGGCCTCGTCGAGGCCACCGACGCGATGGCCAAGGCGGCCAACGTGAAGATTCTCAAGCGGATCAGCATCGGCAACGCCTTCGTGGCGACGGTCGTGCAGGGTGACGTGGGCAGCGTGCGGGCGGCCGTCGAGGCCGGCGCCAACGCGGCCCAGCAGGTGGGCGAGCTCGTCGCCAGCCACGTGATCCCGCGGCCGGCCGAGAGCCTCGTGGCGGCGTTCCTCACCTGATTCCAACCCTGCCCGGCACTCCGTCATGAACATCCTCGTCGCCAACCTCGGCTCCACGAGCTTCAAGTACCGGCTCTTCGACCTGCCCGAGCGGGTCGGCGAAGCCGGTGCGGAGCAGGAGCTGGCGCGGGGCGGCGTGGAGCGGATCGGGGCCGCCGAGAGCCGCGTCTACGCGACGATCGGCGGCCGCGGCATCGAGGCGGTGATGCCGGTGCCGGATCATGCCGTCGCCCTCCAGGCGGCGCTCGAGCAGCTCACGGCCGCAGGCGGCCCGCTGGCGAGCGTCGACGACGTGGCGGCGGTCGGATTCAAGGCGGTGCACGGCGGCCGCGCGGGCGGGGTCGTGCGGGTGTCGGCGGACGTGCTCGCGGCGATGGAGGAGATGGCCGCGGTGGCGCCGGCCCACAATCCGCCCTACGTGCGGGCCATGCGGCTCCTCGGCGAGCGGATGCCGGGCGTGCCGCTCATCGCCGCCTTCGAGACGGGGTTCCACGCCACGATCCCCGACCGCAACGCCCTCTACGCGGTGCCGACCGAGTGGGTCGACAAGCACCTCGTGCGGCGCTGGGGGTTTCATGGGGCGAGTCATCGCTTCGTGGCCGGCCGGCTCGAGGCGCTCGTTCCCGCGGGCCGCCGCGCGATCTCGTGCCACCTCGGCGGCTCAAGCAGCGTGTGCTGGATCCGCGACGGAGAGAGCGTGGGCACGTCGATGGGGATGAGCCCGCAGTCGGGCCTGCCCCAGAACAACCGCGCCGGCGACTTCGACCCCTTCGCCCTGCTGCACGTGGCCACGCAGACCGGCCGCGGCTTCGAGGAGCTGCTCGCAGAGCTCTCCGGCAAGGCCGGGCTCGCGGGCATGTCCGGGACGTCGGGCGACATGCGCGACCTCGAGGAGGCCGCGGCCGCGGGCAGCGAGCGGGCCCGCACCGCGATCGACGTCTACGTGGCCTCGATCCGCCACTGGCTCGGCGCCGGGATCGTGGAGCTCGGAGGCCTCGACGCCATCGGCTTCGCCGGCGGGATCGGCGAGAACTCGCCGCTCACGCGGGCCGCCGTCGTGGCAGGGCTCACGGATCTCGGGATCGCCATCGACCCGGCGAAGAATGCGGCCCGGGATGGCGGTGAACGGCCGATCCACGCCGCCTCGTCGCGAGTCGCGATCTGGGTGATTCCCACCAATGAAGAACTGATCGTCGCCCGGCAGGCGCGTGACCTGCTGGCGGCGGAGCGCGAGACCGCCCACGGGAGAGGTGCCTGATGTTCGTCGCCCTGGTGACCGGATCGGTCGTGGCCACGCAGAAGACGGAGGCGATGACCGGCCACAAGCTGCTCGTCGTGGAGCCTTACCGACTCGACGAGAAGACGCGGTCCACGCTCGTCTCGACCGGCCGCACCTTCATCGCCGTCGACACCCTCGGCGCCGGCGAGGGGCAGTTCGTGCTCGTCACGCAGGGCTCGAGCGCCCGCCTCACCCCCGAAACCAAGTCGCTGCCCATCGACGCCGTGGTGATCGGCCTCGTCGACACCGTCCGCGTCGAGGGCAAGGAAGTCTTCAGCAGGAAGTGACCATGACCGCCGCCACCAGCACGCCCGACATCGCCGCCATCGTCCGCCAGGTGCTCGCCGAGATCGCCGCCTCGGGTGCGGGCCGGCCCGCGGCCGCCCCCCCCGCCCCGCACGCCGCCGGCTCCTTCGCGGGCGCCCACGGGGTGTTTTCGAGCGTCGACGAGGCCGTGCGGGCCGCGACCGAGGCCTTCGAGCAGCTCGAACGGCTCGGCGTGGAGGGTCGCCGCCGAGCGATCGCCCACATCCGCCGGATCGCAATCGACGACGCCGAGGAACTCGGCCGCATGGAGTTTGCCGAAACGAAGATCGGCCGGCTCGACCACAAGATCGGCAAGCTCAAGGTGCTCGGCGAGAAGGTCCCGGGTGTGGAGTTCATGCAGAGCGAGGTGTTCAGCGGCGACCATGGCCTGGCCGTGATCGAGCACGCCCCCTTCGGCGTGATCGGGGCGATCACCCCCGTGACCCACTCGCTCCCCACGATCGCCTGCAACGCCATCAACATGATCGCCGGCGGCAACACCGTGGTCGTGAATCCGCATCCGAGCGGCCGCAAGGTTGCCGCCGAGGGCGTGCGGCGGTTCAACGCCGCGATCCACCGCGACCTCGGGATCGACAACCTCGTGTCGCTCGTAGCCGAGCCCTCGCTGGAATCGGCCGGCCAGCTCTTCAACCATCGCGGCGTGAAGCTGATCTGCGTGACCGGCGGCCCGGCCGTGGCCAGGGCCGCGCTCCAGTCGAGCAAGCGGGCGATCGTGGCCGGCCCGGGCAACCCGCCCGTCGTCGTCGACGAGACCGCCGATCTCGACAACGCCGCCCGGTCGATCATCGCGGGCGCGGCCTACGACAACAACCTCCTGTGCATCGGCGAGAAGCAGGTGTTCGTGGTGGCCGCCGTGTTCGACCGGATGATGGCGGCGATGGAGCGGGCCGGGGCGCTGCGGCTCTCAGGATCGCAGGTCGAGGCCCTCACCAGGCGGGCGCTCGTGATGACGGGCGAAGGCGAGCACCGCCACCTCGTGCCCTGCAAGGACTTCATCGGCCAGGACGCCGCCGTGCTCGCCCAGGCGGCGGAAGCGGCGTGCGGCGCCGGCGTCGAACTGCTGTTCGGTGAGACCGACAACGCGAACCCCTTCGTGCCCGTCGAGCAGATGATGCCGTTCGTGCCCTTCGTCCGCTGCCAGGACGTCGACGAGGCGATCCGCCTCGCCCACGAGAGCGAGCACGGCTTCCGCCACACGGCGATCATCCACTCCACCGACGTCCGCACGATGACGCGGATGGGCCGCCTGCTCGACACCACGCTGTTCGTGAAGAACGGCCCGAGCGTCGCCGGGCTCGGCCTCGGCGGCGAGGGCTACCTCTCGTTCTCGATCGCCACGCCCACCGGCGAGGGCGTGACGACCCCGCTCACGTTCACCCGCCAGCGGCGGTGCACGCTCGTCGACGACCTGCGGATTCTCGGCAGCCCGGCGGCCGTCCGCTCGTGATCTTCCTGACCTTCGCGAAACCCTCCAGATCGACCCTCCCCATGCACCTGGCCCGGATCATCGGCACCGCGACGGCGACGGTGAAGCACCCGTCGCTCACCGGCGCGCGGCTGCTCGTCGCGCAACCGCTCATGGCCGATCGCCGGACGCCCGATGGCGACCCCCAAATCGCGATCGACACGGTGGCGGCGAGCGTCGGCGACGTGGTGGTGATCACGAGCGACGGCCGCCTCCTGCGGGACGTCCTCACGAGCGAGGCCACGCCGGCCCGCTGGAGCACGATCGGCCTGGTGGATGAAGGTTGAGCGATTCATGAGCACGCCTGCACCCGTCGATGCCGCCGCGATCCAGGCCCTCGTCGCCGAGGTGATCCGCCGGATCGCGGCCGGACAGGGGACGCCCGCGACGCCTTCCGTCTCCCCGGCGACGAGCCGGTCGCCGACCGCCGTGTCGTCCCGGCATCCGATCGCCGAGCGGGTGGTCACGCTGGCCAGCATCGAGCGGATTCCGGACGGCGTCCGCGAGGTGGCCGCGGTGGCCACCGCGGTGATCACGCCCTCTGCCGCCGACCGGGCCCGCGAGCGTGGCATCACGATCGTCCGCGGTGCGGCGAGTGCCAACGCTGCTGCGGCCGCCCGCCCCTTCCTGATCGCCCAGGCCGCCGGCGGCAGCCACGCTTCGGCCCGCGCCGCCGCGATCGCCCGCGCGCTCCCGGGGGCCCAGCAGCTCCCGACCTCCGGACTCGCCGACGTGATCAAGGCCCTCGCGGGGCACGCCTCGCGAGACGCCGCCCGGGGCATCCTGCTCACCGGCAAGCCCACGGTGGCCGTGGTGCTCGCCAATCGCTCGGCGAGCCTCCGCGCGGTGACGGCCCGCGACGCAGCCGCGCTGGCAGCCGCCGCGGCCGACGCGGCCGCGAACCTGATCGTGGTCGATCCGGCCACATGCCCCGGTGGCAGCCTCGAGCGGCTCTGCGCCGACTTCCACCGCAGCCCTTCGGCCCCGGTCCCTCCCGAACTCGCCGTCGCGCCTCTGGGCTGCGGCTGCACCACCCACCCCCACTGACTCCATGCACCGTCCAGAAGACCTCCCGCCGACGAGATTCGCCCCGCCCTCCACTGCGGCTGAATGTGGCCGGCGAGGGGGTCGGCGAACGCTCGACGAGCATTGGGCCGCCCCGGCCCGTGCGCGGAGACTTTTGCCGCCCCCGAGCCGGGAGAGCCATCGCGACCTCGCCGGAGGAAGGCGGCCATGAGGCTCGGCAGGACGATCGGCACGGTGACGCTCGTCGAGCCCCATCCCACGATGCGGGGCGGTGTGCTGCGGCTCGTCGTGCCCCTCGCCGCCGCGGACCTGGCGCGTGGCGATGGCCCGGCCGAGCCGCTGGTCGCCTGGGACGACCTCGGCGCCGGCGACGGGCAGGTGGTGGCCTTCAGCGAGGGGGGCGAGGCGGCGCAGCCGTTTCGCCCGCTCGACAAGCCGGTGGACGCCTACGTCGCCGCCATCATCGATCGACTGGATCAGCCCGCATGATCGCCACGACCGTCACATCGCGCCGGCGCTGCCGGGCCCGCAAGCCGACCGCAACCGGCAGCGTGGGCAAGAATCGTTAGGACAGGACCCTCGCAGGAGCAGCCATGCCGACCATCACCCCCAAGACCACCGACAAGTCGCTCAATCAGCTCAAGGAGGAGATCTGCGACATCGGCCGCCGGATCTATGCCAAGGGCTTTGCGGCCGGCAACGACGGCAACATCTCGTTTCGCCTCGGCCCGGACGCCGTGCTCTGCACGCCCACGATGATCTCCAAGGGCTTCATGAAGCCCTCCGACCTGTGCATCGTCGACATGGAGGGGAAGCAGATCGCCGGCAACCGCAAGCGGTCGAGCGAGATCCTCCTGCACCTGACGATCATGAAGGAGCGGCCCGACGTGAACTCGGTGGTCCATTGCCACCCGCCGCACGCCACGGCCTTCGCGGTGGCCCGCGAGCCGATCCCGCAGTGCGTGCTCCCGGAGGTGGAGGTGTTTCTCGGCGACGTGCCGATCACCCGCTACGAGACGCCGGGCGGCCAGAAGTTCGCCGACACGGTCAAGCCCTACGTGAAGAAGTCGAACGTGGTCATCCTCGCGAACCACGGCACCGTGAGCTTTGGCGAGACGGTCGAGAAGGCCTACTGGTGGACCGAAATCCTCGACGCCTACTGCCGGATCCTGATGCTCTCGAAGGATCTCGGCCGGGTCACCTACCTGACCAAGACCGAAACCAAGGAACTGCTCGATCTCAAGGCGAAGTGGGGCTACACCGACCCCCGGCTCGAGCAGGACATGCAGAACTGCGACATCTGTGCCAACGACGTGTTCCGTGCCAGTTGGGGCACGACCGGCGTGAACCGCAAGGCCTTCGACGCCCCGCCGCCGATGGGCGCCGACCCCGAAAACGCCACCCGCCCCGTGATGCCCGCGGGCCTCGACACCGAAGCCTTGATCAAAATCGTCACGGAGCAGGTCTGCAAGCAGCTCGGGATTGCCGCAGCCTGAACGCGGCCGCGGTCCCCGACGCCTCGGAGAACACACCATGAAAGTCGGCATCATCGGCGGCGGCGGCATCGTCGGCTCCTCGGCGGGCTTCGCGCTCCAACTCGGCGGCATCGTCCACGAGATCGTGATCGTGGATGCCAATGCCGACCTAGCCGACGGTCAGGCGCTCGACATGATGCACGGTGCCCCCGCGATCGCCGACCAGGTGATCCGTGCCGGCGGCTACGAGAGCCTCGCCGACGCCGACGTGATCTGCATCACGGCCGGCCTGCGGCGGAAGCCCGACGAGAGCCGGCTGGCACTCATCAACCGCAACGTCGTGCTCTTTCGGTCGATCCTCGCCGAGATCCGCGCGAAGGGAGTGCGCCGCGACGCGATCGTGCTCGTGGTCTCGAACCCGGTCGACATCCTCACCTTCCTCGCCGAGAAGGAGCTCGACCTGCCCCAGGGCCGCGTGATCGGCCTCGGCACGCTCCTCGACACGCTCCGCTTCCGAGCCCTGCTTGCCCTCAATCTCTCGTGCCCGGCGACGCAAGTGCAGGCGATGATCCTCGGCGAGCATGGCGACAGCATGGTGCCGGTGTGGTCGAGCGCGAGCGTCGCCGGCCTGCCGCTGGAGAAGGTGCCGGGCTTCACGCCGAAGCTGGGAGCCGACACGTTCCAGCGGGCGAAAACGAGCGGCGCCGAGATGATCAAGAAGAAGACCGGCGCCGGATTCGCCGTGGGCGTGTCGATCGCCGAGGTGATCCACGCGATCGCACTCGATTCCAAGCGGGTGCTGCCCGTTTCGACGGTGCAGCGCGGCTGCTACGGCCTCCGCGACGTGGCGCTCTCGGTGCCGACCGTCGTGGGCCGTGCCGGGGCCGAGAAGACGCTCGAGATCGAGCTCTGGCCCAAGGAGGTTCAGGCCCTCAAGGCGAGCGGCGCCGTGCTCCAGAAGACGCTCGCCGAGGTCCTCGCCACGGTGTGACAAGCACCGTGGTCGGTGCACCGGCTTGCGGCCTTTTGATACGGGTCACACGTGAGCCTCACGCGTTTTCGAGGCTCGGGTTCCTGCCCTTCGTAGCGCGGGTTTCCAACCCGCGGCGCACCCCCCCGGACCCCGCATCGGATGCCCCAATCGCGTGAGCGATGGGGACTGGGTCACACGTGGCCCGGGCTCGGGTTCCTGCCCTTCGTAGCGCGGGTTTCCAACCCGCGGCGCACCCCCCCGGCCCCCGC